>Ga0335081_10003210_pt1 | contig 25674 bp, 15 predicted proteins | sample Lox_Sample_35_FD_206713 | JGI IMG/M metagenome (GOLD analysis project Ga0335081, IMG submission 206713) | Soil microbial communities from Loxahatchee National Wildlife Refuge, Florida, United States - Lox_Sample_3.5 | ecosystem: Environmental > Terrestrial > Soil > Wetlands | place: USA...
ACGGCCGTAAACACATAAAAGAAAGAGCTGCTGGGATTGGTGGCAAGGTATAAGCCTTCCGCCTTCAGTTGCAGCCAGGCCATGTATTGACCGGCTACAAAAACCAGGCCCAGGCCGAGCGTGGCATAGAGCGCACGCAAGGTCGCGGCACGCCGGCTGAGGTCGCCTTGCATGGCGCGAAAGCCGCGGCGGCCGGCCTCAAGCGTGAAACTGCTGGCCAACAAAGCCAGGGTATTGAAGTAAATGATTCCCGGCAGCTGCATGTGCCGCCAGTCATTCGAGGCCCCCTGGCGTACCACCAGCGCACTGGTGAAGGCCAGAAAAGTCATAGTGATGGCGGCGATCGCTACCCAGATGCCGGTGCGTGAGGCTGGGGAAGAATCATCCCGCACGGCGCGGAGATTTCCCCCGGCCGGAACCAGGTTGCGCCAGCCCCCGCCTCCGGAGTCTGCTGTCGAGCGCCGAGGCGATTTGATCTGCGGTGGTTCGTGAACTGTAGTAGCCATGTCCCTGACTTCTTCCCAATTCCCGTTAACTTATGACTCCCCCGCCAGTTACTCTCCAGTCGGCGAAGGCTCCGGCGAGGTCTGCATGATGTAATCGCCGGTTGAGCTTTTCATCCCGTACTGATAGGGATCGTGATGGACCACCAGATGCTTGCCGCCAAAGTTATCCCACGGCGGCGGCGAGGTCGTGCTCCATTCCAGCGACGTGCCCTCCCAGGGGTTGTCAGGAGCTTTTGCTCCCCAAAAGCGGCTGTAAATCAGGTTGTAGAGGAAGATCAACTGCGCGGCGCCCGTGGTGAGCGCGGCAATGGTAATGAACTTGTGTACGCCCAGAACCGGTTGCATGTAGTCATCTACGAACTGCGCGTAGCGGCGGACGTTGCCCATGATGCCCAGGTAGTGGAAGGGCATGAAGATGCAGTAGGCGCCGACGAAGCTGAACCAGAAGTGAATCTTGCCCAGGGTTTCGTTCATCATTCTGCCGGTCATTTTGGGGAACCAGAAGTAAGTCCCGGCGAAGATGCCGAAGATGGCGGCCACCGCCATCACCAGGTGGAAATGGCCGACAACGAAGTAGGTGGCGTGCAGCATGATGTCGATCGAGGGCTGGGCCAGAAAGAAGCCGCTTACGCCCCCGGCCACGAACATGGAGATAAAGCCCAGGGCGAACAGCGAAGCGGCGTTGATGCGCAATCGCGAGCCGTACAGGCTGCCGATCCAGATGAGCGTAATAATGGTCGCCGGGATGGTGATGACCAGCGTGGGGAATGAAAACACCAGCGACGACGTGGGGTTCATCCCGCTGACGAACATGTGATGTCCATAAACCATGTAACTCAGGAAGGCGATGGAGGTCATGGAGGCGATCATCACCTTATAACTGAGCAGCGGCCGGCGCATGTTGGTGATGAGCACGTGCGAGACGATGCCCATGCCAGGCACAATGGCGATATAGACCTCGGGATGTCCAAAAAACCAGAACAGGTGCTGCCAGAGCAGCGTAGAGCCGCCAGAATGGGGCTGTAGCTGATCATTGATCACCAGGCCTGAGGGAATGAAGAAGCTGGTGCCGGCCACGTGGTCAAGAATAAGCAGAATGCAGGCCGGCATGAGCACGGCGAAGGCGGTAAGCCCCATGCAGGAGGTGATGAACCATGCCCAGGCGCTCAGCGGCAGGCGCATCAGGCTCATGCCTTTGGTGCGCATGTCGAGGGTAGTCGTTATGAAGTTGAGTGAGCCCAATAGCTGGCCGATACAGAAGATGCCAATCGAAGCCGCCCACAGAATCTGCCCCAAACCTTGTCCAGGGCCGGCCACCGCGCCCACGGCGCTAAGCGGCGCATAGGCGGTCCAGCCGGAGAGCGGCGGGCCGTCGCCCACGAAAAACGCGGCGATCAGAACCAGAAAAGCCACGAAGGTGACCCAGAACGACATCATGTTGAAGCGCGGGAAGGGCATATCTTCGGCACCCACCTGGATGGGCAGGAAGAAGTTGCCGAAGGCGGCGAAGGGCGCCGTGGTCAGCACGAAGAAGACCATGATGGTGCCGTGCATGGTCATCAACTGCAGGTAATACTCCGGCGTCATGACGTCGCCCGGAGCGCCAATCTTGGAGAGCAGATGCAGGCCGGGAATCTTCAGGTCGGGGTAGCCGAGGTGCAGCCGCATGAGCCAGGAAAGCACCATGCCGGTGAAGACTGCAACCAGGGCCAGGGCGTAATACTGCTTGCCGATCACCTTATGGTCGAGACTGAAGACGTATTTGCTGATGAAGCTCTGCGGTGGACCGTGGTGTACCGCAGGGGCAGATACATCGTGCATGTGTCATCACCTCGCGAACCAGAAATCCTCGCCCTGCGGCGTGAGCAGGCGAGGGCCGTAACTACTGCATGGCTGCTTCTTTTTTCAGCCAGCCGTCGAAATCCTGCTGCGACATCACTTCCAGGTAGGTCTTCATGTTGTAATGCCCCAGCCCGCAAAGCTGTGTACAGACAATTTCGTACCTGCCGACCTTGGTGGCCGTGAAGTGCAGAGAGACGTCGAGGCCGGGCACAAAATCCTGCTGCACCCGCAGCTCGCGCACATAGAAGGAATGCCCGAGGTCCTTGGAGTGCATCAGCAAATGAATTTCCCGGTTCACCGGAATGGCCATCTCGGCGGTAACAATGTCATCCTTGGTGGCAGGCTCGTCATAGTCCAGGCCGAAGAAATTCAGGTTGGCCTCATCAATCTTGTCGGGGTGAATGGGCCCGAACTTCCCGTCAGGGCCGGGATAGCGAAAGTAGAAGGCGAATTGCCCGGCCTGCACCTGAATGGGCATGGCGTCCGGCCCGGGCGGCGCGAAATAGACCTGGGCCCAGGCATTGACGCCGAATATCCCCAAAGCGATCACTTCCGTCCCCACCAGAAAAACCGCGGCCAGAACCAAACCCGTAGCCCCTCCGGGAAAGCGCTTGATTTGGGCATCGGGGCCCCGGCCGGCGCTGGTCCAGATGAAAAGTCCGAGGACGATTTGCGCTGCCAGGAAGGCCAGCCCGGCCTCCCACATGGTTTCGTGGAACTGCTCGTCAATGGAGTGGCCATGAGTGGAGATATCCACCGGCTGAGTCCAGGTGCCGCGTACGATCGGAACCGCTGACGCGATAGCAATAAGGATGATGGTCACGGCAAACAACTTGGCCATAGCGTTTCGCCTCTAGTTGGCTGTCTGTCTGGTGTATACGACTTGAAGCAGCGAACTGGCGCAGGCGGGGGCTGCGCCAGTTTCGCCGGTGACACACCGTCTTACTTTGCTTTGAAGGTAAAGTCCGCAGTGGCAGGCTTACCGGCTGCAACTGTCACCTTAGCGGTTTGTTTCCCGTACTCTTCCTGCCAGGCCGTCAGGGTATAGCTTCCCGGCGGCACATCTTTGATGGTGTAGTTGCCGTCATCGTCCGTGGTGCCATAAGGACCTTTGACCACGGCAAACCATCCGTGCATCCAGGGATGAATGTTGCACTTCACCTGAATCATCTCCTCGGTCTTCCAGCTGGTGAGGATGGGAGGCGCGCCCGGCGGCTGCGACCGGTTCCAGGGAATGTTGCCGGTCATCGGGTTCGGCTCGGGATGGATGTTGTGCGCGGTCTGGTCACTGGTGATCACCTTGAACTGCTGGCCGACATCCATCGCCAGCACGTGAGGTGTGTACATGCAGTTCTTCTGATCGAAAACCGGCACCTGCGAGGGCTTTTCCCCAGCTTCGGCGCCACTCAGGCCTTCAGAGATGTAAACCACCACATACTCCAGGCCGCTGTTCTTGCCCACGACCACATTTTCCAGATGGGCGGGATTATCAGCGTGCTGCTTGGCGCACCAGGGGTCCTTGGTCATGTCTATGCCGCGCATGTGCGGAGCACTGCCATCCAGCTTGGCCATGCCGGTAATGCTGCCTTCTCCGGCCGGAGCAGCACTCACTTTGGGGCCAAGCAGGGCAATGGCTACCGCCACCAGAGCCAGCGCCGGCACCATGGCAGCCAGCTTGTACTTGTACGCTCTCTTCATTGGGCTCTCTCCTGTTTTCCGTTTCGTCTCTGATTAATCTGGCGTTACCGGCGGCAGGTTAAGCTGCTTGGCGATCTCCCGCTCCTTGGTGTTCATGCCGTTGGCGGGCTGCAGGGTTCGCAGGTAGAACACCAGGTCCCAAGCCTCGTCGGGCTTGATGTTGTCGGAGAACGATGGCATCGGCGTCCCATCCAGACCGGTCATGAAGATGCGGTAGATATCGCGGTCGGTAGATCCGCACTTGGGGCGGGTGCCGTCGGTAAAGTTGTAAGGCAGAATCGGGCGGTTCTGGTCGTCGGTGAGCGTGGCAGAAGAAGGACCATTGGCCATGCCTTGCACACCGTGGCACTTCCAGCACTCCATTTTCTTGAACAACTCCCGCCCCGCTTTGACCCGGTCGGCAGTAACTTCCGGCTCGGGTGGAATTTGAATGGGCGCGCCCGGCTTTTCCGTAGCAAAGCGGGGAGAGAAGTGCTTCACATAAGCCACCAGATCAATCCGCATCTGCTTCGTGAAGGTGTTCCACGGAGGCATGTTCGAGCGATCCAGGCCGCGGGCGATGGTGTCGAACAGATCCTCATCGGTGGGCAGCGTGCCAGTCGGAGTGGAGCGGCACTTGAAAATCCCGAGTTGGAAGTCGCGCGGCTTGGGATCGAGCCACGTCGCGTTCTCGCCGTTGCCGTCTCCCAACGGTCCATGACAGCCGACGCAGTAGCGGCGATAGTCCATCTCCGCCGCCTTGGCGTGGCCTGTCAAACCGTCAGCATGGGCTTCCATGTTAAGACGAGAGGCTATGTTTTCCGTTGTCAGCTGGGCTTGCGAATGGCCCGACAGCGCGAGGACCATGGTTGCGCCCATCATCAGCGACCACTTGAGTAGCTTTGTGCGCATCGTCATTCCCTCTCTAGAAGTCGAAGTCGAGTCCCAGCATCAGGGTGCCGGTGGTTAGGTCAGTTCCGTCTGGCGCCATTCCCCGTTGACGCAACCAGGAATATTCGTTGTGCCAGGCAAGACCGGCCCGGCTGGTCATGAATGGGTAATAGCGATACCCGAAGGTGAGCTGGTCCATGTTCCCCAGGGTCGAGGGCGTGCCGGGTGTGGCTTGTTGCGACATGCGCACCCAGTCATAACGCTGAATAAAGATCAGCTGCGGGTTGTAGACATAGTGCGTCTCAACCAGCCCACCGTTCCAGGTGGCATTCCGGGCGCCCGTGGGCAGCGCAGTGTTGGCGGCTGTGCCGGTTGCCAGAAATGCGTCATCCTCGCCATGCTGGGTGACCACCTGGAAATCCAGCTTGCCCAGGTAGAAGAGCCCGACGAAGCCTTCCCGAGTGAACGTCTTGTTGCCCAGGCTACCGAAGCCCAGCGGAGTGCCGCCTGACGTTAAGTAGTAAGTCGGCGACTGACCCACCATGGCGTAGAAGCCGACGCGCTGCAAGCCCAGCTTGCCCGCGTCAAACGCCTGGCTGGCGGCAAAGAACCCCCCGTAGCTGTTCGTTGGCAAGTCCACGTTGCCGTCGTTGGTGCTCATCAAGGTGGCGGAAATTCGGGTGCGGTCGTCGTACGAGTGCCCCAGCCACTCCACACCAAGCTGGTTGTCGCCAACCTGCCCGAAGACGTTGGAATCATCCGCACAGCCGGCACACGTCGCAGGAATGAAGTGATAGATCAGATAGTTCGCGCCGTTGCCGGAAAGGGTTATCTCGCGCTTTTCCGAGACCAGGTTATCCAATTCGAATTTGCCCATCTTGAAATTCAGCCAGGAACTGTGGGCTACGTTGTCGAAGCGGACGTTGACTGATTCAAAGTGAAAGGCGCCGGTCTCATCGGCGGAAGGAACCATCAGGAAAGAAATGTTCTTGTAGATGGTGCCGCCGCTCAGGATATCGAGGCCGCTCAGGTCAAAGCCATTGATGGTTACCTTCTGCTGGCCGGTGGAGGCCTGGTCGGTTGAAACCTTGTCGGTGCTATCCCGATGCCAATAGGGAGTGATGCGGAAGGTCACCGGCCAATAGCCGTTGTTTTGCCAGATCGGGGAATCCCGATCATCCATTAACTGATAGCCATTGTCTTTGAATTTCTGGCCGAAGGCGTTGAGCATCGGCCAAGCCTCGTGGCAGGCGGAACAGCGAAGGCCATACTTTCTAGCGAAAGCAGGAAAGGCGTGTGCACTCTGAAACGACCCCAGAATGAAAAACGCAAGCAGCACGAATGCTGCAAGACTCCTCCGGGACGAAGTCATGGAGTCCTCCTAGCACGGAATCTGAGCCAAATTGTGAACCCGAGTAAAACCCCACATGCGGTGCGAGACGCGAAAGGGAATGTAGGCGCACACGCAACTGATAGCGTTTGTAAGCGCGTGTGCACTTAGTTAGCACCTCGCGATGTTAACTGTCAAGCAAAAACCTAGCGGCCGGGATGTACGGGAATAGAAACGGTTCTCTGATCAGAGATTGGCGGCAAGAATTCTGGTGATGGCGACGGCCGAGCGGCGCGCCCGCTTGCGGTCCTGGCGCAGGACCATGGGATGCATGAAGCCATACATCATGCCCAGGGTTTTGATGAATTCGGCCAGCGCCTCCAGGCGCTCGGCAGAGAGCTTTCGGCACTGGGGAAATTGCCGCAGGCGTTCGGCAATGGCGGGAACATGACGAGAGGTGCCCACACGATTGAGAATTTTGCCCTGACTCCGGTCGAGGAGGGCACGAGGGATGATGACCCGCAGGAAATCCCGATCGTCCCACATGCGCTCGATCTCCCAGTCCACCAGTTGCAACAATTCCTCCTCCAGGCTGGGGGCGCGCCGCAACCGTTCACTCAGGCCGGCCACTTCCTTGGAGACCCGGGACTGAATCAGGGCGAACAGCAGGCCGGCCTTGCCATGGAAGTAACGGTGAATGAGGCCTTCGGCGCAACCGGCCCGGGCCGCGATCTGGCGGGTAGTGGTAAGGTCGTAACCCTGAGAGGCAAACAGTTTGGCCGCCGCCGCAACCAGCGCCTGCTCGCGAGCATGCCGGTCACGCCGGCCGGGCCGGAACTTGCGCGCAGAAATCGTTCTGCGGTTCCCGCCTGACCCTGTGCCGAGGCTCACTCCCCGCATGGCAATCCCGTGTGGCCGTACACGCCCCATCCCCAATTGGAACACCGTTTGCCCCTGGTTACTCTCTGGGTTCTTAGTTGCAACTCAGTTGCATTTACGAAAGCAGTCCTCAATCGTAGAGCGGCCTCACATTCTGGGTCAAGAGTATTTGCAGATTTTGTTTCAGGTTTGTTGCTACCAGTTGCAACCTCGCGCGGAACGCGGCTGGTGGGTGTTGCCGGTAAAGGGCAAGCGGCGCGCCGGGCTACGCGGTGGTGGATGCCAAATTTCCCCTTTCGGAAATCTCGCCGGGCAGGACACCCTTGGCAGCAATAACTTCTTGCTGCCGGGCGTTAGAAACTGAACTTCAAGGCGAACTGCATGGCGCGTGGACCGGTAGTCGTGGCCAGGATTGCGCCCACGTTCGCATTGGAGAGGAGATTGACGGGGTTGGCGAAGTTCACGTTGTTGAGAGCGTTGAAGAACTCAGAGCGGAACTCGAGCGAGCTTCGTTCACTGACTGCAAAGTCTTTAAGCACCGCGATATCCACGTCTTTCTGGCCCGGCCCGTAAAGGATGTTCCGGCCGGTGTTGCCAAACTCGCCGGCCGCGGTGGCGGGAACAAAGCATGAGGTATTGAAATATTGGCCGAGGCGGTCGAGGGCGCTGCCGCTCAGGTTGGGGTCGCAACCGGGCTGGGCCGGGTTGTAGTCGGCGCGGGCCTGCACGAAAGGGGTGGCATCGGTCAGCACAGAGTAGGGGGTGCCGGTCTGGACGGTAACTATGCTGGCCAGTTTCCAGCCGTTGGCAATTTCCGCTGCCGGCTTGAACTCACCGCGGTAAAGCTTGGGCAGGTCGTAGGTACCGCTGAAGATGAAGCGGTGGCGACGGTCAAAATCTGAGTTGCCGCGATTGTTCAGAATCACCTGGTTGCCCGGGACCGCGCTCACATCGCTGGTGCCGCTGGGGTCGCCGGAATAGTCGTCAATCGAGTGGCTGTAAGTGTAGGCAGCCAGAAATTGCAGACCCGCGGCAAAGCGCTTGGTCAGGCTGGCCTGCAGCGAGTTGTAACGCGACGTGGAAGAGCTCTGTACCAGGTGGAAGCCGAAGCCCGTCACCACCAGGCTTGATAAGCCAGGGCTGAGCGGCCCGGGGGTGAGCGAGACCGGAGCGAAGGGCTGGTTCAGGTCCATGGTGCGCAATAGCTTTTCTCCCGCCGACCCGACATAGCTCACGTCCGCCATCCAGTGGTTGGCGAATTCGTTCTCGATCCCCAGGCTGTATTGCTGCACATAGGGAGTGCGGAAGTCATGAATGTCAGGGAAGACGCCATTGGCGGAGACCGGCTGCACGCCGCCGGCTACGGGCGCAGGCAGAAACGCGGGAGGGCCACCGTAGGGAAAGATCGTTGCATCATTGAAGGCGAGCGGAAACTGGCTCGGCTGGGGGACCTCTACGAATGGAGTGGCGATTGGCGTAGTGAATGCCTCGGCGAGAGTGTAGTAGGGAAAGTTCAGCAGCTGCAGGTTGATGTAGCGCGAATTGGGCTTGTCGTAATAGACGCCGTAGCCGCCGCGAACAACGAACGCGTGGGTTTTCTCCGGAAGGGGCTGCCAGGCAAAGCCAATTCGGGGAGCAAAATTGTTCTTGTCGGGTGGAACCAGCGACGACCGGGTAGTGGGAACCCCGGGAATGGGATGGGCGGCGTTATCCGCCTGCACAAAGCCGCCGGTGATCGCCACGTTGTCGCCGGGGGGCGCTCCCGCGATCGTCGTGGTCGTCAATTTGGTGGGATCGAAGGCGAGAGTTCGGCCCTGCGCTTCCACATAGGGGCTGAAGTATTCGTAACGGAGCCCCAGAGAAAGAGTGAGTCGCCGGCTCAGGCGAAAATCGTCGGTGGCAAATCCGGCCAGGTCATAGGAGGAGTTATCGCGGTGGTTGATTCCCGAGCCGATCACGCTCAGTCCGGAGAGGTCAAAGAAACCGCCCAGAAAATCTTCGAAGGGATCTCCAGAGAAGCCGAGGAAAAACATTTGGCCACGGGTATAGGCGTTGAAGGTCAGAGTAACATTGTGGTGCTCGTACTCGGCGCCCAGCTTGAGCGTGTGCCGGCCTTTCACCCAGGCCAAAGTATCTCCCACCGTGTAATCGCCTTCGGCCGCCTTATTGTCGGAGAAAGGAGAGGCGCCGAGATCGAAGTAATTGGAGACCGAAATTTCCGGCATTCCGGTAAACAGATTGCCGAGCGGCGAGCTGATTCCGAGCTGGGCCGCGGTGAAGGGCTCCTGCGGAACCGAGTTGGTTGGAATTCCCGAGTAGCCGAAACGGAAATCGTTCAACAGTCTGGGATTCAGGATGTGGGTGTCGGTGATCGCCAAAACGCGCTGGTTGAAGCTTGCCGAAGCACCGAAGCCCGGAGTGGGGAGCGTGTTGCCCGTGCCGAACGAATTGTAGAGGCCCTGTAGCTCAGGATTGTTAGCCCAGAAGAATTTCGCCGAGAGCCGGTTCGCGGAGGAAAGCTGAAGATCGGCATTGGTGTTGAACTGATCTTCGCGAAAGCGGGAAATCGCAATGATGGGAACGGGGACGGGAGCGGCCGGCCCGCTGGCCGGAATGGGAATTGGATGCGGCGCCGAAGGAATCACCAACTGCCCGTTGGGCAGCTTTGCCTGCAGCAAGGTCAGTGAAGTCGGGTCCAGGCAACCGAGGTTGGGACATGGCGGCATGCCGTAGCTGGCCGCCAGAGCTTCCATCGTGGCGGTCGAGCGGTCGTTGGAAAGGTCGGCGGGAACGAACACCGTACCCAGAGAGTTGGTGAGCGAGGTTCCATTCACCTCCCGCGTTCCCTGGTAAGAGACGAAGAACCAGGCGCGATTTTTGACCACCGGCCCGCCCAGGGTTGCACCAAATTCATTGCGATGGTAAGGCGGGCGGCCGATGCCGGCGCGATTGAGAAAGAAGTTGTTGCCATTCAGGTCGCTATTGCGCAGAAATTCGTAGGCATCGCCGTGCAGCGTGTTGGTTCCCGACTTGGTGACCGCGGCCACCACACTGCCCGCATTGCGCCCCTGGGAAGCATCGTAGAAGCTGGTCTGAACAATGAACTCTTCAATCGAATCATCGGAGGGAACGGCGAGGTTGGGGGTGGAGCCGGTGCCGATGGAGCTTGCATCCACCCCGTTAATAACTACCGCGTTCGCGAGCGTGCGCTGGCCGTTCACGTTGAAGACGGAATCTCCGCGGCCCAGTTCGGAGGAGTTGGGCACCGAGCTCGAAGTCCCCGGCGTGAGGGTCAAGAGTTGCTGGAAGTTGCGGGTCACCAGCGGCAATTGCCGAATCTCGCTGCTTTGGATGACCGCGCCGCGGGCGGGAGTGTCAGTGTGCACAAGCGGCGGTTCGGAGGTTACCTCGACGTTCTCTTTTCGCTGCGCCAGTTGCAAATGAACGTCGAGGTTGGTGATCGCTGTGATCCGCACTGCGACGCCGGGAGTTACGCTATTGGCAAACCCGCTCTTTTGCACTTCCACCTGATATGTGCCGGGAGGAAGCAGCGGAACCAGGTATTCGCCGGTTGAATCGCTCGAGACTTCTCGTGAGACTCCAGCCGCGCTGGTGACCGAGACCTGCGCCCCAATGACCAGCGCGCCGCTCGGATCGCTGATAGTTCCACTGAGCTGCCCCGTGGTCGGCGTCTGCGCGTAGCTGGAGCCGGCGAGCGCTAAGAGGACAATCGGCATCGCTACAACGCACTGAAGCAGTTGCGGACGCTGGCAGTTCACTTTCATCGTACGTGCCATGCCGGGACGTGCAGCGGATCGGCACTCTTCGGCAAATTACTGCGTTTCCTCACGAAAACGGCGGTCTTGGGGCTGAGGCATCCCACAGAACGAGACCGCTACAGAACCGGGATTAGTGCTGGATTGGTAGTCCTACAGTCTAACAGTGAGACGGGAATTCCGAATAATCTCTTTTCCGTTGCGAGGACAGGTCGGAGTAGGTACACTTTCAGACCCGGCTTCCGGGGCCGGCGATAGAGGGTGCGATGTTTCAAGGCTTAGGCCGATGGTCAGCGCTCGGGGCCCTGCTTGGGCAGGTTGCTCCCGTTCTGCTTTCGCAAGCGTCTTCGGGGCCAACACCGCTGGTCGGCCCCTTGGTACCACTGCAGCCCTCGCTGCAGTACTATCCCCCCGGGCTCTCCAGCTGGGACCCCGAGGTGGGAGCGCAATCGCCCTGCAAAGCCCGCCACTGCTGGACCGGCAACTACATCGCCACATTTTTGATTGCAAACGTCAAACCTGAGGATGCCCAATCCATCCTGCCCAACGGTATGCTCACGGACCCGAAGGCGGTTCATAATGGCTCTTACCCGGTTGTGCTCGGTTTCGGGACATTCGAGAACGCCCGGTCTTACCGCTATTCCTTTCTCGGCCTCAATTACAGTGAGTTTCTGGCGGCAATTCCGCGGGTCTCCGTTCCCGGGGGTCAGTACAAGTACAAAGGCCCGTATCTTTACCCGTACCGGCTTTATCTCAATCGGCTGATGCCGACCATCTTCGGGCGGCTGAGTGGCTATCCTAAGTTCTGGGAGCGAGTGACCCTGACCGGCGCGGGCGATCCGCCCTTCGATTATGCCTTCAAGGTTGCAACCCTGCTCACCGGCCAGCCTCTGCTCAAGTTGACTTTCACCGCCTCGGCTACCGTCAACAAGATCAGTCACTTCCCGCGGTTCAACGACATCAGGCGATTGCTGATTCCCAATATCATTGCCAACGGATTCTTTGGCATTCCGGTCCGGACTTTTTTCGAACTGGACGTCGCCAATGCCATGGCGTGGGATCTTCCCGCAGCCACGTTAGAAGTGCCCGACAAAAACCTGTTTCCCGTTTTACCGGGCAAATATACCTGGAAGGGAATTGAGCAGGAGCCCTATGGCGCGGTACGGGTCTATTTGCCCTGGCGGCTGACCTCCGACGATGATCCCAATATCGAAATACCCTGGACTGTGCAGACAGTCGGACCGGGCGAAGCGCCGCCGAGCAGTTCCCCAGACTTGCGGGCAGCCAGCTAACCGCCGAGAGTCGAAAAACCGGGGGCGTGCAGTGCCACCATCCGCTGGGGGTTTCGCACGCTCTGTTGCGTCATCCATTCGTCCGCGAGCCGTTGGAACTCGCGGCCCTCATCGCCGCCGACCAGGCGGGCCAGATGATAGCGGGCGGCCGCCAGATAGGCGTTCATTTCGACATCCAGGTAGGCCCGCTCGGCCTGGCGCAATAAGGCGACGGCCGCTTCCTGGTTGCGGCTGACGGCAGCGACCCCCGCCCGAAGCAGCAAAACCTTAGCGAAGGTAAAGCGGGTTTTCTCCTGTTCAAGGGTGCGGCAGTCGTGCAGGACGCGCGCCAGCAAGGGCTTGGGATCGGCGGCAGTCTCGGCGGCTTGCAGGTAAGCCCGGGCGCGCACATGGTAGGAGAAAGTTCGCGGCAAATAAATGCGGAACAGCAGCGAACCGCTGGCGGCCGGCCACTGCTGCTCCAGCCTCTGCACCGCCTGGCGCCCCGCTCCCTCATACAAGTCTACGTAAGTCTCGGAAATCAAGGCCCATAGATGCTGAAGGTGGAAGCCGGACTGCGACCAGCGCGATCCGTATTCGTGAATGCTTTCGCGCGCGCCGCGTGGATCATCGGCCGCCAGCCGGCCCGGAGGCACGATCCAGGTTCCAATATTGGTGGCGGCGTACACGTCACCGCGTTCAGTTGCATCCTTCAACAGGGCAGGATATTTTTCGCCCAGCTGCCTGTACTCGCCCAGCCCATTGAGAGACAGCAGTTGGCAGGTGCGGGCAGTAGCGATCTCCCAGGCGACATCGCGGCAGTCCTTGCGGAGGAAGGTCAGGGTCTCTTCCAGCATCTCGATGGAGGAGCGCCATCTGCAAAACTGTAGATGAGCGACACCGGCCGCCAGCCGCGACCAGGCCAGGGCTAAGGGATCACCACTGCGTTCGGCGGCCGCGCGCGTAAGCGCCAACAGCGGCATGCCCTTCGTTTCGGCGAGTGGACCGCCGGATCCGCTTGACTGCATGGCATGCCAGGCCAGGGCCCGCGAGACGTGGGCAAGTTCGCCCACTTGCAGCGAGAGGAGCAGGAAGCGGGCGGCGAAGTCGGCGCCGGCAACCAGGTCCACCATGCCCAGCCCGGTGGCGGCAAAGGAGAGCGCATTCAGGCGAATGAGCACGGCCGGTGGTACGGCGCTGGCGGGTTGTTCGCGAAAGTTGAGCCCGCGCAATTGCAGGCGGAACTTATGCCACAACAACGAGGCGACGGCGGCTCGTGGACTCTGTGGCAGACTCGTGCCCACTGCCGCCAGCACCTGGCGAAAGGTTTCTTTGCCCTGGTCCACGTGGCCGCTGGCGCAGAACTGGTAGGCCGCCTTCTGCTTTAAAGGGACGATTTCCTGAGGCGGGGCCGTGGCGCAGGCTGCCAGATACTGCTGCGCCGCCTGCGGACCCCGGCCGGCGTTGGCCAGGGCATCCGCCAGTTGAACCGTAAGCTCGTGGCGCGCGACATCTCTGGGTTCAAGCAGCTCCAGGGCCTTCTGATACAGGCCGCAGGCGCGATCGAAGGCCAGCGCCTGAGAGGCGCGGCCGGCGCCCAGGCGGTAGTATTGTCCGGCCTTGCGCGCGTCGCCGCCCTCATGGAAATGGACGGCCAGCCGTTCGGGATCGCCTCCCGCCTCTTCGAGCGTGCGGGCCAGCTTGCGATGGTGTTCGCGCCGAACCTGGGGCGCCAGGCAGGCCATGATGGATTCCCGGATGCGATCGTGGTAGGTTTCGATTTCGTCTTCCCGCGTCATGCCTGCGCTGCGAACCAGGCGCGCGGTGCGCAACACGTTCATCACTGATGGATCGTCCACACCTTGAGTGGCGGCGCGGCAGGCGTCGCGCCGGCGCAGCGGCTGCCCGGAAACCGCCACCACTTCCAGCAAAGCGCGGGCCTGCTCCGGCAGTTGACAGACACGCTGCCATAGCATCTGGTCGAGACCGACCTCGGAGGTTCGCGGGCCGGGCTTCCCTTCCCCGGCGAGGTTGGTCTGCTCTTCGCGAATGTAACTGGCCAGCTCCATCACGAAGAACGGGCTTCCCTTGGCTTCGCTGGCGATGGCCTGCGCCCGCTGCCTGCGGGTCTGCATATCTCCCGTGAGCACGGTGAGGGCAAGGCGCTCTGAGTCGGTGGTATCCAGGGGGCCGACCACAAGCTCGCGCCTTTCCACCGAAGCATCGAAGCGCGACTCCCAAATGGCTTTCAGGCATGCGCTGGTTTGGGCATACTCGCTGCGGTAGCAGCACACGATCAGCATCGGCAGGCGGCCGCTGGAGCGCAGAATTTCCGCCAGCAGCAGGGCGCTGTCGAGATCGCCCCAGTGGAGGTCATCAATAAAAAGCACCAGCGGCTGGCGCGATGCCAATCGCTGAAACAGCTCCCAGAGCGCGTCGAAAGCCATGCGCCGCAGCTCGAGCCGGTCGGGAGGCCGCAAATCGGGCAAAGGAGTCTCGCTGCGGACGATGCGCTGGGTCACGGGAAACAACTGCGCCAGCGCCTGCCGGTTATGGGGCAGCACGGTTTCGCGCTCTTCCTCGGGCAGAGTTTGCAGATAGCGCACCAGCGAATCCACCAGGCTGTCAAAGGCCTTGTAGGGAACCGATTCCTGCTCGTAGCAGCGGCCCCGCAACACCAGCCCGCGGTTGTTGCGCGACAATTCATCCAGAAATGCATCAATTAAAGCCGTTTTGCCGAAGCCGGAAGGCCCGTGAACAAAGGTCAGCACCGGCTTGCGGGATTCGGCGGTCGAAAGAAAGCGGCGCAACTGTTCCAGATGGTGCTCGCGTCCGACCAGCAAAGTCTGCAGCGCAGGGCGAAGTTCCGGCTCTGCCTGGGCGTCCGGTGGACCGCCCACACGCCGCACAATCTCACTTCCCGGCGGCCGCTCTTCGGGCAGGCGCCGAAGCAGGTCGGTCGCCAGCTGGGCAAGGTCGGGAGGAATCCCCGGCATTACGCTTTGGGGAGAAGGCGGGTCCGTGCCGAGCTTAGCCTTGATGATCGCCTCATCGTCTCCCTCAAACGGCAGCCGGCCGGTGAGCACCTCATACAGCGTGCATCCGGCGGCGTACCAATCGGCAGCTTCGGTCAAGGGAGCACCCACTGCCTGCTCTGGGGGCATGTAGGCCACGGTGCCGGAAATGAAACCCGTCTTGGGGGTATTTTGGAGAATTTCGCTGATCAGGCCGAAATCGAGCAGCACCACGTGGCCCTCATCGGTGACCATGATGTTGGAAGGCTTGATGTCGCGATGCAGCTTGCCCGCGCCGTGCAGAAAATTGATGCCATCCACCATTTGCCGGAGCACACTGCGAATCGAGTCGAAAGATGCGCGGCGTTCGGTGCGGCGGAGTGGACCCATGGGTTTCGGCCGCGCCACCACCCCCAAGGGAACCGTGCTCAGGGAAGCAGTGGGCGTCGTGTCAGTCCCGCTGTCGCGGCCGGGAGTGGGAATTGCCTCCGGCGGCCGCTGCCAGGCGAATTCCAGCAGGTTGCGCCCGTCCACAAACTCCATCGTGAAGTACCACTCGCCGTCTTCCGAGATCAGCTCGTACAACTTGGCCAGGTTGGGGTGAGTGATGTCGGCGAGCGCGCGGAATTCCTGTTTGAACAGATAGAGCCGTTCGGGATCGAGGCGCGACAGGGTCTTGAGCGCAACCCGCACTTTGCGTTCCTGATCGTAAGCTTCATAGACCAGGCCCATGCCGCCGGCGCCCACGCGCCGCAGCAGGGTAAATCGCTCGGATGGCTTGAAACTCTCTGACCGGGCGCTCATAGCAGATCAACGCCGCCGCTAGATTGGGTGGTTGATCCCCTGGCATCTGCCGTGTCTCTCGAAATCGGGGACACGTTTCGCGAGGAATGTAATTGACTCCCCCCAGTTCGAGGCATGAATATGTTAACCCAAAATGCCGAAAGAAAGAGTCGCGATCCTGGGTGGAGGGGTCGGCGCGTTGGCGACGGCCTACGCTCTTACCAGGGTCCCCAACTGGCAGGACCGCTACGACATAACCATCTATCAGAACGGCTGGCGCCTGGGCGGCAAGGGCGCCTCTTCGAGGCGCCACTTTAACGGGGCGTGGCGAATCGAAGAGCACGGGCCGCACATCTGGTTCGGATTTTACTTCAACGCCTTCCGGGTGATCGCCGAGGCCTACGACTATTGCTCTCAACACAACCTGACTCCGGGCAGTCCCTTTCAGTCGTGGAGCGACGCCTTTCATGCCAAGCGCGATGGCACATTCATGGAATATGTCGGGGGCTGTTGGAAGCAGTGGGTGGTTTCTTTGTCCGACCGGCCGGGGAATCCCCTGCAGCCCGGCGACCCGCACCCATGGACCCACGTGGTGGACGCACTTGGCCTGCTGCTCGGCTGGTTTGAAGACCTCGAGGAGCTGACCCCGGCCGCCACGCCGGCGAAAGGCTCGCGCCCGCTGGCACATTGGCTGGATCGGGGCTTCGCCTGGCTGGCAGCGCGACGCGGCCAGCCTTTGCCACCGGCGCAGCGCCAGGACACATTGCTGCACAAGGCCCACCGTCTGGCGCGCGCTCCTCAACTGGATCCGCGGGCCCGCCCTTCGGGAATCGCTTCCTGGTTCTACCGCCTCGGCGCGTGGCTCATGAAGTTTCTTCTGGGCCAGTTTCGCAAGCGCATTTACCAGGACATCAAGCACCTGCTCGAGGAGCACGACGAAATCCGCCATCTCTGGGAAATGCTCGATCTGGGGGTGACGGCGATTTACGGCCTGCTGGCCGACGATGTGCTGTTCAAAGGATTCAACGCTATCGAGAACATTGATTATTCTCATTGGCTGCAAAAGCACGGCAGCTACGAATATTGGTCGGCGCCGGTCCATGGCATCTACGACTCCGGCGCGCACTATGAAAAAGGCAAAGCCGCGCCACCCGACCGTCCCAATGAGCGGCCGGCCAGCGCCAACCTGGCGGCGGGCACGGCGGTCAGCGCCTTGCTGCGCATGTTCGCCGGCTATTCGGGCGCGTTCTCCTACAAAATGCAGGCGGGCATGGGCGAGACCGTATTTACGCCCTTGTATTTGGCGCTGGCCGATCTGGGGGTGAAGTTCGTTTTCTTCCATCGGACGACGAATCTCGTGCTGTCGGCGGAGGGCGCCGAAGTTGCCGCGATCGAAATGGACGTTCAGGCTACGGTAAAAGGCGGGCCGGGAGCGTACCAGCCTTTGCTCGATCCCATCGGCGGCTTGCGTTGCTGGCCGGTCGAGCCGCTTTACGACCAACTGGAGGAGGGCGACAAACTCAAAGGCGTTGATTTCGAGTCGTGGCCCGCGGCTGGTGCCCCGGCGAAAACCCGGGTGCTCCGGCTGGGCGAAGACTTCGACAAGGTGGTCCTGGGCATATCCGTTGCCGCGCTGCGCCCGATTACCGCCAGCCTGGAGCGCAACGCGCGCTGGAAGCGAATGCTTGACGGCGTGCAAACCGTGCAGACGCAATTCTTCCAGCTCTGGGCCGCGCGCACTTCGGAGCAGTTGTGCGGCAGTACGGGCCAGCCGCTCGCCGAAGCCTTTGTCGAGCCGTACTCGACCTGGCTCGACATGAGCCAGGTGCGGCTGCGGGAATGCTGGCCGCCTTCGGCGGGCGTGGAAAGCGTTCACTACTTCGTTGGCCCGCTTGAAGAATCAGAGGGCCCTTTGCCGGCCGCCAGTGAAGAGGCCGCCCGCGTCAAGCAGCAGGCGCTGAACTTCCTTCGCTCGAGCCTGGTCAGTTTGTGGCCAAGCGCCGTTTCTCCATCCGGCAAGAAAGAGTTCGACTGGAACGTTCTGGCAGCGCCGCCTGGCGCGCAGGGCGAAGCCCGCTTCGATTCGCAGTACTGGCGGGCCAATGTGCAGCCTACGGAGCGCTACGTTCTCTCCACCGTCAACAGCAAGTTTTGCCGCCTGCGCTCCGACGATTCCGGCTTCGCCAATCTCTATCTGGCCGGCGACTGGACTCTGAACGGGCTGGACGCGGGCTCGGTTGAGGCAGCGGTAATGTCAGGAATTCAGGCGGCGCAAGGCGTCTCGGATTATCCCCTTGAGATACTCGGGGGCTACGACGAGATGGGTCCGCGCCATGCCCCGCCCACCGTTGCGACGGCCAGCGCTACACCGATGTGGGCGGGCGAGCGGGCCAGTTAAGATTTCCGAAGGCGGCGATGCCAACCTCTACTGCTAAAAAAGAAAAGATTGCCATCCTGGGGGGCGGAGTCGGCTCCATGACCACCGCCTGGGCGCTGACCAGGCAGCCCGCCTGGCAGGAGAAATACGAAATCACCATCTATCAACTGGGCTGGCGGCTGGGTGGTAAGGGCGCCTGCGGACGCAATGCCGACATTGGCGAACGCATTGAAGAGCACGGTCCCCACGTCTGGTTCGGCTTCTACAACACCGCCTTTCAAATGCTGCGCGATTGCTACCAGTACTTGAAAGATCACAATCTGACACCGGACAGCCCGTTTCAGCTGTGCATTCCTGAGGCCATGTCGCCCCTCGACCATTCGAGCGCAATGGAAAACGTGGGCGGGGCGTGGAAGCCCTGGCATATCAGCTTCCCGCCGCGGCCGGGAACGCCCGGCGATCCCATGCCCGACGTCTGGGAGCAACTGCTTTACGCGCTGGACTGGCTGCTCAATCACGAAGAAACCATCCGGCAAAAAGGAGGGGCCAACCTCGAGAAGATTGAGTTGCGCAACAACAAGTTTGTGATCTGGCTGGGCAAGGCCTATCGCTTCGTCTGCAAAGTCTTCGGCCTCGAGGCTGCACCGCCGCCCACGGAGACGAAACAGGAGTCCTTACTGGCGCGGGTGAGCGTGATTGCCGCCAGCCCGCACGTCCGCGAGCGCCACGTGCGCCCGGTGCACCACCGGCTGCTGGCGCGGCTCGGCGATAAGCTTATCGCCTACCTGCTCGGTCTTTTTCTCAAGCGCCTGAGAGAAGCGATCGCAGATCTGCTCGCAACCAACGACGACCTTCGCCACGCCTGGCAGATTCTCGATCTTGGCGTGACCAATGTGCGCGGCATCTTCGCCGACGATCTGCTCAACGCCGGCTTCGAAAGCATCAACCGCGAAGACTACTCCAAATGGATCGAGCGCCACGGCTGCTCTGAGCCCTGGTCGCCGCTGATCGAAGGACTCTACGACGCCTGCTTCGCCTTCGTGGATGGCGATACGGCAGGCGGCCCTGGAGTGCGCCCGAAAGGGGCGTCCATGGAGGCCGGCACCACCCTGCGCGGCATGCTGCAGATGTTCTTCGGCTACTGCGGCTCCTACTCTTACAAGATGCAAAGCGGCATGGGAGATACCATCTTCAGCCCCATCTACCTTGCCCTTCGCGATCAGGGAGTGAATTTCAAGTTCTTTCATTGCGTCAAGGAACTCACGCTTCAGGATCGCTTTATCGAAACCATCGAGATGGATGTGCAGGCGACGGCGAAGCCGAGCGTGCTGGCGCAACATCCGGATGGCTACCAGCCGCTGAAGTGGATCAACGGCCTGCCCTGTTGGCCCAATCAACCTTTTTTGGATCAGCTCGTAGAGGGCGATCAGCTCAAGGCGGCCAAGATTGATTTGGAATCCGCCTGGTCGGGCTGGTCAAACCAGCCTCTGACGCTCCGCCGCGGGGTGGATTTCGACAAAGTTGTCCTGGGAATCTCTCTCGGCGCTCTGCCCTCCATTTGCCGGCAACTCATTGCGGCTGACTCCCACTGGGCGAAGATGGTTCGCGAAGTACGTACGGTGCAGACGCAGTCATTTCAGATCTGGTTGAAGAAGACGGCGGAAGAGATGGGCTGGGCCGTGGACCCGGCGGGCAAGCAGTTCGACCTGATGGCGGGTTATGTGCAGCCGCTCGATTCCTTCGCGGATATGAGCCAGGTGCTGGATAAAGAAGTCTGGCCGCCGGCCGGCAAGCCGCTAAGCGTGCAGTACATCTTTGGCCCGATGGCCGAAACCGAGCCTATGCCCGAGCCGGGCACGAAATCGGACTATCCGGAGCGCAAACTCGCTGAGGCGAAGAAGGCCGCCCTGCAGTACTTGTGCAACTGCGTGCACCCGCTATGGCCGAAGGGCGTCAGCGCCGCAGACCCGATGTGTCTCGACTGGAATCTGCTGGTGGATCCGTTCAACAAGAGCAACGAACAGCGCTTTGACTCGCAGTACTTGCGGGTGAATGTCAATCCTTCGGAGCGATATGTGCTTAGCGCGGCCGGCACGGGAAAATTTCGCCTGGCGCCGGGAGATTCGAAATTCCGCAATCTGGTTCTCGCCGGCGACTGGACGCGCAACGGCTTTGACGTCGGCTGCGTGGAGGCGGGCGCGCTCTCCGGGACGCTGGCGGCCGCGGCCATTGCGGCAGAGCGCGGACCTAAGCCTCAGCCGTAGAGGATGCAGCCTCCACCACCACTGACTGTTTTCCAGCCCATCGCCACAAAGCGGGCAGAGATTCCACCAGGCGCGCCGTCCACGGCATTCGGCTGGCGAGCATCACCAGCGCGTCCAGCGTGCAGTAGAACGTTCCTGTCCAAACCGGGGGCCGCGTAATAGTCGAAAGCCCAAACCAGGGTTCGCGCACGTGGTAGGTCCAGCCGCCCATCCAGGTGCCATAGGTTTCAATGATTACCGCCAGCGGAAACATCGCCGTGTAGAGCGAGCGCTCGCGGCTCAACCAAAGATAGCTTAAGAAAAGCGGGCACCAGATCAGCCCCTGGGCATCCGAGCCCTTTAGCGCGCCCAGCGTAGTCACAACTCCAAGCACTCCCGCGAGCGCCAGCGACGCCCAGACGGGGGCAAGATTTCTGAGCCGCTTGCCTGCCGCATACACCAGGGCGTGACCCGGAGGAATGAACAACGGAAGATTTCCCAGCCGGTATTGGTAAAGCCCCCAGACGAAGCCCAGAAAACACTCGCCCAGGGTTGCAATCAACAGGCAAAGCACAAGTTGCTTGCGTTCTTCGGCGGCCGCGCGGCCCATCACCCATAGCAATACGCCCCACGCCACCAGGTCCGCTAACGCCTGCGAGAACCACAGGCGGCGCGTGTCAATCCATATGCCGATGACGACAGTCAGCAGAACCGCCAGAATGACCTGGGCATCGCGGGAGAGCCCTGCCGCCCGCACTTTCCGCATGGACGCAGCTATCTTCATTTCACCGCACGCGAAGCAAGAGGAAGCCATTCTCCCAGATTGCCGGGGCCGTGGGGAAGTTTTAGTTCGTCAACATGGTACCCAAAGTGCGTTTAGTCGTTGTCGAGATATTCCTCAGGAACATCGTCTTCCGGAACTTCGCGGGCGCGGACCGGCTTCTCATCCCGGTCGTCCGCATCCTCAACCCCGCTCACGACGCCAGCCTCGAACGCGTTGCCCTCTTCCAGCAATTCTTCTGCGCTCTCCGAATCAGCCAGTTCGACGTCGGAGACTCCCTGCAAATCTCCGGCCTGGCGTGACGAAACCGGGCTGGTTTCTGCCGCGCCGGAGAACCTTGTGCTCCGCGCTCTCCGTGCCCGCATTTTTGCAGCCGGTTTCTTCCGCACCGCCTTTGCCGCTTTCTGCGGCTTCTTACCGGCCTTCGGCTTCGACCGCGTCTTCTTCTTCAATCGCGCCGGCTTCCGGTGGGCCGCTGATTTAGCTTTCTTCGTTTTGCCTTTTGCTTTCTTTTTGGCAGCCATAGTCACTCATCCTCTGGAAAATTCTTGCAAAAATAACGAGAACGCCGCGGTCAATGCGATTCGCGTGGAATGGCATGACCGCGGGAGCCTACTAGAAAGTCCAGGTCCGCGCCTACATTCGCCTGCATCACGTGCTCAATGTAAAGGCTCTGGTATCCGCCCTTGGCGGGGGTTGGCGGCGCTTGCCATTGGGCGCTGCGCCGCTTCAATTCTTCGGCGGAGACCTCCAGATGCAGGCGCCGGGCCTCTACATCGAGCTCGATAAAATCTCCATCGCGCACGAACGCCAGGTTTCCGCCCACGGCCGCTTCCGGACAAACGTGCAGAACCACCGTGCCATAGGCCGTCCCGCTCATGCGCGCGTCCGAAATGCGCACCATGTCAGTGACGCCGCGCTTCAATAGCTTGGCGGGCAAAGCCATGTTGCCGACTTCGGCCATTCCCGGGTAGCCCTTCGGTCCGCAGTTCTTGAGCACGAGAACCGAGTTCTCATCCACATCCAGGCCGGGCAGATCAATCCGCTCCTTATAGTGCTCGATATTCTCGAATACCACCGCACGTCCGCGATGGCGCATCAGCCGCGGGGAAGCAGCCGAAGGTTTCAACACTGCTCCATCAGGCGCGAGGTTGCCACGCAGTACCGCAATGCCGCCATGCTCGACCAGGGGCTTCGTCAGAGGGCGAATCACCTCGGCATTCCAGTTGGGCGCAGCTTCGCAGTTCTCCCAGATGGTTTTGCCGTTGACGGTGAGAGCACCGCGATGAATCAGCTTGCGCTCGTCGAGCGCGCGAACCACCGCCGGCAATCCTCCGGCATAGTAAAAGTCCTCCATGAGGAACTGCCCGGAGGGCATCAGGTTCACCAGGGTCGGCACCTCCCGGCCCAGCTGGTCCCAGTCCTCTAGCGTCACCTTTACACCGATGCGCCCCGCTATCGCCAGAAGATGAATCACGGCATTGGTCGAGCCCCCCACCGCGCCATTCACGCGAATCGCATTCTCGAAGGCCTGCCGGGTCAAAATGCAACTGATGCGCAAGTCATCACGCACCATGGCGACGATGCGGCGCCCGGCTTCGTGGGCCAGCGCCAGGCGGCGCGAATCCACCGCCGGGATAGCGGCATTGTGAGGAAGCCCCAGTCCCAGCGCTTCTACCATGCACGCCATGGTGGAGGCCGTTCCCATGGTCATGCAATGGCCTGAGGAGCGCGACATGCAGGCTTCCGCATCGCTGAACTCCTGCGGACTCAGAGTGCCGGCCTTCATGCCCTCCTCAAAGCGCCAAACCGCAGTGCCTGAACCAATAGCTTCTCCGCGATAGCGGCCGTTGAGCATCGGGCCGCCCGATACGACGATGGCGGGAACATCGCAACTGGCTGCGCCCATCACCAGCGAGGGCGTGGTCTTATCGCAGCCACACAAGAGCACAACGCCGTCAATCGGGTTCGCGCGGATGGACTCTTCCACATCCATGCTTGCCAGATTCCGGTAGAGCATCGCCGTCGGGCGAAGATTGCTTTCACCGAGCGACATGACGGGAAACTCAAGCGGTAGTCCGCCTGCCTCCCATACTCCCCGCTTCACCCTCTCGGCAATCATGCGGAAGTGCGCGTTACAGGGCGTTAGCTCCGACCAGGTATTGCAAATTCCGATCACCGGCCGGCCATCAAAGGCGTCGGCCGGCAAACCCTCGTTCCGCATCCAGCTGCGATGGACGAAGCCGTCTTTATCCGGCTTGCCGAACCATGCGGATGAGCGATACCGGCGTTTCTCCTCGGGCATGCGCTTAGCTTCTCCCTGCCGTGACGCAATGGGTGGTTGTTGCGATGGGAAGTGCGGCTTGCTGGGCTTTCCGATGCGTGAACATAGCTTTCAACTTTTTAGCTTGTAGCCAATAGCTAGATATACCAGATCGCTGTTGCTCTTGCTCGACGGCAAGCTAACGGTGAGTGGGCCAGTTTCGCGGCAGCCCAGCAAAACGATTTCGACCACGAAGGGGCACGAAGGCTTGGTTTCGTGGGTTTTCCTTCGTGAGCCTTCGTGCCCGTGGTGGTGATGGCTTGTCAAATTGGCCCACTACGGGCTAACGCGGCTACTTGCCAAAAGCCTCCAGCGCAGCGCCCAACCGCTCCAACCCAGCGCGCACCGAGTCGGTCGGCCCACAAAAGCCAATCCGGAAATGCTGCGGCATTTCGAAAAACTCGCCCGGCACCACGCTGGTCTCAAATCGCTCGCGCAGGAAAGAAACAAAATCGGAAGCATTGCCCGCATTGAGCCGGGGAAAAATCGTCGTGCCGAAGCAGCTTGGCTCACACTCCAGCTGGGGGTGCGCCGCGAGAAACTGATTTACCAACGTGCGATTGGTCTCCAGCAGCGTGCGGCCCCGGTCTCGCACACGGTCAAGATTATCGAGCGCGATCACCGCCAGCAGCTCGGCCGGGTGCACCGGGCTTCCGTAAGTAAAGTCCACGATCTGCCACATGCGCTCAACCAGTTCGGGTTGTGCCAGGATCCAGCCGCAGCGAATGCCGCTCAAACCATAGGCCTTAGTCAGGCTGCTCGTAACCACGAAATTCGCCCCAAGATGAAAGGAAGAACGCCAGGGCCGGTCAAACAAGGTCTCGAGATAAACCTCGTCGATCAGTACTCGTGCGCCGGCCTGGGCGGCCATCTCGCCAACCTGGCGCAAGGTCGCATCGTCGGTGAGCGTACTGCTTGGGTTGTGCAGGTTACAAAGCACCACCAGCCGGGTTTCAGGCGTGAGGTTGCGTTCCACCTCTCCCAGCCCCAGGCGAAAGGCCCTTTCCGGGCGGCGCTCGAAGCGACGCACTTTTGCCCCCAGGTGATCAAGAATCGCCAGCAGCGGATCGTAAGTCGGCTTCTCCACCAGCACCTCGTCGCCGGGGTGAACCAGGGCGGTAAGCGCCACGTAGTTCGCCATGGAGGTGCCGAACGTGTAGACAACGCATTGCCTTGGTACGCCGGCCTTGGCCGCCAGGCGCTCCATCAGGGGATCGTAGCCGTAAGGGCCAGTGCCGCCGCTCTCCAGGTCTTCGATGCGCACCGGCAGCTCCGCCAGCGGGTAATCCACCAGCCCGCTCACCGCCAGATTGAAGCGCGAATTCGAATGCAGCTTCGCCCACGCCAGATATTGTGAGACTGCTTCTCTCCGCGAATTCATCCGTTCATCCATGCCGGCCTGCTGCGCAACTGGCTCACGCTGCACGCCCATGTCGCGCTCGCCGGCTCCACAGCCAATAAACAGGAATGCCCAGCAAGAGCAGCCCGTATCCGGTCAGGCTGTTTTGCGGGTAACGATAGATCGTAGTCCCGACCACCCACCAGCATATCGCGACAAACGCCGCCGTCGTAAACGGATGCCCGGGAGTCCGGTAGCCGCTGGCGGGCATAACTCCCGCAGCAACTCTGCGGCGGAACACGAAGATGGTGGTTGCCGTCAGGCCAAAGAATAGAAAATCCATGGAAACCACGTAGTTCAGAATCTGCTCGTAGCGGCCGGAGAGCACAATCACCACCGTCCACATGCTCTGTAGGATGATCGCGACCAGCGGCACCTGCGTGCGCGAACTGAGGCGGGCTACGGCCCGGAAGAAAAGGCCATCCTCGGCCATGGCGAAGTACACGCGCGGCGCCGTCAGAATGGATTGACTGAGAAACCCCAGCGTAGAGATGGCAATCGCGGCGGCAATAAACATGGCGCCTCGCTCACCGAGGGCCTGACGCATCACGGCGGTGGCCGGAGCCCGGCTGGCCGCCAGGC
>Ga0335081_10003211_pt1 | contig 25669 bp, 24 predicted proteins | sample Lox_Sample_35_FD_206713 | JGI IMG/M metagenome (GOLD analysis project Ga0335081, IMG submission 206713) | Soil microbial communities from Loxahatchee National Wildlife Refuge, Florida, United States - Lox_Sample_3.5 | ecosystem: Environmental > Terrestrial > Soil > Wetlands | place: USA...
CTCCCCCCCCCGCCCCCGGCCCCCGCGCCGGGCGCGCGGGGCGCGCGCCCCCCCCCCCCGCGCCGCGGGGGGGGGGGCGCCCCCCCCCGCGTCTCCGAACAGACAAACTCGCGGGGAGCCCCCTCACCCGTCTCGGACCTTCGGTCCTCGCCACCCTCTCCCCGCAAGCGGGGAGAGGGAAAGCAATTTCGCAAGTCACGGCGGCTGTGGATACCGGATTGCGCGCATTCGCGCCCAATGACAGGTGAGAGATAATAGTGGTGCAACAAACTTCGGGGAAAACGCTTAAAGCGACGGGCGAAGCAGCATTCGGCGGAATTCGTAATCGACCAGAGACACGCAATGGCATCCCGCACGTCGGCGAAATCTAAATCGCGCTCCCCGAAATCCGGCAAAGGCAATCCGAAGCCTTCGCACGCGAACCCCGGCAAATGGGTCTTCACCTTCGGCGGCGGCCGCGCCGAGGGCAGCGCCAAGCGCCGCGAACTGCTCGGCGGCAAGGGCGCGGGCCTCGCCGAAATGGCGAACCTCGGCCTGCCGGTGCCGCCCGGCTTCACCATCACCACCGACGTCTGCACCTACTATTACGGCAACGGCAAGCGCTACCCGAAGGAGCTGGAGAAACAGGTCGCCGCCGGTCTCGCCCACATCGCGCGCATCACCGGCAAGAATTTCGGCGACCGCGCCGATCCGCTGCTGGTGTCCGTGCGTTCCGGCGCGCGCGCCTCCATGCCCGGCATGATGGACACTGTGCTCAACCTCGGCCTCAACGACGCGACCGTCGAGGCGCTGGCGAAAAAATCCGGCGACCGCCGCTTCGCCTACGATTCCTACCGCCGTTTCATCACCATGTATTCCAACGTCGTGCTCGGCATGGAGCATCATCACTTCGAAGACATGCTGGAGGATCACAAGAGCCGTTCGGGCTACACGCTCGACACCGAACTCACCGCCGACGACTGGGCGCAGATGGTCGCGCGCTACAAGGAGCGCATCGAGGAGGAGTTGGGCATCGCATTCCCGCAGGACCCGAACGCGCAATTATGGGGCGCGATCGGCGCCGTGTTCGGCTCCTGGATGAACCAGCGCGCCATCACCTATCGCCGCCTGCACGACATACCGGAAAGCTGGGGCACCGCGGTCAACGTGCAGGCCATGGTGTTCGGCAACATGGGCGAGACGTCCGCCACCGGCGTCGCCTTCACCCGCAATCCTTCGACCGGCGAGAAGCGGCTCTACGGCGAATTCCTCATCAATGCGCAGGGCGAGGATGTGGTCGCCGGCATCCGCACCCCGCAGGAGATCACCGAAGCCGCCCGCGCCGAGTCGCATTCCGACAAGCCCTCGTTGGAACGCGCCCTGCCGGCGGCCTTCGCCGAGCTCACCCGCATCAATCAGGCGCTCGAGCGCCACTACCGCGACATGCAGGACCTCGAATTCACCATCGAGCAGGGCAAGCTCTGGATGCTGCAGACGCGCAGCGGCAAGCGCACCGCCAAAGCGGCGTTGCGCATCGCGGTCGAGCTCGCCAACGAAGGCCTGATCACGCGCGACGAAGCGGTGGCGCGCATCGAGCCGGCCTCGCTCGACCAGCTGTTGCATCCGACCATCGATCCGCTGGCGCACCGCAAGGTGATCGCCAACGGCTTGCCGGCCTCGCCCGGCGCGGCGTCGGGCGAAATCGTCTTCTCGTCCGACGAGGCGGCGCAGCTCAAGGCCGACGGCAAGAAGGTGATCCTCGTGCGCGTCGAAACCTCGCCCGAGGACATCCACGGCATGCACGCCGCCGAAGGCATCCTCACCACCCGCGGCGGCATGACATCGCATGCGGCAGTCGTCGCGCGCGGCATGGGCAAGCCCTGCGTCTCCGGCGCCGGCGCGATCCGCGTCGATTATGCAACCCAAAGCATGACCGCCGGCGGCACCACCCTCAAGCGCGGCGAGCTCGTCACCATCGACGGCTCCACCGGCCAGGTGCTCGCCGGCAAGGTGCGCATGATCGAGCCCGCGCTGTCCGGCGAGTTCGGCACGCTCATGAGCTGGGCCGACAAGGCGCGCGCGCTCGGCGTGCGCGCCAACGCCGATACCCCGGCCGACGCGCGGCTTGCGATCAAATTCGGCGCCGAAGGCATCGGGCTTTGCCGCACCGAGCACATGTTCTTCGACGAGGACCGCATCCGCGCCGTGCGCGAGATGATCCTGGCCGACAGCGAAGAGCACCGCCGCTCGGCCATCGCGAAATTGCTGCCCATGCAGCGCGCGGATTTCGTCGAGCTGTTCGACATCATGCGCGGTCTGCCGGTGACGATCCGCCTGCTCGACCCGCCGCTGCACGAGTTCCTGCCGCACGGCGAGGACGAAATCGCCGAAGTCGCCGCCAGCATGGGCGCCGATCCCAACAAGCTTGCCAACCGCGCGCGCGAACTCGCCGAGTTCAATCCCATGCTCGGCTTCCGCGGCTGCCGCATCGCCATCGCCTATCCCGAGATCGCCGAAATGCAGGCGCGCGCCATTTTCGAAGCCGCGGTCGAGGCCGGCAAGCGCACCGGCAAGCCGGTAGTGCCCGAAGTGATGGTGCCGCTGATCGCCAGCAAGGCCGAACTCGACATCGTCAAGGCGCGCATCGACGCCATGGCGGACGCCGTGAAAAAGGAAACCGGCGCCAAGCTCGCCTATCAGGTCGGCACCATGATCGAGCTGCCGCGCGCGGCCCTGCTCGCCGACCAGATCGCCGAGAGCGCGGAATTCTTCTCCTTCGGCACCAACGATCTGACGCAGACCACGCTCGGCATCAGCCGCGATGATGCGGCGAGCTTCCTCAGCATCTACACCGCGCGCGGCATCCTGCCGACCGATCCGTTCGTGTCGATCGACCGCGAGGGCGTCGGCGCGCTGGTGCGCATCGGCGTCGAGCGCGGCCGCAAGACCCGCAAGAATCTCAAGGTCGGCATCTGCGGCGAGCATGGCGGCGATCCCGCCTCGGTTGCATTCTGCCACGAGGTCAAGCTCGACTACGTGTCATGCTCGCCGTTCCGCGTGCCGATCGCGCGGCTCGCCGCCGCCCAGGCCGCGCTCGGAAAAAAGGCGGCCGGCCAGGCGTGATCCGTTCATCGGGTATGCCACGCAAATGTCACATGCTAACTTCGCCTCGAGAGTCCGGGGAAATACCGCGCTGACGCGGGCAGAGGGGGATAATGGCTGAAGAAACAAAGCCGGCCGCGGCAGCGGAGCCGCTGGCGATTACCGAAGAAGGCCTGCGCAAAGCGGAGGAATACGTCCAGCAGGAAGAGGGCGCCGCCAACCGGCTCTCCGGCTGGGTCGGCATCCTGGTCACCGCGATCGCGGTCGCGATGACGTTGTTCCATCTCTACGCCGCCTACGACATCGTGCCGACGCAGCCGCTGCGCTACACCCACGTCGCTTTCGTGCTGGTGCTGAGCTTCCTGCTGTTTCCGCTCGCGGAACGCTTTCGCAACCGCATCCAGATCTGGGATGTGATTCCGTGTTTCCTCGCCGTCGGCATCATGGCCTACGCCATCATCGAGGGCGATGATTTCACCGATCGCGCCGCGGTGCCGAACCAGTGGGACGTCATCCTCGGCCTCATCTTCATCGTGCTCGTGCTTGAGGCCGCGCGCCGCACCACCGGCTGGATCATGCCGTTCGTCTCGCTCTTGTTCGTCGCCTACGCCTATTTCGGTCCCTATCTTCCCGAGCCCTGGACCCATCGCGGCTACGGGTTCTCGCGCCTCGTCGGGCACCTGTTCATCACGCTCGAAGGAATTTTCGGCGTTCCGGTCGACGTGTCGGCAACGCTGATCATCATGTTCACGATCTATGGTGCGATCTTGCAGCATTCGGGCGCCGGAAAGTTCTTCATCGACTTCTCGCTCGCGGTCATGGGCGGCAAGCCGAACAGCGCCGGCCGCGCCGTGGTGGCCTCGTCCTTCCTGCTCGGCGGGCCGTCGGGCTCCGGCGTCGCCACCACGGTGATGATCGGCACCGTCGCCTATCCGATGCTGGCCAAGGCTGGATTCAGGCCCGATGCGGCGGGCGGCCTGCTCGCGGCCGGCGGACTCGGCGCCATCATCTCGCCGCCGGTGCTCGGCGCCGCCGCCTTCCTGATCGCCGAATTTCTGAAAATCAGCTACCTCGACGTGATCTGGATGGCGACCATCCCGACGCTGCTCTACTACCTCTCGCTCCTGTTCATGGTCGAGCTCGACGCCGCCCGCTTCGGCGCGCGCAATGTCGTCTTCACGCAGGAAATGACGCTGTGGGAGATGACCAAGCGCTACGGCTTCCATTTCGTGTCGTTGATCGCCGTCGTCATTTTCATGGTGAGCGGCTATTCGCCCATGCTGTCGGTGTTCTATTCGACCGTGCTGGCCTTTGCGATGAGCGCGCTCGCGCCCGACACGACGCTCGGGCCGCGGCAGCTCCTCATCGCCATCCTGCTGATCGGCTGCGCCGGCGTCGTGGCCTTCCAAATTCCCGGCATCTCCGCCTCGCCGCCGGGCGAATTGTTCGCGTCCTGGTTCCCGCTGTTGATCCTGGTGGCGATGGGGGTGATCGCGATCATCGGCCTCTTTCCCAAGGGTCAACAGCGGATCATCGGATCGAAGAAGATGACGGCGGCGCTCGCCGACGGCTCGATCGGCGTGCTCAGCGCCGCCACGACCTGCGCGTCCGCCGGCGTGATTGTCGGCATCGTCACGCTGACCGGACTGGGCTTGAAGTTTTCCGCCATCGTTCTCGATTTTGCCGGCGGCAGCCTGTTGCTGACCACGATCTACACGGCGCTGGTGGTCTGGATCATCGGCCTCGCCGTGCCGGTCACCGCGTCCTACATCATCTGCGCGGTGATCGCCGCGCCCGCCCTGACCAAGCTCGGCGTGCCGGACTTTGCCGCGCACATGTTCATCTTCTATTACGCGGTGCTCTCCGAAGTGTCGCCGCCGACCGCGCTGTCGCCCTTCGCCGCCGCGGCCATCACCGGCGCCGATCCTTACCGCACCACCATGCAGGCGTGGAAATATACGCTGCCCGCCTTCCTCGTGCCGTTCGTGTTCGTGCTCGATCCGATCGGCGTCGGGTTGTTGATGAAAATTCCGAATGGCGGTTCGTGGGTCGACATCCTGCTCATCACCGCCATCACCGCCGCCGGACTTGCCGCGCTCTCCGCCGCCGCCCAGAGCTGGGCGCTGCGGCGGAACACCACGCTCGAAAACGCGCTTTTCCTGCTGGCCGGCCTGCTGCTGGTATTTCCCAGTCTGATCGAGGCGCTGGCGGAAAAGATGACCGGCCTCGACGTGCCTTATCCCGCCCCGTTCGGTCTGGCGATTGGGGTGGCTTTGCTGCTAAAACAAAAGCTCTTGCCGGTTTCGGCCACGCCCGCCACCGGCTGACAAAGAAACATCAACGACAGGGAGATCCGATCGATGTCACCGAAATTGAGCAAATTCGCCGGCATTGCGCTCGTGGCATTCGCCGCGTTCGCGGCTGCCGCCGCCCTGGCGCAGCAGAAGACCTTCTCGATTGCGACTGGCGGCACCGGCGGCGTCTACTACCCGATCGGCGGCGGGTTGGCGAACCTCCTGTCGAAGACCATTCCGGGCGTGCACGCCACCGCCGAGGTGACCGGCGGCTCGGTCGACAATCTCAAGCTCATCAACTCCGGCGGCAGCGAGCTGGCCTTCTCGATGGCTGACGCCGCGCTTGATGCCTACAACGGCGAAGACAAGTTCAAGGGCACCAAGGTGGCCGTGCGTACGCTGATGGTGCTCTATCCCAATCAGATGCACGTCGTGACCATCGAAGGCACCGGCATCGAGAAACTCGCCGATCTCAAGGGCAAGCGCGTGTCCACCGGTTCCGGCGGCAGCGCGACCGAAGTCATGGCCTTTCGCGTGATCGAAGCGGCCGGCCTCGACAAGGACAAGGACATAAAGCGCGAGCGGCTCGGCGTCGCCGAATCCGTCAATGCGCTGAAGGATCGCAAGATCGACGCCTTCTTCTGGGTCGGCGGCCTGCCCACCGCGGCGGTGACCGATCTCGGCGCCACGCCCGGCGTGAAGATCAAGCTGATCGATCACACCGAAGTGCTCGACGCCATGAACAAGAAATACGGCAACCTCTACGCCGCGAGCGTGATCAAGGCCGGCACCTACCCGGGCCAGGACAAGGACAACAAGAACACCGTGGTGTGGAACATCCTTGTGTCCAACGCCAACATGCCCGACGACATGGCCTACAAGATCGTGCAGACCATCATCGATCACAAAGCCGATCTGGTCGCCGTGCATCAGGAAGCGAAAAGCTTCTCGATCGAAAACCAGATCAAGACCAACTCGCCGATCCCATGGCACCCGGGCGCGGTGAAATATTTCACCGAAAAAGGCGTGAAGATGTGATCAGCGCTCAGCGCGAGCTGCGGCGCCGATGCTGAAATGGTGGTATGGCCTGATGGCCGGCGGCGGTTTCGCCTTCGGCCTTTTCGCCAACAGGCGACCGCTCGGCGAGGGGATCCTCGTTCACCCGCTGGTGCTGTTCTTCGCGGTCGTTGCGCTTGCGCTCTTGACGCTGAGAGCAGTCTACGCCCGCCCGGTGCCCGAGCTGATATCCGACCGCGCGCTGATGTATGGCTGCTGCGCCGGGCTCCTTTTCTTCCTGGTCGGCAATTTTCTCGCCGTCTTTGCGTTCGGCGCGCGCTGATTCACATCGCGATGTCGAGCGCGACGTCGAGGTTGGGCGCCGAATGGGTGAGCGCGCCCGAGGAAGCGTAATCCACGCCGGTCGCCGCGATGGCCGCGATCTGGTCGAGCGTGATTCCGCCCGACGCCTCGATGACGAGCCGGCCGGCCACCATCGCCACCGCCTTCTTCAGCGCCGCCACGGAAAAATTGTCGAGCAGCACCACGTCGGCCAACCCGCAGTCGAGCACTTCTTTCAGCTGCTCGAGCGAGTCAACCTCGATCTCGATCTTCACCAGATGGCCCGCGCTCTCGCGGGCGCGCGCGAGCACCGCGCGGATCGAGCCCGCCACCGCGATATGGTTGTCCTTGATCAGGATCGCGTCGTCGAGCCCGAAACGGTGATTGAAGCCGCCGCCGCAGCGCACAGCGTATTTTTCCAGCGCGCGCAAGCCCGGCGTGGTCTTGCGCGTGCAGCAGATGCACATCTTGCGCCTGCCGATTTTGCGCACGTAAGCGGCGGTCGCGGTCGCGATGCCTGACAGGTGCCCGAGGAAATTCAGCGCCGTGCGCTCGGCTCCCATGATCGCGCGCGCATTGCCGGAAATCGTCATCAACGCGGTTTTCGCCTTAACCGTGTCGCCGTCGCGCGCCTTCGCCTTGATCTCGATCGTGGGAGAGAGCTTCTCGAAACACGCCGCCACCAGTGGCAGGCCCGCGATCGTGCCGGCCTTGCGCGCGATCACCACCGCGCGCGCCTTGGCGTTCTCCGGAATGGTCGCGATCGAAGTGACGTCGCCGGCGCGGCCGAGATCCTCGGCCAGCGCCCGCGTCACCGCCGCGTCGATTTCGAGCGGCGACAAGAAGGCGTCGGGGCAGAGCAGGGACATCAGTGACCGCTTATACTTTTACACTCCCCTGGAGGGGGAGGGTCGGCGAGCAGCGAACCACAGTGAGATGCGAGCCGGGGGTGGATCAAAGTCTTCGCCTCATGCGCCATGATCAAGATCGCCCTCGTTAACGCGATCAACTCTTCAAATATACCATGCGTTCGACCGAACGGCGCGCTTTCGCGGCGATCACGGGATCGATCGTCACTTCTTCTTTCATGTCGAGCAGGCTGTCGAGGATTTTCGGCAGCGTGATGCGCTTCATGTGCGGACACAGATTGCACGGCCGCACGAATTCGACCTCGGGCAGTTCGGCGTGCACGTTGTCGGCCATCGAGCATTCGGTGACCATCACCACACGCCGCGGCTTGCGTTGGCGCACCCAGTCGATCATGCCCGCGGTCGAGCCGGTGTAATCGGCCGCCGCCAGCACGTCCGGCGGGCATTCCGGATGCGCGATGATCTGCACCGACGGATCGGCCTCGCGCACGGCGCGCAGCTCGTCGGCGGTGAAGCGCTCGTGCACCTCGCAATGGCCCTTCCAGGCGATGATCTTCACCTTGGTCTGCGAGGCGACATATTTGGCAAGATATTCGTCCGGCAGGAAGATCACGCGCTCGGCGCCCAGGCTCTCCACCACCTCAAGCGCATTCGACGAGGTGCAGCAGATGTCGCTCTCGGCCTTCACCGCGGCGGAGGTGTTCACATAGGTGACCACCGGCACGCCGGGGAAGCGCGCGCGCAGGAGCCGCACGTCGTCGCCGGTGATCGAGGCGGCGAGCGAGCAGCCGGCCTTCAGGTCGGGGATCAGCACGGTCTTGTCGGGATTGAGGATCTTCGCGGTCTCCGCCATGAAATGCACGCCGCATTGCACGATGATGTCGGCATCGACTTTCGTGGCTTCGCGCGCGAGCTGCAGCGAATCGCCGACGAAATCGGCCACGCAATTGTAGATTTCCGGCGTCTGGTAATTGTGCGCCAGGATCACCGCGTTGCGCTCCTTCTTGAGCGCATTGATGGCCCGCACAGAGGGTGCGAAGAACGGCCACTCGTTCGGCGGCACCACCGCTTTCACGCGCTCGTAGAGATGCGCGGTCTCGCGTTCCACCTGCGCGTTCCATGCGAGCGGCGGTTTCGGCAGCCGGTCGAATTTGCGCAACGCATCCGCACGCCCGCTGGCTGCGGGCGGGGGGGATTGGCGCGCTTGCACCGGACCCAGCGTTTCCATGATTGGCAAGGCGGCCTCCGATTTGATATACTCTAGAAGAGCATAAGTAGGGACGAAAACTTCCGGCGATCAGCCGGCACTCAATTCACCCGGGGCTATTATCCTCATTTAGAGCAAATCTCATATAGCATGACGCCGGCCGTTTCGCCACCCCCTCATTTCCTCAAGCCAGCCCCCGACAAATACTCAACGCGTCGCCGGCAACCGCTTAAGATCAACGAACTATGCAGGAAGCAGATCGAACCTATCACCAACATTTGCTTGGGAGATGAAAGCTGCGGGCCTATCTAGCAGCGACCTGATTTGAGCCAAGCCGCACGCTTGCGGCGGAGAATGCAATGACCGTCATGCCTGCTCCATCGTCGCTGCCGCTTGCGTCCTGGCGCACACCGGCAGTCATCCTGATCTGTGCCTGTCTGATCGGCGTCATCGGGTTTGGCCCGCGCTCGGCGCTCGGCTTGTTCCTGAAGCCGATGACGATCGAGCATGGATGGGGCCGCGACGTGTTCTCGCTCGCGCTTGCCATTCAGATGCTGCTGTGGGGCGTCGGCCAACCGTTTGCCGGGGCCGTCGCCGACCGGTTCGGCGCGGTCCGCGTGCTGTGCGTGGGATCGCTGTTCTACGCGGTGGGCCTCGCGCTCATGGCCTACGCCTCGACACCGCTGCTGCTCTATCTCACCGCCGGGGTGCTGATCGGCTTTGGGCTTTCCGGCTGCGCGTTTCCGCTGGTCGTTGGCGCGCTCGGCAAACTCATGCCCGAGCAATGGCGCTCGCTCGCATTCGGCCTCGGCACCGCTGCGGGCTCATTCGGACAATTCCTGTTCTCGCCGATCTCCATCGGCTTGATGGATCATTTTGCCTGGCAAAGCACGCTCCTGATCTTCAGCGCGATCGTGCTGCTGATCATGCCGCTTTCGCTCGCGCTCGCGACTCCCGAGACGTCCTCCTCTCCGCAAGCCGTTGTGCGCCAGCAGTCGGTGACGCAGGCCCTGGCCGAGGCGTTCGGCCACCGCAGCTACGTGCTGCTCGTCATCGGCTTCTTCACCTGCGGTTTCCAGCTTTTCTTCATCACGGTTCACCTTCCGGCCTATCTCGTCGATCGCGGCCTCTCGGCCCACATCGGCGGCTGGACCATCGGCGTGATCGGCCTGTTCAACATCGTCGGCTCGATTTCCTCCGGCTGGCTCGCCGGCCGGATGCCGAAGCGCTACCTCCTGTCCGCGATCTATTTCGCCCGCTCGCTGGCGGTCACCGCCTTCATCCTGATGCCGGCGAGCGACGCCTCCGCGCTCATCTTCGGCGCCGTCATCGGCCTGTTGTGGCTTTCCACCGTGCCACCGACCTCCGGCCTGGTCGCCGTCATGTTCGGCACGCGTTGGCTTTCCATGCTGTTCGGCTTCGCCTTCTTCAGCCATCAGGTCGGCGGCTTCCTCGGCGTCTGGCTCGGCGGGGTGCTGTACGAGAAAACCGGTTCCTATGAGATCGTCTGGTGGCTGTCCGTCTTCTTCGGCGTCGCCTCCGCGATCATCAACCTGCCGATCATCGAGAAGCCGGTCGCGCGCGCCGCAACGGCCGCGGCGTAACGCCAAATTTGTCATGCCCGGGCTTGTCCCGGGCATCCCCGTCTTCCACAGTAGCGCCCGGAAGCCGTGGGAGAATTGCTGTGGCCAGCTTCAAGGCAATCGTGATCGAGAAGGCGGAGCAGGGCCCCAAGGTCGCGCTCGGCGATTTCGACGAGAAGGATTTGATGGACGGCGACGTCACCGTCCGCGTCGAATGGTCGACCATCAATTACAAGGACGGGCTTGCGATCACCGGCAAGGCGCCGGTGGTGCGCCGCTTTCCGATGATCCCCGGCATCGATTTCGCCGGCACAGTCGAGTCATCCACGCATGCGAGCTGGAAAGCCGGCGACAAGGTCATCCTGAACGGCTGGGGTCTGGGCGAGACCCATCTCGGCGCCTACGCGCAAAAAGCGCGCGTCAAGGGCGACTGGCTCGTGCGCTTGCCCAAGAACTTGAGTGCGCGCGATGCCATGGCGATCGGCACAGCGGGTTATACGGCCATGCTCGCCGTCATGGCGCTCGAGCGTCACGGCCTCGCCCCTGAGCGCGGCCCGATCGTGGTGACCGGCGCCGCCGGCGGCGTCGGTTCGGTTGCCGTCGCGCTGCTCGCCAAGCTCGGTTACCAGGTGGTCGCCTCGACCGGCCGCCCGCAGGAGGGGAGTTACCTCAAGGACCTCGGCGCCGCCGAAGTGATCGACCGCAAGGAACTCTCCGGCCAACCGAAGCCGCTTGCCAAGGAACGCTGGGCCGGCGGGATTGATTCGGTCGGCTCCACCACGCTCGCCAATATGCTTTCCATGACCCGCTACGGCGGGGCGGTGGCGGCCTGCGGGCTCGCCGGCGGCATGGATCTGCCGGGCAGCGTCGCCCCTTTCATCCTGCGGGGCGTGTCGCTCTTAGGCATTGATTCCGTTCAGTGTCCGTTAACGCTTCGGACCCAGGCCTGGACCCGCTTGGAATCCGATCTGAAACGCGACAAACTGGCTAAAATGACCGCCGAAATTGCTCTTTCGGAGGTCATTGGAACGGCCCCACGCATCCTGGACGGGCAGGTACGTGGGCGAATTGTGGTCAAGATCGGGTAAACATATTCAGGATTTGTCGACGAAGTTCGGGCATGATCGCTTAAGCTCGTATGGTAAGCGAGCGGTAAACGTGGCGTTGTGCCGTAATGTGGAGTTGGGGCATGTCGGTCAAGTCGGGGACGTTTGCACGCAGTGCCATTGTTGCAGCGAGTCTTGCGGGCGTCATGCCCGTGGTCGCCGGTGAGATGAACGCCGACGAAGCCAAGCGCTTTATCAGTGGCAAACTTTTCGCCTACCATTGCTTCGAAGGCACCAGCGGCGCCGGCCGCATCTTCTCCGATGGCTCGGTCGTCGGATCGATTCAGATCAGAGGCGAGGGCCCGGTGCGCTACGTCGCGCTGCCGGCAGGAACGCTGAAGGTCAAGGGCGACAATTATTGCGCCTCGCTGCGGGGTCTACCGTTCGAACCCTGCTTCAATGTCGACAAGACCAGTCAATCGAGTTTCCGCGGCTCGATCTGGGGCTTCGGCTTTGCCTATTGCGATTTCACGCGCCGCAGCGCGCGCGTGGACCTCGCCGGCGCGCCGCTCCGGTTGAGCCCGCTCACCTCCCACTCGACAAACGCGCCACGGTCGATCGAAACCGCCGAACGCGCCAACCAGTAATTTCCGACGATCAGCTTGTCGGCGGCGCCCCGCTCGGCGCCGCGACGGCTGTGCCGCGCGATGGGAACAGCAGCCGCTGATAGAGCCAGCCGATCCCGACCAGCACCAAGCCGAGTCCGATGAACGACAGCGCCCGGTAGACGCCTTCAAGATCGGACAAGTCCACGAAGAACACTTTTCCGACCGTGAGCGTGACAATGGCGGCGGAGGCTAGCCGCGCCGGTTGCGACTGTAGGAAAATTCCGGCGACCAGCAGCACCACGCCGAACGCGAGCCAGACCACCGAATAGGTGTACTGCTCGGCATTGGTCACCGGCCCGGCGGTGAGGTCGGGGCCGTGATAGAAGCGCGTCACCTGCAGCGTCAGGTACGACAGCGCGAGACCGACTGCCACGATCGCCGCAGTGACGCGGTAGCCGTGCGGCCGCCGCCCGCGCGTCCTTAGCGCCAGCACGATCGCGAGCACCGCCGGCAGGCCGTAGCCGAGCAGGATGAGGTTGAACACGCGGCCGCCGACCGGCTCGCCGGTCGCCAGCGGATTCTCGGCGATCCCCAGGCCGAACACGACGGCCAGCAGCGTCAACCCCGCGATCAGCAGCGCGGCGATATTGTGCACGACGCTGCCGGTGCGCCCGCGCACATGTTCGAGGCCGATCGTCATCGCGAGCCCGACGCAGACCTGCAATCCGACTTCGCCGAGCCCGCCGCGGTTGCCGTAGATATCGCCATTGTTCATGGTGTGGCGAATTTCGAGGAAGGCGAGCAGCACCGTGAACAGGATCGCGCCGGCGTCGACCGCGCGGGCCGGGTGATCGTCCGCGCGCCGGCGCAACAGCCAGCCGCCGAGCCAAAACGCCGCCGCCGGCACGCCATAGCCGTAGAGCAGCCAGTTGAAGATCGGCGTCGTGCCGATGTCGTCGCCGACGATGCGCGGCTCCCAGGCCGTGCGCAGCACGACGATGCCCACCAGCGCGCCGGCGAGCCAGCGCAGCATCGGCAGTGGGCGCTTGTCGTTGACCCAGGCGATGCCCGGCACCATCAACGCAAGCCCGATGGTGAGCCAGCCTTTCTCCAGCGCGAAGGTGAAGGCGAGGCAGAGCGCCGCGACTGCACCGGTGGCATAGAGCGCGGTCGAGGAGGCGAGCCCGGGCCGCGGGTCGCGTTTGGTGAGCTGTTCGGTCGCGTAGGAAAACAGCGCCGCAAGCGCGAGCGCGATGAAGGCGAATGGAATGGACCGTTCGTAATTCGCGATCCGGCAATAAAGCGCGACCAGGATGAAGACCGGCGCGAACACGCCCGACGCACTCCACAGGATCGGCACGCGCGCCGATAGCGAGCGGCCCTGCGCGAGGAATCCCGCGACCAGGAACAAAGCCCCGTAGGCGCCGCCGAGCAAGAGATGGCTGCTGACGCCGGCCCGCAGCGGCTGCGGTGCAGCCGCGCCCGCCGCGCCCGGCGGCGCGATCAGTTTATTGACGTCGACCTCGAACGCCCAATTCAGGATGACCAGCACGGCGAACAGCGCCGCGACCGGAACAGCGGCGCTCGCCGCCTCGGCTTGCCAGGCGACCGCAAGCGTCGCCAGCATGAGGAGCGTGAAGACGGTGAGCGCCATCGTCTCGTGCCTTGTCGCGAGCACGAACAAGGCGGCTCCGATCAGATAGACCGCGACCGCGGTCGACGATATCCAGTCGATTTTCCCCGGCTCGGCCGACGGGCCATAGAGCAGCCCGGAAACGATCAGCGCCGCCACCAGCGCAAAACCGACCACCGAGTGGAAGGCGTGCGCCCACAGCGCGTCCGACAGCATGTTGTCGATCTGGAACAGCATCCAGATGAAGCTGAATCCCACTGCGGTCAGCGCCAGCCAGCGCCACAGCCGCAGGCGCGCGAGCGCGAAGGCCGCCGCGCTCACCACCGCGATATAGACATAGAGCGCCCAGTAATTCGGTACTTTCGCGGACACGAGGATGGGCGTCACATAGCCGCCGACCAGGCCGAGACCGCCGAGCCACGGCCCGTGCAGCAGCGCGGCGGCGAGCGTCGCCAGCGCAACGATGCCGAGCAGCAGGAAGGCGGCGCCGGGCGAAAGGAAGCCGTAGAGTTCATAGGCGGCCCACACCGTGGCGTAGGCGACCGAAGTGCCGGCCGCCGTCAGGATGCTCGGAATATTTGCCGCCGGTACGCCGGCCCGTCCGGAAGTTTTTTCCTTTCTGCGCAGCCATTCTCCGCCGGCGATCAAGCCGGCCGCCAAGAGGGCGCCGAGCATGATTCGGACGCCGGGACCGATGAGGCCCGCCTCGATCGAGAATTTCACCAGGAAGAAGCCGCCGAGCGCGAGCGCAAGTCCGCCGACCCACACCACGCCGCGCGTGCCGAAGAACTCCTCGAAACCGGGCCTGTGTCCCGTCGGCGGTGGCGGCGGTTGCGGCGGCGGCGCGGCCGGCGGAACCGTCGTATCCGGCGGAATAGCGCCGCCGTCGACTTGCGAGGCCGCGGCCGCGATAGCCTCCGGCGTTTCGCCGCCATCGCGGAACTGCGGCGGAATTTCCGCGACCTGTTCCAGAACTTCCGGGCGCGTTTGTGCTGATACGGGCGGGGAGCCCGGCAGCGGCGCGGCCGCCGACGGTGCGGCCGCAGCGTGTGGCCCCGCCAGGCGCGCTTCGAGCGCGCTGAATCGTTCCTCGATCCTGCTCAGCCGGCCGGTCAGATTGACGACCTTGACCAGTGCCACGATGGCGATGATCGGAAACGCCAGCAGCAGCAAAACGAGAATCGGGACGAATTCCATGGCAGCCCCCCGGCCAAGGCGATGCTAGGCCAGGGCGCGCGCGGGCGGAAGTGCCAGCGCGCCTTATGCTTTCAGGCGGCGGCGCCGTCGATCGCCTGCGTTCGCGCACGCGGCAACAGTTGCTCAACCTCGCTTGCCGCGTTGACGGCGCCATCGACGCCGTCGAATTCTCCGGCGAGCTTCCTTGCAACGGTGCCGTAGGAGTCCGTATCGAGGACGTCGCAAACGGCTTGGCGGATCATGTCCGCCGTGGCGTCGGCCGGTAATCCGCGGCCCGCGCCCCAGCCTTGAATCGCTGCCGCGTTCACCGGCTGATCGGAGGCAAGGCCGGGGATGACGACCATGGGCAGGCCGTAACGCAAGGCCCGCATCATCGTGCCGTGACCGCCATGCGTCACCACCAGTTTGGCGCGCCGCATGAGTTGATCGTGATCGGCGTTCGCGAAAACCACGACATTGTCTGCGGCCTTGAGCGCGGCCGGGTCGAGGCTGTCGCCCGTGGTCACGACGCCGTGCACCGGAAGCCCCTTCAGCGCGTCGATTGCACTCTGAAATTTCGCCACCGAGCCCTGCTCGGGCATCGTGCTGAAGCTCACCAGAACCAGCGGCGTGGGATCGTCGTCGCGCCAGGGCAGGGTCATGCCTTGCATATGACATTCGCGTTCGAGCACCGGGCCGACATGGCGAACATTTTCGGGATGGGCAAGACCGCCGTGCGGCGGATCGAGTGTCTTCAGCGTGGTCACCATGAGCCTGTCATGCGTCATCCAGAGATCGTCCAGCTGCGCGGGCCACGTGCCGAAGCCCGCCTCGCTGCGCAGATTGATCAGAAGCGCGAGCATTGCCCGCCACTGCTCCAGCATGCGGTAGACGCAGGTATGGCACATGACGATGGTCGGGCCGTCGAAGCTCGCCGTTTCGATGAGCGCGGCGGGAAACATGGCGTCGATGATGACGAGGTCCGGTCCGTGCGATTGCATCAGCGCGCGAATGTCCTCCGCCACGGCCGGCGAGGTGAGATAGCTCGCGGCCTTCGGGATCCATTTGTTGGGATAGCGCGCGGCCTGCTCGTACGCGCGCTTCAGTTCGATGGCGCGAAAGCCCGCCCGCTCGACGCGCTCGATCATTTCCGGCCGGCCCGCGAACGAGACCGCATGACAGCGCTCCGTCAACACCCGCGCGATGCCGAGGCTAGGGGGCAGATTCCCGCCGCCCGACCAGTTCAGCCATAGAATCCGTGCCATGGTCCTTCTCCGCGTGCGTGACGCTGTTGATCATCCGGCAGACGATCGCCTCGGCCGCCGGCCGGCTGAGTTTCCGGTCCCGGCGCAACAGCTTCCAGACATAGATGTCCGTCGCCACCATCAGGATGTTGAACAGCTGCGCGCGCGTACCGCCGCTTTCTCTTGCGAGCTGCGGTGCGAACATCGTCCTCACCGCGTCGCGATGGTTCTCGCGCCCCTGATCGAGCGTCGATTTCAGAGCCGGCCGGCGAAGCTCGTCGTTCAGTCGCTGAATGATGAGATCGCCCATCGACTCGTAGAGGTCGTAGATCGCCTTCACCCCGGCCGCGACGTCGCCCGGCGGCGTCGGCTTGAGTGGCACGCCGCTGGCGGCGAGCTCTTCGAGCGCGGCATAGACCAGCTTGTCTTTCGTGCCGTAGGCGCGCAGCGCGGTCTGCACCGTGGTGCCGGCCCGCTCTGCGATGTCGTTGAGCGTGAAATCCTCGATCGGCCGCTCGCAATAGAGCTGCATGGCGCTGGCGCGGATGCGCGCCTTGGTCGCCTCGGCCTTGGCCGCACGCGCCGTCATCGCGTAATGGCGCTTGGATTTTTTCATATTAATACAACTAACACCAATTATATTTGGTGTCAATGTGATTATCACGAAATACAGGGCAGGCAGGGCGCCGCCCCGTGTGTCGCTGCAACCCTCTGTTGAAATTGATGATCTGATCCTATGACGCCCGCCGCCCGAGCCGCAGTCCCGGCGCCGGCCGTTCCTGCATCACCTCATGGCGAAACCGGAACATCGCGGCCGGTCGGCCGCCGGTGGCCGTCGTGGTCTCGCCGGTCGGCTCGACCAGCGCGCCGGTCTCCACCAGCCGCCGGAAATTCTGCTTGTGCAGATGCCGCCCCGATATGGCCTCGACCGTGCGCTGCAGCTCGGTCAGCGTGAACTCCGGACTCATCAGCTCGAACACGACCGGACGATATTTCAGCTTGGCGCGCAGCCGCGCGATCGCCGTGGCGAGGATGCGGCGATGGTCGAAGCGCATCGGCTCGCCGAGCGAGGGCAGCTTGCCGCGCGAAAGCGCCGCTTCGCGGCTGTCGCGCCGCGCTTCCTCGACCAGGCCCGCTTCGTAAAGCAGCTCGTAGCGGTCGAGCACCTTCTCCTCGTCCCAGGGCGAGCCGCCGACGCCGAAGCAGAGACGCAATCGCGCCCGCCGTCCGCCGCCGAGCCGAGCCGCATCCTCTCGCCCCGCGGCGCGTGCCCATTGCTCCAGCGGGGGAACGATCGCCTTGTCGAGAATGGCCGGCCGGCCGTCGCGCCAATCCTCCCACGGGAAGAATTTGTACCAGGGCTCGAATCCGGCGCCGGCCGCCCGCAGCGCCGCCGCATTGCCGGGAACCCGCGTGAGCGCGAGATAGCCGACCGACACCATATGCGGGCCGGCATCCCGCGGCCGCGCATGCCGCCCGCGGTCGCCGAACGTATAAAGCTGTTCCACATAGCCGACCGTGAGCCCGGTCTGGGCCTTCACCCACGCGCGCAGCCCGATCTCGAACGTGCGATGCGTCAGCGGATCGAACGGCCCGAACGGCAAGCCGGGCAGTTTTTCGCCGCTGCCCCCGTCGCCCGCAACCAGGATGAACGGCGTATCTGCTTCCACGGCCACGATCGCTGCGGTGAGCCCGATTTCGATCGGCGTGAGCGCAGCCTCGGCCATCGTTCACTCGAGATCGAGCCGGAACGGTTCGTTCTCAACAGCGGCCTGTCCGGCGCCGATTTTCTCGATCGCCGCGACCATGCGATTTTTCCGGCCGAGCATTTTGTCGGCGTGCTTGACCAGCATCGGGTTCGGCATGGCGGCCGGTGAGGCTTCGCGCAGCGCTTGGGCGATCGTCTCTTCGCTGCGATGCGGATTGAGCGCGCAGGCGGCGACGAACGCGCCTGCGGTCGAGCGGCTGATGCCGGCGAGGCAATGCATCACCAGCGGTGCGCTGCGATCCCACTCTTTGAGGAAGTCGACCAGCCGCGCGACATGATCCTCGCTCGGCGGCGTGTAGCCTTCGAGCGGTTCGGTTATGTCGTCCATGCTCAGCACCAGGTGATTGCGCGGCTCAATATGCATCGGCCGCTGCATGCGGTTCGGGTCGCGCAGCATGGTCACGATATGGCGCGCACCGGTCGTCAGCACGACCTCGTGCAGCCGCGCCAGCGAACAAACGTGAATCATAGCCATGCGAATCTCGTACCCGCCAAAACGGCGCCCAGCAAGGCGCGCCTATCTCATTCCTTAATAAGCTTAGCGAATTGCTCCAGATAGCGTTGCTCGGCCACTTCCGCCGGCCAGGGTGTAAGATAATCACGCTCCGTGGCCGGCGCGAGTGCGGGCCGCGTCCCGAAAAACCGCCGCGCTTCCGTCACCTCAAATCCGGCGAGCCGGGTGGCTTCGAGAAATGCCGCCCCGCGGTCGGCGGTCTTGATCAGACGGCTGATGTCCTCCGGCAGCTTGGCCGGCAGGCCGAACCGCACATGGATCGCGGTCAACAGCCGCCGCTCCACCACCTTGTAGGCGTCCCCGATCACCGCCTTGAACGGCGAGATCATGTCGCCGATGACGTATTCCGGTGCGTCATGCAGCAGGATCGCGAGCCGCGCACGCCGGTCGAGCCGCGGCACCCGCATGCGCGCGATTGTTTCCACCAGCAGCGTATGCTGCGCGACCGAGAAGATGTGCGCGCCGTGGGTCTGGCCGTTCCAGCGCGCAACGCGCGCCAGCCCATGCGCGATGTCCTCGATCTCCACGTCGAGCGCCGACGGGTCGAGCAGATCGAGCCGCCGGCCCGACAGCATCCGCTGCCACGCGCGCGGTGAAACGGCTTTTGCCTTGTGCCTCGGAGATATTGTCTTGGCGCGCACGTCACATGCATCCGCTGCGCCGCCCTTGCCCCTTCCCGCGCGAGCGTTTGCGAGCGGTGGGGAGGGCAACAAGCGTCGCGTGCCGCATTTGCATCGTCGTCATTTCTTTCTTGCGAGCTTCTGCACCGCCGCGTGCCGGTGGCACTTGACCAGATGGTCGTTGACCATGCCGACCGCCTGCATGAAGGCATAGACGATGGTCGGGCCGCAGAACTTGAAGCCCCGCGCCGACAGCTCCTTCGACATCGCCTGCGATACCGGCGTTTCGGCCGGCACCTGCGATGTCGAACGGAAGTGGTTGATCTTCGGCTGGCCGCCGAGAAAATCCCACAGCAGCATGGAAAAGCCGTCGCTTTTCTCCATGATGTCGAGCCACGCCTGCGCTGACAGCACCGCGCCTTCGATCTTCATCCGGTTGCGCACGATGCCTTGATCCTTCATGAGCGCCGCGATCTTGCGCTTGTCGTAGCGCGCGATCTTTTCCGGCTTAAAACCGTCGAACGCGCGGCGGAAATTGTCGCGCTTGCGCAAAATGGTGATCCACGACAGTCCGGCCTGAAACCCGTCGAGCACGAGCTTTTCGTACAGCGCCCGGTCATCGTATTCCGGCACGCCCCATTCCTCGTCGTGATAGGCGATGTAGAGCGCGTCGTCCTTGCCCGGCCACGGGCAGCGATTCAGGCCGTCGGCATGCAGCAGGGAAGAGCTCACGGTTTCTCCCCCGGCCACGCGAATGTGGCCCATTGCGGCTTGCGCGCGCGAAGGGTGATGCCGCCCGCAACCAAGGGCGTGCCGGCGGCCTGCGCGTCGGATATGTAATCGAGCCGCAGCATCGCGAGCCCCATCGGTCCAGCCGCCGAACCCATGATGCCGACTTGTTTCTCTCCCGCCATCACCGGCACGCCGGCGGCCGGCGCGAAAGCGTCGGCCGAGACCGGCACGATGCGCTTGCGCGCGCTGCTGCGGTGCTCGATGCGCGACACCACCTCCTGCCCGACGTAGCAACCCTTGTCGAAATCGACGCCGTTGAGCTGGTCCATGTCGGTCTCGTGCGGGAACGCGTCGCCATAGGGAAAATCAAACCCGCCCCGCGGCACGCCGAGCGCAATGCGATGCGCCTCGTACAGGCTTGCGTCGACGAATTCCGCGCCCAGCTCGGCCGCGGCCTGTTTCGCCAGATGTGGGGGCAGCATGATGCGCTGGCCGAGTTCGGCCAACCGCGGGTCCGGATAGACCAGCCCATAGTCGGACTGGCCGCTGCCGTCCCACACCGCCATCACGCCCAAGACCTCGGACAGATCCTCGGCGATCACCTTGGCGCGCAGCTTGTAGAAATTGAGTTTTGCGACCAAATCGCCGGCGAGCGCGCGCGGACAATCGAGGAAGAATCCGCCGCCATCCTCCGCCGGCGCCTCCGTCACGATGCAATCGACGATGATTTTGCCCTGCGGCGTAAGCAGCGCCGCAAAGCACGGCTTCTCCGGCGCCACCTTGGTGATATCGGCGGTGAACAGGCCGTTGAGGAAGCCGCGCGCGTCGTCGCCGACGACCTTGACCGCGCCGCGGTCGGGGAGGAGCGCCGCCTTCATGCGAGACCTGTTGGGAACCTATTGCCAAGCATCGCCGCGAAACGTAAGGCGCTGACGGCAAGCCCTCAAGGGCGCGAAATGGAATACGTGCAGTTTCCGTGGCTGAGACCTACGACCTGATCCTCAAAGGCGGCACCGTCGTCAACCAAGACGGCGAGGGCGTCCGCGATGTGGCCGTCAGGGGCGGCCGTATCGCTGCTATCGGCAGGCTCGGCGAGGGCGGGGCGGCCGAAACCGTCGATTGCCGCGGCCTGCACGTGCTGCCCGGCGTGATCGACAGCCATGTGCATTTCCGCGAACCCGGCCTGACCCACAAGGAAGATCTTGAGACCGGCTCGCGCGGCGCTGTCCTGGGCGGCGTCACCGCGGTGTTCGAGATGCCGAATACCGATCCGCCCACCACCACGGCCGCCGCGCTCGCCGACAAGGTCAAGCGCGCGCATCATCGTATGCACTGCGACTTTGCGTTCTACGTCGGCGCCACGCGCGAGAACACCCCCGAGCTGGGCGAGCTTGAACGATTGCCCGGCGCCTGCGGCGTCAAGGTGTTCATGGGCTCGTCCACCGGCTCGCTGCTGGTGGAGGATGATGACAGCGTGCGCAAGATCCTAAGCACGATCCGACGGCGCGCCGCATTCCATTCCGAGGACGAATACCGCCTGCGCGAGCGCATGGCTCTGCGCATCGAAGGCGACCCGCGCTCGCATCCGGTCTGGCGCGACGCCACCGCGGCGCTGATGTGCACGCAACGGCTGCTCGCGCTCGCGCGCGAGACCGGCAGGCGCGTCCATGTGCTGCATATCACGACGAAGGAAGAGATCGACGTCCTGGCCGGGCACAAGAACATCGCGTCGGCCGAAGCGACCCCAAGCCATCTCACCCTGGCCGCGCCCGATTGCTACGAGCGGCTCGGCGCATTCGCCCAGTTGAACCCGCCGGTGCGCGATGCCTCCCATCGCGAGGGACTTTGGCGCGGCATCGCCAGCGGCGTCATCGACAGCATCGGCTCCGATCACTCCCCGCATACCCGCGAGGAAAAAAGCCATGCCTATCCGAAGACCCATTCCGGCATGACCGGCGTCCAGACGCTGGTGCCGGTCATGCTCGACCACGTCAATGCCGGCCGCCTGACGCTGCAACGGTTCGTCGATCTCACCAGCGCCGGCCCTGCGCGCTTGTTCAATATCGCGCGCAAGGGCCGCATCGCCGCGGGCTACGATGCCGATTTGACCATCGTCGATCTCAAGCGCTGCGAGACCATCACCGACAAATGGATCGCCTCGCGCTCCGGCTGGACGCCCTACGACGGCATGAGCGTGACCGGCTGGCCGGTCGGCACTTTCGTGCGCGGCCGTAAAGTCATGTGGCAGGGCGAACTCGTCACGCCCGCGCAAGGCGAGCCTGTGCGGTTCGCGGATACACTGGCGCGCGCTGAGTGACCGGCGCCGGTTACTGTCGCGACAGATCGATGGAAAATTCGCCGTTGTTGATGCGATTGGCGAGTTTGGCGGCATAGGCCGCCGCGGCTTCCTCGCCATAGGTCGAAACCAATTCCGCGAAAGCGGCAAACAGGCAGGCTTGCGCCATGCAATCGTCTTCGACGCCGTCGAGCCGGGCTTCCGCCCAAGCTTCATGCAGATAGCTCAACGCGACTCTCTTTTGATCCTGCTCCGCCACCGGCTCGCGCAATGGATTGGTATGCTTTGCGGTACTCATAAACAGCCCAAAAAAACGGCGCCCCAGGTGCCGTCGTCCCTGCCAGATCGAAATGGTAGCACCCCCAGCGGCCGTTGCGAGCGGCACCTTTAGGGAAGGTTAATTCGCCGGGTTCAGTTGGCGTAGCGGGCGGTGATTTCGCGGGCGATCTTCGCGCCCTCCGCGAGGTAGCGCCGGATTGCAACTCCGGCTGCCGGAGTGCAGCTGCGATAGGTCTGCTGGAATCCGCGGTAACCCCGGTTAAAGCTCACCATCAGCTTGTCGTGCCGCGGCCCGCTCGGCGCTTCGGCATCAAGTAGGGCCTGCATTTCGCTGCGCCACTTCTGCCCTTCTTTCGACCCGCAGATTCCCCGCAGATAGTGCAGGGCACCGAGGATTTCCGACAGCCGTTGCAGTTCGCCGTCATAGGGCGCGGCCCCGACTTCGACCGCGCGCGCGGGCGCGCTCGCAACCGCGAGCGCCCAGACCAGCATTAAGGTCAATACTTGTTTGTGCATCGTCGTAACGTATGCGCCGCGTCCCCGGGCCGCGCAACCGACTGTCGCCCCGGAATGGGGCGGCGGTTGGGCGATCTAGACGAACATGCCGTCGGTCTTCCCTTGCCGCACCATCTCTTTGCAGTAGGCGTAGAGCGCATCATACACGATCCACTCCGCCGCATTCAGCGCATGGTCGTCCTTGTAGCCGAGGTCGCCGGTTGCCGGATTGATCGTGCCGACAAACGCGACGACCGCGATGAGGGCGACGTGCTCGACATTGGGAAACGTCAACCCCGTGAGCGCCATGAGCCCGGCACCCATCAGCATGAGGGTGCGCAGGTCGTAACGCGGCGCGATGACGCCCATGGCCAATGTGAACAGCGCCGTGCCGAACAAAGAAGCCGTCGCGACGACCCCGACTTGAATCGGGTCATATCCGATTGCGGTCAGATAGGCCGGCAGGATGATGATGGCGAAACCATCGCCGAAGCCGCGAACGCCGCGCGCCACGTACAGCAAGAAGACATTCGACGGAGTTGTCATCTCGATCCCGTCACTCGCAGTCGAAAGGACAGCGTTGGCGTGCAGCGCATCGCATGCGCCGCGCCTCCTGGAACGCTTCGATGAAGGAGATCACCGTCAGCATGAAAGTCGGCCGCCCCGCCCGAACACGTGTTCGCGGTTGGACGTCGATCAAGCCGGACAGAATGGCATTCGACTTGGACATTGCTTGCTCCAAGCCGCCGCCGGATGAAAGGTTTGACGAGATTGCGACATTCGCCAACAGCCCTCGGCCCGGCAAGCGGGCTAAGTGCAGTGCTTGGGCGAGATGCCTTGGGTAAGCCGGGCGACTGCTGATCAAGCCCGACGCCGCCGAGTTGATACTGACCTCGGCGAAAGTCAAGTGCGGAAAATTTGCCGGTTGCTAGCCCTCGGCTTCCATCCGCTCGAACGCCGCGGCGATGATCTCGCGCAAGCCTTCGGTGGTCTTGAGCGGTGCTATTTCATCCGGTCGCAGCCAGCGCGCCTCGGCAAGCTCCTCGTTGAGCTTGGGCTCGCCGGAAAGCCACCGCGCGGCAAATGCCAGAATGATGAAATGCCGCTCCACTTTGCCTTCTGCGTCGCGTGCGATCACTTCGCGATGTCCCGCCAGCGCCACCGGCGCGATGGCCAGACTTGTTTCCTCACGGATCTCGCGCACCAGCGCTTCGTGCAGCGTCTCCCCCGCCTCCACGACGCCGCCCGGCAGCGTGAACACGCCGCGCATCGGCGGCCGTGCCCGCCGCACGATCAGCACGCGGCCGTCGCGAATGATGGCCGCGCTCACCGCCACGAACGGCCGGTCCGGATAATGACGAGATTCGGGGCTCAACTTCGCAGCAGCGCGTCGACCGCCGCCTGCGGAGCGCTGGCCTCGGCCTGCTCGAAGGCCACGCCGTTGATCACCATGCCCGCGTGCGCGACCAGCGGCTTGAGCCGCATGACCGCGTTGCGGGCCAGCGCGCCCACGGCGCTCGTGGAATTGCTGGCCCTGATTCCGTCGCGGGTGGCGCACAGCATCGTATTCATGGCATCCGCCAACGCATCGAGCGCTTGCCGAGTCGCCGGCTGCGCGGCTCGGTAGGCCGCCAGCGCCACATCGCGGTTCTTGAAATTGGAACCGGCAAAGTGCTCGCAGTAGTTTCGCGGCTGCCAGGTGAGGAATTCCTCCGCGATCGCAGGCGCCGTGGAGAGCATTTCCAGCACCATGATGGCTTCATTGAAATGATTGAGATAATCCGTACATAGGCCGGTATCGGGATTGATCACTACCCCGCCGTCGGAGAGCGAGGCCGCGCGATGCGCCGCAACCACATGATCGGCGGCTCGGTCAGCGGCATGTGTCGGCTTCATCAGTCGCCCCCGGATGGACTGCCGCAGTCTTGTCGGGTTCGGTTAATGTGGTGCTAAAGGACCAGGGGCAAAGCAACTTATGTGCGGACGCTACGTCATCACCAGCCCTCCGGAGGCATTCCGGCAGCTCTTCGGCTACCCCGAACAGCCGAATTTTCCGCCCCGCTATAATGTCGCCCCGACCCAGCCGGTGCCGATCGTGCGTCTGGCCGAGGGCAAGCGCCAGTTCGCGCTGGTCCGCTGGGGCCTGATCCCGGCCTGGGTCAAGGACCCGCGCACGTTCTCGCTGCTGATCAACGCGCGCGGTGAATCGGTCATCGACAAGCCCGCCTTCCGCGCCGCCATGCGCCGCCGCCGTTGCCTGTTTCCCGCCGACGGTTTCTACGAATGGAAACCGGATGGCGCGCGCAAGCGGCCTTATTTTGTGCGCATGAAATCCGGCGGGCCGATGGCCTTCGCCGGATTGTGGGAGACCTGGACCGGCCCCAACGGCGAGGAGCAGGAAAGCGCGGCCATCGTCACGACTTCGGCAAACCGCACTTGCGCGGCGATCCACGACCGTATGCCGGTGATCGTCGATCCCAAAGCCTTCGATCTCTGGCTCGACTGCGCCAATGTCGATGCCAACACGGCCGCCGCGTTGATCGCGCCCGCGCCGGACAATTGGCTCGAAGTCTACGAGATTTCGCCGGACGTCAATCGCGTCGCCAATGATTCGCCAAGGCTGTTGCAACCGTTCACGGCGCCGGTGGAACCTGCGCCGTCGCAACCGGACGCGAAGAAGCCGGAAGCCAAGCCGCGTCGCAAGAAGGACACCGGACAGGCCTCGCTGTTCTGAAGCATCGGCGCGCGGCAATCGGGTGGCGCTAGATGTGGAGCCTCAAGAGGTTGTTCTCGGTCAAGCCAAGTCTGCTGATGGGTGTTTTATCATCGATGCCGGCGTGTGGCCTATGCCAATTGTATCGATGCAGCCATGGCGACAATTCCGCT
>Ga0335081_10003212_pt1 | contig 25669 bp, 21 predicted proteins | sample Lox_Sample_35_FD_206713 | JGI IMG/M metagenome (GOLD analysis project Ga0335081, IMG submission 206713) | Soil microbial communities from Loxahatchee National Wildlife Refuge, Florida, United States - Lox_Sample_3.5 | ecosystem: Environmental > Terrestrial > Soil > Wetlands | place: USA...
CTGGTTTGAACCGCGTCTTGGGGCCCGGCCTTTTCGGCCCCCGGGGCCCTGGCCCTTAGGGGCGCTGGCGCTGGTCCCCGGCCGGGCGTCCCCCGCCGCCGGGTCCGCCGGCCGGCTGAGGCCGGGTCCCCGATGGCCCAGCCTCTGGGCTAATGATCCAGATCAGGTCCTGCCAGCCGCTCGCCTAAAGGCGCGCCCCGCGGTGCTACACTCGACCCGTGGCGCGCAACCGTCGCTGGGACTACCTGTACGATCGGCAGAAGCAGCCGGTGAAGGAGTACATCGAGGCGCGCTTCGCCGAGGAGCTCGCGAGCGACCTCGCCAGCTGGCCGCCGCCCTTCGAGACCTGGGTCTCCGACGAGCTCCGCAAGCGCTACGCCATCGGGCTCTCGCAGAGGCCGCGCGTGGAGGTGCTCCGCTTCGCGCTCCACGTGGCGAGGCTCGACCTCAAGCTGGACTTCGAGGCCATCGACCGGCTCATGGGCCACGAGACGCAGCGCCACTGGCAGACGCCGGCCGAGGCCGCCGCCGGCCACCTGCTCGTCCGCTACGTCACCGAGAAGTGCCTGGCCCTGAAGGAGTGGGCCGAGGGCGCCCAGCTCAAGCGCGACGACCTGGTCCAGGTGGTCGAGCAGGTCGAGAAGCGGCTGTTCCTCGTCACCCCCTCCTGACTCGCCACGCCTACTTCGGCGACTCGCGCGGGACCTTCTCCCAGTCGGAGAGGAACCTCTTCAGCCCGGCGTCGGTGAGGGGGTGCTTCACGAGCTGCCCGATGACGGAGAAGGGGATGGTGGCGACGTCGGCGCCCAGCCTGGCCGCCTCGAGGACGTGGACCGGGTGGCGCACGCTCGCCACCAGCACCTTGGTGGTGAAGTCGTAGTTCCGGAAGATCTCGACGATCTGGGCGATGACGGCCATGCCGTCCTCCGAGATGTCGTCGAGGCGACCCACGAACGGCGAGACGTAGGTGGCGCCCGCCTTGGCGGCGAGCAGGGCCTGCACCGGGGTGAAGCACAGGGTGACGTTGGTGCGGATGCCCTCGATGGTGAGATCGCGCACCGCGCGCAGGCCCTCGACGATGAGCGGCAGCTTCACCACCACGTTCTCGGCCACCTTGGCGTACTGGCGCGCCTCGGCCATCATCGCCTCGTACTCGACCGCGGTCACCTCGGCGGAGACCGGGCCGTGGACGAGCGCGGTGATCTCCTTCAGGACCTCGGAGAACTTGCGGCCGGTCTTGGCCACGAGCGAGGGGTTGGTGGTCACCCCGTCGCACAGCCCCATGGCGAGGGCCTTCTTGATCTCTCCCACCTCCGCCGAATCGATGAAGAACTGCATGTCGCTCCTCCCCGGCCCTGGTCCTCGGGCCGCCCCGGACGGCTTTAGTCCCGGCCGCCCTTTGTGATAAACGGGGCCCCGACGCATGGCCACCCGGAAGACCGCTCGCCTGGTGAGGCTTCCCCGGCGCGAGAAGGCGCAGCGGCGCACGCGCGACCTCGTCGCCTACGGGAGGTCGGTGGTGGCGGCCGAGGCGGCGGCGCTCGGCCGCCTGGCCCTCGACGCGAGCTTCGCCACCGCGGTGGAGTGGATCCTCGCCTGCCGCGGGCGGGTGGTGGTGACCGGGATGGGCAAGCCCGGCTTCGTCGCCCAGAAGCTCAGCTCGACCCTGGCCTCGACCGGGACGCCCTCGCACTACCTGCACCCGGCCGAGGCGGCCCACGGCGACCTCGGGCGGGTGGCGCGGGAGGACCTCGTCCTCGCGCTCTCCAACTCGGGCGAGACCGAGGAGGTCCTTCGCCTCATCCCGGCGCTCCGGAAGATCGGGGCGCGCCTGGTGGCCTTCACCCGCGACCAGCAGAGCCCGCTCGCCCGCGGCGCCGACCTGGTGGTGGCCCTGGGAGCCATCGAGGAGGCCTGCCCGATGGGCCTCGCCCCGACCGCCTCCACCGCGGCGCTGCTCGCCCTCTGCGACGCCCTCGCCATGACGGTCCTGCGCAACCGGCCCTTCGACCGCGAGGCCTACGCGCTCTACCACCCGGGAGGCAAGCTGGGCCGCGGGCTCATGAAGGTGCGGGACGTCATGCGCTCGGGCGAGGCGAACCCCCTGGTGTCCGAGGAGGCGCCCCTCGCGCGCGCGGTGGCGGTCATGACCAGGACGCGCGGGCGCCCGGGGGCCTGCACGGTGGTGGACCGCCGCGGGCGGCTCTCGGGCGTCTTCACCGACGGCGACCTGCGCCGCCTGGTGGAGAAGGGTCAGGTGCGCCCGCAGGCTCCCATCGGCGAGTTCATGTCCCCCGACCCGCGCACGGTGCGCCCCGACGCGCTGGTGGCCGACGCGGCCCGGGTCCTGCGCGAGGCCCACATCGACCAGGTCCCGGTCGTCGACGGGGAAGGCCGGCCGGTGGGCCTGCTCGACGTGCAGGACCTCCTCGCCGCCCGCGTGCTCTGAAGGCGGACGGCGCACGCGCCCTCCAGCGGCTCTAGGTCGGGTAGAGGCCGACCTCGTGGAGGTCGTGGGGCGGGGCGGCGCCGAGGAGCTCCTTCACCGTGACTCCGCTGCCGGGCACGCACCGCCCGGGGCACAGCTCGGCGAGGGGGCCGAGCACGAACCGACGGACCCTGAGCTCCGGGTGGGGCAGGGTGAGCCGCGGGGTCCTGAGGATCAGGTCCTCGTAGAGGAGCAGGTCGAGGTCCAGGGTCCGGGCGCTCCAGCGCACCTCGCGCCGCCTCAAGGCCACCCGCTCGACGGCGAGGAGCTCTGCGAGCAGGCGCTCGGGCGGGAGGGCGGTCTCGAGCTCCAGGGCCGCGTTGAGGTAGCGCGGCTGGCGGGGGTCGAGGGCCCGCGTGTCGTAGACCCGCGAGGCCCTGAGGACCTTGAGGCCGGGGGCGCGGCGCAGCTCCCGCCGGGCGAGGGCGAGGTGCCCCCAGCGGTCGCCCAGGTTGCTCCCCACCCCGACGTAGGCGCGCACGGCTGCACGTCTAGCGCAGGCCGCAAGCCTACGCCAGCCGCTAGGGCGAGCCGGGCCCGGCGCGACGGCAGACCCGGCCGCAGAAGGGCCCGGCCTCGAGCTCGTCGCCCCCCACGAAGCCCTCGGGCACGGGCGGGGGGCTCAGGCAATCCGAGATGAGGAAGAGGGTGCGGTGCTCCGGGCGGGCGCGGACATCGAACTCGGCCACCCGCCCCGCCTGCCGCGCCAGCACCGCGGCCCACAGGGCGCAGCCCTGCGGGCCGCCGTTCAGGATGACCGCGCCCGGCGGGATGGCCTCCGCCAGGCGCCGGCAGGCGAGGGCGTGCTCCTCGGGGTCGAAACCCTCCGAGAGGGCGGCGGCGAGCGCGCCCTCCCGAAAGAGCGGCGCGGCCAGGAGAAGGAGCGCCAGGGCGGCCGAGGCCGGCAGGGCGCTCCAGGCCAGGCCCCTCGGCAGGGCCGCGATGAAGGCCCCCGCGCCGAGCGCGAGGAGCGGGGCGAGGTTCAAGGCGAAGCGGGCCTGGAAGTTGTGCCGGCTCCCGGCGGCCAGCACGAGCCCCTCGACGGCGGCGAGCGCCACCACCGGCGCGAAAAGCCGCCGCACCTCGCGCGACCGGAGGGCCGCCCACGCCGAGGCGGCGAGGAGGGCGAGGAGCACCGGGCCGGCGCCCTTGGGGAGCCAGCTCTTGAAGGCCGCCAGCGGGTAGAAGAGCAGGCGCCCGGCCAGGCCCGGCGGCGAGGCGCCGCTGTGGTAGACCGCCGCGGTGACGACGAGCGTCCGCAGGCGCCAGGTGAACGGCACCAGGATCCAGGCCGCCATGGGGGTGGCGAGAAAGGCCCACAGGAAGCGCAGCCGCTCGGGGATCTGGAGGGCGAGGCGCGCCCGCCCGCGATAGAGCGCACGCTCCACGAAGGCGAAGAGCACGAGGGCGAGCCAGGCGACGGGTCCGTGGACGTCGCGGAACGAGAGCGCGATCCCGAGGAAGGTCCCGGCCGTCCCGCCCGCGCGGGCGACGTAGAGCGCCGCCGCCAGGAAGAGCGCGCCGAGCGCGAGGAGCGCCCGGCCCACCGCGCTCTCGCCCTCGGCGGCGAGCGCCCGGACGACCACCGCCGTGCGCCGCCGCGCCGGGGCGAGGCCGCCCTCCCAGGTCTCGAGGCCGAGGACCGCCAGGGCGAGGAGCATCCCGTACTGCCACTTCACGTGGAAGAGGAGGTTGCCGAGGAGCGCCAGGGCGACGGGCCTCTGCGAGGGGCCGCGCCGAGAGGCGATCCAGGCCCAGACAGAACCCAGGGTGAAAAGGGCCGAGAGCGGCTCCAGCATCCCGTCGGCGGCGTAGATGAGCAGCGCGCGGTTCCCGAGCAGGAGGGCGGCCCCGAGGGCGAAGGCCACCAGGGCCTCGACGGTGGAGCGGGCGAGGTCGGCGGCGACGAGCGCCAGCAGGAGCGGCAGGGCCGCGTAGGCGGCCACCGAGAGCCCGAGCTCGACGCCGAAGGCGTGCGGCGGGCCGGCGAGGGCGTGCAGCGGGGCGGCGAGGAGGAGCCGCAGGGTGGGCCAGGTCTCGGGCCCCACCACCCGCCACAGGAAGGCGGCGACGTCGAGCCGGCGCAGGGCGTCTGCCGCCTCGAGGTCGAGCAGGGCCCGCCGGGCCGCGTCCCAGGCCAGGGCTTCCCGGTTGGCGACGCCCGAGAGCGCGCGGGCGAGGCCCAGGGCCTCGGCCGCGGCGAGCGCCGCGCCGCAGGCCGCGCACAGGACGCGCCCAGCCCGTCCGACGCCGCGATCCATGGCCGGCGACGAGACCACAGGCGGCCTCCCCCGACAAGGGAGGCCCGGGTCTCCCCGAACGCCCCGAGGCGCTCGGCCCTCCGGCCGAGGCGCCCCGCCGCGCTCCCCTGTCACGGCGGCAGCGAGAGGGCGGCCGCGAAGGGCCCGGCGGCGTCGGCGCGCACGCACACCAGGTAACCCTCGAGCCGGCCGCAGCGCGCGCGGGGGGGGCGCAGGGCCGCGAGGAGCGAGGGGTGGACGACGTACAGCGTGTCCGGGCGTAGTTCCCCCGCCGCCACCTCGCCGAGGAGCTCGAGGCAGGGCCTCGCCAGGCGCTCGTGGTCTCCGCGCGCCAGAAAGCCGCTGTTGAAGGTCATCCCCAGCCGGTAGGCCTCATAGGCGAGCGGGGCCCAGTAGTCGTCGTCGCCGTAGAGCTCGCCGCGGCAGGGACCGGCCACCCCCACCACCTGCGGCGGCACGAGCGCCAGGTGCTGGTAGCGACCGCGGGCGAGGAGCCAGGTCGGGTCCTCGAGCCGCCAGGGGCGCGGGGCGAAGCGGCTCCCCACCGCGAGCGGGGCGAGGTCGGCGAGCTCGAGCAGCACGGCGCCGGCGAGGAGGGCCGTGGCGAGGCGCGGCCTCTCCCGCAAGGCGACGAGGGGGACCGACACCGCCCCGGCGAGCAGCAGGTAGAAGAGCGGCCAGGCGAAGCGCCCGGAGGCGCGCAGGGGCCCGAGGAGCCAGGTGAACCGCTGGTAGAAGGGCCCGAGGTCGAGCACGGTGCGGCCGGCGATGCGCACCGCGCTCGAGAGGGCGAAGGCGTAGAGGAGGAGTGAGGCCAGGGCGAGGGGCACGAGGCCCTCGAGGCGCTCGCGGGGCGGAGGCCGGCGCGCCACGAGCCCCGCCGCCACCGCTCCGAGGGCGAGCCCGCCGAGGCCGAGGTAGGCGTAGCCCTCCCAGCCGCCCGGCGCCGAAGGCAGGGCGGGCAGGACCGAGGAGCGGCCGAGCGGGTTCACGAAGGCCGCGAGGTCGGTGGCGAACTGGCCGAAGCCCGGGCCGTGGGCCGGGGCGGTGGTCAGGAACCCGAAGGCGAGGAGGACCGCCGCCTGCGCCGCGAGGAGGAGCAGGGCCAGGCCGGCCGCCTCGGCCCCCCCGAGGAGGCGGTCCTTTGCGGCGAGCTTCCAAAGGAGCGCGAGGGCGAGGACGAGCGCCATCACCGAGAGGTAGGGGTGCACCGCGGCGAGCACCGCCACCAGCACCGCCGCGGCGGCGAGGGCGCGCCGGGCCGCCGGCCGTCCCTCGGCCGGCCCGAGGTGCAGGCGGATCATGAGGAGCAGCGCGAAGTGGGCGCACAGCGTGTCGTGGCCCACGCGCTCGAGGAGCACGGGCGAGAGCGCGAACAGGGCTCCCCCCAGGGCGCGGTCGCGCGGGCGGGGAGAGGCGAGCGCGGTGAGGCGCGCCCCGAAGTAGCCCTGCAGGGCGAAGCAGGCCCCGAGCCACAGGCCGATGTACTGGAAGTCCCTCGGCAGCAGCGGCGAGGCGAGCTTGCCGGCCAGCGCCAGGAGCGGGTTCGAGTCGGTGAACCCCACCGTGGTCCCGCTCGGCCAGACGAAGCCGTCGATGCGCCCGAGCGGAAGGGCCCAGCGCGAGCGCCGGAAGAAGAGCCATCCGAGCAGGTGCTGGGCGTGGTCGCCCTGCCCCAGCCAGCCGAGGGCGGTCGGGGGGAGGGCCCGGTAGCCGCCGACGGCCAGGAACCAGAGGAGCCCGAAGAGCGCGGCGGCGAGCTCGGGGGCGCGTCGGCGCAGGGCGGCCGCGGCCCGGACGGTGCTCTCCCTGGGACCCCGGGGTGGCAAGCGGTCCATGAGACCGCGGCCCTCATCCCCCGTCAATCGCGGCCGCGGGGAAGCCGGCCCGGGTCCGCAGCCAGGGCCCCCTCGGCCCGGGCTCACACCACCGGGTTCTTGAGGACGCCGATCCCGCTGCAGTCGACCTCGACCCAGTCTCCGCGCTTCATCCTCCCGGCGCCGGCCGGGGTGCCGGTCGAGACGAGGTCGCCGGGGAGGAGCGTCATCACCTGGGAGACGAAGGCCACGAGGAGGACCGGATCGACCGCCATCTCGCGCGCGAAGCCGCGCTGTCGCTGCTCGCCGTTCAGGCGGCCGGTGACCACCACCTCGAGGGGGTCGAGGTCGGTCTCGATGACCGGCCCCACCGGGCAGAAGGTGTCGAAAGACTTGGCGCGGGTGAAGTGACCATCGGCGCGGAGCAGGTCGCGGGCCGTCACGTCGTTCAGACCGGTGAAGCCGAAGATGGCCTCGCGGGCCCGGACGGCGGTGGTGGCGTTCGTGAGGGTGCGCCCCATGACCACCGCCAGCTCGGCCTCGAACTCCACCTCCTTCGCGGCCTCGGGGAGCCTGATGCCGCCTCCGGGGCCGATCACCGCCGTCGAGGGCTTGAGGAACAGGAGCGGCTCCTTGGGCGGCTCGCCCCCGCCCTCCAGGGCCCGGGCCGGGAAGTTGCGGCTCACGCACACCACCTTGGTGGGCACCACCGGGGCGATGAGGTTCACCTCGGAGAGGCTGTAGGCCGGCCCCTCCGGCAGTCCGCCGGCCCACGGCTCGGCCGAGAGGGCGCGCACCCTCAGGCCCTCGATCTGGCCGTAGAGCTCGCGTCCTCCGCGCCGGAAGCGGCAGGTCCTCATCGCGCGGTCCCGAGCCCGAGCACGTCCGCCATATCGTAGAGCCCCGGCGCGCGCCCCACCAGGAAGCGCGCCGCGCGCAGGGCGCCCCGGGCGAACTGGTCGCGCGAGGTGGCGCGGTGGGTGAGCTCGAGGCGCTCCCCCTCCCCCGCGAAGTACACGGTGTGCTCGCCCACCACGTCGCCGCCGCGCAGGGTCTGCACCCCGATCTCGCGCGGGGGGCGCTCCCCGACCATGCCGTGGCGCGCGAAGGTCAGCTCCTTCACGGGATCGCGGCCGAGCGCCGCCGCCGCCAGCTCGGCCAGGCGCATGGCGGTGCCGGAGGGGGCGTCCTTCTTCTTCTTGTGGTGCATCTCGAGGATCTCGATGTCGTAGCCGTCGCCGAGGATGCGGGCCGCCTCCGTCACCAGGGCGAAGAGGGCGTTCACCCCCACGCTCATGTTGGGGGAGAGGAGCACCGCCACCCGACGCGCCGCCGCCTCCACCCGCGCCCGCGCCTCCCGGGTGAAGCCGGTCGAGCCGATGACGACGGGGACCCCGCGCGCGGCGCAGACCTCGGCGTGGGCAGCCGAGGCCTCGAAGCTCGTGAAGTCGATCACCACGTCGGCGCCGCGGGAGAGCGGGCGCTCGAGGTCCGGCTCCACCTTCACGCCCGAGGGGGGCAGGCCCGCCGCCGCCGAGGCGTCCTGCAGGGTCGCGACCCCCGCCCGCTCGGTGGCGCCCACGAGCTCGAAGCCCGGCTCGGCGTGCACGAGCCGCACGAGGTGACCTCCCATGCGGCCGAGCGCCCCCGTCACCACCACGCGGATCATGGGTCCCTCGCGATCAGGCGGTCTTGAGGAGTCCGAAGTGCACCATCGCCTCCCGCACCTTGGCGAGGCTCGCCTCGGCGAGGGGCGCGAGCGGGAGGCGCAGCTCGGGGCTCATCATGCCCATGAGCGCCACCGCCGCCTTGACCGGCCCGGGGTTGGTCTCGACGAACATGGCCCGGTTGAGCTCGGCCATGGCCACCTGGCGCTCGAGCGCCTTGGCGTACTCCCCGCGCTCTGCTGCCGCCACGAGCTCCTTCATGGCGCGGGGGGCGAGGTTGGCGGTGACCGAGATGACGCCGTGCCCGCCGCAGGCCAGGTAGGGGAGGACCGTGAAGTCGTCCCCCGACAGGTAGGCGAGGGCGTCCTTCCCGACCTTCTCCACCAGCTGCACCTGCCGGTCCATGTTGGCGGTGGCCTCCTTGATGCCCACGATGGCCCGGGCCTTGGCGAGCCTGGCCACCGTCTCGGGCAGGATGTCGCCGCTCGTCCGCGAGGGCACGTTGTAAGCGACCACCGGGAACCGGGTCGCCTCGTGGATGGCGAGGTAGTGGCGGTAGAGGCCTTCCTGGGTGGGCTTGTTGTAGTAGGGCGTCACCACCAGGGCCGCGTCGGCCTTGAGCTCCTTGGCGAGCTTCACCGCGTCGATGCACTCGTGGGTGGCGTTGGAGCCCGCCCCGGCGATGACCGGAACCCGGCCCTTCACGGTCTCGACCACGGTCCGTATCACCTCGGCGCGCTCCTGCCCGGTGAGCGTCGCACCCTCGCCGGTGGTGCCGCAGGGGACGATGCCGTCGGTTCCCTCGGCGAGCTGCCACTCGACGAGGTCGCGCAGGGTGCGCAGGTCGACCGAGTTGCCGGACAGGGGGGTGACGATGGCGACTAGGGATCCGTGAAAGCGCATGGGACCTCCCTCGGGACGCGAGCGTCCAATCTAACCCAACTGGCCTCGCCCGCCGAAGCGTCGTCGGGGGGGCGTCGGGCTCTCCCCGCGGACGAGGTCCGCGAGCGCCTCGCGGCGCCGGACGAGCGTGGCCGTCGAGCCGTCGACCAGCACCTCGGCCGCCCGCGGGCGGCTGTTGTAGTTCGAGGCCATGGCGAAGCCGTAGGCGCCCGCCGAGCGGACGCACAGGAGGTCGCCGGCCTTCACCTCCGGCAGCCGCCTTCCCCGGGCCAGGAAGTCGGCCGACTCGCAGACCGGGCCCACCACGTCCAAGGCCACCGTCTCCCTGGAGGGCGGGGCCACCGTCTCGATGAGGTGGTGCGCCCCGTACAGGGCGGGTCGCACGAGATCGGTCATGGCGGCGTCCACCACCGCGAAGGCCCGTCGTCCGTTGCGCTTGCGGTAGAGCACCCGGGTGAGGAGCACCCCGGCGTTCCCGACGAGGACCCGGCCCGGCTCGACCAGGATCTCGCCGTCGAAGCGCCCGAGCGCCTTGCGGAGCGCGCGGCCGTAGCTCGCCGGCGACGGGGGCTCCTCGTCGCGGTAGGTGATCCCGAGCCCTCCTCCGAGGTCAAGGTGCTCGAGGCGCAGGCCTTGGCGGGTGAGTTCCGCGACCAGGGCCAGCAGGCGGGCGAGGGCGTCGAGGAACGGCGCCACCTCGGTGATCTGCGACCCGATGTGCATGGCGGCGCCCCGCACCTCGAGGGCCGGATCCCTGGCCGCGAGCGGGTAGAGCCTCTTCGCCTCCTCCACCCCCACCCCGAACTTGGACTCGCGCAGCCCGGTCGCGATGTAAGGGTGGGTCCGCGGGTCGACCGCCGGGTTCACCCGCAGGGCGATGGGCGCTCGGCGCCCGAGCCGCCGCGCGACGATGGAGACCCGCGCGAGCTCCTCGGCGCTCTCCACGTCGATCACCTTCACCCCCTCCGAAAGGGCGTAGGCGATCTCGTCGTCGCGCTTGCCCACGCCGCTGAAGACCACCTTCTTGGGGTGTCCTCCGGCCCTCAGTACCCGGTAGAGCTCTCCGGCGGAGACGATGTCGAAACCCGCCCCCAGCCGGGCGAGGAGCGCCAGGATCGACAGGTTCGAGTTGGCCTTGACGGCGTAGCAGCAGAGGTGCCGGAGGCCCGAGAGCGAGCGGTCGAGCACCCGGAAGTGTCGGGTGAGGGTGGCGGTGGAGTAGACGTAGAGGGGGGTCCCGTAGGCCCGGGCCAGAGCCTCGAGCGGGACGTCCTCGGCGTGGAGGTGGCCGCGCCTGCGCTTGAAGTGGTTCATGGGGAGGGCGTGACCGCGGGAGCCGCCTTCACCCCCCCGGCGTCGGCGGCCCCCACCGGCACCCCGGCGTCGGGCGTGGCGCCGTCCGGGGGCCCGCCGTCGAGGGCGGCGAGGGGAGGCCGGGGGGGAGCCTTCACCCCGCAGCCCGCGAGGGCGAGAAGCGCGGCGAGGGCCAAGGTGCGGGTCACGGCCGGGCGAGCTCCTTCTCCCAGCGGGCGAGCTCGCGCCGCACCTGGCGCGGGCCCGGCGCGCCCGGGATCTCTCGGCGGGCGAGGCTCCGCTCGGGGTCGAAGCAGGCGGTGACATCGGGGCGGAAGGCGCGGTGGAAGCGGCGCCACTCGGCTGCCGAGAGCGAGGCGAGGGGGCGGCCCTCGCGCGAGGCGAAGGCGGCCGCGGCGCCGACCGCCTCGTGCGCCTCCCTGAAGGGCACCCCGCGCTCCACCAGGTACTCGGCCACGTCGGTGGCGAGGGCCTCGCCCGAACCGAGCGCCTCGCGCATGCGCTTCGCGTGGTAGCTGGCGCTCTCCACCGCGCCGGCGAGAGCGAGCAGGGTCTCCTCGAGCGCGCGCGGCGCGGCGAGGAGCGGCCGCTTGTCCTCCTGCAGGTCGCGGTTGTACGAGAGGGGGAGGTTCTTCGGGAGCGCGAGGAGGGTGACGAGGTCGCCGAGGGCCTGGCCGGCCCGGCCGCGCGCCAGCTCGGCCACGTCGGGGTTCTTCTTCTGCGGCATGAGCGAGCTGCCGGTCGAGAAGGCGTCGGCGAGGGAGAGGAAACCGAACTCGCGACTCGACCAGAGCACGATCTCCTCCCCGAGCCGCGAGAGGTGCAGGGCGGCGAGCGCGCAGGCGAAGGCCAGCTCGATGGCGCTGTCGCGGTCCGAGACCGCGTCGAGCGAGTTGTGGGTCACCCCGGCGAGCCCGAGCGCGCGGGCGGTGGCCTCGCGATCGATGGGCAGGGTGGTGCCGGCGAGCGCTCCCGAGCCGAGCGGTGAGATCGCCGCCCGCGCACGGACCTCCAGGAAGCGGGCCCGGTCGCGGCCGAGCGCCTCCACGTGGGCGAGCAGGTGGTGAGCGAGCGAGACCGGCTGCGCGTGCTGGAGGTGGGTGTAGCCGGGGAGGAGGGTCCTCTCGTGGCGCCGCGCCTGCCCGACGAGGGCGCGCATGAGCGCCCGCAGCGCCGCGTCGCAGCGGCCGCAGGCGGCGACGATGAACAGGCGCTCGTCCAGGGCCACCTGGTCGTTGCGGCTGCGGCCGGCGTGCAGGTAGCCGGCCTCCCGGCCCACCAGCTCGCCGAGGCGGCGCTCGACGTGGGTGTGCACGTCCTCGAGCCTCGGGTCGAGGGCGATCCGACCGGTGGCGAACTCGTCGCGCACGCGAGCCAGCCCGCGGTCGACGCGGCGGGCCGAAGCCTTGGGGACGATGCCGCGGGCGGCCAGCATGGCGAGGTGGGCCCGCGAGCCCTGGATGTCCTCCTCGAAGAGGGCCCGGTCCTCCTCGATGGAGGCCGAGAGGGCGACGAGGCGCGGGTCGGCCTCGCCCGCGAGCGCCGCGCGCGAGACCGGTTTCTGCTCTTTCTTGCGGCTCATTCCGGGGCCGCGCAGGTTATCACAGCGGCTATTCGGCCCAAAGCCGAGCGCTCAGAACTTGACCGCCACGCCGGCCTGGATGGTCTCGGCGTGGGTGGGGTCGCGGCCCGGGTGGTTCTGGGCGTCGTTGGGGAGGTAGTCGAAGGCACCGAAGGGCTGGAAGAACCCCAGGTTGAGCCAGGTGATGAAGCCGTCGTCGGTCTGGTACTTGAGCCCGGCGTCGATCTCCAGCCCGAGGGGCGTGTTGGTGGAGGAGGGCGTCGAGATCGCGGTCATGGCCTGGGAGTAGAGCACGGCGAACGTGCCGGTCAGCCCGTCGACGAACTCGTAGCGCAGGGAGGGCTTCAGGTAGAAGGCGTCGGTGACCCCGCCGATGATCTCCTTGAAGAGGATGAGGTCCACCCGGTAGGCGGGGTTGAAGCGGAAGTTGCGGATGGCGGGCACCCGGTCGGCGGAGGAGAACTGCGGGCCGTCGATGGTGCCGGGCTTGCAGGGGTTGCTCGTGCAGGGCCGCCCGGGGTTCTCGCCGAAGCCGGGGTCGTCGCCGCCGCTCGCGATCCCGAACTCGCCGCCCAGCACGAGCCGCCCGTCGGCGAACTTCCAGTCGGCCTGGGCCACCCCGCCGAACTGCCGGAGGAGCACGGTGAGCTGGTTCCCGGCGTTGCCGATCTGGCCCAGGATGCCGGCGAGCTCGGTCTCGAAGCGGAAGCGGCGAGTCTGATAGCGGTACCAGAGGTCGAGGGTGTGGGCGTAGGCCCCGATGTTGGAGGCCGGCCCGACCTGGTCGTTGGCCGGGTTGGAGCTGTTGGCCGAGGGCAGGGTGGTGGCGTCCATGTAGCTCGGGAACTCGTAGCCCTCCGACTTGTACATGTACCAGGCGCCGAAGGAGACGCTCGCGGCGTTGCGCTCGAACTTGCGCTTCATCTCCTCGTCGGTGTCGACGTGGACGATCTTGATGCCGATGGCCTTGGTGTCGTCGGCCGGGTCGCGGTCGAAGGGCTGGCCCACCCCGCCCGACTGGGGCGACGAGACGACGCCGGTGGCGACGATCTCGTACATGGGGACGAGCACCAGGTCGCCGAGCCAGGTCTTCAGGGGGGCGAGGGCGAACTGCAGCCGGTCCACGCTGTCGCCGAGGTCGTCGTCGATGCCGCCACCGGCGTTGGACACGATCCCCAGCCCGAACTGCGAGGGCATGCGGCCGAAGGAGAGCAGGCCGAGCGGGGTCTGCACCTCGGCCCAGGCCCGCTTCACCACGATCGAGTTGCGATCGGAGTTCTGCCCGGCGGTGGGCGGCGCCTGGCCGCGCGCGTCGAAGGGGAACTGCACCCCGCTGCTCAGCGCGAAGAAGCCCTGGGGCGTCGAGCCGAGGACGATGTCGTCGAGCATGTCGATCTGCGAGAGCACCCGCACCTGCTCGGAGACGTTCAAGGTCGGCTCGAGCCGGAAGCGCATGTTGTCGCTCGTGAGGGTGCCGCGGTTGGCGGCGTCGCGCAGGGGGCGCGGGAAGAGGAAATAACCGTTCGGGTCGGCGTCGCGGTGCAGGTCGAGGTTGTCGAACAGGTCCGAACGCAGGCGCAGGTACCCGTTCAGCTGGAGGAAGTCCAGCTTGCGCTCGGTGAGGCCGGCCATCTCCTCGCCGCCTCGGGAGGCCTTGGCGGCCTCGACCTCGGAGCGCATCTCGCCCAGGTCCTCCTTCACCTTGTCCACCTCGCGGCGCAGGTCGCGCACCGCCGGGCCCTCCTCGGGGGCGGACGGGCTCAAGGGGGCGAGCGCAGCGGGCTTGGCGGCGTGGCTCTCGCCCGGGGTGGCGGGTGCGTTCCCGGCCGCCGGGGCCGGCTGGCCCTGGTCCTCGGCCCGCGCCGGGACGACGACGCCTCCCGCCGCGAGGAGGAGGGCCGCGGCCGACAGCGTGAGCAGGCGGGACATATGTGCACCCCTGGGCGATGCGCCGGGTGGGCGCCCTTTCGCCGGAAATCCGGCTCTTTAAGCACGCGCTCGCCGGGCCGGTCAAGGATTCTCGGGCGACCCTCGCCGCGCCCGCGGCCTTTCGCCTTGCCGCGCCTCTTGGAACGCTGGCCGAGGAGAGGACCCGCCGGGCTTCCCGGCGAGGGGAGAGGTGACCGCGGCCGGCCCTGGTTCGAGAGGAGGCCCGGGCGAGCGAGCCAACTCGCCCTCATCCGGTGGGGCGCGCCTCGGCGCTCACCACCTTGAGCGCCCCGAGCAAGGCGACCGTGTCCACCTGCGAGCCGTGGCCGAGCTCGAGGTGGGTGGCGTCGGCCACCGGCTCGTCGAAGGTCGGGTCGACCGCGATCCACTCGTCGCCGCTCTTCACCTCGGCCCAGGCGTGCCAGTAGAGGGCCGGGACCCCGTCGCCGTAGCGCGCGTAGACGAGCCCGTGGACCTGGCGCGAGGGGACCCCGGCAGCGCGCGCGAGCGCGGTGAAGAGCAGCGCGTGCTCGGTGCAGTCGCCCTTGCCGAGGGCCAGGACCTCGGTGGCCCGGTCGCGCGAGACGCCGTAGGCCTTCTCGAGGCGCCGGTAGACGAAGTGCACGAGCCTCGTGCTCGCCGCGAACACCCCGGGGGCGTCGCCCACCACCTGGCGCGCCAGGTTGGCGATGGCCGGCGCGTCCGAGTCCACCTCCGGCGTCGGCGCCAGCAGGTCCTCGAGGCCCTTCGGCAGCCCATGCGCGCGCGGGGCATCCTTCGCCGGGTCGGCCGACCGCGGCCGGCGGGCGGTGACGGTCATCGCCACCGTGCCGTCGGGCCCGGGCGCGAAGGACTGGCGGGGGTCCTCCACCTGGAAGGCCGGCGGGAGGCCGCGCAGGCGGTAGACGATCCGGCCGGGGACCCCGCGCGGCAAGGGGCCGGGGAGCGTCACCCGGGTCATCCCGAACAGGTCGATGGCGTCGAGCCGCCGCGCCGTCTCCTCCGGCTCGGCCCGCGCCACCACCGCCTCGCCGAGCCGCATCTCGAGCACCCGGTCGTCCTTGGCGATGGAGATGCGGGCGGCCTGGCGGTCCCCCGCCTCCTCCTCGTCGACCAGCGCGACCTCGGTCTCCACCCCGCCGGCCGCCAGCCGTCCCGGGCCGACGTAGCGGTCCTCCATCTTCTTCACCCGGAGCGTCTCGAGGTCGAGCTGCTCGCCCCGCACCGTGGCCCTGCGGGCGGCCGCCAGGCGGGCCGGGTCGGCCTGCTCGGCGGTCTCGTGCAGGGGCGGCAGGTTGCGCTCCTCGCGGACGCCCTCGGCGACGAGGGTCACCTGGCAGCCGCTCGGCCCGCACGTCCCGCTCACGCTGCGATCGCCGCCGTCGCCCTCTCTCCGGCTGGAGAAGGCGAGGAGCCGGCCTTCCGGCTTCGCCTCGTACGCCTTCTCGTCCACCTGGCTGCGGGTCACCGTCTGGCCGCCGACGGTGGCGGTGACGCTCGACTCGGCGCGGGCCACGAGCACGCGCTCGCCCCCCCTCGTCTCGAGGGAGAGCGCGCTCGAGGAGTAGCCCGCCTTCTTGCCCATGAGGTAGAGGCCGAACCACTCGGTCCCGGCGGGGCGCGGGAGGTCGAGCACGCTCGGCGCCGCCCCAGGGCGGCCCTCCTCGACGCGCGCCGCCCCCGAGAGCGCGGGGAGGAGGGCGGCCAGGGCGAGGGCGGTGGGGAGGTGGCTTCGTCTCATGGGGTTTTCCCTCGGGGTCCCGAAGGGCCCCTGGCGAGCGAAAGGCCCCCCGTCCGCAGGGGCCCGCGCCGCTCGCGCTTCTACCAAAAACTCGCCTTCCCGGGCGGCGCCACCCAGAATTCGTTCATGAGCTACATCTGGGTCTTGCTGCTCGCCCTCTCGGTGGCGACCGCTGCGGCGAGCGGCCGGATGAGCGAGCTCGCCGCCGCCATCCCGGCCGCGGCCCAGAGCGCGGTGACGCTCTCGCTCGGCCTGGCGGGAGTCCTGACCCTCTGGCTCGGGCTCATGAAGGTGGCGGAGCGGGCAGGGCTGGTGGCGCTGCTGGCGAGGCTCTGCCGCCCGCTCCTGCGGCGGCTCTTCCCCGAGGTGCCCGCCGACCACCCGGCCATGGGCGCCATGGTCATGAACGTGGCGGCGAACCTCCTCGGCCTCGGCAACGCGGCCACGCCCTTCGGGCTCGAGGCCATGCGCAGGCTCGAGGAGCTGAACCCGGAACCGGGGACCGCCACCGACGCGCAGGCCCTCTTCTGCGCGCTCAACAGCTCCTCGCTCCAGCTCGTGCCGGCGACGGTGATGGGGCTTCGGGCGGCCGCCGGGGCTCGAAACCCGGCCGACGTCATCGGGCCGACGCTCCTCGCGAGCGCGCTCTCGGCCTGCGCGGCGGTCCTCTCCGCGAAGCTCCTCGCCCGCCTCTACCGGCGCGGCGGCGCGGGGCCGGCGCCGGGCGGAGGGCCCTAGACCTTGCTGCGCGCGGCCCTCGAGGCGGTCTCGGCCCTGGCGGTCCCGCTGCTTCTCGCGGCCATCCCGCTCTACGCGCTCGTGCGCAAGGTGAACGTCTACGCCGCCTTCCTCGAGGGGGCGAAGGAGGGCTTCGCCACCGCGGTGCGCATCCTCCCGGCCCTCCTGGCGGTGGTGGTGGCGCTCGGCATGCTGGACGCCTCGGGCGCGCTCGGGGCGGCGGGCCGGCTCCTCGGGCCGCTCCTCGCCCGCCTGTCCATCCCGGCCCCGGTCCTGCCCATCGTCCTCGTCCGGCCGCTCTCCGGGGGGGCCGCCCTGGGAGCGCTGGCGGAGGTCCTGAGGCAAGAGGGCCCCGACGGCTACGCCGGGCGGCTCGCCTCGGTGATGGCCGGCTCGACCGAGACCACCTTCTACGTCCTGGCGGTGTACATGGGAGCGGTGGGGGTGAAGCGCTACCGCCAGGCCCTCCCGGCCGGGATCCTGGCCGACCTGGTGGGCTTCGCGGCCTCGGTGCTGCTCGTGCGGGCGGTGTTCGGCTAGCGCCGGGTCAGCGGTCCGGCACCGGGGCGTAGAAGGAGACGCCGCGGACGTTCTCGTTCACCTCGAGCGGATGCTGCAGGGGCGGGAAGGCGCGCTGCTCGCAGTCGATGCGCTCGCACAGCCGGCAGGTGAGACCCACCGGCACCACCGCCTCGCGGGAGGCGAGGTCCACCCCGTCGGCGTAGACCAGCTTCTTCGCGTGGGCCACCTCGCAGCCGAGGGCCAGCGCGTGGACGGTGCGGGGGGCGTGGTAGCCGCCGCCCTCCTTGCGGACCGTGCGCGCCAGCCAGAAGTAGGTGGTCCCGTCCGGCATCTGGGAGAGCTGGGTGCGGAGCATCCCGGGGGTGAGGAAGGCGGTGAAGACGTTCCAGCGCGGGCAGGCTCCGCTGAAGCGGGCGAACCTGAGCCCGGAGGCGCTGAAGTGCTTGGAGATGTTGCCGGCGATGTCGATGCGCACCATGTGGAAGGGCACCCCCTCAGCGCCCGGCCGGCGCAGGGTGGTGAGGCGGTGCGCCACCTGCTCGAAGCTCGCCCGGAAGCGGTGGCCGAGCAGCTCGAGGTCGTAGCGCTCGAGCCGCGCCGACTCGACGAAGGGCTCGTAGGGCATGAGCACCGCGGCCGCGAAGTAGTTGGCGAGGGCCACCCGGCCGAGGGCGCGCGACTCGTTGGAGGTGAGGAGCGGGTCCTTGGTGTACTTGTCGATGGCCTGGCCCTGGGTGAGGAGGCCGAGCTGGAAGGCCAGCTGGAAGTTGCGGCTGCCGCGCCGTAGCACCTCGGAGAGCGCCAGCGCCTTGCGCTCCGGGTCGTAGCGGCGGAGCGCCCCCCCCATGGCGGCGGCGCGCTCGACCTGCACCCGCACCCGGTGGGCGCGCTCGAGGTGGCCCACGAGGTCGTCGTAGAGGTTGGTGGTGTCGAGTGAGGCCTCGCGCCAGAGCCTCGCCGCCCCGTCCTCCAGCTCGGGGAAGTAGTTCATGTTGTGCTGGATGAGGTCCGCCACCTCCTCGGTGGGCAGCCGGGAGTCGACGGCCGACACCCCGTCCTTGGAAAGCCTGAGGGTGAGGGTGTCGGCGGCCTCGCGGGCTCCCCGGTAGGCGCGGTAGAGGGCGACCACCGCGCGGGCGATGGGGGGCGAGGAGGCGGCGAGCTCGCGCACCTCGCTGGCGGCGAGGTCGTGGGGGTCGAAGACCGGATCGCCGAAGACCTCCAGCAGGTCGGCGGCGGTGCGGGCGTCGCCCTCGGCGGAGAACTGCCGGAGGTCGAGCTGGAAGGCCTCGGAGAGCCTGATGAGCAGGGGGGCGGTGAGGGGCCGCTTGTCGTGCTCGATGAGGTTCAGGTAGCTCGGGGAGACCCCGAGCCGCTGGGCGAGCTGGGTCTGGGTGAGGCCCTCCCGCCGGCGCAGGGCGCGCACCTTCGATCCCAGGCGCAGGGCGTCGGCCACGAGCTCGTCAGGACTCCCTGTCCGCGATCCTGCAGAAGACCGGCCTCCTTTACAAGCGTGACGGATTATCAGTCCCGATTTTCAAACGGCCAACAGCTTAACTCCACGGAATACTTGAAATAAGGACTTTTGATGGTCGTCAAGTTAAGGCCTTCGGGCCACCCGAAGGAGCTCTCCATGGCCACGACGACCCCGCCCGCCGGAAGCGTCCCCACCCCCCTCCCCTTCGCGAAAGCCCCTCCCCAGGAGGGCCTCCCGCGCGGCGTGGAGCTGCGCGGCGCGCAGAAGCGCGAGTACCGCAGGGTGCTCACCTACGGCGCGCTCGAGTTCGTGGCCGACCTCGCCCGCCGCTACGCCTGGAGGGTCGACGAGCTCCTCGCCCGCCGGCAGGAGCGCCAGGCGCGCTTCGACGCCGGCGAGCGCCCCGACTTCCTCGCCGAGACGGCGCACCTCCGCTCCTCGGAGTGGACGGTGGCGCCGCTCCCAGGGGACCTCCAGGACCGCCGCGTCGAGATCACCGGGCCGACCGACCGCAAGATGATCATCAACGCTCTCAACTCGGGCGCCCAGGTCTTCATGGCGGACTTCGAGGACTCCAACGCTCCGACCTTCGAGAACCTGGTCCAGGGCCAGCAGAACCTCTACGAGGCGGTCCGCCGGACCATCGAGTACGTCGCCCCCGAGACCCAGAAGCGCTACCGCCTCGGGGAGCGCACCGCCGTCCTCTTCGTCCGCCCGCGCGGCTGGCATCTCCCCGAGTGGCACCTGCTCGTCGACGGGCGGCCGGTCCCGGGCGCGCTGTTCGACTTCGGCGTCTACTTCCACCTCAACGCGGCGGAGCTCCTCGCCCGCGGCAGCGGGCCCTACTTCTACTTGCCCAAGCTCGAGAGCCACCTCGAGGCCAGGCTCTGGAACGAGGTCTTCCTGCGCGCCCAGGAGGCGCTCGGCGTGCCGCGCGGCACCATCAAGGCCACCTGCCTCGTCGAGACCCTCCCGGCCGCCTTCGAGATGCACGAGATCCTGTGGGAGCTGCGCGAGCACTCCGCCGGCCTCAACTGCGGACGCTGGGACTACATCTTCTCCTTCATCAAGCGCTTCAGGAACGACCCGCGCTTCGTCCTCCCCGACCGTGCCCTCGTCACCATGGACAAGTCGTTCCTCGACGCCTACGTGCAGCTTCTCATCCGGACCTGCCACGAGCGCAACGTCCACGCCATGGGCGGCATGGCCGCCCAGATCCCGGTGAAGGACGACCCGAGGGCCAACCAGGCCGCGCTCGCCAAGGTGCAGGCCGACAAGCTGCGCGAGGTGCGGGCCGGCCACGACGGCACCTGGGTGGCCCACCCCGGCCTCGTCCCCATCGCGCGGAGCGTCTTCGACGAGTTCATGCCGGGACCGAACCAGATCCACCTGAAGCGCGACGAGGTGCGCATCGGCCCGAAGGATCTCCTCGCCGTCCCGGAGGGGCCGCGCACCGAGGAGGGGCTGCGGCACATGATCCGGGTCTCGGTCCAGTACCTCGAGGCCTGGCTGCGCGGCTCGGGCTGCGTGCCCATCTACGGCCTCATGGAGGACGCCGCCACCGCCGAGATCAGCCGGGCCCAGGTCTGGCAGTGGATCCACCACGGGGTGCGGCTCGAGGGCGGGGAACCGGTGACCGCCGAGTTCTTCCGGCGGGTGCTGGCGGAGGAGATGGACCGGCTCCACCGCCAGCTCGGCGATCGCCGCTACCAGGGCGGCAAGTTCCCCGAGGCGCGCGCCCTCTTCGAGCGGTTGTCGACCGCCGCCGAGTTCCTGGAGTTCCTCACCCTCCCCGCCTACGAGGCGCTGCTGGCCGAGGAGTCCGGCAGCGCGCCCCTGGCCCTCCTCGCCCCGGGGGCCGAGGAGGTCGCCACCGGGCCGGCCCCGCACCACCCCGACCCGCGGCGCTGGGAGGGGATCCGGCGCACCTACGCGAGGAGCGACGTGGAGCGGCTGCGCGGGAGCCTCCGCATCGAGCACACCCTGGCCGAGCACGGCGCGCTGCGCCTGTGGGAGCTGCTCCACAGCGAGCCCTACCTGCCGGCCCTGGGCGCCCTCACCGGCAACCAGGCCGTGCAGATGGTGAAGGCCGGGCTGAAGGCCATCTACCTCTCCGGCTGGCAGGTGGCGGCCGACGCCAACACCTCCGGCCAGACCTACCCCGACCAGAGCCTCTACCCGGTCGACTCGGTGCCCGCCGTGGTCCGCCGGGTGAACCGGGCCCTCGAGCGGGCCGACCAGATCGCCCGCGCCGAGGGGCAAAAGGGTCCCCACTTCTTCGCCCCCATCGTGGCCGACGCCGAGGCCGGCTTCGGCGGCGCGCTCAACGCCTTCGAGCTCATGAAGGCCCTCATCGAGGCCGGCGCGGCCGGGGTGCACTTCGAGGACCAGGTGGCGAGCGAGAAGAAGTGCGGGCACCTCGGCGGCAAGGTGCTCGTGCCCACCGCGCAGTTCATCCGTACCCTCACCGCGGCCCGGCTGGCCGCCGACGTCCTCGGGGTCCCCACCCTGCTCGTCGCCCGTACCGACGCCGACTCCGCCAAGCTCATCATGAGCGACGTCGATCCCTACGACGCCCCCTTCATCGACCGGGCTCGTGGCCGCACGCCGGAGGGCTTCTACTACCTGAAGGGCGGCGTCGAGTGCGCCATCCACCGGGCGGTCGCCTACGCGCCCTACGCCGACCTCCTCTGGTGCGAGACCTCCAAGCCCGATCTCGACGAGGCGCGGGCCTTCGCCGAGGGGGTGCGGGCCAGGTTCCCCGGCAAGATGCTGGCCTACAACTGCTCGCCCTCCTTCAACTGGAGGAAGAACCTCGACCCGGGCACCATCGCCCGCTTCCAGGCGGCGCTCGGCGAGCTGGGCTACAAGTTCCAGTTCGTCACCCTGGCCGGCTTCCATGCCCTGAACTACGCCATGTTCCGGCTGGCCCGCGACTACCGCGACCGCGGGATGGCGGCCTACAGCGAGCTGCAGGAGGAGGAGTTCGCCGCCGAGAAGAGCGGCTACAGCGCCACCCGGCACCAGCAGGAGGTGGGCACCGGCTACTTCGACCACGTGCTCGAGACCATCACCGGCGGCGAGGCCTCCACCGCGGCGCTCAAGGGCTCCACCGAGACCGCCCAGTTCACCGAGGGCGACCGGCTCGAGGCCGCCGAGCGCGCCATGGCCGCCGACCACCGCGAGCTCGCCGCCCGCATCGCCAAGGTGAAGGACGCCGCCGGCGCTCCGGCCCTCCTCGCCGCGCTCGACGAGCTCTCGGGCTTCCTCGCCCTGCACTTCGAGCGCGAGGAGCGCGACCAGGGCCTGTTCGGCATCCTGGCCGCCGAGGGCGACTCGGAGGAGGTGGAGGCCCTGCTCGCCGAGCACCGGGACCTCCTCGTCGAGGTGAAGGCCATCCTCCGCGGCGCGCGCGACGGGCTGTCGGCGAGAGAGGCCGCCGACCGCGCCGGCCAGCTCGCCGCGCGGCTGCGCCTCCACGAGACGCGCGAGCACGAGATGGCGGAGCGGGCGCTCGGCGCCCGCTCGCCCCGCGCCAGGTCCGCCTGAGGATCCGCTCGCCGGGAAGGCCTCCCCGCGCCTGCGGCCGGGTAGGACCCTGTGCGCAGATTGTTGCTAGACCGGGTGGCTCGCGCCGCGTAGATCTTCCGGCGAGACCATGCGACCGCGCACCCTCGTCCCGCTCCTCCTGGTCCTTTCCGCCGCTTGCGGCGGCGGCTCCTCCTCGCCGGCCGCCTGCACCCCTTCCGACGGCGGGGCCCTCGGCTGCAGCCCCTCCGAGAAGCCGGTCGGGACGAGCACCGCAGCGGCCCCCCTCGGCGTCCAGCTCCTCGGCCACCAACAGGTCGGGACGAGCGTGCCCTTCACCGTCCCGGCCGGCACCGCCAGCCTCACCATCGTCGAGCAGGCGGTGAGCGCGCTCGACTCGGTCACGGTCGACTGCACCCCCCTCGACAACGTGGCCGTGCCGGCGCTGGTGGAGGTGGGGGGGAAGACGCTCTACGACGACACCAGGGACGACGGCTCCTTCAGCGGCGCCCCCACCGATCCCACCGCCATCGAGAACCTCCCGGCCTTCTTCTTCAGCGACAGCCCCTCCACCGGGACGCTCACCATCCCCAACTCGACCGGGGGCCTCGCCCTCGTGGCCCAAGGCGGCGGCCTCCCCTCCGGACAGGGCACCCTCGTCGTCTCCGACTACGCCTACGCCTGCAGCAACATCTCCGGCTGCAGCGGCGGGAGCACGAGCGGCGTCTACGACGTGACGGTCCTCACGAAGCCGCTCGTCAACGGGGGCATCCCCTCGCAGGTGACCCTCGACCTCAACGTCTACTTCGTCGCCACCTCGGCCTGCATCACCGCCCACAACTGCCCGGCCCTCTCCCAGAACACCGCCTCGAGCGACGTCGACCTCACCCGGATGAAGTCGACCCTCGCCACCCTCCTCGGGAACGCCGGGGTCTCGCTCGGCGCGGTACAGTTCCTCGACGCACCGTCCACGGTGCAGAGCGCCTACACGGCGGGGGTGGACATCCCCGAGGTGACCGGGGGCTCGGCCTGCGCGCCGCTCGAGCAGCTCCTCAAGAACGCCGGACCCGGCAACACCATGAACATCTTCCTCGTCCCCTTCATCACCCTCTCCGGCAGCGGGCTCGGCGCCGGCGAGCAGGTGGTGGGGGTGGACGGCACCATCCCCGGCCCGGCCACCATCGGCGGCACGGTGGCGAGCGGCGCCATCGTCTCGGTGGAGGACCTGCGCGTCGGAGAGGGGAACTGCACGGGCTCGAGCCCGGTGTTGAACCTCACCGCTAACGTGTGCGGCGCCGACATCACCGCCTACGTGATCGCCCACGAGACGGGGCACTTCCTCGGCCTCTACCACGTGACCGAGGCCGATGGCACCGAGTTCGATCCCTTGGCGGGCACGGCCCGCTGCACCTGCAGCCAGTGCGCGCCCCTCGGCTCGCGCTCCAGGTGCGGCGACGGCACCGCCACCCAGTACCAGATGCAGGTCTCCGATTGCCTGGCGGCTCTCCCGAACGCGGCCTCCGGCTGCGGCGGCGGGGACGACCTCATGTTCTGGCTCCTCGACGACGGCGCCAAGGGCACCCTCACCGCCGACCAGCAGAGCGTCATCCACGCGAACCCGCTCGTCCACTAGGGAGGGGCCGCCATGCACGCCCGCCTCTTCTGCCTGCTCCTCGCCCTCGGCGGCACCCCGGCCGAGTTCACCCTCGCGCCCGCCCGCAACGCCCCTCCCGCCTCGAGCCGCTCGGCCGCCCCGGCCGCCCCGCTCTCCGACGCGGAGGTGGCGGCCCGGGTGCACACCTACCTCGCCGCCATCGACACCCCCATCCGCCCCGAGCAGTGGCAGGCCCTCGGGCCCCGCGCGGTGGCGCCACTCGAGGCGGTGCTCTCGGACCAGGGCGCCCTGCCGAGCCGGCGCGCCAAGGCGGTCATGGCCCTCGCCCTCCTGGGCGGCGCCCGGGCGAGGTCGCTCGTCCTCGCCACCGCCCGCTCGGATGGGGTGCCGCTCGGGGTGAGGGCGAGCGCGCTCGAGGGCGCGGGCCACCTGCTCCCGCCGGGCGAGCTCTTCCTCGAGCTGCGGCCGGTCCTCGAGAAGGCGCCGGCGGCGCCGGTGCGCGCGCTCGCCGCCGGGGTGCTCTCCCGCCGGGCCCCCGGCGGCGCCTGCGGGGCCATCCGGGCCCAGGCCGGCCGCGAGGGGCCAGAGGAGCGGCTCGCCTTCGGGCGGGCGCTCGAGCGCTGCGCGGCGCCTCCCCCCTAGGCGCCAGGCGGCGCCGCGGCCCCCCATTCACGGCAGGTGCATTCACCCGAGGGGCCTTCCAACGGAACCCGCCGGTAGCGCGGCCGCGGCCTCCCGGCGGCGTTAAGAGGGCCCTCATGACCGCGCACATCCTGCTCTTCGCGCTCGACGACCTGCGCGAGCGCTACGGGAAGGGCGTGCCCGTGGAGGCCGATCCGCGCCAGGACACCACGCCCTTCCGCGCCTTCCGCGCGGCCCTCCTCGAGGCGCTCTCGGCGCGGACCAGGCGCGAGGCCCGCCTCTCGATGTGGTGGGAGGGGAGCTACAACGGCTATGCTCTGGCGGTGGCGATCGAGCCGGGCGACGCGGTGGAGAGCCTCGAGTCGGCCGCCGAGAGCGCCTGCCCGGTGGACGCGGCACGGCTCGCGAACCCGCGGCGGGCCCGCTATCCCCTGGCGCAGCTGTGGCCGGGCCGGGCCGAAGTCGCCCGCGGCGAGGACGGCGCGGTGGTGGAGGCCCCTTTCGGCGCCGGGGGCGGGCACTTCGGCGCGCCGGGCATGAGGAGGATCCCATGAAGGCGGTGGTCTTTGAGGGCCAGGGCGGACCGGAGGTCATCGCGATCCGGGAGCTCGCCGACCCTCGCCCGAGCCGGGGCGAGGTGCTGGTGCGGGTCCGCGCCGCCGGGCTCAACCGGGCCGATCTGTTGCAGCGGCGCGGCCTCTACCCGCCGCCGCGCGGGGTGCGCGAGAACCTGCCGGGACTGGAGTTCGCCGGCGAGGTGGCCGGCCTCGGCGAGGGCGTGAACGGGGCGAAGATAGGCGATCGCGTGATGGCCATCGCGAGCGGAGAGGCGCAGGCCGAGCTCGCCGTGGCCCACGAGCGGATGCTGGTCAAGGTCCCCGACCGCCTGTCGTTCCCCGAGGCGGGCGCGACCATGGAGGCCTTCGTCACCTCCCACGACGCGCTCTTCACCCTGGGCGGACTGCGCCCCGGCTGGCCGGTCCTGGTCCACGCGGTCGGCTCGGGGGTCGCCACCGCCGCCCTCCAGCTCGCCCGCGCCGGCGGCGCGCTCGTCATCGGCACGAGCCGCACGAAGGACAAGCTCGAGCGCGCCGCCGCGCTCGGCCTCGACCACGGCCTCCTCGTCGGGAAGGAGGCTCCCCGCTTCGCCGAGGAGGTGAAGAAGCTCACCTCGGGCGAGGGGGTGCCGCTCATCCTCGACTTCGTGGGCGGGGCCTACCTCGCCGAGAACTGCGCCGCGCTCGCCCAGGGCGGGAAGATCGTGACCATCGGCACCATGGGGGGCGCGAAGGCCCCCCTCGACCTCGCCCTCCTCATGGGCAAGCGGGCCACGGTGGAGGGCACGGTCCTGCGCCCCCGGCCCCTCGAGGAGAAGGTGCGGGCGACCCGGCTCTTCGCCCGGGACGCGGTCCCCCTCCTCGCCTCGGGCCGGGTGAAGCCGGTGG
>Ga0335081_10003213_pt1 | contig 25667 bp, 23 predicted proteins | sample Lox_Sample_35_FD_206713 | JGI IMG/M metagenome (GOLD analysis project Ga0335081, IMG submission 206713) | Soil microbial communities from Loxahatchee National Wildlife Refuge, Florida, United States - Lox_Sample_3.5 | ecosystem: Environmental > Terrestrial > Soil > Wetlands | place: USA...
AAATGGCAAGTGCAATAGTTACAGATAGAGGCGGAATTACATCTCACGCAGCAATTGTAAGCAGGGAACTTAACATTCCCTGTGTGGTTGGAACCGAAACAGCTACTCAAGTAATGAAAACAGGAAAAGAATACACTGTAGACTCAAGAAACGGCATAATTTATGAAGGCATATTAGCTCAAGCTATTCAACCAGCAGCATCAAACAATGGATCAGGAATGGTCATGCAAGTGGCTGAAGCTGCTCCAGTTACAGCTACAAGAATCTACATGAATCTTGGAGCTCCCGAGATGATTGAACAATACAAGAATTTGCCTTTCGAAGGCATCGGTTTAATGCGTATCGAATTTATCCTGGCCAGCGCTATAGGCCAACATCCAATGGCATTTGTTGACGCAGGCCAAAGCCAATTATTCGTCGACAAACTTGCTGAAGGAATAGCTATTGTGGCCCGGGCAATTCAACCCAAACCAGTCGTTGTGCGCTTTAGCGACTTCAAAACTAACGAGTACCGCGGCTTAAAAGGCGGAGAAAAATACGAAATAGTTGAAGAAAATCCAATGTTGGGTTGGAGAGGTTGCAGCCGCTACATAAGCAAATGGTATGACAGAGCTTTTAAGCTGGAATGCCAAGCCATCAAAAAATGCCGTACGGAATGGGGTCTCAAAAACGTTTATGTTATGCTTCCCATGGTCCGCACTCTCTGGGAAGCCCGAAAAGTGCTTGACATAATGAAAGAGGACGGCTTAGAACGTTCTCGGGACTTCAAAGTATGGTTCATGGCTGAAACACCATCCATAGGTATAATGGCTGACGAATTCTCAAAACTAGTTGACGGCTTCTCAATAGGTTCAAACGACATGACTCAAGGAGTGCTAATGATTGACCGTGATTCTGAACGTCTAGGTCAAATGGGCTACTTCGACGAAAGAGACCCAGCAGTCAAAAGAATCATTGCGCATCTAATCAAAGCAGCTCACGAAAACGGATGTACAGTTTCCATTTGCGGTGAAGGACCATCTAACTATCCAGATTTCGCAGAATTCCTTGTTCGAGTTGGAATCGATAGCATATCAGTAAACAATGACGCTGTTGTTGCAACAAGAAAGAATGTTGCGAGTATTGAACAAAAAATAATTCTTGAACGCCTCGCTGATCAAGCTGCAATAGCTCGCGGACAACCAGTTAAGAAACCAACCCCAGACTGGGAATGGACACGCTAAAACAAAAGGCAAATACTCAATCAACGTCCTCTTGTTTTTCTTTTTGATTTTCATATTTTCTGTCATTGGTGAGAGTGCCGTGAAAGGATTTGACTTCGAAGAAGGGCGCATAAAACAAGAAATTAACAAAATTGGTGCCAAACGTGTTTTAATCCAATTGCCAGAAGGATTGAAACCTGAGGGTCCGCGCATTGCAAAAATAGCTGAGAAAGAAGGCGCACTTACTATAATTTCCGCTGACCCATGCTATGGTGCCTGCGATATAGCGGTAAATGAAGCCGAAATATTTGGTGTTGATTTGATAGTGCATTTTGGGCACGCGAAACTCTTAGTTTCTAAAATTCCGACGCTCTATATTGAAGCGCGATCAACAATTGCAGTTAAAGAGGTTGTTGAGAAAGCTTTACCCCTCTTAGGTGAATACTCTAAAGTCGGTTTAGCTACTACAGTTCAACATCTGGATACGCTAAAACAGACAAGAACTATGTTGCTTAAAGCAGGAAAAACTGTAGTCATTGGTGAGTGTGATCAAATGAGTTATCCTGGCCAAGTCACAGGCTGCAATTACGGCAACGTAAAATCAATCGCTGATCAAGTTGAAGCTTTCATTTTTATCGGCGGTGGAATGTTCCATGCGTTAGGTGTCGCCTTAAGCACATCAAAACCAACAATCGTTGCTGATCCCTATAACAACCATGCTTTCTCAATTAATGATGAAGCCAAAAAAATCATCAAACAACGATGGACTAGCGTTCAAGAATCACACAATGCCCAAACTTTGGGAGTTCTTGTTGGTTCAAAACCAGGACAAGAACACTTCGAACAAGCATTAGCTATTAAAGATCTTGCAGAAAAGCATGGAAAAACGGCATATCTGTTGACTGCTAAAGAAATTATTCCTGAAACACTCTTGGAATTTCCATCTATTGACGCCTATATTAACACGGCTTGTCCAAGAATTTCTTTTGAGGCGCCAGAAAAGTTTTCAAAGCCGGTATTAACTGTTAACGAGTTCATGGTTGTTTGTGGCGAATATTCATGGGAGAGCATGCTCAAAAAAGGATTATTCGAAAATTAGACTTAGAGCTCTTTCTCTCGAAAATTGCTCCTCAGCCTGCTCCTCAGGTAGGTCTTGAACAATACACAATTTCTCAATCGGTTGCTTCAACAATGCTATACATATCTGCTTACACAAATAACGATATTATTGGAAAAACAGTAGTGGATTTAGGCTGCGGAACAGGCAGACTTGCCATTGGAGCATCTTATCTTGGCGCAAAATCAGTTGTTGGCATAGACGTTGATAAGTTAGCCATTAAAACAGCTGTGAAAAACTCCTTAGAAGCCGTTTCATCTGAAAACATTCAATGGGTTAATGGAGATATCCACTCCATTGTAGGAAATTTTGACACGGTTTTACAAAATCCGCCTTTCGGGGTGCAAACTCGTGAGGCTGACAGAGCGTTCTTAGTTAAGGCTTTGGAATTAGGTAGCTCTATTTATTCTCTCCATAACCATCCAGAAAACGATAAGCGATTAATCTATCAGCTTAAGGCGAGTAGTGGTTTTTTGCAGGTTTCGCCTTCGCCTTTTTTAGAGAGGTTTGTTTCCCAACACAATGGAGTCGTTAAAGCAGTTTATGCAATGCTAATGACTATTCCACGCATGTTTGCGTTTCACACGAAGCTTAAGCACGATTTTATTGTTGACTTGTATTTTATCAAAAATGTCAGCGTTAAATAGCGATTTCTATTCTAGACTTTGGAATTAATTTGCATATTCATCAAAAGGTTTATTGATGGGCATCGAAACTTAGGATATGCATTATTAACAAGGGTTCAGCTTATTTAATATAAAAGGGATTATCATGAGTTTAAAATCACCCGAACAAAAAAGTGGTCGTTTAGTGGTGCCTGGAGAACGTTTAGGTGTTATTGAAGAGTTTATTCCAGACTCCGGAACATACGTTAAAGACGGCGTTATTTTTTCCAAAGTTGTAGGTCGTGAATTGGTTGACTTACAAAACAGACGGGTTTCAGTTTACCCACTAATAAAAGATGATCTTGTTCCGAAAGCTTCAAGCATCATTGTAGGGCAAATTGGTAATGCTCAATCAGATAACGTCTTAGTGAAAATCTTTAAACTAAACAACAAAAAGCTCTCAGGAGAGTTCAGCGGTATCTTGCATGTTTCTGATGTCTCCGATAGATATGTAGACATGATGAGTGATGTTGTTAAACCAGGTGACATTGTTAGAGCTAAAGTTATTAGTTCAAAAAACCGTATTTTCCATCTATCAACCAACGACAAGAACTTAGGTATAATGTACGCTTTCTGCTCTCGATGTGGTAACTTGCTGGATCACCAACGATATGATGAATTGCGTTGTCCAAAATGCGGCAACATAGAGAAACGCAAAATTGCTCCAGATTATGGAAAAGAGCCATTATAACCAAAGGAGAAATGATTGATGAAAATAAAAGTGCTGACAAAATCAGACAATGAGCTTAAAATTGAAATTGAAGGTGGCACTCACGGTATTTGTAACCTTGTCCAAAAAAGACTTCTAGAGGATAAGACTGTGGATTTTGCAGGTTACGACGTTCCGCATCCTTTGGCATCAAGCCCTGTTATTTATGTGCGGATGAAAGGTTCCGCTAAACCTGAAGAAGCGCTAATTAAGGCTATTGAAAAGGTTTGCGAGACAAATGATGCTTTTGGCAAAGAATTAGATCGTGTTCTAAAACCATAATTAATTAGTTTAACTTCGCTTAGTTTTTTTGCTAATTGCCTATTTTCTTAACTCTAGCAACTAATCTCTAAATACTTGTATTTTGAAAGTTTTTGAACCTAAAATTGTAGAAGATTTAGGAAGAGCTTTTGCTTTGCGATATATGGCTGCTCCAAGCATCTGGATTTTGATATTTTACTGAAGGGCCTTCCTTCCATATGGCGTTGTAGCCTTTGAGAAATTCCTCGCTTGATTTTCTGTTTTCTTTATCTCTTTTCCTTAGTTTGTAGCTTTCCCGAAGTTTATTGTTGGACATGATATTCACTCCATTAAATGCAAAAATTACGTTTCCTTTGGAGCTTTGCGTACGCTTTTCGGCATAGGAATTTTAAAGCCATAACTTTTTTCCAGCGCAATTCGACATCGTTCAGACAGTGTTGGTGGGTCTTGAGTGTCTACTTCTGTAATCATATAATTCTGACTCCTTCTCCAATGTTTGAGTAAGTTTGAGAAAATATAAGCCATGTTTCCAAGTGAATCATACTTCGCAAAAAAACATGATCTCTAAAAAGTAATATATCAAAAAGTATAATAAAAACGATATTTTGAATTTAATATCTGAAAAAATAGAAATCTATAATTGGTCTAATAAGACGGATGTTTAGATTTAAAAGCACAAATATACCTTATCATTTTCAGGTAAGAATTTTGGAAAACAAAGAGTTTAGGTCTATAAAATCTGAAATCCGTGTTCTCGGAGTAGATGATGGCAAGTTTGTTCCGCATACATTTGGACGAGTACTAGTTGTTGGGGCTGTTATACGAGGCAACTATGGTCTCGACGGAGTAATGCACACTGATATTGCGCTTGATGGTTTTGATGCTGCAGAACAAATAGCAGAAATGATTAACAATTCATCACACTGCAGACAATTGCGATTAGTAATGTTAAACGGGATAACGTTTGGTGGCTTTAACGTAGTTGATATCAAGGAGCTCAATATAGCCACACGCATTCCTGTTATAGCATTGATGCGTAACAAACCTGATCTAGAAGCGATTCGTAATGCACTTAATAATTTACCTAAAAGCGACGAACGCTGGAAAATGATTCTTAGCGCAGGACCAATTATAGACGTAGATTCCGGAGATAAGAAGCTTTACATGGAGATAGCTGGAATTTCAAAAGTTGACGCTAGAAAAATTGTGGTGTTAACTGCGACAAGAAGCCTTATTCCCGAACCTTTGCGAGTTGCACATTTGATTGCGTCAGGAATTACTTCTTAACTAGGTCCAAATTAGAAAAAGTTTAAAAGGTACAATGCTAAGGGAATCCGAAACAGATAGTGTAGTGACGGTATATGGAATTCTGCCCTAAATGTGGATCGCGTCTTGAACCAAAGAAATCTAAGAGTGGCAAAGAGGCTTCATTAATTCTGGCTTGCCCGAAATGCGGTTATAAAAAGCCAGAGGCAGGCGAAGTAGAGACGAAAGTGGCACCAAAAGTTATCCAGCATAGTCCCCAACAACTTGTCGCAGTCATTGGGAAAGAAGAGCAGAAATTAAGCACTTTACCAACCGTTCGGATCGAATGTCCAAGATGCGGAAATAACAATGCGTATGTTTGGCAAGTTCAGACTCGGGGAGCAGATGAATCTTCGACTCAGTTCCTAAGATGCACCAAATGCAATTATACATTTAGAGAATACAGCTAAACTTTTTCTTTCCGTTTTCTAGTTATTCTTTTTTCCGTTCTTGTTGCAACAATATTCTATTAAAGCATGTTTTTTGTTTGGTTAGAACAATTTATTTATTAACACAAAGTGTAATGATAAGCTATATAACTTTACAGTAATATGCAATATCGAGGAAAAGAAATAATATGTTCAAGCTTAAAGTGTCTGATGCTAAACTATTAAGAGACATGGCTACTGCCATATCAATTCTTGTTGATGAAGCCACATTCAAAATCGACTCTGAAGGTTTGAAATTACGCGCAATGGATCCCTCACGCGTCGCCATGATTGATTTTGAATGGCCAAAAACCATCTTTCAAGAATACATATCTACAGATCCAACGAAAATGTGCATCAACATAAGCGAACTACTAAAACTTCTCAAACGAGCTGGAAGAGACGAAGCAGTTGAGTTATCTCTTGATGACAAAACAGGACGATTACAGATAAAAATAACAGGAAAATACAGTCGCAACTTCACGATGCCCACTTTGGAAGCCTCAGAAGAAGAAGTTCCAACTCCAAAAATAACTTTCAACGTTAAAGCCAAAACTACAACCCAAGGTCTAAGCCAAGCCATAGAAGACGCTCAGCTAGTAAGCGATCATGTACGTATTGAAGCTGAACCTGATAAATTAACCTTGAGCGCCTCGGGGGACTTAATGGGGGCAACCATAACTCTCCAAAAAGGCAATGATGCTCTTCTTGATTTAGAAGTTAAAGAAAATGCTAAAGCAACATTCAGCCTAAGCTACCTTTCAGAAATAATTAAAGCTGCATCAGCAACATCTGAGATTGCAACGCTAGAATTTTCCAGCGATATGCCTGTGAAAATCGATTTTCAACAGACAAAAGAGGGAAGATTGACCTTCTTCTTGGCTCCAAGAATCGAAACAGAGTAAGGACCCAAGTTGCAATTGGGATCGGCATTATCTTCTGAAGATTTTGCCAAATACCCGTTTTTAAAACAAGCCTCAAAACAGATTGAAGATCTCCAGTTTAGAATCGAAACTTTACCTTCAGAAAAACCGATTTTTGAACGTGCCCAAAATCGAGTAGAAAAAGCAATTTTTGAAGTGAACACTGGCAAACCAATCAGGGATAAACGATCTGAAATTTCTTCTTTTGCCGCAGCGTTAATTTTGGTTATAGCCACCAAGAATTCTTGGATTAAAAAAAGATATGCTTTATCTGTCGCAAAAACAGCGCATGCACAAATGCTTGGTGAAAATAAAGGGAAAATTTTTGCAATAGCCCAAGACTTTGACTGGGATATCGAAGAAGGTGCCTTTGGAAAAGATTTTCGTATTGGGTTCGATTTCTACTTAAAGAATGCTGCTCACATGCATGATTCAGAGTGGAAACTAATTAATCAAATCATGGATAATGGACGAGTCTATCTAAATAAAGATAAGATAGTTCGTCTGCTACAAGAAGAAGTAAAAAATCGGATAGAGAAAAGACTCGATGTTGCAGAAATCAGAAATCTTCCACCAGAGATAACTGTCATTGCTGAAGGATTAGTAAAATCGGCGCAGGAAATAATGGGACAGGAAATTGAAGACATACCTAAAGTAGTCGTACAAGCAGCTTTTCCACCTTGTATAAATGCAATTTACGAAGCAGCGTTATCAACTCATCATCTTTCGCAAATTGAGCGGTTTACTTTGACTTCCTTTCTCTTAAACATTGGAATGTCCTCGGATAAAGTGAGTGAATTCTATAAGAGTTTTTCAGATTATAATGAAAGGTTAACTCGTTATCAGATTGAGCATATTGCAGGCGAGAGGGGTTCTGGAACACGGTATATTCCTCCACAATGCTCTGTTTTGCAGACCCATGGTCTCTGTAGAGGTAGGGATGTTCTGTGCCGCCGGATTTATCATCCGCTTGCTTATTATAAGCGAAAACAAAAACTGGTAGAGCTGAATAGTTAGTTAACATTTATTAATTGAACGCCACAGTAAAATAAATAGAATTCATATGAATTATCAATTAATTGGAAATGGTGAGCTTAGCTCCCAAATTGGTATAATCCTACCCACGTATCGAGAAGAGGAGAACATTTCCAAATTAATTGAAGCTATTGAAAACTTAAAACTTAATGCTTCAATTCTTGTTATTGATGATTCAAGCCCTGACGGAACTGCCGAAATCGTAAAAGAAAAACAAAGCAAATACAAAAATATTCTCTTAATTATCAGGCCTAAAAAAAGTGGTTTAGGTACAGCTATTACTGATGGCTTTAGATTCTTCTTATCATTAAACCAAATGCCCAAATATGTTATGACTATGGATGCTGATTATTCGCATAATCCTCAGGATATTCCAAGACTGCTATCAACTATGTATGAAAATGATTGCGCGATAGTAATCGGCAGCCGATATGTTAAAGGTGGAAAAATAGAAGGCTGGCCTTTTACAAGAAAAATAATAAGCCGAACAGCTAACTCCATAGCAAAGTTTTCGCTTAACTTAAAACCTCGTGACTGCACAAGTGGCTTCCGCTGCTACTCAACCAAGTTCCTAGCAGAAGCCATAAGCAACCTTCATAGTCACACTTACGAAATCCAAATAGAAACCATAAGACAAGCATCCCTCAGAAATTTCAACATGAAAGAAACTCCCGTTTTATTTGTTAATCGAAAAAGCGGAAAATCAAAACTCACCGGAACTGAAATCCGAAGTTACCTAACTTACACATTAAAAGCATTCTCTCATTCATAATTTAGATTTTTCAGATTGTTTTCTAGCTTGAATAGCGATCGTTTGTTTTAATAATTACAATGATTTCCTTATCGAAGTCTCTTTAATCAATTGGCTGCTTTAAAATTTTAATGGACTTGACAAAAACAATGTATTTTATCTTTATGCAGAATATAGATAAATTTAGGAAAAGCAATTACTAAAATACTTATTAAGAGAGAGGCAAAGAAATTGGAGGTTTCTCGAGACTTCGTTTATAAAAAATTCTGCGAGTACTACCGAGACCCCTCAACAATTATACCTGCACCAGTTTCGAATAGTCAAAGAGAGTTTGCCTATCTGCTTTTCAAAGAACGATTTATGATCAGGCACAAAAGATTTGAGAAAATTGAAAATCTACGATCAATGTTAAATGAAACTGTCCCATCAGATGTTTATCATTCTTGCGCTTATTATGAAAACCCTGATTTCGAGATGAACAAAAAAGGTTGGTTAGGCGCCGACTTAGTTTTCGACATAGACGCTGACCATATTCCTACTACATGCGACAAAATTCACGACGAATTCACATGTGTAAAATGCGGATTCAAAGTTAGAGGAATATCTCCAGAAACTTGTCCTGCTTGTGAAGAAACCAAATTTGAATCCAAAACTTGGCCTTGCGAAATTTGTTTAAAATCTGCCAGGGACGAAACCGCCAAGCTAATAGATATGCTAGAAAAGGATTTTGGCTTTTCTTTAGATGATTTGCACGTTTTTTTTTCTGGGCATAGAGGATACCATGTCCATGTCGAAGACGAATCAGTAAAGTCACTTGATGCTATGGCAAGAAAAGAAATTGTTGATTACGTTACTGGATTAGGCTTAGCTATATTTGACAAAGATGCCAAATCAAAACCTGGAAAGCGTGCTGCTCAAAAATTTAGTTTACATAATTATGGATGGAACAGACGATTAAAATTAGGAATGCAAAATTTTCTATTTGATGCCACGAAGGAAGACCTGAAAAAAATAGGTTTGAAAAATAACGCTGTTCTAAAAAACAAAGAAACTATTATTAAGCGTTGCATAAATGAGGGTCGTTGGGAAAGTATCAAGGATGTAAGCGTTCAAACATGGCTAAAAATTGCTGATCATGCACGCGAGATGCAATCAGCTAATATAGATACGGTCGTCACAACCGATGTGCACCGACTAATCAGAATGAATGGCACTTTGCACGGAAAAACAGGATTAAAAAAAGTTGAATTCCCGGCCAAAAATTTGCAGGATTTCGATCCCTTTACTGGAGCGGTAGCTTTTAAAAAGGGCGCTGTAAAGGTGTTGGTCTCTGATGCGCCTATGTTTAAGCTGGGTGGAGAAACTTTGGGTCCATACAAGAATGAAACAATAGAATTGCCTGTTGCAGCAGGTGTTATGCTTATTTGCAAGGGTAGAGCGAAGGTGGTGGACTAAATGTATAATGAACTTTTTGCAGCATGGCGAAGAGAGATCGAAGAGGGGATGCTTGGGGGTTTGCCTCCTGACTTTTACGCTAGGATAGCTGATTATCTGCGACATATAAACGAAGAGAACAAGTTGCTTGACAAAAAATCTATCAAAATAAACCTGCTGGATCATGAAGCACAAAATGTTAAGCAGATGCTGGAAGAACTGCTTTGGGCTAGATACAGAAAACTTGTTAAAAACATCACTCACAGCCAAAAGTTACCATCTGATTTGTTAACGGTTGAAGAAACCAAGATGTGTGAGAGTTTTGTCGCTTTCGTGGATGCATACCAAAAGTTCACTAAAGAACTTCTTCAAGGACAAATCGTTAAAGTGGCAGTTGTCTCCGTTGAATCAAAAGCAGATTCAAAAACAGAATCCAAAGTGGAAACTCTAGTTGCGCATAAGAGAGTAGTTTTACGGTTCATTAAGAATATTCCAACTATTATTGGGGCAGATATGAAGACTTATGGTCCATTCGTAGCTGAGGACGTTGCTTCGCTCCCTGTTGAGAATGCTAAAATGCTAGTTAAACAGGGTTTAGCTGTGTCGGTTGAGGTTTCATAGGGGTTTCTCTACGAGAGCCTATTTTTTTCATTTTTATCTTCCGCCACAAACCTTGACTCATAAGAATAATTAGTGGATAACAAACAATCCAGATTATCGCGTATATTGGACCGTAGTAGTAATGGAACGTTTGTACTTGAGGCGAGGTTATGCCATATTCTGTGCCAATTGTAAATATTGTAACTATTCGCAAAACATTTATGAAGTAGGTGACCCCCGCTCCGAAAGCGAAGTATCCTGCCTTGGCTTTCCAAGAGAGTGGCATCCTCTGCAAAAACAGCAAAGAAACAGCCGTGAAAATTAGAAGACTTTCAATACCTGCACAAGGCCAAGCTATTGCAAACTTAGCTGTTCCTAATGATCCCGTAACCTGCAAGGTTGGCATGCCATTCTCTGTTCCAGGCAAAACGCCATATCCCATTAGGCCCAGAACAAAAGCGGCGAGAGTGGCAGTTGTTGGAACTAAAAGTTGAAATGGCGTAAATTGGCCATAAGGAAACACATTATCAATAGCATAAATTACCCCAACTAAACCGACAAATAACGCAGGTAATGCAAAACCCATTAACCCTTTTTTCCCAAAAAATAAGAAGGTTATCAGAAGACAGAGAGCTGAAAAAACAAGGTATTCAATTGCAATGGGCATTGACAAGAAGAAGGTAATCCCGATTTGTTTAGATGCGTTTGCTATAGTCCAGTTTAGACCAAAATAGTATTCCGAAATTACGTACAATGTTGGAAGTAACAGGGCAACGGCGACTGCGGCAAGTCCTGCCTTGTTCTGTTTGTCAATTTTTAGATGAATGTTTTCCCAGCTTAGAATAAATTCTAACGCCACTAACCAAATAAAGAACAACTCGAAGGTTCTACCCTTCCACATTAACTGAAACGAAAACTGTGAACTGGGTCCAAGGTATGGATCAGGCAAATTTAGCCAATACAGCAAAGCTAGCGGAATAATGAATGCAAATAACGGAAGCATTTTTATTAAGAATGCTGACTGACTTTTGATTTTCATAAAAAATTGCGATGTCAATGCATTCATACCTGCAGACTAGATATACTGTAACATTATCTTCGGTTTAAAAAAGGCTATGGCTTTTTATCAAAGTTCAGGTTACAAGTATGTTTGACCAGAATTAGGATCTGTAAGAATTGAAAATTGGGATAGGTGGCAGTTCAATGAGTGAATGCCTCGAGTTTTCAGCTCGTAAGTAAAAAAGTATAAGAATGCGTATGTTTCTTCTATGCAAAGCCGGTCGTGAAGAACGTGAACGTTCCCAAAGAAGTTAAGACTTACTGTCCAAAATGTAAAGTTCATCAAATTCACAGTGTAACCCTTTACAAGCCTGGGAAGCGAAGAGCGTTAGCTCACGGTGAGCGCGCCCACGCAAGAGAAAAAGAGGGTTACGGTGGACAAAAATATGCACTTCAAAGAGAATTTGCTAAAACAACTAAGAAACAAACCTTGCGCCTTAAGTGCAAAGTCTGCAATTTCATGAGGCACAAGGATGGTATCCGATTGAGAAAACTAGTTATACAATAATGGAGAAAGAAATTATGTCTGAATGGAGCAAACTTATCCCTAAGCCACGAAGCGTCTTCCTCAGAGTTAAATGCCCAAAGTGTGGCAACGAACAATTGGTCTTCAGCAACGCTGTTAACAAAATTAACTGCAATGTATGTGGTGAAACCTTAGCTGAACCTTCTGGTGGCAGGGCAAAAATCAAAGGCGACGTACAAGCGGTTCTTGAATAAGGGATGAAGTAAATTAATGGCTGAGCGTAAGCCCGAGTGGCGAGAAGCTGGCAACCTTATATTCAGAATGGAAACCGTCACTACTTACGGCGCTTACGTTGAGCTTGACGAAAATAATAAATACATTTTAGTCACCAACAAAGCATGTGGGCTAGACATTTTCAGAAGGGAAGACTAAATGGTGTGGCAACTGCGCAAATGCGTAAACTGCGAAAAATATACTCTGCAGAAGGATAAGTGCCCTTACTGTGGAGGGCCAGTTAGGATTCCGCATCCGCCGAAATTTTCTCCTGATGATAAATATCTAAAGTATAGAATGGCTATGAAAAAGAGTTGTACTGAATGAAAGAAACCTACATTAAAGAATTTATGGAAATTGAGCCAAATAATCCTGTTCTTATTGAAGGTCTCCCCGGTTTAGGACTTGTGGGTAAAATTGCCCTTCGTTACTTGATTAAACAATTAAAGGCCAAAAAGATTGCTTATTTGTATTCGCCTCATTTTCCTTATTTCGTTTTAGTTAACAAGAAAGGTAATGTTCGTCTGTTGAGAGGGGCATTTTACTTTTACAAAAATCCAAATGGGCCAAACGATATAATCTTGTTTACTGGGGATAGCCAATCGCAAACCATTGAAGGTCAATACGAAATTGCTGATCGCATACTTGATTTCTCAGAAAAGTACGGTGTGAAGACTATCGCAACTATTGGCGGGTACAGAATGGAACCACAAGAAAAACCTAAAGTTTTCATTGCAGCAACATCACAGGAAGTATTAGACAAAGCTTTGCAAGCAGGCGCAACTTTGAGCACTTCAGGAAGTCCAATTGTTGGGACAGCAGGATTAATTCTGGGTCTAGCAAAATTCAAAAAAATAAGTGCTCTCTGCCTCCTTGGTGAAACACGAGGTTATCTGCCTGACCCTCTTGCAGCAAAAAGCATTTTAGAAGTCTTAAAATCTACCTTCAACTTCGACTTGGACTTGGCAGGAATAAACGAGGAAATTACACGGGCGGAAACAATGGTGGCTCGCCTACAGCAAATTGAAGAAAAGCGTGTTTTGCAAGCTGAAGAAACACGTAAAGAAGATGACAAGAAAACCACTTACATTTCTTAAGTGGCAAAGTTTTTCTCTATTATTTTGATAATTTTTTGGGCTGCTGTGCCGTCTCCGAAAGGTGAAGTTTCGGGCAAACTGGTTTCCTTTTCCACCGTTTCTTCTAAAGCTCTCAAAATGTCTTTCTTATCAGTTCCGACGATTTTGGCGAATCCAGCTTCCACTGCTTCTTGTCTTTCTGTTGACAAACGCATTACTAAAACCGGCTTTCTTATGTTTGGTGCAGTTGCTTCCTCCTGGATACCGCCTGAATCGGTAATTACCAATTTACAGTTTTTTAACAAGACCAAAAAATCCAAGTATCCCTGGGGTGGAAGTATTAGTAGATTCTTTAGAGCTTCCATTTTCATCAGCAATTTGCTTTGTTGTAGTCGTTTTCTTGTTCTCGGATGCATCGGGTAAACGATCGGAATCGGCGATTTCGAGAAAACATAAATCAAAGATTCAAGAAAAGATGGATCATCGACGTTTTCAGATCTATGTGCAGTTGCTAACGCAAATGTTTCAAAGGGAATTTTTTTCATGATTGATGAATTTTTTTCAGCGATTGGCAAATGTTCGAATACAGCGTCAATTGCAGTGTTTCCTGTTACGTAAATTTTGCCCCAGACATTTTCTTTCATAAGATTTGCTTTCGCTTGTTCGGTTGGCGCGAATAGGTATTCGGATATGTGGTCGGTTAAGCGTCGATTATGTTCTTCAGACATTCGAAGATCAAAACTTCTTAAACCTGCTTCTACATGGCCAACAGGTGTCATTTGTTTGTTGGAAGCTAAAGCTGTTGCCAAAACACTATTTGTATCTCCTTCAACCAGAACTATTGAAGTTTCTATCTGTTCTAGCAGCTGGCTTATTTTCATCATAATTTCTGCTGTTTGAACTCCCGGTGAGGATGCTTCAATTTTTAGAGAAAAGTTTGGGGCTGGCAATTCGAGGTTTTCAATGAATTGCTCAGACATGTTGTAATCATAGTGTTGCCCACATTGGGCAAATATCGATGGCATCTTTGTTTTGTTTAAGGCTCTGATTATCGGAGCCATTTTAATTATTTCAGGTCTCGTTCCTGCAACTATTAGTATTGGTCTCAAGGTAGCTTCTCGTTTGTCTATGTTTTCTTTAGACATCCTTCTCTTGGTTCATAGATTGTGCCTTCACGTAGCAGCTGGCTTAACATGCGTTCAACTTCTGCCCTTGGAATCTTATGCTTGGTTTCTAATTCGGTGACAAGCGCTTCTTTCTCAACTATGCCTGTAACTTTCTCCATATCCATTAACGCTGACAGAATAATGTGTAGTCTATCTCGCATGCTTTTGGGTCTGCCAGTCATGATCAAGTCAATGTCGACTTTGTAGGAGGATAAATCAATTCCTACTTCTTCTAAAGACCTCTTCATTATGTTTATTGCCGCTCCAGCATCTTCAGCCGTAACTTCTTTACGCAATGCAACACGTGCTCGGGCTTCTGCAATTCGAACCAGAGATTCCAGTTGTCGTGCTGTGATAGCCACTGGTGAGCCTTCAGTTTCGCTTGCTGCGCGCATAGCTAAGTAAAAATCACTTAGCTGCTTTGAGGCTTCGGTACTAAGTACTGGTTTTATTCCTTTTGCGAAGCTAACATATTTTCGCAGTAGTTCGACATCGACTTGCGCTTCTACGGGGCTTACTCCCCTGCGGTGAATTTCTAAAATGTGGTGAGACATCTTGCTGTCTGATTCTTTGTTGGGTACGTCTCGCAAAACGAAAATTAAATCGAAACGGGAAAGGATAGTCACTGGTAAGGGAACGTTTTCAGCCACTGTTCTATTTGGCTCATATCTGCCCAAGGATGGGTTAGCAGCTGCAAGAACCGCTGTTCTAGCATTTAATGTGGCTACAATGCCCCCTTTTGCAACAGAAACCGTATGTTGCTCCATAGCTTCGTGGATGGCAACTCGGTCTTCAGGACGCATTTTATCCATTTCGTCAATGCAAGCGATTCCTTTGTCGGCTAGCACTAGTGCACCTGCTTCGAGGCTCATGCTTCCGCCTTTTTCTCTTACAACTGCTGCGGTTAAGCCTGCGGCAGTTGTTCCTCTACCAGAAGTATAGAGTCCCCTTGGCGCTATTCTGGCTACGTATTGGAGTAGTTGGCTTTTTGCTGTACCAGGATCTCCAATCAGTAGAGCATTCATTTCGCCTCTAATATTAACATCAGGCAGGCTCTTTGATACCCCGCCGAAAAGCAGGTACATTATTGCTTCTTTAATATGCTCATAACCAAAGATAGAGGGGGCTATCGACTGCATGATTTTTTTGTGAACCCATGGATCTTGAGAGAGTGCACGGATTTTTTCTTCTTCTTGAGGTGTTGGAGGTGACGTTTCTGGCTCTTTTCCAAGCACTTCCACAGAGTTAGCGTCAAGCTGAAGAATGAATGTTCGAAGTTTTCCCATTCCCATCAGCGAAGGCGCAAAAGCGCGGACGATACCAACTATAGAAATATGGTCTCCGGGTCTTGCAACATCAACAATGTCATCGCCTATAGTCTTGACAGCTAAGGTGCGTGGCAATTGTCCAGGAGGCAAATCTTCAGGTTTTTCCTGTAGCCGTAGATCTTGAGAATCTATAAATGTGGATTCCTCTTGGGTAAACTCGAAGGGACCGTCTCTTCCGCAGTCGGGGGCTTGGCATATGGTTGGGGCTTTAAGGAATTGCCCTGTTTGTTCCACTAGGTTCATTGTTCCACAGCGTTTGCATTTGAAAGCTCCTTGGAGAACCATTGGTCGTACCGGTGTGGCTCTTACTACAATGCCTTCAACCATGATTAACTTTGACATTTGTCTTGAACCAAGTTTTCTTAGTACCTCTTTGCCCAGAAGCTGTACGATTCTGACATTGATCTTTTCTATTTTCTCAGCATATTCTGAATCTTCGATGTGGAGTTGTTCGTAGGCTCCTTTTCCAGCATATTGCAAATATTCTTCTGGCTTGTTGAGTAATTGTTCAGCAAGTGCCTGATCAAAACCATACAATTCTTCAAAATCTATTACTATTGAGTTCTTTCCAGAAATGGCTAACTGTGCTATTCTCTGTCGATATTTTTCTTTTTTGAAGAACTCTTGGAAAAGCTGTTGTGGATCTATCATTAATTGGTCGTTAGCCATCTTATTTTTCTCCCTCGGTCTCTATTATTTCAGTTTTCCATTGTGAAATTATTTTGACTAGTTGTTCGAAGAGAATTTTTTCTTCACTTGTAAGTTTCTTTAAGATTTGATCAGTCTGTGTAGGGGCAGAGGATAAGGCCACTATTTTTTTCAGCCGTGAATTTACAATGTCTCGGGCTAAATGTTTTGCTTTATTGTATTCTTGATATTTTTCGGTTTCTTTTGATGCCTGGTCTTTTAAATCGAAAATAAACCTGCGGAGTTTTGGGTAAAAATCATCTGGTAATTCAGAAATTTGCCCTGGAATTTGTACGCCTTCTTTCCACTGTACCTTAAACAGTTTTGTTGCATCTAAAACGTCGTCTTCTCGGAAGTGAACCATTCCTGAACTAGCCAACTGCTTTGCCACCCAGAAATAAACTTCATATTCATTTCCTTCATCAAAGGGACCAACCGTTAATCCCGCTAGTTTAATCTCAGGACAATTTCTATTAGCAACAATCTTGACCAGTGAGTTTTCATAGCGGAAGTCTAAGGTGCAAATTTTTGCTGCCAAGTCAATTTTCCCTCTCAAACCCGATTGTTTTCCCTTTTGTGGGGTTCAACAGATATTGCAAGATAGGTTTTAAGCATTTGCATAAAACTGAAAAAAGTTGTTTATGGCCATAGGCCCAGTGTTTTTATGGCGTTAGCTACTCTTCCAACACCCAGCATTAACGCGCCTGTACGCATATCACTCTCTTCCTTTTCCACAATGCCAATTACGTCGTTGAATGCTTTGGTCATTTTGTCTTCAAGCTTTCTATTGACTTTCTCAAGCGTCCATTGTTCGCGAGTTAAGTTTTGTACCCATTCAAAATAGCTTACGGTGACTCCGCCGCTGTTGGCAAGGATGTCTGGAATGAGGCAGATTTCTTTTTCATACAGTACTTTATCTGCGTCAGGCGTAGTTGGTCCATTTGCGGCTTCAGCAACCATCTTTGCTTTAATTTTGTCAGCGTTTTTGCAAGTGATTTGATTCTCTAAAGCTGCAGGAATAAGCACATCACATGGCAATTCCAGCAGTTCTTCGTTAGTTATGTTTTTGCAGCTTTTGTAGTTCTGGACAGAGTTAGTTTTTTCTTTATGTGTCAAAACGTCTGGAATGTTTAATCCGTCTTGGCAGTAGATTCCTCCAGTTGAATCGCTGACAGCTACTATTTTGGCACCTACTTCTTGGGCTGCAACTGCTGCGTTGTAGCCGACGTTGCCGAAGCCTTGAATTACTATAGAAGCGTTTTTGAGTTTTAAGCCGTTGTTTTCAGCAGCTTGTTTTACACAGTGGATTACGCCTCTGCCAGTGGCTTCAGTTCTGCCCCAAGATCCTCCGATTTCAACCGGTTTGCCGGTAACGCTTTCAGGTATGCTATAGCCTTTAAGTTGACTGTAAGTGTCCATTATCCACGCCATAGTCTGCGCATCAGTGTACATATCTGGCGCAGGAATGTCACGATGAGGTCCTAAATACTCAAAGATCAAACTAACGTATCTGCGAGTTAAACGCTCGAGCTCATGTTTACTCATTCTTTTAGAATCAACACATATGCCGCCTTTTGCTCCTCCAAACGGTATGTCAGCTATAGCGCATTTCCAAGTCATCAACATTGCCAAAGCTGCAACATCATCAAGAGTAACATTTGGACTGTATCGAATTCCTCCCTTAAATGGTCCACGCGCATCCCAATGTTGAACTCGGACGCCGTTGAAAACGCCGACGCCTCCATTATCTAAGCGAATGTCGATGCTAACGCTGATAGAGCGTTTTGGCAAACTCAGCATCTTATGTATCCCAGAATCTAACTGCAACTTTTTACAAGCGAGTTTAAGTTGTGAAAGTGCAACAGTTAATGGTGTGTGTTCTTCCGACATAAACAAAACCTTCTGAATAAGGTTAATTGAAAATGGCTAGATAAGATTTGCCTTTTGTAGATTTTTGTGAGGTTTTCAGCCTCGATTATATTATTTTTCATTTGATTCACATCTTTCTTTGCAAATCGGTTAAATGCAATAAATAGTCAGTTCACAGTTGGTAATCACAATATGTACTCACAAGAAGTTAGTTAGGAAATATACATTCGCAAAAACGATGTGAATATAGAAACAATAATAATTTTTCTATATATTCCTCAAAATGTTTTTCTATCCTTCAAACATTGAGGGCAAACGCAACTGAAAGGTTGATCTTTTGTGGCGCAAAACTTTTTGTATTTGCACTCCGAACAAGGAAAGTTTTTGCCACACAGGATGCATGTTTGAGAAAAAACGACTTCAGAGTTTAGTATGGACGCGACTGTGTTAATTACTTTTTCAATATTGTTATAATTTTTGATCGAATAGAGACATTGTTCCCGATTATAATCTAAGCCTAAATGTATCAAGAGCAAAAATTTCTCTTTTTCAACCCTTGGAAGCTTGAAACCCTTAGGATTCAAAACCATAACCATGTTTATCTTCCTCTAGAATCTGTTCATTTTAACCAGGAAATCAACCTCTTCAGGCGTAAGCACAAGCCACGAAATCAGTGCGCTTGACTTTTGCTTTTGAAGTATAATTTTGATGAATGGCACAAATTCATGTTTAGCTTTTGAAATGGAAACGTGACATTGACCGCCAATTTTTCCACAAATACCGTTAAGCATAGTTCTTTTGCCTTTGGTCCAAAACAAAGTAATAATCCTAATCGGCGGCGAAATAAATTCAAAGGGCTTATACGATTCAGGAGCGACTGAGGCTGCTTTTGATAAATCATTAAAAAAATACTTTAGAAGATGCCAATACTCTGTTCCAATTCTTCCTCGGAAAAGGTCCGCTTGAGAAACATAATCGTAAGCGACTGCAAGTTCATCTGGATTGGCGTATCGCCTTGGAAGGTTGTCGCTTATCGACATTATAAATTCATCATAATCAACACTTGACCGGAAAAGTAACGATGAAGCCTCTTCAACTGATTTTGCGCTGAAAAATCCTCTAAGTGTTTCGTCCATGCTGATATCTTTATTTCTTGGGGCCAATGTCATAGTGTCTTGCAATGTTAAGACATGATTTTCTCCGCTTAGACTTTGCAGATCGTTTATAGCTGATCGGACGTCGCCTTTGCTGTTTTGGGCTATATGCTCAAGAGCTTCAAAATCTGATTTCACATGTTCAAGCAAACAAATCTTCTGCAGTAATGTTATAATGAGCGGTAGTCGGATTTGGTGAAAGCGAATCAGTAAGCAAACTTTCTTTAAAGGTCTTAACTTATCTACGTCAGGATCGTTTGCTGCCATAATGACTGGAACCATAGCTTTTTCAACAATGTCTATTATGGCGCTTACTCCACCTCTGTCCTCATTACCCGTAATGCCGTCAACCTCGTCGAGAAAGAGAAGGTTGCCTTTGCTTTCAGCAGTAAAAGTGTCAAGTGCCAGATACGATGTAGCTGGTTTAGCAACAGCGTTAACAGCCTTTTCTGATCTTGTGTCGCTGGCGTTCATTTCAATAATTGTAAAGCCGAACTCTTTTGAGGCAGCATTAACCAGTGCTGTCTTGCCAACTCCAGGTGAACCATACAGCAAGACGGCTTTCTTTGTTTTGCGCTTGCTTTTTAGCCATTCGATAAAGGTAGCCTTAGCTTCTTCGTTACCAATTATGTCTTCTATTTTTTTTGGGCGGTACTTTTCCACCCATAGCAGATCATTTCTCAATAAGTTTCCCCTAAGGCTTTACCGAATTTTCCAAATTGAGCAAGCAAAGCGCTCAACTGGATGTCGCTGTTCGCCCCTTGTGTCAATCGGTAATCATATTCACCGATTACATTTGACAGATCTGCTTTTTGTTCAGGTGTTAGATCAGACATTTTGAAGATTTCTCGTTGGACTTGACGAATTATTTCGGTACCTGAAAAGCCGAAAGACCCCATTATTTCATACATTGTTTTTCTTGCTTCAATAAAATCGCCGAATAATGCCTTTCTAATCATTTTTTGAACTTGCATTGGGCTAGCTTCGCCAATAACTAACGAAACTGTTTTCTCATCTACTTCTCCTCCTTCCTTGTAAGCAGAAGCCGTCTGCAAAGCATTTATTGCATGTCTCAGGTCGCCTTCAGAGAAATCCACTATTCTCTCAGCTGCTTCAGGTAAAAGCTTAACTTTTTCTTTTTTAGCAATGCACTGTAGTTGATCTTTCATTGCTTGTTTGTCAAGCCTTGAAAACCTGAATATTGCGCATCTGCTTTGAATTGGTTCAATTATCTTGCTTGACTGGTTACAAATTAGAATGAACCTTGATGTGCGGGAACCAGTTTCCATAATTCTTCTCAGCGCCGTCTGAGCAGGACCCGTCATCTGGTCACACTCATCCAGAATAATCAATGCAAACGGTATATCTCCAAAACCCGCACGACTATAACGGGAAAAATCCTTAACTCTTTCACGCACTGTGTCGATGCCTCGTTCATCGGACGCGTTAAGTTCAAGAGTAAAGTTTTTCCAATTTGAACCAAAGAGTTCATGAGCAATACACAAAGCAAGCGTAGTTTTTCCAGTGCCCGGGATGCCTGCGAACATAAGGTGAGGCATTGTTTTGGGATTTCTCATGAAAGCTTTAAGACTTTCAACAATATCATGCAAGTCTACGACTTCGTTTAGGTTTTTCGGGCGGTATTTCTCGACCCACATAAGTGATTCTTCATTAACAGTCATTAATAACCTTCCACAATAAATTATACAGTTAGAGTGGTTTAATTAAAGAATTTAACTTTTCCTCATTGACTTAACATTAATCTGACAGACAATGAATTCCTAATTATTAGCCTATTTTGCTTCCTTCAGCAATATCTTTCTCTGGTTGAAGTACCACAACATTTCCTTCACTGTCTTCAGCCGCTAAAACCATGCATTGCGATTCTACGCCAGCTAACGTGCGTTTTTGAAGATTCAAAAGAAAAACACATTTCTTCCCCAACAACTCCTCAGGTTGATAATACTTATGTAAACCTGCAACAGCTTGACGTCTTTCCGAGCCAAAATCAACCATTATTTTGATGAGTTTTTTCGAATTGGGAATTGGAATTGCCTCAACTACTTTTCCAATGCGCAAATCAAGTTTTTGAAATTCATCAAAAGTTACTTCTTCAGCCAAATGCTTTCACGCTCTAGCGATAGTTTACTTTTCAGTGATATTTACTTTGCTTTCCTTCATAAGTCTAATTCTTTCTTTTGTGGCTAAATTATGAGCTTGAAAGAGCGGTTCTGGAATACGATTTTTAGTGCAGTGCCTAACGATTTTTGTGGCTGTTTCAAGGGAAACCATGTGACCAATACTTACGAAAACAGGCTTGGCATTTTGATTGGTAGTCACTTCCTCACCGATAATTTCGTTTCTATCAACCAGAAAGGTTTTCCCATCAATCTCTCTTTGTACACCAATTAACTTGCTTTTAGCGGCTCCAATAGTTGGTTTGTCTAAAACGAGCCCAAGATGACTTGCAAAGCCACACCTATAAGGATGAGCAAGTCCTTGTGCATCAACTAGAAACACGTCAGGCTGAACTTTCAGTTTTCTTATTGCTGCTATTGCGGGCGGAATTTCTCTAAAAGATAGCAAAGTTGGAATATACGGAATTTTAACTTGACAAGTAGCAACTTGTGTTTCTAAAAGCCCTAAAGACTCGTAATCTAAAACAACCACCGCGCCAACACCTGTTCGTCCAATGTAGGAAACATCGATGCCTGCTACAGTTTTTATTTCTGACGGCAGTTTGTCTTTTAGAATAATTTTCTGTGACAGCCCCTCCTGCGTTTTGTGAGCTTTTTTTGCAGAGAAAATCTTCATTAACTTGAACGGTTCACTCAAATCTTAGCCTTTTTGGATTTTCGTTTAGGGGTTCGAATTGCGGGGTCAAACTTTCTTAGGTAATCTTCGAGAGATTTTCTACGGACTTCAACTGTGACATCGCCGCGCGTGGATTCTATTATTCTTCTTGCTGTATCCGATTTGTGTCTAAGTCCAGGGACAAGCATGTAGGCCTCGTCAAGAGCCAAGAGCTGGATGAATATCTGATCCATAATTTCTAAGCATTTCTCGCCTTTTTTTACTTCGCCTTCACGTAGATCATCTAGAGCTAGACGTCTGTATTCTCCAATAACGTCTGCCAAGCCAAGAACGTAATCAACCGAAGGGACGCCTACCTCAGCGGGCGTTATAAACCGTGATTCTTTGATAAGTGTTAAAAATATTCGCGCTTCTGAGTGTTCCTGAAGTGCCGCGCTAAACATGCCACCATAAATAATCTCGGGGTATTGTTTAGCTAAATCTTGAAGTTTCGAAATTTTTTCTTTAGCACTTTCTACAAGTGTTTCAGCATCCGCGTATTTTTTTTGGTGAATTAAAAGTATTGCTTGTTTTGACAAGCTTGTTGCTTTTCGCATGCTCTCATGTGCTTGTTCACGTACATCATTTTTCTGCATAAGGTCATTTTTAATTTTTTGAAGAACCGTTTCTAGGGCGGACAAAAATTCACCAAATTATTAAGTAAATTAAAGATGCTTATTTCAATTTCTCAAAAAGACTTTGCAATCTCTCTTGCTTTTTACTGGGCAGTCCATTTCTTTGTGAGAAGCTTAAAATCTCCTATTGCAAAGCTAACCCAACGAATGTGAATCTAATATTTTAAATGGAAATATATTCTATTTTCAGATAGGTCTTTAGGTAGGTAGAATAGATATGCATCTTTTCTTCTGAATAAGCGCTCTTTTCTCTAACCTGTCATTATAGCATCGCTTATGGCATTCAAAGCATGGCAGAAAGAAATAATATTTGAGAGTTTATTCAGGCGATTGAATTGTCAAAGGAAAATATTAGCTATTTCCAACTTGAGTAGGCTTTTCCAATTTACTTAACAAAACCACTCTGCTTTCAGGCGCTTCATTAATTATCTTATACCCAGTTTTCTCTGATAACTTGAGAGCAAAATTCTTCACTTCCGTATGCACTGGCATACATTCAAAGCCTAAGCGTAAGTTTGAAAAACCAATATGCATGTACGCCTTTGCCTCAATGTAGGTAGGATTAGCTTTCTCAATAAGTTTAGCATATTGATCGACATGCTCCATGTTGTGTTCTTTGACCAACGTCGTTCGCACTACAGTTGGGCAACGGAAACTCTGCAACAAACTTAGTGTCTCGTTTAATTTTGCCCAAGCGCCGGGAAAATGAGGACGGCAAACCTGCTTATACATTTGTTCGTTGGAAGCACACACAGAAATATAGAGCTGAGTAGGTTCTCTGCTTAGACTTGAAAGTTTAGAGGGCAAGGTGCCATTGGAAACAAGAAAAGTCGTCAAGCCTTTTCTGGAAAATGTTTGAATTAACTCTCCTAATGGCTCATAAAGTGTAGGTTCGCCCGTTAAACTTATGGCAACCTGCTTTGGTATTAGAGCTTCTTGGAATTTGCGCCAGTTGGTTTTGGGGTTTCCTTTATAACCAGTTAAAATTTTTTCTTGGGCTTTGAAGCAACCTTCTACAATTTCTTCTGGCGAGTCAATTTTTGGAATTTTCATTTCATCCCAAGCAACTTGTAAGTCTCCACTTTGGGCTCTCCAACAAAACAAGCATTCTTGAGTGCAATAATACAGAGACGGCGACATTTGTATGCATCTATGCGATTTTATGCCGTAAAATTTCTGTTTATAACAGGTTCTATCATTTATTATAGATTCGTAGAGCCACTTGCACCTTTTGACTGCGGAATGATTGCCCACTAAATGGTACTTTTGTTTCTTTAAAGCTCCTGAAAGGACAGCTGCAGTATTTTTTTCCAATGTGTCACCAAATTTGTTATCATAGTGAAATCCGATCTATTAAAAATCATATGGCTTAACTGATTGTTTCATAGTAAATAGCGGTTTTTCTAAGTTGTTTGGAACCATTCGCGCCTTTCTGCAATGACTAAATGGCAAAGTTTAAAATCATCTCTTAGTTAAATCATGAGTCATTACGTAAAGGAAAGGAATAAAATCGGGAGAGCAGAGCGGTTTGAACAATAAAACAGTCACGGTCATTCTCTTGGTAATGATGTCATTAGCAATAATGTTTGTGCCATCAAAACTAGCCTATGGTCAATATAATCAAGTCCAAATTTTGCAGGTTACTCCAGCAGGTCAAACCATTAATAACGGATCAAGCACATTAACTGGACCCGTAGGTTATGCTTTGAATCTTCAAGGAACAATTTACACTTCTAACAGTAGTTATGATGTAATATTTAATAACCAAGTTGTCGCCAGCGGTACATCAGAGGGATATTACGTTAATTCAAATTTCAGTGTACCCGCCGTTCAAACTGGTACTTATGCATTAAGACTAAGGGACGACGCTCTTAACACAAACTCAACAGAAGATGATTTTCAAGTCGTAACATCCTATATAATAAATGCTGTCCCGTCTCAGAGTCAAGAAGGAAGCAGCGTAGTGATTACTGTTGCTGTCACTGGGGGCGTTGCTAACACCCCATATTACGCTAATGTTTCTGTAGTTCTTCCAAGCCCTCTCAGCACGCAATATTCAAAAATAATTTCTCTTGGGACATCAAATCAGGCGGGCAGTGCAAACGCTCAAGTTACTTATCCAGATACCACCTTCCTACCAAGCGGTTCGCTTACCGATTATTCGGGTTCATACTCAGTCAGCTTTAATCAATCATTTGCTCAAAGCCAATTTTCAATAGGTTTTCTCGACTCATCAACCTATCATAGAGGTCAAACAGCAACAATTCGAGCAGTAGGCTACTCATCGGGTGAAACCGCGACTTTGACTGTTGCCAGCGTTTCAGGCGGTGCAAACATCGATTCTGAGACAGTAACAGCAGGAACCGACGGCGTTATTAGTAAAACATGGGTAGTTCCATCAAACGCTGCAGTTGGAAGTTACAAAGTATCGATAACTCCTCAGGGTACCGCGAAAGCAATAGAAGATTCGCAGACCTTTTCCATTAATGGGTATGCGGTTCAAATCAAAACAGTAAATTTGGCTGGTGAGGTGGTTCCTCAGATTCAAGTCCAAGCCATAGATGGAACAACCAACGCATCCTATAATAGCACAAGCGGAGCTAACGGTCTAGCAAACTTCAACCTTGAATCAGGAACCGATGTTTTTACTGCATTTAAGAACGGCGTTAAC
>Ga0335081_10003214_pt1 | contig 25665 bp, 26 predicted proteins | sample Lox_Sample_35_FD_206713 | JGI IMG/M metagenome (GOLD analysis project Ga0335081, IMG submission 206713) | Soil microbial communities from Loxahatchee National Wildlife Refuge, Florida, United States - Lox_Sample_3.5 | ecosystem: Environmental > Terrestrial > Soil > Wetlands | place: USA...
GAAATACATCCAGCTCGCGCGCGACGCGCAAAGCTCGGGCGACCCGGTGGCGGCGGAGAACTACTACCAGCACGCCGAACATTATTTTCGCTTGATTGCCGCTGCGCAGGAGCAATTCCGCCAGCAAAATCCCTACTACAACCAACAGCAGCCGCAGCAGGGCCAAGGCGCGCCGCAGGGCGCTGCCGACGACGCCTACGACGACGAAGGCGACGAACAGCCGTTCATGAACGAGCCGAGCTACGCGCCGCAACCGCAGGCGCCGCAGCCATATCTGCCGCGCGATGCGCAGCCGTTCCCGCCGCGCGACCAGCAGCAGCCGCGTCCCCAGCAATACGGGCAACCGCAGCCTCAGGCCAACAATGCCGATCCGAACGCTTTGCCCGCTTTCATCACCGGCGGGCAGCCGCAGCCGGGCGGCAACGCCAATCAGGGCTTCGGGCAAAATGGCCATGAACAAGGCGAGCGGCCGGATCGCTTCGGCCACCGCCGGCGCCGCCGTCACCGCGGCGGTTACCGACCGGATCGCACGGAGAATTTCGGCGGAGGCAACCCACAAGGTGGCGGCCCGCAGCCGATGCCCGGCGACGGCGGCGATCAGCCGGATTGAGCAACGTCCGCAAATCGACTGACGAACTCACCGTCCCGGCGAGGGCGCGAGTGCCGGTTCGAGCGCCGGCACCAATTGCCGTTTGACGCGACGCGCCGGAATCGCGCGATAGACCTGTTTGGTCGCTTCCACCATATGCACGCCGGCAAACGGTGCCGACAGCGTGGCGCCGGTGCGCTCCCACGCCGCCGCCGCGCGCAGGAACCAGCCGCGCTCGACGGGCGGCACGTAGAGCGCCTCGCGCCAGCCGGTTGGCGTAAACCAGGTCTCGCGCAGGAGCTGATTGATCTGCGAGCGCGAATAGGGCCGGCCGTGACCGAACGGCGTCGTGTCGATGCGCGCCCACAAACCGCGTCGGTTCGGCACCACCACCAAAAGCCGCCCGCCCGCGGCAAGCACACGCCACGTCTCGCGCAGCAGCGCCGCCGGGTCGTGCGTCATTTCCAGCGCGTGCACCAAAAGGACGCGATCGACCGCATTGTCCGGCAGCGGCAATTCGTTTTCGTCCACCAGCGCCGAGAGCGCCGGTCGCGTGGTCGGCCATTTGACCACGCCCTGCCCCGCCGGCATGAAGGCGAGACAGCGTTCGGCCTGCTCGCGGAACAAGCCGAGATAGGGCGTGGCATAACCGACGCCGAGCACACGCAAGCCCGCCGTGTTGCCCCACAGTGCGCGGATGCCATGGCCGACGAAGCGCCGCGCCACGACGCCGAGCCGTTGCCCGTAGAAATTGCGTAAATCAACGACATCGATCGACATGCGGTAAAACTATCACGAAACCCGGGACAACGGCGCCCGCTTATGCACGGCAAGAGGTGCGTGACAATTCGACGGCGTGCTACGGTTAACGCCGAACGTTCACTGCGAGGCGAACCATGGCTGCGGAAACCCGCTTGTTCCTCTGCCTGAAAGACAATTACGGCGTCTTGGTGCACGACCCGGAGACCGGTGCGACCGCCTCCATTGACGCGCCGGAGGCAGCCCCAATCGAGGCCGCGCTCAAGGCGACCGGCTGGAAGCTGACCGACATTCTGGTCACCCATCATCACGGCGACCACACCGGCGGTATCACCATGCTCAAGGACAAATACAAATGCCGTGTCGTCGCGCCGGCCGCGGAGGCTGACAAGATCCCGGCCGTGGACGAGACCGTCCGCGAGGGCGACAAAGTGGCGGTCGGAAACTTATCCGGCAATGTGATCGAGACGCCGGGACACACCAACGGCCACATCGCCTATTGGTTTCACGCCGACAGGCTCGCCTTCGTCGGCGATACGCTTTTCTCCATCGGCTGCGGACGCGTCATCGAGGGAACGCCGGAAACGATGTGGCGCTCGCTGAAGAAATTGCGCGACCTGCCCAACGACACCGAAATTTACTGCGGCCATGAATACACTGCCGCCAACATCAGATTCGCGCGCACCATCGAGCCGGACAATGCGGTCCTCGGCGCGCGCGAGGTGCAAGCACACGAGCAGATCGAACAGGGCGAGCCGACCATTCCCGTCACCATCGGCGACGAGAAGCTGGCCAATCCATTCCTGCGCGCCGACGTGGCGGAGGTCGCAGCGTCGATCGGCATGGCTGGCAAGGACCCGGCGCAGGTATTCGCCGAGATCAGGGCGCGGAAAAACAGGTTCTAATTGTTGTCAATGGCGACCGCCGCCGACATCATCGCCACGCTCAATCTTAAGCCGCATCCGGAAGGCGGCCATTATCGCGAGACCTTCCGCGATCCGCGTGTCATCGACGGCCGCGCCGCATCGACTTCGATCTATTTCCTGCTCGCGCGTGGCGAGCGCTCGCATTGGCACCGCATCGACGCGGTGGAGATCTGGCACTTCTACGCCGGCGCACCGCTCAAGCTCGAAGTGGCGGATGGCGCCAAGGAGGAGGTTGTGCGCCTCGGCGCCGATATCCACGCCGGCGAGGTGCCGCAATTTACCGTGCCGGCGCGCGCTTGGCAGGCCGCCGAATCGACCGGCGATTGGACGCTGGTCGGCTGCACCGTGGCGCCCGGTTTTTCCTTCGACGGCTTCGAATTGGCGCCGAAAAACTGGCGGCCGCGCTAGCGCTCAGGCGAAATACTGTCCGCCGTTTGCCGACAGCGTCGAGCCGGTAATCAGCCCGGCGTCGTCGCTGGCGAGAAACACGACGCAGCGCGCAATCTCCTCCGGCTCGCCGAGGCGGCCGATCGGGATCAGCGGCAGGATCGACTTCTCCAGCACGTCCTTGGGCACCGCCTGCACCATCTCGGTGTTGATATAGCCGGGGCAGATCGCATTCACAGTAATGCCGACGCGCGCGCCTTCCTGTGCCAGCGCCTTGGTGAAGCCGATCTCGCCGGCCTTGGCGGCCGAATAGTTGGCCTGCCCGGCCTGCCCTTTCTGGCCGTTGATCGAGGAGATGTTGATGACGCGGCCGAACTTGCGCTCGCGCATGCCTTCCCAGACCTGACGCGTCATGTTGAACAGCGAGCCCAGATTGGTTGAGATCACCGCGGTCCACTGCTCCGGCTTCATACGGTGAAACATGGAGTCGCGCGTGATGCCGGCATTGTTGATGAGGACCTCGACGGGACCGAGCTCGCCCTGCACCTGTTTGACGCCCTCGGCGCAGGCATCGAAGGACGATACGTCCCATTTGAACACCGGAATGCCGGTGTCCGCCTTGAACTTCGCCGCCGCTTCGTCGTTGCCGTGATAAACAGCGGCGACCGTGTAGCCAGCGGCCTTCAGCGCTTTCGAAATCGCCGCGCCGATGCCGCGGCTGCCGCCAGTAACCAACGCAACACGTGACATACGTTTCCTCCCGAACCTTTTAAAACGCTTAGCCCGGCTTATGCCGCGCATTCACGTCCCGTTTATGAACGACAGCTTAGAGACGTGCATGGCCGGCACAAGGCCGGCCATGACGCAGATCAATCGTGTTTGTGCAATGCGGGACGACTAGCGCTCCACGCACATAGCAATGCCCATCCCGCCGCCGATGCACAGCGTCGCCAGGCCTTTCTTGGCGTTGCGTTTCTGCATTTCAAAAAGCAGCGTCACCAGTACGCGGGTGCCCGAAGCGCCGATCGGATGCCCGATGGCGATAGCGCCGCCATTGACGTTGACCTTGGAGGTATCCCAGCCGAGGTCCTTGTTGACCGCGCAGGCTTGCGCGGCGAAGGCCTCGTTCGCCTCGATGAGATCGAGGTCCTCTTTCTTCCAGCCGGCCTTCTTGAGTGCGGCGCGCGAAGCCGGGATCGGGCCGGTGCCCATGATCGACGGATCGACGCCCGCTTGTGCCCAAGAAACGATGCGCGCGAGCGGCGTCTTGCCAAGCTTGGCCGCTTCCGATGCCTTCATCAGCACCACGGCGGCCGCGCCGTCATTGATGCCCGACGCGCTCGCCGCGGTCACGGTACCGTCCTTTTCGAACGCCGGCCTGAGCTTCGAGATCGAGTCCAGCGTCACGCCTTTCTTCGGATATTCGTCGGTGTCGACCACGATGTCGCCCTTGCGCGACTTGATGGTGACCGGGACGATCTCATCCTTGAACTTACCGGCCTTCATCGCGGCTTCCGCCTTGTTCTGCGAGGCGACGGCAAATTCATCCTGCATCTGCCGGGTGATCTGCCACTGCTTGGCGACGTTCTCCGCGGTGTTGCCCATGTGGTAGCCGTTGAAGGCATCCCACAGCCCGTCCTTGATCATGGTGTCGATCATCTCGAACGCGCCCATTTTCACGCCTTGGCGCAAATGCTGGCAGTGCGGCGCCATGCTCATGGATTCCTGGCCGCCGGCCACCACGATGTCGGCGTCGCCATTGGCGATCTGCTGGTAGCCGAGCGCAACCGAGCGCAAGCCCGAGCCGCAGAGCTGGTTCACGCCCCACGCAGGGCTCTCGACCGGAATGCCCGCGGCAATCGAGGCCTGGCGCGCCGGATTCTGGCCCTGACCGGCGGTCAGGATCTGGCCCAAGATGACTTCGTTGACGCGCGCTTTTTCGACGCCGGCCCGGGAAATCGCCGCCTCAATCGCCGTTTTGCCAAGCTCATGCGCCGGCAGGTTGGCGAATGCCCCGTTAAACGAGCCGACCGGGGTGCGGGCGGCGCTGACAATGACGATATCGTCCTTCATCCGAAACTCCTTTTGGCGAACGGTTTAAGCGGCGCGGCGGGCTTTTGGCACTGCCGCATCCTCGGCAGGCAGGGGAACCCTGTCAACAATGGCATGCGCAAGATATGCGCGAGAATTGGTAATTTCTTGACCTTCATCAAGATTTGACGCACCGCCCAAGGAGCCTGCCGCGCCGCCACAAAACGGTGGCCCGCGTGCGCCGAAACGGGCTATGCTTAGTTGATGGGCAGGGGCTAAGTGAACACCATGACAGACGAAAAAGAGCCAATCACAATCAAAAAATACGCCAACCGGCGACTCTACAACACCGGTACCAGCGCGTATGTGACACTCGAAGACCTCGCCACCATGGTCAAGGACGGCGAGAATTTTGTCGTCTTCGACGCCAAATCCGGCGAGGACATCACGCGCTCGGTCCTGGCGCAGATCATCTTCGAGCAGGAGAACAAGGAAGGGCAAAGCCTGTTGCCTATCGCCTTCCTGCGCCAATTGATCCGCTTCTACGGCGACAGCATGCAGATGCTGGTGCCGCGCTACCTCGAACAATCCATGCAATCCTTCACCGGGCAGCAAGAAAAGTTCCGCGAGCAGATGGCGCAGGCCTTTGGCGGCGTGGGCTTTGGCGCCATGGAAGATCAGGTGCGGCGGAACATGGAAATGTTCGAGAAGACCTTCGCCATGTTCGCGCCCTTCGCGCGCGGCCAAGCCAAGCCGGCGGAGGACAAGCCACAGGGATCGAGCAGCGAGATGGACGAGCTCAAGCGCCAGCTCGACGACCTGCAGAAACGCATCGATAAGATGGGCGGCAAGGAATAATCCGCGCTCAGGCCTGATCGGTCGTTCCGCTGGCTCAGGCGCTCGCGGCGCGCTCTTTGAGCCACGGCCGCTCGTCGCTGGCGAGCCCGCACAACGCGCCTTGCAGGAAATCGCAGCCCCAGGCCGCCACCAGCCGCGCGGCTTCCTCGTCCTGCACCCATTCGGCGACGGTCTTCAGTCCGAGGCGGCGCGCCAGATCGATCAGCGTGTGCACGAAAGCGCGGTCGTCGTTCGACTTCACGATATTCTGCACGAAGGCGCCGTCGATCTTGACGATATCGACGCCGAGCTTGCGCAAGTTGCGGAACGAGGTGTGGCCGGCGCCGAAGTCGTCGATGGCGATGCGGCAGCCGAGATCCTTGACGCGGGCGACAAAACCGCGCGCGTCATGCACATCCTGGATTGCCGCGGTTTCGGTGATCTCGATGATGAGCCGCTCGGCGGCGCCGGCATGCGCGCGCAACAGAGCGCCCAGCCCCGCCCACCAATCGGGATCGACGGCGGAGGCGGGCGACACGTTGACGCTGGCACTGAGCGCAGTCGCGGCGGCGAGTTCGTTGATCACCAGTTCAAGCACGCGATGGTCGAGCATGCGCATCAGGCCGACGCGCTCGGCCACCGGGATGATCTCATGCGCGTGCGCAAGACGCCCATCCGGCCGCCGCACGCGCATCAGGCATTCGTAGAATGCGACGTTGCGGCTATTCGCCTCGACCACCGGCTCGTAGGCCAGCGTGACGCGGCGCTCGTTGAGCGCTGCGACGATTTCGTCGCTCGCGCGCACGCTGTCGCGGCGCAGCGCGTCGCGCTCGACATTCGGCCGATAGGGCGCGAATGAGCCGTGCCGTTTGAGCCGCGCGGCCTGCAATGCATCCTGCGCCCGGCTTAGGATTTCCGCCACCGTGCGCGCGTGACGCGGGGCAGTGACACCGCCGATGGTCACCGTCACCGCGACCGGCCCGGCGCTGGTCGTCAACGTTTCGTCGCGCACCCCGGCGAGCAGCCGTTCGGCGGCGACCGCCAATTCGTCCGCCGTACAGCTCGTCAGGATCACGCCGAACTTGTTGCCGGAGAAGCGGCCGAGGAAATCCTTGCCGCGCAGGCGGGCGCGAATGCGCTTGGCCACTTGCGCGATCATCTCCTCGGCAGCGTCGAAGCCGTAGGATTCGTTGAGATTGGCGAGGTGATCGATGGCGATGAGCAGAAAGCCGAGCGAGCCGCGAAAACGCACCGCCTCGTCGAGCGTGGCCGCGAGCACTTCGGTCAGGCGCCCGCGGTTCATCTCGCCGGTCAGCGGATCGAAATTGGCGAGCTTGATGAGCGCCTGCTCTCGCTCGTGGCGCGCAGTGACGACGCGCACCACGCCGATCGCGCGCAGCGGCGCACCGTTGCTGCCGGCGAACCAGCGGCCGGTGTCCTCCAGCCACATCGTCTCGCCGTCGCCGCGGCGGAAACCGTATTGCACCTGGTAGGCGACGCCGCCGCCGGTGTCGCTTTGACCCGATCCGGTCACGGCGTCGAGGCGGCTCTGCCCATCCTGTGCTTCGACATGCTGGGCATAGCCACGCCCGCTGGCGAGATCGGCGACGTCGGAAACGCTAAGCACGGCGGCGGCGTTGTCGCTCCAGCGCAGCACATCGCTGTCGAGCCGCCATTCATAGGCGGCATCGCCCACCGCATCGAGAACTTCAGCGGCGTCGAGGCCACGAGCGGGTCGTTCGAATTGGGTCACACTCGCCCCTTTTTGGGAACGCCGCGCGGCGCCGGGCGTTAACAGCAGGCGCCGAAGCTATGGGAAATCCATAAATAATTCGAAAAAGCAAACCAATCGACCCGGTTAACCGGCTTATCCCCTGGCGGCACGGCGCTTGCGAAGACAAAGGCAAAAGTTGAGCCGTTGTCCCGAAACGAGACAGCCCGATGCGGTTAGCCGAGATCAGGCGAGTGGTGTCACGACAGAGCGACATTGAGCCGCGCGAGGGCGAAACGGCGGCCGCCGAGCGCCATGAAGAAAGCCGCGCGTTGATTGCGCTGGCGCCCTCGACAGAATTGCTGGCCGCCCCTGACCTTTATCGTCAGGCGCCATTCCTTGCACAGTTGATCGCCACCAAAGACGGGCACGCGCAGACGCGCGAACGGCGGCGCGCCAGCGTTGACGAAGCGGTCGCCGCTTACCGCGCGGCCGCCAATCTGACCAAGCAGCACTGAATTAGCGCGGGGTCGATCAATAACCCAAGGCGCAGCCGTCCTTGCGCGGCTCGGAGCCGGCAATCAACACGCCGCGCTGCCAGTCAATCTTGATCGCCTGCGCGCCGCCCCAGGGCGTCGGCGCGAAGGCCACGTCGTGGCCGCGCTGTTTCAGGCCCTCGACCGTCGCTGCCGGCGTGCCGTGCTCGACCACGGTTTGCTCACCTTCGAAGAAGAAACGCGGTGCATCGATCGCCTGCTGCACGTCCATGCCGAAGTCGAGCATATTGTTGACGAGCTGAACGTGGCCCATCGGCTGGTAGTGCGCGCCCATGACGCCGAAGCTCATGTCGCAACGGCCTTCGCGCATGGCGAGCGCAGGGATGATGGTGTGCAGCGGCCGTTTGTCCGGCCCGAACACATTGGGATGCCCTTCTTCAAGAGTGAAACACGCGCCGCGATTGGTCAGCATGATACCGGTCTTCTCCGTGCAGATGCCGGAGCCGAAAGTCGAATAAAGCGTGTTGATGAACGACACCGCCATGCGGTCGCGATCGACGACGGTAAGATAAACGGTATCGCTGCCCGGCGTCGGCGCTTGCGGCAACCTGGCGCGGCGTTTCAGGTCGATTTTCCCCGCGAGCTTTTTGGCAAAGCCCTTGTCAATCAAATCGGCGACCGCCACCCGCATATGCGCCGGATCGGCGACATGCGTATCGCGTACGGCAAAGGCCAGCCGCGCCGCTTCCAACACGAGATGGAAACGATCGGGGCCGCTCGGATCGAGCGCCTTGAGGTCGAAATTCTCCAGAATGTTGAGCATCATCAGCGCGGTGAGCCCCTGCCCGTTCGGCGGCAGCTCGATCAGATCGGTGCCGCGATAATTGCTCGAGATCGGGGTGACGGCATCGCCGCGGTGGCGCGCGAAATCCGCGACGCTGAGGAACGAACCGCGCGCGGCCAGCGTCGCCGCCATATCCGCAGCGATCTCGCCTTCGTAGAAAGCGCGCGCGCCCTTGGCGGCGACCGCCTTGAGCGTCGCGGCAAGCGCCGGCAGGCGAATGACGTCGCCTTCCCGCGGCGCCGCGCCGCCGAAGAGATAGTGCCCCGACGCGCCGGGATCGGCTTTGAGTTTGCCGACATGGCGCTGCCAATCCCAGGCGATGCGCTGGGCAACCGGAAAACCGTTCTCGGCATAGTGGATTGCCGCGCGCAGGGCGCGCTCGAGCCCGAAGCGACCATGCGCCGTGAGCACCGCGTCCCAGGCATCGAGCGCGCCCGGCACGGTAACGCAATGGATCGATGCGCCGATCTCGCGCAGGCCTTGCGCGCGTATCGCTTCGTAAGACGCCTTGGCGCCGGCGCGGCCGGAGCCGTTATAGCCCCACAGCGGTTTGCCTGGCTGCGACACCAGACAAAAGCAATCGCCACCGATGCCGGTCATGTGCGGCTCGACCACGCAGAGCACCGCGACCGCGGCAACCGCGGCATCAGCCGCCGTGCCGCCGGAACGCAGCGTTTCGACCGCGGCCAAGGTGGCCAGCGGATGCGAGGTTGCCGCCATGCCGTCGCAGGCGATGACGGGCGAGCGGCCGGGGAGCTGGAAATCGCGGCTCATGGTCTTATCCGATCGTTGAACTGTCAGGAGGGAGCGTGTCCGGCCGATTCCGCCGATTGTGACGCCGGCGCGGCTGCCGGCGCCACCGTTTCGGGGCTCGGCGCCGCACTTTCGATCATAAAAGCTTGTTGCCCAGCGCGCCGCGGCAAGGCGAAACCGCCGAGCACATCGAAGAAGCTCGTCACCAGGAGCAGAAAGAAGACCGCGCTCGCCGCCTGATTGACCAGCACGAATTCCGCGGTCATGCCGATGAACAAAAGCAACGCCAGTCCGTGATCCACGATGCTTCGCCGGCCGAGCCGCACCACCTTCGCCATCTCGACGAAGAGCAGCAGGATGGCGAGCGTCACCAGGATATCGCCGCCGGACAGCGCCCAGCCGGCGCCGGACTTCATAGGGACGGTGGCGAGCGTGCCGGTCCAGCTCACGCCCGGCATCAGGAAAGCGACGATGTTGTAGATCGCGAAGGGAACGAGCAGCAGAGGAAAGCCGATGAGGAACATCCCAAATTTCCTCACTCTTATCGGCGCAACGAACCTCTCCGCGTTTCCGCCTCGAAGTCGTGCGCGAAACGGCTTACGCCTCGGTCTTCACCTTCAGCACCTGCCGGCCCTTGTACATGCCGGTCTTCATATCGATGTGGTGCGGGCGGCGCAATTCGCCGGAATCCTTGTCCTCGACATAGGCCGGCTGCTTGAGCGCATCGGCCGAGCGGCGCATGCCGCGGCGCGACGGCGAGGTTTTTCTCTTGGGCACAGCCATGGCTGCGAACTCCTGATATTTCAAGAAATGTCGTTTGAAGGCGGGCTTATAGAGGATGGCCCCGGCCAAGGCTAGGGGGTTCGGACGCAGCGGGCGAGGCCAGCATCGCGCCGGGCGCGGGCGACGTAAAGGCCCGCCAGCCGGCGCAGGCCGGGCCCCGGCGCGTGCGCATTGCGGACGGCCGGATTGGGCAACACGGCCGCGAGCAACGCCGCCTGATAGCGCGTCAAATCACGCGCCGGTTTGCCGAAGGCGTAGCGGCTGCCGGCCTCGACGCCGAATTCGCCGTTTGGACCCCATTCGGCGATATTGAGGTAAATTTCCAGAATGCGCCGCTTCGACAGCACCAAGTCGATCCACAGCGCCAAGGGGAATTCGAGCGCCTTGCGCAGCCAGCTACGGCCCGGCCACAGGAACAGGTTCTTCGCCACCTGCTGGGTGATGGTGGAGCCGCCGCGCGCCTCCTCCAGATCGCCGGCTTCGTTGATGGCATCGCGGATTTCCGCGAAGTCGACGCCGTGGTGGGTGCAGAAGCGGCCATCCTCGGCAACGATCACGCTGAGCGCCAGCGCCGGCGAGATCCGCGACAAGGGCTCATAGTTGCGCTCGACGCGTTGGCCGGTGAGCGAGCGCCACAGCATGACCGTGGAGACGGGCTTCCCTGCCGCATAAAACGGCGCGATCAGATAGGGCAACAGCAACACCGCCAAGAGCGCGACGGCGACCGCGCGCAGCGGCCGCGGCAGCCAGGCCAGCGGCAGGATGCCAAGGCGGCCGGAGCGTTTGCTGGGATGCGCCATGACGCAAGACTAGCGCATCCGGGCCGGCATTTGGCTGCGGCTGCGCCGTCGGCAGCCGGAACCTCCTTTGCCACCGCCACCCACTATTCGCGATCCGGCGCCGAGGCTAACAATGGCGCCATGGCAGAGACAAAGCCCCCGCCGGCGCCGCGACGTTCCATGCCGATACGCGTGGCGCGGCTGCATGCGCGGCTGTTCATCGGCGCGCTGGTCGGCCTTGCCGTGATTGCGCTGACGCCGAACGATTGGCGTTTGGCGACGCGCCTGCTCGTCGGCTGGAATGCCGGCATCGCGCTCTATCTCGTTTTGATCCACAGCCTGATCTGGCGCTGCGACGTCGCGCGGCTGCGTCGGCGCGCGGCCGAGCAGGACGAAGGCGCCTTCGCCATCCTGCTGTTGTCGATGGCGGCGACGCTGGCGAGCCTTGTCGCCATCGTCTTCGAGATCGGCGGCTCCAAGGAGATCGCCCGCTCGCTTGCGGTCAGTCATGTGCTGCTGGCCATGGCCACCATTTTTCTGTCGTGGGCGTTCATGCACACGATCTTTTCGCTGCATTACGCCCACGAATATTACGGCGAAGGGCGCGACAAGAAGATCGGCGGACTCAATTTTCCGAGCGAGAACGAGCCGGACTATCTCGACTTTCTCTATTTCTCGCTGGTCATCGGCATGACGTCGCAAGTTTCCGACGTCGCCATCACCAGCAGATCCATCCGCCGCATGGCGGCGCTGCACGGCGTGCTGTCGTTCTTCTTCAATCTGACCGTGCTGGCGCTGACGGTGAACATGATCTCGAACCTGATATGACCGCGATCGTCCAGACAGTGCTGTTCATGTTAGCCGTTCTGGTGGCGGTCGCGATCGCCGCCAAGCGGCTCAATATCGCGCCGTCGATCCTGCTCGTCGTCGCCGGCATCGGCATGGCGCTGATCCCCGGCCTGCCGCAGGTGCGGCTGGCGCCGGAAGTCGTGCTCTTGGTGATCCTGCCGCCGCTGATCTATTCCGCCGGCGTCGCCATGAGCTGGCGCGATTTCAAATTCAATTTGCGGCCGATCGCGCTGCTTGCCTTTGGCTGCGTCGTATTCACCACCTGCGCGGTGGCCGCGGCAGCCCACTACCTTTTGCAATTCGACTGGGCGGTCGGCTTCCTGCTTGGCGCCATCATCTCGCCGACCGACGTGGTGGCGCCACTCGCCATCGCGCGCAAGCTCGGTCTGCCGCGGCGCGTGGTCGTGGTGCTCGAGGGCGAGGGGCTCGCCAATGACGCGACCGCGCTGGTGCTCTACCGCTTCGCCGTCGCCGCAGTCAGCACCGGCACGTTCTCGCTCGGCGAGGCCGCAGGCGAATTCGCGCTGATCGTGGTGGGCGAAATCATCTACGGGCTCGCCGTCGGCTGGCTCAGCCTACGGCTGCGGCAATGGGCGCACGAGCCGCGCGTTGAGATCACACTGTCGCTGATGACGCCCTACCTCGCCTTCTGGGTGCCGGCGCATCTTGGCGGCTCCGGCGTGCTGGCGACCGTCGCCTGCGGCCTCTACGTGAGCTGGAATGGTCCGTTGCTCATTCCGCCGGCGACGCGGCTGCAGGGAATTTTTTTCTGGGACCTGATCGTCTATCTGATCGAGGGCCTGGTGTTCCTGGTCACCGGCTTGCAGGCGCGCATGCTGTTTGAGCAGACGCAGCGCTTCGAACTGCACGATCTCATGGTGGCGACCGCTTGGACCACGTTGATCGTCATCGTAGCGCGTTTCATCTGGGTATTTCCGGCGACCTACGTTCCGCGCTGGGTCAGTTCCTGGCTCGCCAGGCGCGACCCTCCTCCTCCCTGGCAGACGGTGTTTTTTATCGCATTCACCGGCATGCGCGGCGTCGACTCGCTCGCCGTGGCACTTGCCATTCCATATGCGCTCGCCAACGGACAGCCATTTCCGCATCGCGATCTCATTCTTTTCGTCACGTTCGGCGTCATCATCGTCACCCTGATCGGACAAGGCCCAATGCTGCCCGCGGTAATGCGCTGGTTGAGACTCACCGATCTCGGCGAGATTGAGCGCGAAAAGGAAATGGAGAATGAGCTGCTGGCCAGGGTAGCGGCATTGGACGAGGTGGATAAGCAGTTGGAGAAATTCATCGACGAGCGCGGACTTTCCGACGAGATCGCCGATCACATGCGCACGCGCAGCCGCAGCCGCAAACAAGTCTTGCCAAAAGATTTGGACGACGCCCTCGCGCAGACCCGGCTCACGGCGGGCGTCAAGAAGGATCTGATCGACGCCGAACGCGAATTCATTTTCCAGCTGCTGCGCGACGGCAAGATCACCGATGAAGCGCGCCGGCGCATCGAATACGAGCTCGACCTCGAAGAGGCGAGCGTTGCCAACCGCGCGCATGACGGCGGCGGGTGGTTTTAGGCACCGTACGCAACTTGCGGCCCGGCATGGTGCCGTTCGGCACGATGTGGCATCAGCGCGCGCGGTTCACCAGCACGAGGCCGGCGGCGACCAACGCGACCGCCGCGGCGAACGCAAGCGTCAACGGCTCGCCCAGCACCAGATGGCCGGCGGCGACGCCGAACAGCGGGGTGAGGAAGGTGAAGGCGGAAAGCCGGTTCGCCGAATAGCGCGCGACCAGCGCAAACCAGATCACGAAGGTGACGCTGACCACCCAGAATATCTGATAAGCGAGCGCGCCGAGCGCGACCGCCGAAGGCGCGTGCGTTATGTGCTCGCCGGCAAGAAAAGCGGCGGCCGCCATCAGCGGCGCCGACACCACCAACTGGTAGAGCATGACCTTTTCCGCGGAAATACGGGTAAGCGAGCTCGCTTTGATCAGCAGCGTGGTCGCGGCCCAGAAGAGCGCGGCGCCCACCATCATCACATCGCCGAGGAGTTGGCGCGGATCGAGCGCCGGCGTCGGCAGGCCAAAGGCGACCAACATGCCGGCAAAGGACAGCGCGAGCCCGAGCCATTGCCACAAGCTGAAACGGTCAGCGGGGAGCAAGATGCGCGCGCCAAGCACGACGAAGAACGGTGCAAGATAGATGAACAAGGTTCCGCGCGTTGCCGTCGTATACACAATGCCCTGGTAGATGAGGATAAATTCAGTGCCGAAGAGTATGCCGGCGACGATGCCGGCGGTCAGCGTGCCGTCGCGCTTGAGTAGCGGAATACGGCGCAGCCGGCACCAGCCGGCGACGATCAGTGCGGCGGCGGCGGAGCGGATGGCGGCTTGCGTCAGCGGCGGGATATCGTGGATGGCGAGCTTCATCGACACCTGATTGAAGCCCCAGGACAGGCAGAGCATCACCACGATCGCCGCGGCCATCGCATCGAGCGGGCGGGTAACGTTATCGGACACAGACGGCGACGCCATGCAATGACGCCGTTACGCCGCCTTGCAATGGGCGCAGATGCCGGAAATCTCGATCACCGGCGTCTTCGGCGTAAAGCCGGCGGCGCGCGAGGCGGATTTGATCGTGTCGGCGACCGCGGCGCTCGCCGCTTCGCCGACCGCGCCGCATTTTTCGCAGATGAGGAACACTACCGGATCGCCGCTGTCGTGATTCTGCACGCAGGCAATGAAGGCATTGCGGCTTTCGATGCGATGCACGAGCCCCTGTTCGCGCAGGAAGTCGAGCGCGCGATAAATGGTGATCGGCGCCGGACGCGCCCCACGCGCCGCGAGCTTGTCGATCAACTCATAAGCGCCGAGCGGCTGATGGCTTGCCAAGAGCGCCTCCAGCACGCGGCGGCGGATCGGCGTCAGCCGTTCCGCACGCGCCGTGCAGATCGCCTCGGCATGGGCGATTGCCGCGCTGGTGCAGCGGTCATGGTCGTGGCCAGGCGCCGGGAATATGGCGCGCAACGGTGCCTTTCTGGTCATGGTACGGCTCGTCATGCGGCCAGTGTAGCGCGATCGTGGCCGAGTCGCGAAAATCGCGCCCTTGATATATATTGCACCGCAACAAAAATAAGGGCAGGGTCCGCCCCTCATTCGGCGCCCGCAACCAGGTCATTTGGCGGCCGCAAGATCAAACGAGGACTGTCATGCTGAAAGGCAAAACCGCCCTGGTCACCGGTTCGACATCGGGGATCGGGCTCGCCACTGCCCGCGCTTTGGCCGAGGCCGGCTGCAATATCATGCTCAATGGTTTCGGCGATGCGGCCGCGATCGAGAAGGAGCGCAGCGGCCTGGAAAAGGATTTCGGCGTCAAGGCACTCTATTCGCCCGCCGATATGACCAAGCCGGGCGAGATCGCCGACATGATCAAGACAACAGAAAAGAGCTTCGGCTCACTCGACGTCTTGGTGAACAATGCCGGCATCCAGTTCGTGGCGAATATCGAGGATTTCCCAGTCGAGAAGTGGGATGCGATCCTCGCCATCAATCTGTCGTCGTCGTTTCATACGATCCGCAACGCGGTGCCCGGCATGAAGAAGCGCGGCTGGGGCCGCATCATCAACATCGCCTCAGCGCACGGGCTGGTCGCGAGCGAACAGAAGGTCGCTTACGTGTCTGCCAAACACGGTCTCGTCGGCATGACCAAGGTGGTGGCGATCGAAACGGCGAATTCCGGCATCACCTGTAACGCCATCTGCCCAGGCTGGGTGCTCACGCCGCTGGTGCAAAAGCAAATCGACGATCGCGCCAAGGCCTCCGGCAAGAGCGTGCGCGAGGAAGAGATCGCGCTGTTGTCGGAGAAGCAGCCGATGCACCAGTTCACCAAGCCGGAGAATATCGGCGCGCTCACCGTGTTCCTGGCGAGCGACGCGGCGGCTTCGATCACCGGTTCGGCCTATTCCATCGACGGCGGCTGGGTGGCGCAATAAATCGATGATTGATTTTCTTTCGCGCGCGCTTGGCGGCGGTAAGGCACCCGAAGAACCTGCGGCAAAACGCATCAATCTCGCGATGCAGGGCGGCGGCGCCTATGGCGCCTTCACCTGGGGCGTCATCGATCACATCCTCGACGACGGGCGGCTGGAGATCGAAGGAATTACCGGCGCATCGGCTGGCGCGGTCAATGCCGTGCTGCTCGCCGATGGTCTTGCGCGCGGCGGCCGCGAGGAGGCACGTAAGCGGCTCGCCGATTTCTGGCGCGCCGTCAGCGTCAACAGCGGGCTGCCGGAACTGCAGCGCAAGGCGATGGACCGCCTGTTCGCCTTTTTGCCGATGGAGGACACGCCGATCGGCATCTGGGTGAAGACGGTTTCGCAATATCTATCGCCCTACGAATTGAATCCGCTCAACATCAATCCACTCAAGGACCTGATCGAGCGCTTTGTCGACTTCGACGCCGTGCGCAAGGCGCCGAAACCGCAACTCTTTGTCAGCGCGACCAATGTGCATACCGGGCGCCTGCGCATATTTCCGCATGACAAGATCACCGCGGATGCCGTGCTCGCATCCGCCTGCCTGCCGATGGTGTTTCAGGCGGTCGAGATTGACGGCGTACCCTATTGGGACGGCGGCTATCTCGGCAATCCGTCGATTTTCCCGCTATTCGGCGCCACGCAGACCGAAGACGTGCTGCTCATCCAAATCAATCCGCTCGCGCGCAACACCACACCGACGTCGAGCCGCGACATCATGAGCCGGCTGAACGAGATTACCTTCAATTCGCCGTTGATGGGAGAGTTGCGCGCCATCGAGTTCGTCGCGCGGCTGATCGACCAGGGCCGCCTGCCGCGCGGCATCGGTCCCGGCAAATACCGGCGCATCAATATGCATCGCATCGCGCTCGACGCTTTCGCCAAGCAGCCCGACGTCGGCAGCCGCTTCAACACCGATTACGATTTCTTCGAGATGCTGCGCAACAACGGCAAACGGGCGGCGCGGCGTTTTCTCGACGAGCATTTCGGCGACATCGGCGTGCGCGGCACCGTCGACCTGCAGGCGGAAGTCAAAGCCGAATGGGCGTGATAAACTTCCGCAACATGAGCTCCGCGCCGCTGCTTCGTGCCGAGATCGGCAAGACACTGCTCGATATCGTGGTCGCCGATATCACCACGCTCGATGTCGCCGCGATCGTCAATGCCGCCAACCGTTCGCTGCTCGGCGGCGGCGGCGTGGACGGTGCCATCCATCGTGCCGCCGGCCCGGACCTGCTCAAGGAATGCGAGACGCTGGGCGGCTGCGCGACCGGCTCGGCCAAGATCACGCGCGGCTACGGGCTCAAGGCCGGCCACGTCATTCACGCCGTCGGCCCGGTGTGGCACGGCGGCGGCGCCGACGAGGAGGCGCTGCTCGCCGGCTGCTATCGCACGGCGCTCGACCTCGCCGCCGCGCACGCGCTCGACTCGATCGCCTACCCGGCGATCTCCACCGGAATCTACCGCTTTCCCGCCGATCTCGCCGCGCGCGTCGCCGTCGGCACCGTCGCCTCGGAGATCGCCGCGCAGCCGCGTGGTATGGAGCGCGTCGTCTTCTGCTGCTTCGCGCCGGAGAGCGCCGAGCATCATAAGACGGCATTCGCCGAGCTGAGCTTGGCTTAGCGCGCTTACCGGGAAAGAGTTACCCCTTCGGCTCCGCATCGAGCCGCACCACCCAGCCTTCGAGCCCCGCGCGCGCCACCGGGTAGAGCTTAAGCACGTCGGGATCGTGCCCCGGCACGATGTGCGCCCGCGAGGTGGCGAGCTTCTGGATGGTCTTGTAACCCTCGAGGGTGTCGCCGATCGAATAGGTGATCGGAAACACGCGGCCTTCGTCGATATGTGAGTAGAGATGGATGCAGTCGGAGGCGACGACGACAACGCCGCGCTTGGTCTTCACCCGCACGCATTGCAGGCCCTTGGAGTGGCCGCCGATCTTGTGCACGCTGATGCCGGGAGCAAGCTCGTCGCTGCCGTCGTGGAATTCGCAGCGATAGGCGAAGACCTTCTTCACCATCGCGTGCACGTCGGCCTCGCTGAACGGGATGCGCAGCATCTGGTGGCACATGCAGCGGCCGGTGGCGTAGGCCATCTCCGTGTCCTGCACGTGGTAGCGCGCGTTGGGAAAAAGGTCGTAATTGCCGGCGTGATCCCAATGCATGTGGGTGGTGATCACGTTGCGCACCTGATCGGGCGCGACGCCGAGGGCCTTAAGCCCCTCGCCGACCGGATGGGTGATGGTGCGCGCGCGCTCCTTGGCCGCCGCTTCGTCGAAGCCGGTATCGACGACGAATACGCCGTGCGGCCCCTTGATCACCCAGACGTAATAGGCGATCGACGTCATCTCGTCGTGCGGATCGCCGAACACGTAGTTTTCCGAGCGCATGCGCGCATGCGTCGCATAACAGACCGCATAGACTTCGTGGACATCGTCGCTCATGACCGCTTGCCGCCGATGGTGACGCCCGCACGTTTTTCGATCATCTTCACGATCGCGGTAAAATCGCTGTCGCCGCCGTACTCGGCATTGGTGGTTTCCCACTGCGCCAGCACGGCGTTCATCACGTCACGCGGCGAATCGAGCACCTTGGCTTCTTCGTTGCATAAACGAACGTCCTTGAGCATCAGCGCGGTGGCGAAGCCGTAGTTGAAGGTGCGCGGCAGGATCGATTGCGGAAACTTCTGATCCGACGCCCGCGAGCGACCGGAGCCCGCGTTAATGACGTCGATCATGATCGCCGCATCGAGACCGGCCTTGACGCCCATCGCCACCGCTTCCGCCGTGGCCGCCATCGCGCTGGCCGAAAGGAAATTGTTGGCGAGCTTCATGGTCTGCGCCATGCCCGGTTTTTCGCCGATGATGAAAACCGTACCGAACACGGCGAGCACGTCCTTGACCAAATCGACGTCGTGCTTCGGGCCCGAGACCATCACCGCCAAGGTACCTTTGGCCGCGCCACCGACGCCGCCCGACACCGGGCAATCGATTTGCACGATGTTCTTCTTGGCAAGCGCCGCACAGATTTTCGCGGCGACCGGCGCGCCGGTCGTGGAGAGATCGATCAAACGCTTGATCTTCTTGCCGTGGATGACGCCGCCTTCGCCCAGCGCGACCTTTTCGGAAATCTGCAGCGACGGCAGGCTCGCCATGACCGTCTCAACCCGGTCGGCGACGTCCTGAGGCGACGAGGCCACCCGCGCGCCCAGCGCAACCAGCGGCGCCACCGCGTCGTTGCGGGTGTCGTAAACGGTGAGCTTATGGCCAGCCTCGATCAGGCGACGCGCCATTGGCCCGCCCATTTTGCCGACCCCGATAAAGCCGATGTCCATGGCGTTCGTCCCTTTCATTGTTCTTGTGCCGGCGACTTTGCCCGAGAGCGCGAGCGCCGTCATCCGCGCAGTCATCGCCGCGGAGAGCGCCATTGCGGTCCCGCGTTGCCCGCGACCCACCCTTACCAGCATACGCCCAAAGGCCTATTGAACTTATTATAAGCTAGCTTATTATAAGCCAGCATCGGGGACGAGGGTGATGACGCCACAGCCGGTAAAACGAGAAATCGCCTTTACAATCATGGACGTAGCAAGGTTGATCAAAACCTATGCCGACCAGCGGGCCCGCCAGTTCGGTATTTCGCGCGCGCAATGGGCGGTGCTGATCCGCATCGAGCGCAACGAGGGGCAGAAGCAGTCGGAGCTTGCCGAATTGCTCGACCTGCAGCCGATCTCACTCACCCGCCTGCTCGACCGCCTTGCTGGCAACGGCCTGATCGAGCGCCGCCCCGATCCCCACGATCGCCGCGCCAATCGCCTCTATCTGACCGCGGCGGCGCGACCCTTGCTGACACGGCTGTCCGACCTCGGTGCCGACATGATGGAGACCGTGCTCGCCGGCCTCGACATCAATTCACTCGGACGCATGCTCGATGAGCTCGGCCTGGTGAAAGACAATTTGCGCCGCGCCATCAGCGCGAATGCGCAAGCCAACGAAGCTGCCAATGGTTGATCTGTCATGAGCGAAAAGCCCCTCAAGATCGTTCCCGCCCTCGAAGCGCGCACCGCGCCGGCGGCGGAAGCTCCCGCGCCCGAACAGGGCCGCCGCGCGCGGCCCGGCCGCAAGCGTCTGCGTATGATTCTGCTGGTCGTCCTGCCGGCGCTCGCCGCGCTGGTCGGCCTCGGTCTCTATCTTTCGGGCGGCCGTTACATTTCGACCGACAACGCTTACGTCGGCGCCGAGAAGGTCCTGATCACGCCCGACATCTCCGGCAAGATCACCCATGTCGCCATCATCGAGGGTCAGCACGTCAAACCGGGCGACGAATTGTTCACGCTCGACCGTGTGCCCTACCAGCTCGCGCTCGATCAAGCGAAGGCTAAGGTTGCCGCCGCCCGCGCCGATTACGACAAGCTGCAATCGACGTTGAAATCGCTCACGCTCCTGGTCGATCTCGGCAAGCACAATGTCGACATCAAGCAACGCGACGTCGACCGCAAAAGCAATTTGGTGAAATCGCAAGCCGGCTCGCAAGTCGATCTCGACACCGCCATGGGCGCCCTGGTGACCGCGCAACTCGAATATCAATTCACGGTGCAGCAGCGCGAGACGACGCTCGCCCAGTTGCTCGGCGATCCCAAGCTGCCGCTCGTACAGTTTCCGGAATATGCGCAGGCCAAAGCCGCGCTCGACGATGCACAACGCAATTTCGACCATACCATCGTGCGTGCGCCGATCTCCGGCACCGCCACTCAGGTCGACAATATCCAACTCGGTCGTTTCGTCGCCGCCGGCACGCCGATCTTGAGCGTGATCGACGATCAGGCGCCATGGGTCGACGCCAATCCGAAGGAAACCGACATCACCTATCTGCGCGTCGGACAGAAGGCAACGCTCGAGGTCGACAGCTTCCCGGATCACCTTTTCAAGGGCCACGTCATCGCCGTGAGCCCCGGCACCGGCGCCCAGTTCTCTATCTTGCCGCCACAGAACGCCACCGGAAACTGGGTCAAGGTGGTGCAGCGCGTGCCGGTACGCATCGCCTTCGATAAGGACGAGGACACGCATCTGCTGCGTTCCGGCATGAGCGTGGTCATCGATATCGATACGAAGCATAGCCGGCTGCCGGGCTTCATCGCCAATGCGATGGAGCCGGCGAAATGACCGCGACGCATTTCGCGTCGATGTCGCCGAAAGTCCGGCGCATGCTGATCACGGTGTGCGCGATGACCGCCACGATCATGCAGGCGCTCGACACCACGATCGCCAACGTGGCGCTACCCTATATGCAGGGCTCGCTCTCCGCCTCGCTCGACCAGATCAATTGGGTGCTCACGTCCTACATTGTCGCCGCCGCCATCATGACGGCGCCGATCGGCTGGATCGCCGATCGCTTCGGCCGCAAGAAACTGTTCATCCTCTGCGTCGCCGGATTCACCGTCGCCTCGTTCCTCTGCGCGCTGGCGCAGAATATCGAGCAGATGGTGCTGTTCCGCCTGCTGCAGGGCATGGCGGGCGCCGCCCTGGTGCCGCTGTCGCAATCGGTGCTGCTCGACGCTTATTCGCTCGAGGAGCGCGGTCAGGCCATGGCGGTGTGGGGCATCGGCGTGATGCTCGGCCCGATCATGGGCCCGACGCTCGGCGCCTGGCTCACCGATAATTACTCCTGGCACTGGGTGTTCCTGATCAACCTGCCGATCGGCATCATCACCGTCATCGGCATGGTGCTGTTCATGGAAGAAACGCACCGCCACGAGCATCTGCGCTTCGACTGGTTCGGCTTCATCGCGCTCGCCGTCGGCATCGGCTCGCTGCAATTGCTGCTTGACCGCGGCGAGCAAGTGGGCTGGTTCGGCGCCAGCGAAATCTGGATCGAGGCGATCATCGCGGCGGTCGGCTTTTATTATTTCTTCGCACACTCGTTGACCACGCCCGAGCCCTTCGTGCGCTTCGACCTATTCAAGGACCGCAACTTTGTCTCCGGCTGCGTGTTCATGGTGGTGATCGGCGTGGTGCTGTTCGGCACCATGGCGCTGGTCACGCCGTTCATGCAGAACCTGCTCGGCTTCCCGATCCAGACCGCCGGCCTCCTGCTCGGCTCGCGTGGCGTCGGCACGTTGCTGACCATGCTGGTGGCGCCGCGGCTGATGCGGCTGTTGGAGACGCGCTACCTGATTTTGCTCGGCCTGTTGCTCACCGGCGGCACACTCTATTTCTTCACCGGATTTTCGCTGGACACCACACAGCAGACGATCGTCATCAGCAGCATCGTGCAGGGCATCGGGCTCGGCCTGTTGTTCGTGCCGATCACCACGGCTGCCTTCCTCACGCTGCCCGGCCACTTGCGCAACAGCGGCACCTCGATCCTCACGCTGGTGCGCAATATCGGCTCCTCGGTCGGCATTTCCATGGTCATCGCCAACCTGACCGATAAGACCACCGAGATGCATGCGCGGCTCGTCGAAAACGTCACGCCATTTAACGATGCGCTGCAAATGCCTGATGTCACCGCCTATCTGAACGTGCACAGCGATCTCGGCCGCGCCATTCTCGACGCGATCGTGACGCAGCAAGCGGCGATGATCGCCTATCTCAACGACTTCAAGCTCTTGATGGTGCTGACCCTGGTGATGATCCCGATGATCCTGATCATCAAAGCGGCCGGTAAAGGCGCCGGCGCGCCGAAGGCGGAAGAAGCGGTCATCGATTGACCGACCGGCTTAGCCCTTCGCAAATTCCTTGCGGATCATCTCCGTATGCGCGCCAAGCGCCGGCACCGCGCCGTAGCGGCGCGGCTCTTCGGCGCGCGAGGCCGCCGGCGCCGGCATGCTCACCGGACCCGACGGCGTGTCGACGGCGATCCGCCGCAGATGCGGGTGGTTCAAGAGCAGCGCCGGATCGTTGACGCGCGCGAAGGCGATGTCCGCGGCCGCAAGCTTCTGCATCAGCGGTTCGACGTCGTGCCGGGCAAAGACCTCCGCCACCTTGCCGTCGGTCAAGGGCCGGTTGGCGAAGCGCTGCGGGTTGGTGGCAAAGCGCGGATCGGTGCCGAGCGCGGCGTCGCCGAGCACCTTGTCGGCGAGCACGCGCCATTCACGATCGTTCTGGATCGAGATCAGGATATCGGCGCCGTCGCGCGTCTTGAACACGCCATAGGGCGCGATGGTCGGATGGGCGAGACCGATGCGCTTGAATGGGTTGCCGTATTCCTGATTGAGCAAGGGAATCGTCATCCATTCGGCCATGGCGTCGAACATGGAGACGGAAATTTCCGAGCCCGCGCCGGTGCGTATGCGCTTGATCAGTGCTTCGAGGATCGCCTCGTAGGCGTTGAGACCGGCGGCGATATCGACCACCGAGACGCCGACGCGCGCCGGCGCATCCGGCCCGCCGGTCACCGAGGAGAGGCCCGATTCCGCTTGCACCAAGAGATCATAGGCCTTGCGCTGGGCGTAGGGTCCGCTCTCGCCGTAGCCGGAAATCGAACAGCAGATCAGGCGCGGATAGTCGCGGCGTAGGCGCTTGACGGCAAAGCCGAGCTTGGCGAGCGCGCCGGGCTTCAAGTTCTGCACCAGCACGTCGACCTTGGCGAGCATGGCTTCGAGCAGCGCCTTGTCCTCGGCTTTGCCGAGATCAAGCACCACCGACTGCTTGCCGCGGTTGAGCCAGACGAAATGCGCGCTCTCGCCGTGGACGACGTGGTCGTATTCGCGCGCGAAGTCGCCTTCCGGCCGCTCGACCTTGATCACGCGCGCGCCGGCGTCCGCCATGCGGCAGGTGCAGGTCGGCGCCGCCACCGCCTGTTCGATCGAGACAACCATGACGCCTTCGAGGGGAAGTGTCATGTCAATATGACCGCGGCAAGCCGAGCACGTGTTCGGCCAAATAGGACAGGATCATGTTGGTGGAGATCGGCGCCACCTGATAAAGCCGCGTCTCGCGGAACTTGCGCTCGACGTCGTATTCTTCGGCGAAGCCGAAGCCGCCGTGCGTCTGCACGCACATGTCGGCGGCAAACCAGGAGGCGTCGGCGGCCAACAGCTTCGCCATATTCGCTTCCGGTCCGACCTCGGCGCCCGCCTCATACAAACGCGCGGCTTCGTGCACCATCAGCTCGGCGGCGCGCATCTGCGCATAGGCGCGCGCGATGGGAAACTGCACGCCCTGATTCTTGCCGATCGGCCGGCCGAACAGCGCGCGTTCGCGCGCATAGGCGGTCGCCTTGTCGATGAACCATTTGGCGTCGCCGATGCACTCCGCCGCGATGAGGATGCGCTCGGCGTTCATGCCGGAGAGAATGTAGCGGAAGCCCTGCCCTTCCTCGCCGATCAGATTTTCCGCCGGCACGCGCAGATCGTCGAAGAACACCGCCGTGGTGGCGTGGTTCATCATGGTGCGGATCGGATTGATGGTGAGGTTCGCCGACTGTGCGAGATGCATGTCGACCAGAAACACCGATAGGCCGTCGGTCCGTTTCTTCACCTGCTCGCGCGGCGTCGTGCGCGCGAGCAACAGCATCAGGTCGGAGTGCTCTGCCCGCGACGTCCAGATCTTCTGGCCGTTGATGACGTAATGGTCGTTGCCCTCGCGCCGCGCCGTGGTGCGCAAGGAGAGCGTATCGGTGCCCGAGGTCGGTTCGGTCACGCCAAACGCCTGTAGGCGCAGCTCACCGCTCGCGATCTTCGGCAAATAGGCCTGCTTCTGCTCGGCGCTGCCATGCCGCAGGATGGTGCCCATGGTGTACATCTGCGCATGACAGGCGGCGCCGTTGCCGCCGGACGCGTGAACCTCTTCGAGGATCGCCGCCGCCGCGCTGATGCCGAGCCCACTGCCGCCGTACTCTTCCGGGATGAGCGCGGCGAGATAGCCGCCTTCGGTCAGCGCCTTGACGAATTCGCTCGGATAGGCGCGCTCGCGATCGAGCGCGCGCCAATATTCGCTGGGAAACTTGGCACACAAGGCGCGCACCGACTCGCGAATGTCGGCAAACTCGTCGCCGTCGGCGCTGCGTTTGGACGTCATGCGTTGACCTCGGCACGCCCGTGGTCGATCGCGGTGACGTCACGCTCGAGCACACGGGCGCGGAAGCTTACCACGCCGCCATCGCGCCAGAACTCGGTGCGGATGGTCTCGCCGGGATAGACCGGCGCCGAAAAGCGCCCGGTCATTGCCGTCACGCGGGTAGGGTCATAGCCGCACGCCGCCTTGAGCAAAGCGTGGCCGGCAACGCCGAACGTAGCCAGCCCATGCAGTATCGGCCGTGGGAAGCCGGCGGCGCGTGCGAAATCCGGATCGACGTGCAGCGCGTTGGCGTCGCCGGACAGCCGATAGATCAGCGCCATTTCCGGCCGCGTGGCAAAGTCGACAACACCGTCCGCCGGGCGCGCCGGCAGAGGATGCGGCGCCGGTGCCTCGCGCTTCGCCCCGCCGAAGCCGCCATCGCCACGGCAGAATGTGGTCTGCGTCAAGGTGACGAGCCGGCGCCCGCTCGCCTTGTCGAAGATTTCGCGCTGCGAATAGACGAGGGCGCCGCGCCCGGCACCCTTGTCGACCACGTCGAGGATGCGCGTGCGGCCGATCACCGTGCCCTCTGGCGCGAGCGGCGCATGCAGCGTCATGCCGTGCTCGCCATGCACGACCTTTTCCCAGGTCACGCCGATTTCCGGCCGGCGCAGCCAATAGGCGGTATAGCCGAGCATCACGGCGAACGTCGGCAGCACCTTGAGATTCTTCTCGTAGACGAAGGCGAGTTCGTCGCGGTTGAGGGGGTCCTGGCCGAGACCCAAGCCCAACGCGTAGAGGATGCAATCCTTCGGCCCGTAGGTGTGCTCGACATCGGGGATTTGCAGCGCCAGGAGTGCGTCGGGGTTGAGTGGCATTTTACCC
>Ga0335081_10003215_pt1 | contig 25663 bp, 25 predicted proteins | sample Lox_Sample_35_FD_206713 | JGI IMG/M metagenome (GOLD analysis project Ga0335081, IMG submission 206713) | Soil microbial communities from Loxahatchee National Wildlife Refuge, Florida, United States - Lox_Sample_3.5 | ecosystem: Environmental > Terrestrial > Soil > Wetlands | place: USA...
CTCCTGCCTCGTGGGCACTCACGGCCTCATCGGCAATCTGATCAGGCGTGATGGGAAGATAGTTGGACATCGTCGGTGTGTGAATGCTACCCGTAATGGCCGCGGTGATAACAGCTTTCTCCTTCATCTCTATATGCTCCTTTTTAAATTGTCGTTTTAGCTGGACGAAATTCCCGCTAATCTTTCTGCTGCTTTTCTGTTGCGTTTGAAATCCGTCATCAGGCGAAAATTTAATCGCTGCGTTGCCGGAGGGCCGGCTGCGATGACGGAAAGAATGGTCGTGGGTGTCGAGAGCCCTGACAGGGATTCACACAGACGCGCCATTTTCAGGCGATCATGGACATCAACTCCTTCCCTCCCTTTATGGTACTTGGCCAGAAGCTCACCCACCCTCGGTATCTTAAGGTCCCTGCTGCTGGGCCTCGTGACCAGGATGCCGCCGCCAATGTCGGCGATCGTCTGTCCCGCCCGCAATATGGCGCCATTCATATATATTTTTGCCGCATTTACGGAGAGCGTCTCCGGCAGTGTCACACCGCAGTCAGTGCTTATGGCCAAAGCGGCCGAGCCTGCCACAAGGCCGTAAAGGGTTTCTGCATCTATGCTCATGTTGATAAGTTTATCCTGAATATGCGCCTTGTCGGCGACGCCGTTGTAATCGGCCATAGCTACGCCTGCTCCGATTGCGAGATCGATGTAACCGCACCGGCATGCTGAGGAGGCGAAGCGCTGGAAATCGGAAAAGCGATGAGCAAGGCTCGCAGTTGCCTTCCATTCGCCGCAGAGGAAAACCCGCTCCCAGGGGACAAATACGTTGTCAAAGAGTATGTGAGCGCTCTGATGCATGCCGAATGCGGCATTGCCGATATCTTCAGTCTCCATAGCCGTGAATTTTGCGTTACAGCATGCGGAATCGTTCACATGAATAACGCCGTCCGCATCGCCGGGAACGGCAAAGGCGACGGCGTAAGCCTCATCATTAGGTCCAAGGGCCGTCGTCGGCACCACCAACCGTTCATGGGCTATAGGTGCACCGGACTGCTGAAGCTTAGCCCCATTTACGATGATACCTTCGCGGGTGCGCTCAACGATCCTGACGTAAAGATCGGGATCTGCCTGGCGGTGCGGCGGCAGGGAGCGGTCGCCCTTGGCGTCCGTAATGTTGCCGGAGACAGCCAAGTCATTCTCCTGGCACATGGCCATGTATTTTTTGAATCTCTCATGGTAGTTTGTCTTGCCCTCTCTTGCCTTATCTACATCGTGCGTCACTGACCAGAGGGCATTGATGACGGCGCCGGCAACGCAGCGCCCGCCGAAACAGCCTCCTGTGTAACGCATCATGGCGCGCTGCAGTTTCATCCGGCTCATGAGATCATCCTGCGACTTAACGATCTTGAGAAAGCGGCTGATATTTCCGCCCGTCAGATCACTCTCGGCCACTATCAGTCGGCGCAGTTCCGGATTCAACTGCGGATCCGTGGCGAGGTCATAGGTTGCCTTGAGGGCATTCACCGCCGGTTTTATGGCCGGATGGGAGGCAAAATTGGAAACCGCCTTGCCGTCAATGTAGAGGACGGTCTTCATAGCGTTTAAGGTTTTCAGGTATTCGTCACCGGTTATCATCTTCTCAGTACTCCTCAAAGTCCGGATAAGTGTTTATGCATTACCAGCCTTTAATCCACATGTCGTCATCTTCGTATACCTTCTCGTCATCCTTATCGGCATCCTCAGCATCGATTTCGATCATGCGGCCGGGATTGACGCCATTGAGGATCTCCCGGTAGAACTCATGCTGAATGAGAAGATTCATAATGTCGTTTGTCCCCGTCCATATCTGGATGAGACGGGCGTCCCGCACCATCTTCTCAATGGGGAATACGCTCGTGTAGCTGATTCCCCCGACAATCTGCATTGCCAGATTGCAGACATCCCAGGCTGCGTCAGTAGCGCATTTTTTTGCTTCGCTCACCATTCTCCTGGCGGTGGGCATACCGGCGTCTACGCTTTTGGCTGCGGCGATAGTAAGAGCGCGGGCTGCGTCCAGTTGCGTAATGGCATCAGCGACTTTAAAACTGACGCCTTGAAAATTTCTAATCTTCTGGCCGAAGGCCTTCCTGCGGTCGCTGTATCTCACGGCCACTTCGAGGGCACCGCGTCCCATTCCCAGCGAGGCGCCGGCCGATGTCATTCGCTCGGGAACCATCATCGTATTGAAGATATTTGCTCCTTCGTTAAGCCCGCCAATCAGGTTTGAAGCGGGAACCTTGACATCCTGGAAAATGAGGCGTCCTGTTCCACCGCCCCTGGTGCCCAGGAGCTTGTAAAGGTATTTTGCCTCCACCCCCGGACGCTCTTTTTCAATAAGAATAAGGCTGATCCTCTCATGGGGCTTGCCTTGGGGGTTGGTGTTGCAGTAGACGATAAAGAAGTCAGCGCCATCAGCGGCAACAACGAAACGCTTCTGTCCCTTGATGGTAAAATATCCGTCCTTCAATTCCGCGCGGGTCGTTGCGCCAAAGAAGTCCGACCCCCCGCGTGGTTCTGTCAGGGCTTCGGCTGATATCAGATCTCCCTTTAGCATCGGTTTGAGAAACTTTTCTTTCTGTTCTTCCGTTCCGTAGACGTTCAGGGCTTCGCCCACGATCGAAGGCATGGCAAAGGCGCAGCCGAGGGCAGTGCCCAGCATGCCGATCTCCTCCAGGGCCGCTATTTCGCCCGTCCAGGACATACCGCGTCCACCGTACTTCTTGGGGAATCTCAAACCCAGGAGATTTCTATTGCCTAAATCTTTCACGTAATCCCGGGGGTAGCGAATCTCATCGCGGTCCATCTTCTTGAGAAGATCTGGCGACACATTGTTCTTGACAAAGTCCCTGACCTCCTGTTTTAAAGCCAGCTCTTCTTCGGTTAAGAATACATCCTGAAGCATAGCAATTCTCCTTTCGTCAAATGTGATGCACTTGTAAAAAGTTCGTTTTCACAACATCTGTCCTGCGAGGAACGCAACATGGCAGGTGCCCTGTGTTATTGGTGGAGTCGAGGTAGTATCGGATGTTTCCAAGAGCCAGATGTAGCAAGAAAAATGATTTTTTTCCACACCGGAAGGAATTAGGATTTGACACAGCCCGCGGGATGGTATAGTTTCCTTTCTGATGATTTGAGGTTTTACAAATTCCAAGGGACGATCATGACATCTGACGACAGAGGCGATCTTGTGATTCTTCCCCTCAAATAAGGTGAACCGGAGGATAGTATCCGTGTTCGCTACTGCTTTACCTGCCGGGAGACATTTCTTGGCGATCACGAGAGAATCTTTATCACTGGTTGGCAAATATAGGGACGGAGTCTTCTTCCGCATTTCTTCTTGGCATCTGGTTTTGAAGGGGATGATTGCTCGTTAATAAGTCTTAATATATCACTTAGGATTATACTTCAGTTTGTTTTGAAAGTCAAACTGTGGCGTCGAACTATCAGAAATTTGCGGACAAGAATGCCCGTTGATTTGGCGATGGCCATAAAGGCTCCATATATCAAACCGTTGAATGGTAAATGCGCATAGGTGTGTCGCTTGCCGCCTCTATGCTGTGAGAAGCTGAAGATACATTTTCTGCCCACATTTTATCTTTAATCCAAAGAGGGAGGATAAGGATGGATTTTAACCTGAGCGATGAGCATCGGATGTTAAGGGACACCATTGCCAATTTTGCCGAAAAGGAATTGAAACCCATTGCCGAAGAGATCGACCGTGATGACTACTGGCCGGAAGGGCTCTGGCAGAAGCTCGGTGATTTGGGGATTATGGGAATTACCGTAGACCCTCTATATGGAGGGGCGGGCGCAGATATCTTGTCGGCCTCTTTGGTCTGTGAAGAATTAGCGAAGGTCTCTGCAGCGGTCGCTCTCTCCTGGGGCGCCCATGCGAACCTGTGCTGTAACAATCTAAACAACTATGCCAGCGACGATCAAAAGAGAAAGTACCTGCCTCCTCTCTGTACGGGTCAGCATATCGGAGCTTTGGGGTTGACAGAGCCCAATGCCGGTTCCGATGCAGTGAATATTCAGACGACGGCTAAACGAAACGGGGATCATTATATAGTGAATGGCACCAAGATGTTTATCACCAATGGTCCCATCGCTAACACTATTGTGCTCTATACGAAGACGGAGAAAGGGTCTGGCGCCAGGGGAATTACGGCATTTATCCTGGATACGAAATTTCCCGGATTTTCCGTGTCCAAAAAATTGAACAAGGTCGGCAATCGGGGATCGGCCACTGGCGAGCTGATACTTCAGGATTGCATCATCCCTGCGGAAAATATCATCGGTCAGGAGAATAAGGGCATCGCGGTGATGATGGGGGGATTGGATGTAGAGCGGGCATTTTTCGGTACCTATGCCCTGGGCATTGCGGAGGCCGCTTTTGCCGAATCGATTAAATACGCAAAGGAAAGGGTGCAGTTCGGGAAACCGATTGCGTCTTTCCAGATGATACAGCAAAAAATCGCAGATATGTATACGGGGATCGAGGCCGCGCGCTTGCTCTGTTACAAGGCAGCTATCTTATCCGATTCGGCGAAGAAGGGCGGAAAGGGAACAGAAGTCCATCAGATTTCCGCCGCCGCCATTCTGTTTACCGCGGAGATGGCCTGTAGGGTCTGCGAAGAGGCAGTTCAGATTCATGGTGGATACGGGTATTGCCTGGAATATCCGGTACAGCGGTTCTGGCGTGATGCAAAGCTGGGGACCATAGGGGCAGGAACATCGGAGATCAGAAGGCTGATTGTGGCGCGGGAAATTCTGGGCATGTGACTTCGGTTGTTTATAAAGGTTTCGAGAAGGGAGTAGGGAGGGTTCGTGGAGAAAGATTACTTTGAGGACTACGCAGTAGGTGAGGTATTCGTGTCGCCTGGAAGAACAATTACAGAGACGGACATTGTCTTGTTTTCCGCCTTCACCGGGGACTGGCATCCCCTGCACACAGATGTGGAATACGCGGCAAAGACTGCTTTCAAGGGGAGGATCGCCCACGGCATGTTGGCACTGGCTGTCGGTATGGCCCTGCCGTTCCGCTTAGGACCTTACGTTGTCCTGCCAAAGAGCTTTATCGCATTCTACGGCATGGAAAACGTACGTTTTACAGGGCCCGTGAAGATCGGTGATACTATTCGGTGCGAGGTGAAGATAAAAAGTCTCACGGAGAAAGATGAAAAACGAGGAATCGTCGAGGCGGAAAACATAGTTAAGAATCAACGCAACGAGGATGTTATTGTTTACACCACCAAGATCTTGGTTGGAAGGAAATAATAAAATAGAAAGAAAGGATATGAAGGTATGGCGAAACAAGTTGCTATTGTAGCGGTTGCGCAGAATGCCGGAGCCGAATCAAAAGACAACTTCTATGACCAGGCATACGCGGTCACGAAGGAGATCTTGGATAAGGCGGGAATGACAAGGGATGAGATCGGCACTGTCGTCAGTGCTTCGTCCGACGTCTTTCACGGCGGCATCTCCTGCGCCAATTCTTACTATTGGGAAACAACGGGCGCGTTCCTGAAGAATGCCTCGCGTCAGGACGGAGAATCCCTTTTCGCCCTATTTTATGGTGCCATGCGGATTATGAGCGGGCATTATGACACGGCCCTGATCATCGGCCTCTGCAAGGGATCTGAAAACCCTCCCAATGACGCATGTACGCTCATGTATGCGGACCCCTTTTATCAGAGAGGAGTGGGACTGACGGAGACTATGGCGGCGGCCTTTCAGATGAGGCTTTACATGGAAAGATACGGCATTACGGCAGAGGAGTGTGCAAAAGTGGCTGTAAAGAATCTGGGAAATGGCCTGAGAAACCCCTATGCCCATAAGAAGGGGCGCTACACGGTCGATGACATTCTGCGGTCGGAAAGGCTTATCGATCCTTTGACAGCTCTTCAGGTGGCGCCGAAATCAGAAGGAATGGTTGCGCTAATTCTCGCCTCGGCGAAAAAGGCAAAAGAAATAACGGACAAACCTGTGTGGATTAAGGGTTTCGGAAGCTCCTTAGACAGCTATTGTATTGGTGACCGCGATCTTTTGAACGGACAATTGAAGAATGCCGCAGACAGAGCCTACGAGATGGCAGGGATTACGGATCCAGGCAAAAAGATTGACATGGCAGAAATCACGGAGCCTTACGCCTTCCAGGAATTGATGTGGTACGAGGGACTGGGATTCTGCGGTGAAGGAGAGGGCGGCCGTCTGATCGACAGCGGCTTCACCGAGATGAACGGACAGATTCCCGTCAATCCCTCCGGCGGCGTCCTGGCCAATAATCCCTATGTGTCGAGAGGACTTCAGCGCGTCGTGGAGGCAGTTCTGCAAATCAGAGGCGAGGCCGGAGAGAGGCAGGTTCCCAAAGCTGTAAAGACGGCCTTGGCGCACGGTACCCATGGTTATGCCGGGCAGTGTCATGCCGTGGCCATTTTGGGCAGATAGGGGGTGGAGCATATGGGACGACCAGTAGCCATAATAGGTGTAGGACAGACAAAACACGGAAGAAGAATGGATGTCAGTTATCCCGACCTCGTGAGAGAAGCCGTCATGACTGTTTTCAATGAAACGGGACTGACGCCGAATGATATAGATGGAGTTGTTTCCGGCACCATGCCTTCCATGATGGAAGGAATTGCCCTGACCCATTTCTATTTTGCAGATGCCATGCAGGCTGCGGGGAAGCCGATCATGAAGACAGAGACCTGTGGATCGACAGGGGTCTCCATTGCTCATACGGCCTATTACTGGATAGCATCAGGCATGGCCGATCTTGTCCTGGCCGTGGGTCATGAAAAGATGAACGAGGGAAACAGCCAGGCAACCATGACGACGGTGGCTGAGCCATTCTATCAGAGGTATTTCATATCCGGCGCGCCGGGTGTTTTTTCCATGCAATCTCAGATGTGGATGGACCGCTATGCAATCCCGGAGGCAAAAATACGAGATGCTGCCGCCTTCATATCGGTTACCCATCATGATGACGCCTTTGACAATCCTTATGCGCACATCAAGATCAAGGTCACGGCGGACGAGGTGAAGAATGCACGGATCATTACCTATCCGGTTCGTCTCCTCGATGTATGTCCAAACTCGGACGGCGCCTGTGCAGTCATCTTTGCTTCCAGGGATATGGTGAAGAAACTGGGGCGAAAGCCGGCATGGATCAAGGGTGTCGGCTACCGGGGTGAAGAGTATTTCTTCGGTGACAGTGATAAGGTGGTCTGGGAAAGTGCGATTCAAGCGGCAAGGCAGGCCTACGACCAGGCAGGAATAAAAAACCCGCGAAAGGAACTGGATGTGGCAGAGGTCTACAATCCCTTCACCTTTCAGGAGATGCTTTTCTATGAATGCTTCGGGTTTTGCGAACAGGGAGAATCCCCGGATATGGTGTTGAAAGGAACTTTTTCAAGAAGAGGAGAACTCCCTTGCGATCCTTCCGGCGGCGTTTTATGCACGAATCCTATCGGGGCAACGGGACTCATCCGGGTTGCAGAGGCAGCCCTGCAGGTAACCGGCAAGGCCGGAGATCATCAGGTACCCAAGGCGAAATTGGCGCTTTCCCATGCCATGGGAGGCGTGGATCAATTCAATGGCATTATGATTCTCGGATCAAAGCTATAGGAAATATGGAGGAAGATATGGAAGCGAAAGAATACAAGACAATCAAAACAGAAATCCGCCTGCCTTATGAGCTGGCATACGGAGCTACGTGGACCCGCTTTTTTGAAGGTCTGAAAAATAAAACGATCTTTGGAACAAAGTGTACGAAGTGTGAACGGGTCCTGGTTCCGGCCCGCAGTTTTTGCCCGCGCTGCTTTGTTGATACCGATCAATGGGTGGAGGTCTCCCAGGTAGGCACCCTAATTGCCTGGTGTTACACGAATTATAAATACTTCGGGATGCCCACGGAACCTCCTTTTATCGGGTCACTCATCAAACTGAACGGAACGGACGTAAATTTTCTCCATCTCATGGGAGGTTTTGATCTCAACAATTTCGATGAGGTCAAAAAAATAGTCAAAAGCGGGATGAAGGTGGAGGCGGTCTGGAGCGATGACAGAAAAGGGCATATTATGGACATCAAGTTCTTCAGACCTCTGTAGCGAAGACGGAGACTCTCGCACTCTTTTTTGGCAGCAACATCAATTTGCATGAAGAAAAATCGTAAGGAAGGTGGTGATCGCGTAAAGGTCGACAGCATAGCGGAATTCGAATAAGAGGAAACATTGCGGAAACACAAAAGTAGAAAAAAAGGGGGAATATTATGAGTTGGCAGGACTACTATAAGAGTCACGTAATGTCGGCGCAGGACGCCGCGAACATCCTTCAGTCAGGAGATTGTTTCTGGTTCCCACTGTTGATGGGTCAGCCGTCCATGCTCATTCCGGATGCCATTGCAGACAGGAAAGATGAACTCAAGGATGTGGAGTGGATCACATGCCTTACTTTGAGGCCCTACAAACTTTTTAAACCGGAATACAGGGACACGTTTACATTTCTCAGCGGATTTTACAGCACCCCGCATATGCAGCAGATGGCCGCCTCGGAATGGGCGAACTTTATTCCGTACCAGAGTTCAGACGCCGGACGAAAATATGCGCACAGAAAACGAATTTATAAGAGACGGACGGGCATCGTCACCCAGGTCACACCGCCGGATGAACACGGATACGTGAATCTTGGGCTGGATACCTTCTACACAGAAGCGGTTATGGACCAGAGCGAGTGGGTCATTGCCGAGGTAAATCCCAATATGCCGAGGACATATGGCCAGACGAACTTCCATGTCACGAGATTTACCGCTTTCGTCGAAAACCCGAACCCCATCATCGCTGTTCCCACGCCTCCTGCGACCGACCTCGAGGTTAAAATGGCCGAAAACGTGGTGGCTCTTCTCAAGGACAGAGACTGCATCCAGGTCGGTATCGGCGCCGTACCCGCCATGATCAGCAAACTTCTTGAAAATTCAGGCCTTAAAGACCTGGGTATTCATACGGAGATGATGCCAGCCGGGACCCACAAGCTTGTTGAGAAGGGGGTTGTAACCTGCAAGTACAAGAAGGTCAATCCCGGCAAGATCGTTCTGGCCTTTACCTTGGGCGATAAGGAACTCTATGACTGGATAGGGAACAACCCCATGTGCGAGTTCCGGCCTACTTCCTATGCGAATTACATTCCTGTCATCGCCCAGGAGGACAACATCGTGGCGATTAACGGCTCCATTGAGTGCGACCTGACGGGTCAAATTGTATCAGAATCGATCGGGAATGTGATGAGAACCGGCACGGGCGGTCAGCTCGACTTTGTCATCGGTGCCTTCTGGTCCGAGGGCGGCCGGGCGCTCAATCTGATCCCCTCGACGACCATGAATGACACCGTATCGCGTATTGTCCCCTATATTGCGCAGGGAGCTCGCGTCACGGTTCCCCGCCATTATACGGGATACGTAGTCACGGAATACGGTGCCGCCGATCTCTACGGACGCTCAGAACCGGAACGGGCGGTGGAGCTGATCAAGATAGCCCACCCGAAATTCCGAGAAGACCTGGAAAAGGCCGGCCGCGAACGGGGACTGATAAAGAAAAAGATATTTTAGTGTTGGGGGAGGAAAAGAATAAGAGTCATCCGCCGGTCGACGCCTTGCCGTTTCGCTTCTATCTCATGACTTCCGTGGGCACGGGGGGAAGGAATATGAATCTGGAATTTACGGAAGAACAAAAAATACTTCGCGAGAGTGTGAAGACGTTCGCGGAAAAAGAAGTGGCACCCCTGGCCTATGAAATAGATCGGGATGAAAGATTTCCTCACGAAAGTTTCAAGAGACTGGCTGAGATGGGCTTGTTGGGCGTTACCGTTCCGATCGAGTATGGCGGCGCAGGAGCAGGCTACACGGAGATGTGCATTATCGGTGAGGAACTCGGTGTAGTCTGCTGTTCCACTTCTGCGACCTGGGGGGCCCACGCAGATTTGTGCGTCGATAATATCCGCCGCAACGCAAATTTAGCACAGAAGAAAAAATACCTGCCGCCCTTGTGTGACGGGAACAAGATCGGCGGTCTTGCCATGACGGAGCCGTCTTCCGGGTCCGATATCCTCTCCATGAGGCTGCGGGCCGAGAAAAAAGGCGACTTTTTCATCTTGAATGGATCGAAGATTTTCATCAGCAACGGTCCGGTGGGAGATGTCTTTGTGATATACGCAAAGACGTCCCCGGAAAAAGGTGCGCATGGGGTCTCAGCATTTATTGTAGAGAAGGAATTCCCCGGTTTTTCGCGGGGCAAGAAGTTTGAGAAGATGGGGTGGCGCGGTTCGCCGACGGGTGAGCTCGTCTTCGAAGATTGCCGCGTCCCGCAGGAGAATCTGTTGGGAGAAAAGGATAAGGGGGTTGACGTCCTCATGAGCGGACTCAACACGGAAAGGATCCTCCTTGGCGCCCTGTCCCTGGGCATCTCCCGTGGTGCTTTCGAATGTGCCCTCAAGTATGCAAAGGAGAGGGTCCAGTTTGGCAAGCCCATCGCCGCCTTTCAGCTGATCCAGAGCAAGCTTGCCGACATGTCAATGGAAATTGAACTCTCCAGACTGATCACGTATCAGGGGGCCGCCCTGGCGGATCGGGGTCTCAAACGGGAGCTGAACCTGATTGCGGCTTATGCAAAGCTCTTCACCTCCGAATCTGCCATGAGGGTGACAACAGAGGCGGTGCAGATACTGGGCGGCTACGGGTACATGAAGGAATTTCCGGTGGAGAGGATGATGCGGGATGCTAAATTGCAGGCCATAGGCGGAGGGACATCCGAGATTCAACGGCTCATCATAGCCAGAGAGATATTGGGCGCAAAATAAGCGGGAATTATCTGTGAGAGATGATCACAGGGCAGAGGGAAATAAGATGTCAAATCCCGGTCGGAGGAGTCATGGGTAAAATTCTTGCGTTCCGTAGACCCGAAGATAATTGTACAAACTGTTGGTATCATAAGCCATACCGCAGTGATTACATGGATCGATCCATCTCCTCCGTTGGATATTGCCGGCATCCTGATCGTGTGAAGCATTACGATCCTCCTCATACCGCGGGAAAACATCTGTATATTCCATGCGATCCAGGTAACTGGTGTCCCAAATACGTTAATGAAGATTCGCCTGCGATGAAGAAATTGCAGTTTGTGTCCGGTATTAAATTCGTATTGCTCTGTATGCGGCAGCGCCTGAAAAGCCATGCTGAGCCCATAGAGAAGACGGATGAATACAGGGAATTGGTGGACCAATTCTACATTGAATACAAGAAGCTCATGACAATCAACCAGTACAAAGCTGCAAAGAGAGACCAGAAACATTTTGTCGCTTTGATTGAAGAGGTTCTCGAATATTATAAAAAAGAGAGTAGGAACCGTAAGCCTTAATATACGGCATCGCTGTTAAAGAAGCCCACAAGAGCACTCTACACCATGGTAATTTACTCTCGACACATATTTCCTGCGAAAAATCTAAAGAAGTATGCGTAAAAATATGGTAATAAGGTCGCGGGTAGATAGAATTCACAATCATTGTTATTGCAAATAACGTCTTTGGTTTTATTCAACGATATTTGCCTTGCAAGGCAAAACGGCGAAGAGAGGCCTAGTCGAATCGATCTTGAGCTAGTGAAACGGCTGTGAAATCGGTTCCAGGGCATGCCCTGTGGTTCACACCATTGATTTTTTAAAGAAGGTCAAGAAAAAAGGGAGGGAATAAAGTATGGCAGATAACTGGAAACCTTTGACGGACAAGGAGAAAGCAAGGTACTACACCTTGAATAAGGAGAACGTCGAATTCCTGATGGATAGGTACAACAGGGTTAACCGTTGGGTCATTGCAGACATGATCCGGCGCAGCAGCTACCATTATCCTGATAAGAAAGCGCTGATCTTTCAGGACAAGACGCTCACCTATTCTCAGCTCGACGCGGAGTGCAACCGGACAGCAAATGCATTGTCAGCGCTGGGTGTGCAGAAGTACGACCGTGTCGCCATTCTGGCTCATAACACAATTCACCACGTCTTGACCTGGCTTGGATGCGCCAAGATAGGCGCCATCTACCTGGCTATTAATTATCTCTTGAGAGGGAAGGATATCTCCTACTGCATAAACCACTCGGAGAGCAAGGTCTTTATCGTGGAGGACAGCCTCTATGATCTGGTGAAGGACGTCCTCAATGATATGCCGACCGTAAAAACATGGATATGGTCCAATCAGGGCGCGGGCAAGCCCGTTGTCAGCAATCTGTTTCAGGATTTTGATTTGTGGTATAAAAAATATCCCGCCGACGAACCTGATGCAATTCTTCATATCGAGGATCCCGTGCAGATGACCTATACAAGCGGCACAGAGACGTTGCCGAAAGGCGTTATCATCAGCAATCAGGCATTGATGGCCCAGTATATGGGAGCGATCATTGACGGTCAGTACGATGAGGACGATATCTCAATCAATGCCCTTCCCATATATCACTGCGCCCAGCGTGATGTATTTATGAACCCTGTCTTTTGGGTCGGAGGGACGAACGTTTTAATCGTCCCTGATATCGGTCAGATCCTCAAGAATATTGCCGATTACAAAGCCACGCTCTTCTTTGCACCGCCGACTGTCTGGATCGGAATTTTGAGGCATCCAGATTTTAGCAAATATGATATCTCCAGTCTGAAGAAATGTTACTATGGGGCATCGATCATGCCCGTTGAGGTACTGAGAGAACTCATGGAGCGCCTGCCAGGGACCAGAATCTATAACTATTACGGCCAGACTGAACTTGCGCCATACCATACAATTCTCAAGGCCAAGGATGCATTGAGTAAATTGGGTTCCGCAGGCATGGGTGGTTTGAACATGGAGACGAGGCTGGAAGATGATAGCTATAACCCTATTGAGAAACAGGGCATGCCGGGAGAGATCTGCGGCAAGGGCCCCCATGCCTTGACCATGTACTTCAAGGACCCGGATAAGACGGAAGAGGCTATGAAAGGAGGCTGGTTCCATTCCGGAGATGTTGGCGTTATGGATGAGGACAGATATATAACCGTTGCCGATAGGAAGAAAGACATGATCAAGACGGGCGGCGAAAATGTCCCGACGCGAGAGGTGGAAGAGGCCATATACCTGGATAAGAGGGTTCAGGAGGTCGCCGTAATAGGTCTGCCGCATCCCAAGTGGGTTGAGGCTGTCACGGCGGTGGTCGTTCCCAAGAAGGGCGAGAAAATCACAGAGGCAGAGATTATGGAACACTGCAAGAAGGAACTTGCCATGTTCAAGTGTCCTAAGGCGGTAATCTTCCTCGATGCCCTTCCCAAGACACCGACAGGAAAGATTCTTAAAAGAGAAATGCGCACTAGCTATAAAGAGATGTTCGCCGGCAAATGAGATTAGCATGAACTTTGAAAAGCTTGCATTCCACCATTATCGATTCCTCGAAATGTGAATGGGCATGCTTTAAAAGACAGGAAAATATTAAAATAAGAAAGGGAGACCCATTATGGAAATTAAGAATGTTTGCGTTTTAGGAGCCGGCTTGATGGGGAGCGGCATTGCGCAGGTATGCGCCCAGGCAGGGTTTCAGGTAACCATGAGGGACATTGAACAGAGATTTATCGATTCAGGAATGAATACGATCAAGAGGAATCTGAGCCGCGATGTGGAAAAAGGTAAAAAGACCCAAGAAGATATGGACGCAATTCTTGGCAGAATAAAGCCCACCCTCGATCTCAAAGAGGCAGCAGGCAAGGCCGATGTTGTCATAGAGGTTGTCATCGAAGTGATGGATGTTAAGAAGCAGGTATACAAGGAGCTCGAACAGATAGTGCCGGCACACTGCTTATTTTTCAGCAACACCTCCGGTCTCTCTATCACGGAGATGGCGGCTATCACAAAGCGGCCGGAGAGATTTATCGGGACCCATTTCTTCAATCCCGTGCCGGTGATGCGACTCCTTGAGATCATCAGAGGTTATGAAACATCCGATGAGACCCTGGAGATCGCCAAGGAATGGGGAAAGAAGATCGGCAAGGAAGTAATTGTCGTGAAGGAAGCCCCTGCCTTTGCAGTGAACAGAATTCTTTGTGTCATGCTGAACGAGGCCTTCTTTGCTCTCGATGAAGGCATAGCCAGCGCAGAGGAGATAGACAAAGGTATGATGCTGGGCTGCAATCATCCCATCGGTCCCTTGGCACTGTCGGACCTTGTGGGTAATGAGACCCTGCTTCACGTCATGGAGGATATGCACAGGGAACTGGGCGATAAATACCGGCCTGCACCCTTGCTGGTAAAGTTGGTCAGGGCAGGACGCTTCGGAAGAAAATCGGGTAAGGGAGTTTATGATTACTCAAAAAAATAGGCCTTCCTAATTAAAGGATAAGGATAGATATCAATGGGGTGAAAGGAAGTTCATGAGGGAAGTTTTTATCGTCAGCGCGGTGAGGACACCTATCGGCAGGCAGAATGGATATCTTAGGAACTGGACGGCCCCGCAACTTCTGGGGACTGTGTTGGATGAAGCCGTTCACAGGATTGATATTGACCATGCAATTGTGGATGACGTGATTACTGGCACTGTGTACCAAGTCGGCGAGCAGGGCTTCACCCTGGCGCGTATGGGGGTATTGGCGTCAAAATTCCCCATGACAGTCCCGGGTGTCTCCGTGAACCGCCAGTGCGGAAGTAGCCTCACAGCCGTTCAGCTTGCCTATGGCATGATTGCTTCCGGTACGATGGACATCGTTATTGCCAGCGGATGTGAGCTCCTAACGAAGTACGGGATGTTTTCTGATTTGAACGGCACCCTGTATACAGGCAAGCCTATGGGGAATCCCTTCGGGGCATTCTATACAAACAAGTATGGTAAACCTGATCAGATCGCAGCCGCGCAGATGATTGCTGATAGATGGGCGATCACGCGTGACGAGTGTCATGAGTTTGCCATTGCGAGCCACAGGAAGGCCCACACGGCAACTGTAAACGGATATTTCAAGAATGAGATTTTGCCCACGAAGGGCGTGGATAAAGAGGAAAACGAGATAGTCAGGGATACGGACGAACCCATCAGGCCGGAAACAAACCAGGAGAGCCTTTATGCCCTCAAGATTCTGCCGAATACCAAGTGGATAACGGCAGGCATATCGAGCACCATCACGGATGGCGCGTCTGCTGTGGTTCTCATGAGCGAAGAGAAGATGAAGGATATGCGGCTGAAACCCCTTGTCCGCATTGTCGCAAACGCCGTTATCGGATCCGATCCGGAAATCATGCTGACAGGCCCCATCTATGCAACGCCCAAAGTTCTGAAGAAAGCAGGCCTTTCTATGGCCGATATCGATATCTTTGAGATCAATGAGGCCTTTGCGCCAATACCTCTTGCCTGGGCTAAGGAGCTGAAGGCGGATCAAAGCAAACTTAATGTGAACGGAGGCGCCCTCGCCCTCGGCCACCCTGTGGGTAACTCCGGCTGTCGCCTGACAGTTACGGCAATCCATGAGCTAATTAGGCGAGAAGGCCGGTACGCCCTTGTTTCGCTGTGTACCGGTGGGGGGATGGCCCCGGCAAGTATTTTTGAGAGGGTCTAGGGTAAGGTTTGAAGAAATGGACGCACCTGTCCTGGTATCCCTTGGTTATCCTAATTCCTATACCACGCCAGGGTGTTATGGATTAATTACAGAAACCCCGCTTTCCCAAAGGAACGGGGTTTAGTATTTCAGAAAGGGTTAGCGGAATTTCTACGGCATTTTTTCTCTAAGGTCGGAACTTGGCATGAAGCCATTTACGATATTGTCTGCTGCGGTTTTATTATTTATTGCCCTCGTGCATCTCCTTCGCATTCTCTTCGGATGGGATGTCATCATCAATGGCCATCACATTCCCTTATGGGCGAGCGCTATAGCAATCATGTTTTTCGCAGTGCTTGCGTGCATGCTCTGGCGCGAATCTGACCCCGGAAAGTAAAATTCGGCCTTGGAGAGAAGCCTCGCTCGCGGCATTCTTTTACGCAGCCGCGAGACATGCCCTTGAGAACCCGATCTGGCCGGTCAGATCCTCCAGCGAATCCCGAAGATTCCCTGCAAACACTTTTAAATAGATTATTCAGGCATGCCCGCTTTGCCTTTGCGGTAGAAGTCTGTCAGGAACTCCGCATCCTTTGGAGAAAGGTCAAAACGCATGACGGCCTCGTTGATTAGTTTCTGAACGGTCTTGTTAGGATCATCCAGCAGTTTATCGGAAATCCATTTGACAGCTTTGCGAATAGCTTCTCCTTCGGGCATAATTGTAGCCATGGTTCATTCTCCTCACATAAACGAATTTAACTAACGTCGTCATTTCTGTTTTTCATGTTCATCCTTGGTCTGCCCGGTGACTTTCCAATAGATCGCTATGATAAGGAATATAGTCACAACAAGTATGAAAGGTATAATATAGCGATTTGAATATGCGGAAACGCGATGCCAGTTCTCGCCCAGAAAGAATCCGAGATTCATAAAAACAATCGACCATAGGGCTGCCCCTGAATAGGCGAATGCGGCAAACACCGGATACGGCATAATGGATGTCCCTGCAAAAATGGCTGTCAGATGTCTTACCCCTGGAATAAAATAACCGGCGAACAGTGCGAATTTCCCATATCGAAGGTAAAACTTTTTTGCATTCTGGATATGATCGGGATCCACATTCAGCCTGGTGGAATATCTCTTAATTAAACGGTTTCCGAAGGTCCTCCCCAGGAAGTAACCAAGCGTTACGCCCGACGAAGTCCCTATGAAGCAAACTGCAAAGGCATAGAGATAGTTTAATTTGCCTTCATAAACTAAAAAGCCTGCAAATGCAATCAATGTCTCATCAGGAAGGGGGAAACCCAGGATTCCCAACCCCAGAGCAACAAAAATACCGAAGTAAGAATATTTTGTTATGGTCAGCAGAAGGGCGTGCATTTATAACACATAGATCAATGTCAAGAATTATTTTGGCAGCATTATAGAATAAATGCTTTCAAAAATGCGAGCTGAAACATCGTTGCAGAATCAGGGACACAAGATGATCAGAGAAAAAATCTGCACCTTGTTGAAACTGTTTACCCGTAAGGCGCAGTTCAATATTTTAAGACGGATGTCGGGACTTCTTCTTACAAGAAGAAAGGGCGGGAAATCCTCCCGCCCTAACCTGTTAATTGTCTATAACCAAAAATATTGAAAGTATTCTTATGATGTCTGAATGTTATTTAATGGCATCTTTTAATGCCTTACCGGCAGCGAACTTGGGCACTTTCTTGGCCGCAATCTTGATTGGTTTGCCGGTCTGGGGATTTCTCCCTGTTCTCGCGGATCTCTTCGCAACAGAGAAGGTCCCAAAACCGACCAGAGTCACCTTGTCTCCTTTTTTCAGGGCCTTCTTAATTGCATCAAGGACGGAATTAACGGCGCCTGCCGCCTCCACCTTGCTGCATGTTGACTTTGCAACCTCATTGATCAGATCTTCTTTGTTCATAGCATCTCCTCCCTTTTTATATTCTAATGGTTTCGATCCGCCGAAGGCGGAAACATCAGCGCCAGTGCATTTATGCCCCTTTATAGATTCTGAGCATCAAAAAAGCAACATTAAAATGATCTTGTTTTAAAATTATTTTAACGGTAGCAACTGATACAAAGTGGGCGTCTAACCTGAAGATCAACCACTCATATTGTAAACTGGCCGGATCAATCTCTTTACTCAGATGAAGCAGAAGTCTTGCATTTCAGCCTCAGCAGTGGGCCTCTATTTGTTTCGATCAGCCACCTTTTTGGTTACGACGAAACGATGATTATGGAACATGCTGATTTTGCTTTAAAAAATATGTTTGCGTAGGATAGATCAAATGACGCCGACTCGATGACGCCTTGCGCGTTGTGCACTTGCTGCGGTCCAGATTTCGCAAACCGATAGAATCGAAAAGCCAGATTCGCTTGCTTGAGATTTTACGAACAATTGTCCAGTGGTCATGGAGACCACCCAAGCTCAAAAGAATGACTCTTTTTTCACCTTTTGCACGTTTCTCGTGAAGAAATCTCGCCATCTCTGCCCAGAAGTCACTGATCCCCACATCTGTCTGCTTTTGGAAAGGAATTGCTCGGTCTATTTTTTCTCCGATGATATCCTTGAATATGCTTCCCATGACCGTTATGCTGATTCCCTGCGCTAGTGTAACAGCCAGGCTCTTATTATCTTCAAGGCTGCGAACAATCTGCGTGAACAGTTGCTGCGATTCCTCGTTACCAAGTCCTCTGATGACGCGCATGGCATTCACGATACTATATATACCGCAAAGCGAATCGAGGGCTCCCTGTTCATAAGGTTTAAGTTTCATCGCTCATTCCTGCGAAGGTTGTACTGAAAGAATCCCGAATGCGGGATAATATGCGATGTTATTGTCTCACATTGCTCCCCGCTTGAAAAGAAATCTTTTAGATTTTTTTAAAAGGATTGTTGTTCGATGATTGTTATATAATTACAATTACATGCAAGATAATTATAGCTGCAGGTTATAGGGGAATGTATCCTACTTACTGGAGAAAACGAACGAAGTTCCGGCCTTAGAATCCGCAGATAACGGGCATGCTGAATGATATTCTTATGGATTGGATTTTATAAAAAATGGAGGTTATGGGATTGTCCATCCGCAGCAGTATCATCAATGCAGTTTATAGGCCGGCTCTCCTTTTTTGAAACATTTCATTGGATACGGGATTTACCCGCATCCTTAATACTTAGCGAAATAGTATCTCATGTTTTCGACTAATGGCGCCAATATATTTATATAATCGTCGGTCCATGATGATGAACTTCCATTCAAGCCATCATCCTCTCCAAACCTCACCCAACCGAGGTTTATCAATGGCTGGAGGCGTGCAGGGTTCCTTGCAAGGGCGACACACCAGGCGGCATTCTCGTAATATTCTAGTTTGTCTCTTGTTGCGGGTACATTTATGGCGCCATACAGGTTGAGGCCTGCAGACGTGGATTTGATCACGGGCCTGAGTTCATAGTAGCGGTTAGAGACATGGAAGAGGATCACCCCATTTTCCGCCAGTCTGCTGAGGTATATCATCATGGCCTCCCGCGTCAGCAGGTGTGTCGGGATGCCATCGCCGGTAAAAGCATCCATGTGGATGATGTCGTAGACGTCGTGACCTGCGCCTACTGAATTTTGCATTGAGAGACGGCCGTCGCCCACAATAACGCGAACCTTTGCCTTGCAGTCATCAAGATAAGTAAACCACTGCCGGGCGATCTTCTCATTGTCAGGGTCTATTTCATAATAGGTGATGCTGTCGGCCTTTTTTGCATACGCGGCGACAGTGCCCGATCCAAGCCCCAGTATGGCGATTCTCCTCGGAATGCTGGTTGTTTGATAGACGTCGGCAATTCCTCCGCCTACATAGAAGTAAGAAATTGGTTTCTGCCGCATGTCCGGATCGAGCAGCTGGGCTCCGTGCAGGGTCCTGCCATGGAACAGTTTTCTAATCCCTCCCGGGAATCCTTCGACGGACGGCTCATCCTTGATGCGGTATGTTCCGTAAAAATTCCGATGGCGGAATTTAATTGGCTCTTGCCATGATTCCCATGATTCAACGACGATGACCGTAAGCATAATGATCATGATCAGGATACGGCTACCGGCAGCCAGGATGGGGGTGCCGAGTGTGTACGGGATGAAGGATCTGTCACAGCACCACCAGAAAGAGCAAGCTATAAGTATAATCAGTATAGGATACTCAAACAGTCCCTTAAATATATGGGGTGCGCAAATGCTGATGAGGACGCCGCCTATCCATCCCCCCAAGGCGATGGTGAGATAGAAATTGGTTAGAACGCGGGGGCGTGGTCGATGCTCGTATAGCGTGCCGTGGGCAACCAAACAGATCATAAAGAAGACAGAGAGATGTCCGATGATGGCAAGCCACTGTGATAGGCCCCACAGATAAAGTATAAACGTGATAAGCAGTATTTCCGGCCATAGTACTTTCAGAAACCGGGGGACGCCACCCTTTTTCGAAAATGTTACTATAAAGCTGCCCAAATAGAGGGCCAAAGGCAGAACCCACGTCAGGGGGAAAGAGCCAACTTCTAGGGCAATGAAATTAGTCACAGCCAGAAGAAGGGCAGAAGGGAGACTACTGAGCAGCAGCCACCTGGCATAGGTTAAAGACGTAACCTCGTCCCTCTCGATCTCACTCCTGACCTCCGAGGTTTCGGCATGCGGCCCTTTATCCGGACGGATTTGAAACCAGGCCGCCATGCAAATTATCGCATAAACAATATACGTTCCAGTCCAGGAAAGGCTCTGCATTCTTAGGCCGACCAGAGGTTCGGCTATGAAAGTGTAACCCAGTAACGCAATAAGAGACCCTGCATTTGAAGCCGCATACAGCGGATATGGCTCGCGATGCTCCCCGAATGAAGATCGATAGAGCCATAACTGTCCGACAATTGCCGTTGTTGAAAGGACAATGAAGGGTAGCGCCACATTTATAAACAATGTGCCGAGAATATTCAGGAGTGGCGCGTGGGCATCGGGTTGGGCACTGATATTCAATGGTAGGTTTATCAGGGGAAGGGCAAGCAGAAGCAGGTGCCAGCCCCCCATTTTTTTTGCGCAGAGATGTGCATACAGATATCCGATCAGGAGCATGGCCTGATAGAACATGAGACAACTGAGCCAAACATGAGCCGCACCCCCGAAATAAGGTGTCAGCAGCCGACCGACGAGGGGCTCCATCCCGAAAAGAAGGAGCGCGCCTGAAAAAACCATACTCGTAAGTAGAGTCATAGCCATTCGCTGGTCCCTCACCCCCACTCTAGCGCTGATCTTTTCCATTAGCAAACCTGAACATTGAGTGTTCTTGGCGGCTCTATTAGCACACTACATATGGAACGGCTATTAGAAATAATTGCGCGGGCATCGTGTATCAAATCTTCCTAAAACGCTCTCTTGAGATAAATGAAGACATAGGGTAATATGCCCACGCTTTGTCATAAAATATAGGAGGACAACTTCATGGATTTTCCGAATCTTAAGAAACAAGATCCTGAGATTTACAAACTGGTCAAGAAGGAGGAGGAGAAGCAGCAGTACAAATTATCGATGATCCCATCGGAAAATTTTTCCAGTCCCGCAGTCCGGGAGGCCTTATCTTCGGTATTTGTGCATAAATATGCCGAGGGATATGCCCATAAGAGGTATTATGAAGGAAACCAGTTTGTGGACACGCTTGAGGAACTTTGCCAGCAGAGGGCAAGAAAGGCCTTCTCCCTCCCTGATGACTGGCATGTGAACGTGCAGCCACTTGCGGGTGGTAATTCAAATCTGGCCGTGTATAACGGACTTCTGGAGCCGGGTGATACTATCTTGAGCATGTATCTGCCGGATGGCGGCCACTTGTCTCACGGCTGGTCATTTCCCGAAAAGGATGAGCAAGGATTGGGGGGACAGGTTGATCAGACCATATACCTGGGCGGTAAGAGAAAAATCAGCATTGTTTCAAAAATTTTTAAAGTTGTGCAGTACAAAGTGGAACCCGATTCACGGCTCTTCGACTACAAGAAAATCATGGCTATTGCCAAGGAGTACCGTCCAAAGATGATCATCTCGGGGGGGACCGCATATCCGCGCGAAATCAATTATGACGCACTTTACTCTATTGCAAAGGAGGTAGGTGCATATTATCTTGCGGATATTGCCCATGAGGCCGGCCTCGTTGCAGCAGGCGCCAACAAATCACCAGTAGGGAAATCGGATGTTATCACTTTTACAACTCATAAGACCATCCGCGGGCCAAGGGGTGCCGTTATCTTGTGCAGAGCTGACTTGGCAGATAGAATAGATTTCGGCGTTTTTCCCGGCCTGCAAGGTGGCCCTTTCGAACACACAATAGCCTCTCTTGCGGTCTGCCTGAAAGAGGCGTGTACGCCGGCGTTTAAAAAATATGCTTTTCAGGTGGTAAAGAACGCTCAGAGGCTGGCTCAAAGATTTGTGGAGAGAGGCCACGATGTTGTCTCCGGCGGGACTGACAAACATCTGCTGCTCATTGATATGAGAAGTAAGAAATTGTCCGGTCGCAATCCCGCCAAAGCCCTTGACCAGGCGGGTATCATCGTGAACCGCAATTCCGTCCCCAATGAAACCGGATCACCAATGAACCCGTCGGGACTGCGCATGGGCACTCCAACTATCACTACACGCGGCATGAAGGAAAAGGAGATGGATAAGATTGCCGAGTGGGTTGATTATGTAATTGAACTTGTCGCACCCTACTGTGATCTTAAGCCTGCCGCATTTGAAGAGAAAATCAAAAAAATGCCTGAGCTGCGGAAAATCGCCGCGGAAGTGAAATCCCTCTGCCAGAAATACCCCCTAAATATTTGATCGGGCGCATTCTTGCCAATTTTCGTGAAGCTCCCCGCCGCCAGCGCAGAGAGCTTCACGGCCGGGAAAGTATCCTTACATTGCATACCTTCGCAAGCCTTCAGGAGGGCCTGACAGGGTGTGCGGCCTGTAGCGGGTCGACGCCTGCCGGGCAGGGGTCATCTGCAAAACAAGACATGCCCGGAACAGAGTGCAAAATTTGTCAGACGCGGAAATTTTTCACTCCCTATTCTGTATAATGCCTAGCGTAGCAAATACGAGAATGGCAAAACCGAATGATACGTAGAGCAAAGTGGTACGATTGAGCTGTAATTCTCCTTTTTCCGTGAACACCATAACATTCGAAACGTAGCTCCAGTAAATTAGAAAGGCTGTAGCTGAGAAGCAATGCCATCCTGGTGTAACCGAAAATCAGGACGAGTGTAGTGAAAGACAGAAGCGCGAGGATATGAGAAAGTGGTACCGACAAGTGAGTTGATATTAATGCTTCCATGGCACTTTCCTCTTTTGTCAGATATGATTGCTCTTTCACCCCTGATTCACCGTCCATTCATTTTCATTGACAGACCCTTTGGATTAAAGTCTAAGCGACAAAATAAGAAGAATCTGTGAGAATAACCACAATATAATCAATTTGTACGGAGTCGAAGCCGATGACTTGGTCAACACCCAAAAATCTTTTAATGCATAAGGAAGGTTAGGGTAAGCTTTGGCAGGTATCTTGAGTTGCTCTTATGACAAATTGAAACTGAAGCCTACGAGCGATCCGACGGGCCTATCCGTTATATGTATTCCTTCAAATAACACATGGCTAATTTGTGTATCAGTTGTTGCAAAATCTCGGTTGGCAACATATTCTCGTGAACGCTTTGGATAAAATGAGGCAGGTGTTGGTGTTATTACCGTCTGCCGCCGCGATTGCCTCTTAATCCTCTACCGGAATCCGACTGGTACGGTCTCGTTCTTCCGGTATCCCTGTCTTTTTTCGGCCTGGCTTCACTGACAACGATCGTATTTCCATCAAGCTGTCCGCCATTAAATTTTTCAATTGCCTCTTTCGCTTCCTCTTCGGAGGACATCTCGACAAATCCGAATCCTTTGGACAGTCCGGTTAACCTATCTTTAATGATATTTACCGACAGAACTTTGCCGGCTCCGGAGAAGTTTGATCTCAGATCATCCTCAGTAACCTTGCTGGACAGATTCCCGATATATAATTTTTTATTCATTTTCCCTCTCCTTACGGTTACCGCACAGAAGACCTAAAAACAGAAAGAGGCACCCCGCTTCAGGTATTTACAGGGGTGCCTCTTTCTGAAAGAACCTCTTAGACGGTCTTTACATTAACAGCCGATGGACCCTTTGGACTCTGCTGGACGTCAAATTTAACGCGCTGGCCCTCAGATAACGTCCTAAAACCACTGTCTTGAATGGCGCTGAAATGAACAAATACATCGCCGCCTTCATCATTAGCAATGAATCCGAATCCCTTCTTCTCATTAAACCACTTAACGACTCCTTCTGACACTGTTTTCATCCTCCTTTCTTAGATTTTTCAAAAGTTGGATGTCCACGTTGACAGAAAGAACAATTCACCATATTCTTTGCGAATATGATGGGTTACCTTATACTGCAAAATGCCATTACCCAACTTTTTATGACTTTCCAACCTGCAAAAAACGCCTCTTCCCTCAGAGATTTGTTTATCTATTATGACCTTTCGTCCAATGTCAAGTTTTTTCTGTAAAATATTTATGGTCAATCAACCGGTATTCATCCAGTTTTTTTTGTCCACTGGTCTGAGGAAGAAAAACTTTCTCGGAATTATCATGTAATTCCCAGAAGCCGGATTTCGAAAATCAAATCTTTCCCTGCCAGTGGATGGTTCCCGTCGAATGTAACGCTCGTATTAGATACGTCAATTACAGTAACTTCGATAGCTTGTCCGTCATCACGGCGGAATTGCAGCAGTTGACCGACGCTTGGTTGAAAGTCTTTAGGAAGCTGATCCCGCCGAAAGACAACCATCATCTCTTCAATGTGAGGTCCGTAAGCCTTGTCGCTCGTGATCCTGAAAGTCTTTGTTTCTCCCACTTGCATTCCGATAACTGCATCTTCAAATCCGGGAATGACCTGCCCTCCACCGATCATAAATCCCAGAGGATCACAATCCAGGGAAGAATCGAAGACTGAGCCGTCATCAAATGATCCTTTATAATGAACCTTCACATTGTCGCCTCTTGCTGCCGTCTTCATTTGTCAAGTCCTTTCTTTATTTTTTGAATAACCCTTCTCTCAGGGAAGATAAAGAGGGCATCTTGGCTCCTGCATAAGACCGTGGGATTTAGGGGGGTGCCGCATATCTGGTGAGAGGTGTCCACCCAGCAGTTCCCTTTTCAGGCACTGATGAAATGTCTCAAGGCAAGGACTACTTGATTCTGCCTTCCTGTCTCATTCTGGAGATGATCTGGTTAATAATGGGCAGAACACTTAGTGTGGCCTTTTCTCCCTCGAGAATGGCTTCGTGCCTCTTAGAAAAATCTGCCGCTCCTATATGGCCCACGTTGGGTCTTATCACGACGTCCGCCTTGGCGAGTTGTATCTGAGATATCTTGGCATGCATAATGTCTATTGATTGCAATATAGTTTCTATAGTGCTCTGGGGAGGCGAATTTGAAGGACTCGAAGAAATATCCACGGCTATGACGATGTCAGCGCCGTATCTTCTGGCTGCATCAATGGCCACGGGGCTTACGACGCCTCCGTCAACATATGTCCCACCTGAAAGTTTGACAGGTCTGAATATACCCGGAATTGAACAGCTTGCCCGTACTGCAGTTCCCGTATTGCCCGTGCCAAAGACGGTTTCTTCGCCGGTCTGTATATTCGTGGCGACTGCATAAAAAGAGATCTGTAGCTTTTCGATGGGAGTATCCCTTAATGCCCAGTTCACATAATTTTCCAGTTTCTCCCCTTTGATGAATCCGTTGTCTGGCATCATCAGGTCTAGAATATCGTCCCTCTGGATGGATAAAGCCATTGTTTGAAGACTATAGGCATCAAATCCATATGAGTACAGACTGCCTACAAAACTCCCGGCACTCGTGCCGACTATCATGTGGATGGGGATTTTGTTGGATTCGAGTATCTTCAATACGCCGATGTGTGCAAATCCCCTGGATGCCCCTGCACCGAGGACCAAGGCTATCTTGGCGGGTT
>Ga0335081_10003216_pt1 | contig 25660 bp, 23 predicted proteins | sample Lox_Sample_35_FD_206713 | JGI IMG/M metagenome (GOLD analysis project Ga0335081, IMG submission 206713) | Soil microbial communities from Loxahatchee National Wildlife Refuge, Florida, United States - Lox_Sample_3.5 | ecosystem: Environmental > Terrestrial > Soil > Wetlands | place: USA...
CGTCGGAGACGACCAGCAGAACGCGATTGGCATTCTTCGCGATGCGCGCCAGATGACCGGCGGCAAACGCCACGGCATCGTCGAGCACCGCCCCCTTCTCCGGCTTGATCGCCTCCATCGCATCGCCCAGTTGCTCGGGATCGCTGGTGAGATCCTGCGCGAAGATCAGATTGTGGTCGTAGGTGAGGATGAAGGCTTCGTCGCGATCGTCCATCCGGCGCAGCATGTCGGTCAGGCTGTTGACCACCGCGGAGCGGTCCGCCTTGGTGGCCAGCGAGGTTTCGATCAGGATGCCCAGCGACATCGGGCCGGTGGCGGCCGGAATGCGCCGACGAACGATTGCGGTCGGGCTGGTGTCATCCGCCCACACCGACGGCGCCGGTTGCGGGCTGCTGGGCTTCGTAACCGGTGGCGGACGCTTGACCGCCAAGGTGGTAGCGGGCTGGACGGCTTTCGCCGGCGGGCGCGGCGCCAAGCTCGGAGGATTCGCCGTGGCTGCGAGCGTGTTACGACCAGCCCCCTGTCCTGGAGCAGCCGCGGCCGACGCCAGGAACTGGTCCCACGCGACCGAACTGCCGCCGTCCTTCCTATAGCGCGCGCGAGCGAAACGAGCGATCTCGGCGCCTTGCGGTGTTCCCTGCGAAAGATCGACCGCCCGCGCCAGATACCAGTAGCCCTCGTCGGCATTCGCATGCGGCCCATCCAGGTCGGCCAGCGCCAGCGCGTAGATGTTCTGTGCATTGTTGGCGTCGAAGGCGACGGCGTTGTGCAGATACACGCGGGCCGCCGGGTAGTCCTTCCTGCGCAGCTCGGCCCATCCTGCGGCGCCGCTGAGCAGCGCACTGGCTTGCGTCTCGAGCTGCGAGAAGTCGGCTGGACTCATGCCGAGCGGCCGGGTGAGGAAGGGAAGCGTGTCGAGGCCGTGGCTGGCCATGGCCAGCAGCCGCGCCGGCTTCATCTCGCCGCGATCCATAGCCGCGCGATCTTCGTTGCTCATCAGCGCCAGCGCAATCGCGTTGTTGGGGTCCGTGCGGGCCAGTTCGTCGGCCCAGGTGAGCGCCTGCGACAGGTGCAGCGTGCGCATGTGCTCCCAGATGACAATCTCGAGCGCTGCAGCCTTCAGCGGCCCGGGCCGCGCGTGCATGGCGAACTGCTCCAGTTGGAAGAGGCGATCGCCGGGGTTCACCCTGGCTACGGCACTGGTGTAGGCGCTAAGCTCGTTGCTGCTCTGCCCGCAGGCAAACGAGACAATGCAGGCTAGCGCAATGGCAATGGCGAATGCTCTTCTGGCAGATCGGCCCATACAATGCGGAGCTATCCAAAGGCAAATGAGATTGCGGGAAGCGGCTTCAAGTTGGATGGGAGCTGAGCCGGCAAGGTGGTCAGAGCTTCCGCCAAATCGGGCTACTCTGGCCAGCGAGAGTTGATCCCCGACCGTCGGGGAACCTGCGTTAGGTCCGCAATCGCGCCTGGTTACGCATCTGGCGCGCCGTTGCCTCCAGGAATTCCTCGTCGGATTGATTCGCCGGCTTGGCCAGGCCCATTTTTTGTTGCACCCGGTCGCTGAGCTGGATCGCGGTATTGACGCGAACCATGCCCTCAAGGTCGAACCTGCGGTGCAGGAAAGTCTCAATCGCCACCAGGTCCTGTTCGGAGAGCCGCGACAGCTCGGGTTGGAAGACATCCGGCGCGGGTGCGGCAAAGCTCCAGTCGGGTTTTACCTCCGAGGTCTTTTTGTCGTGGATGACGATGGTGCCGGCGACGTAGTCGCCCAGCCGCTTGTTCTGCTTGCTCAAGACCACCGAGATTATGCCCACCAGATAGAAGAACAATCCATCGATGGCGCGCATCAGGTTGCGGCCGATGCCTTCGATGGCGGTAATCGGACGGCCCGTGTCTTTCACTACGCGAATGCCGGCGGCGCGTTTGCCCGGAGTTTGTCCGTGCCAGAGGATCTCAAACGCGGCGAAATATCCCCAATATATGCAGAATATAAATAGGATGATGATTGCGCCGGTCCACGCCCCGGACACTTCCGCGCCGCCGGCCGACTTGGCCACGGCGGGTAAGAGGAATGCCGCGAGCAGAAAGAGAGCGAAGTACAGCACGCCTTGAATTACAGTGTCGAGTGCGAGGGCGAGGAAGCGGCTGCCGATGCCGGCCGGCGCCAGCTCCATCGTGATCTGCTCGGGAGTTTGGATCGTGACCGGATCGTTGGGATACACCCGTGATCTCCACCTACTGGATTGAGAAGCGCCGCCCGCACTGGGAGCGGCTGGAGCAATTGATGGACCGGGTGCAGCACGCGGGCTTGCGTTCGCTGAACCGCGGCGAGCTGCGCGAGCTTGGCCTGCTGTACCGGCAGGCGGCTTCGGACCTGGCCGTGCTGCGCGCCGATGTCAGCTCCGTCCACTTTGCCGGCTATCTGAATCAACTGCTCGCACGGGCTCACAATACCATCTACTCGGGCCACAAGACGAGCCATTCCGCCGCGCTCCGTTTCTTTCGCGATACCTATCCGCAAGTCTTCCGCAAGGACTTCAACTACGTCCTCTTTGCCTTCGTTCTATTCCTCGGCGGAGCGGTGATCGGCGCCATTCTTACCCTGCAGGACCCCGACTTCCGGCTGAAGATTATCGGACCGGAGATGGTCCAGACCATCGAGCGCCACGAGATGTGGACGCACTCCATCGTCGCCATCAAGCCGCTGGCCTCGAGTTCGATCATGACCAACAACCTCAGCGTGGCCTTCATGGCGTTCGCCGCCGGAATCACCGCCGGCCTCGGCACCATCTACATGATCGTCTTCAACGGCGTGCTGATCGGCGTGATCGGCATTGCCTGCGCGCAAGCGGGAATGAGCCTGCAACTGTGGAGCTTCGTCGCGCCGCACAGCGTGCTGGAGCTGCCGGCCATCTTCATCTCCGCCGGCGCCGGGCTGCGGATCGCCTCCGGCCTGCTGTTTCCCGGCGTGCTGCCGCGCCGCGAGTCGCTGGCGATCGCCGGACGCGAGGCGGTGCAGTTGCTGCTGGGAGTTGTGCCGATGCTGCTCATCGCCGGAGTGATCGAGGCCTTCCTCTCGCCCACGGAGCTTTCGGTGCGGATGAAGTTCCTGTTCGCCGCGTCCTTGTTCACGCTGCTGGTGGCATATCTTTCGGGAGTGACGGTGAAGCGGAAAACTGCAGATGCAGCGGAGGAGCAATCAGCAAACGGCCGCCACGTTGGGTGACGGCCGCGCGAGGATTTTGGCAGCCGCCTAGAACAGCTTGCGGCGGATGAAACTTGCCAGGCCAAGGAGTCCGGAGCCGAACAGCACGACGGTGCTGGGCTCAGGTACACCGCCGCTGCAGTTGCCGCAGGTAGTCAAGGTGCCGTTGACGTTGCCGAGCACGGTGAACGCTTCACCTGGAATCGTGCCCACGGAGTTCTCGGACGCCTGCGAAGGACAGCCGGAGCCGCTACAGCCGACCCCGGAGTTCTCGTCCCAGTAAATCGGGTCGCCGGTATTCACGACTGCGTTCTGCAGGTTCAGCCAGTACGTACCCTGGTTCAGATATGTGTTAAGTGCGCCCGTCTCGGTGCAGACGTTGTAGCCGTACTGGTTGCCGACGCAACCGCTCTGGGTGAAGTTCACCACCTGATCAAAGTAGCTGGTGCCACCGTTTTCTTGCGAGGTGATGGAAACTTCAGCCGACTCCAGGGTATCGCCCACGAACAGCCACGCGCCGAACGAGATGCCCGTGATGTTGGCTCCGGTGGTGCTCACCGTGAAGGTGTCACTGACGACGAAGCCGAAGTTGATGGTCCACGCATCGGTGGTGCCGTTGATGGGACCGTTGTCATAGATATTGTCTGCCATGGCAGGCAGCGTCGCGGAGGCAAAACACAATGCGAGCAGTGAGAGGGCAGCGATACGCAGAGACATGGAACGCTCCTTCCGGTTTCAGCAATCTGACAAGGGGCCTAGAACAGCTTGCGACGGACGAAACTTGCGAGCCCAAGCAGCCCGGAGCCGAACAACATGATGCTGCTGGGCTCGGGGACGGTGCCGTTATCTTAGAGGCTTTGGGACATGGCGGGCAGCGCCATCAGTGTCAGGTAGAGCACAAGAATCGACAGGGAAGCCGTACGTGACATCCGGCCCTCCTCACCCGGTCCAAAAGTGGCAACAACTCTACACCTGTTTGGCGCTGGGTCAACCAGTATTTTTGTCGAGAAGTCTGAGATCTGTGACAACGCAGCTACAGCCGGTTCTGCTGCTTGATATCCAGGTAGGTATTGACCACGGCAGCCGACATGGCGGCGGTGTCGACTTCCACCAGCAGCACGCCGCGATCGCGCATGCGCGCCAGCAACACGTGGCGGCGCTGCATGATCTCCTGTGCCGCCGAGGCTTCGTACATGCGCGCGGCGCTCTTCGGTTCCTCTGTCGCCATACCAAGCAGGTCTGGCTGGCCTATGACGGTGAACAGCACGAGGTGGTGGGGCGTGAGCTGCAAAGCGGCGTCAATGACCTCGGGCGTCATCGCGGTCTCGGCCAGATCGGTGAGCCAGATGACCAGGCTGCGCCGCTTCTGGCTGTTCATCAGGACGCTGACCGCACGCAGGTGATCGGCCTCGAGTGGGCCGGTGCGGAGATCGACGAGCTGTTCCATCAACAGCCGCAGATGCGCGCTGCCGCGTCCGGGCAGCAGGCGATGACTGGGTGCGCGATCGTAGGCCAGCAGGCCGACGCGATCGCCGGAGTAGAGCGCGACCTCGGCGAGGCAGAGCGCAGTGTTCACCGCGTAGTCCAGCTTGGCCAGTCCCGCAATCCGCGCCTGCATCAGGCGGCCGCAATCCAGCACCACCCAGATGGTCTGGCTGCGCTCGGCCTGGTAGACCTTCGACACCAGCTTGCCGCGCCGCGCGGTCGCGCTCCAGCAGATGTTGCGCAGCTCGTCGCCCTCGCGATATTCACGCAGGCTCTCGAACTCGCGTCCCACCCCGCGCGTGCGGGCTTTACGTTGCTGCATCTCGATCTGCCGGCTGCGCGCCAGGTGGATCGATTGCTGCCGTACTTCTTCGAGATTGGGATACACGCGCACCGTCTGCTGCAAACGCGCGAGCGCCCAGCGTTCAGCCAGGCGCAGGGGGCTCTGGTAGTGCAGGTAGGCGTTGCCGACGGTGGTGTCGCCGCGCTCTGAGGGGATGATGCGATAGGAGCCAACACCCTCTGCACGCGCGGGCGCCGCGATCGCAACCTGCGGAATTTCGCTGCGCAGTTGCGCCGGGACCTCATCGAGGAGCTGTGCGCGGACCGCGACCCGTCCTTCATTGCGAAGAACCAGTTCCACCGGCGCCGGCACCGAGAGCGCCATCGGCTCCTTCCAGCGGCGTGTGACCACGATCTGCTGCGGGCGCGGCAGGCGCCACAAGTCCCACAGGATCGCAGCCAGCAGAAGCACGTCCCAGGCCAGAATGCCGAAGGCGAAGCGCGGATCGAGAAACGCCGGACCAAGCCAGACCAGCCCAACCACCGCCAGCAGAAAGGCGCGCCGGCCGAAGGCAATGCCGGTGCGGCTGTAGGGCCCGGCCGGCGATTCCCTCGACTCCGGCGTCAGAGCTGAGCTTGCGCTCACTGCGGGACCTCGATGGTGCGCACCAGGTCGCGGAGAATCTGATCTGCCGTCAGGCCCTCGAGCTCGGCCTCGGGCTTCAGCAGCACACGGTGGCGAAGGATCGGCAGCGCGGCCGCTTTTACATCGTCGGGGATGACGTAGTCGCGCTGGTCCATCGCCGCCGTGGCTTTGGCAGCCTGCATGAGGTTGACCGCGGCGCGCGGACTGGTCCCCAGCGAGAGCGCCGGCGATTCGCGCGTGGCCCGCGCCACGCGAACGATGTAGTTGAAGAGCCCCTCCTCGACCCGAACCCCGTTGCGCACTTCTTCGCGTGCGCCGGTCAGCAGATTGGGATCGAGCGCCTGCAATCCCAGCGGGGCCAGATCGCGCGAGTCGAAGCCCTGCTGAAAGCGGCCGAGCAATCGCGTCTCGTCTTCCGCGCTGGGATAGTCGACGTTGATCTTCATCAGGAAGCGGTCCAGCTGCGCCTCCGGCAGCGGATACGTGCCCTCGAACTCGATGGGATTCTGCGTGGCGAAGACGGTGAAAAACGGCGACAGCGGATGACGCGTGCCATCCACCGTCACCTGCCGCTCTTCCATGCACTCCAGCAGCGCGGCCTGCGTGCGCGGCGGCATGCGATTGACTTCGTCGACTAGCAGCAAATCGGTAAAGACCGGCCCGGCATGAAATCCAAAGGTGCTGGTCGCCATGTTCAGGACATTGGTGCCGAGGATGTCGGCGGGCATCAGGTCACTGGTCGCCTGCACGCGCTGGAATTGCAGCTGCAGAATGCCGGCCAGCGCCTTGACGGTCAGCGTCTTGGCGATGCCCGGAACGCCTTCCACCAGCACATGGCCGGAGCAGAGCAACGCCAGCACGCACTGATCGACCATTTCGGACTGGCCGACAATCACTTTGGACATCTGCTCGCGCAGATGCGCGACCACTGCATCGACGGCTTGCATCTATCCACTCTCCTTGGCGACCGCGGGAAACAGCTTCAGCCGTTCGGAATAGCTGTACAAACGTTGTACCAGAGCCAGCGCCTCGCGCTGCGTCAGGTCCTCGAAGAAGCGCGCCGACTCGCAGGTCTGGAGCAGGCTGCGCAGATCTTCGCGATCGGTTCCCGGCCAGCGGTCGGCGACCGCCTGCGCCAGCTCGTCGCTGGTGGCCGAAGCTCGCAGACCAAGCCGCTTCGTGAGCGTGTAGCGGAAGCGCTCATAGGAGATGTCAACCGCGACGTTGGCCGCCTTCGCGTGCTCATATAGCTGGCCCAGAGCGCGCACGTATTCCAGCGGCGACAGACGCGACTCCGCCGCCGGAGCGCGCTGCGGGCCGCTGCGCCGCGAAAAAGTAAGCAGCACCGCCAGCGCGACGAAAGCCAGTTGCGCGAACAGCCACGTCATCTGCGGATGTGTGACCTCAACCGGCCCGCTGGAGCGGCGGCCATGGAAGTACTCGTCCCACAACACGCGCTGCGACTTGTCGCCGATGGTGCTCAGCAGGAATTCCAGATTGTCGGACTCGCGCAGTCCGGCATTGCTGAGCAGGCTGGAGGAAGCCAGCCACAACAGGCGGCCGTTCCCGCGCGCATACTGCATCACCGTGAAGCGCGATTCGTCGCCGTAGAGTCCGATACCATTGCCGGCCTTCGCCCACGAAGCGACGGCATCCAGCTTGACCTCCGGCGCGTTGCGCGCCTGCGGCGATGGCGCTTGCGCCGGAAAGATCTGCCAGCCGAGCGAGACCGGCGGCGGCACAGGCGCAGCCTCCGAGACAAACAAGGAGCTGAGGTCTCCGGCCAGAACCAGGACGCCGCCGCCGGAGATGAACTTCGCCAGGCCGTCCCGGTCCGGCTGGGTGGGCAGCTCCGTTGGGTCGGTAAGGATGAGCACGGTATTACGCGGGTCGCCGAGCTCGGCGGGCGGACGCTCCCAGCGCTCGACATGATAGCCGGATTCGTGCAGTAACAAGTACGCGGCTTTGGCGCCTGCGGAAGCCGTGGAGTAGGTGGTTGCAAGCTTCGCCTGGGACTGCTCGGGCGAGAGAAAAATCGCCAGCAGCGCGCAGACCAGGAACACCACGGCGGCTACCGTCAGCAAGCGCCGGTCCTCGCGGCTGAGGTTCAGTTGCATCCCAATCGCTCCAGCAGCGCGGCGGCGGAGGCGAAGCTGTCCGCGGTGGCCGCTTCGTTGCCGTACCAGATGCGCTCGAAGTTGCGCGTCAGTTGTCGCAGAGGATCGCGATGGGCATCGCCTTCCGGCAGCAGCCGTAGATATTCGCGCGGCGTGCGCGCGCGGTCGGGCCGCCACAATCCCTGTCCTTCCAGGAAGGAGATGGCCGCCCAGTACGACAAATGCACGGCATCCCGCCAGCGGCCCTCCTCGGCCGCGATGCGAGCTTCGGCTTGCCAGTCGCGCCATGGCTTGCCGGAAACCGTCTCGGGCGCTCCGGCGAAGGTGGTGTAGACATTCCCTTGCCGGTAATTGCGGACGACCCAGAACGCCGCCACAGCGACAGCCAAGCCCAGCAGACTCCAGATGATCACTTTGCTGACCACGGGGAAAGCCGAGGAAGTCAGCATGCGCTCCAGCAGTACGCCCAGCCAGCGTTGTGCCGCGCGCTTCCAGCGGTCGTACCAGGTTTCCCCGCGGACGTCATGGAATTCGCGGCGGGCAAGAATCTCCGCCAGCTTCGCGCGTTCCGCCGAGTCGTCGGCTTTCGCAGCTTCCATGCCGCGCGCGTCGGCCAGCTGAAGATCGATGTATGAAGTCACCGCCGCGAGATTGGCCGCCGTCCGTTGTTTCGCATAGTCGTTAAGGGCAGGCGCGACGCCGCCGGTAGAAACATGAAAGACCCGGCCATCGGACTGGATTAGCCAGTGGTCGGGAAGGGTCTGGGCGATGGCCAGGGTTGCGGCGCTATCGCGCGCTGAGCCGGCGGTTTGCCGGAGCTGTTCCAGCTGCTGGATGTACTGTGCCAGCGTCAGCGGCGGTTCCGTCGCCAAAGCCATCGACGGCAGCAAGCTCAGCAGAAGAATGAAACGCGCAATGCGCATGCGGCGCATCCTACAAGGCGCCGGCGGCTGCCGGCGGCGCGGTTGCGCCGTCAATCGCCGACATCATCAGCTGAATGTCGAAGGCTTCCTTGCGCACCCGCTCGTCGTAGTACATCAGAGAGAGAGAGATAGTAAGGATGGGCGTCACCAGGATCTCAATCGCGTAGCTGACAACCGCGGACCCGACATTGAGCAGCGCGGTGCCTGCGCTTGCGCCTGCCGCCAGTCCCGCCGGGTTGGACTTAGTGATAATGGCGATGGCCGCCGCGACCGGCAGCATCAGCCCCATCTGTAGGGCAAATACCAACACGAAATACAGAAGGTAAATCAAAAAGACACGCCCGCGATGCTCGCGCGTGAGCTCACGGCTGCGCGACAGACTCTCGCCCAGCCCGGCATCTTCCAGCACGGCGACGGGAATCGCCAGCGCCCACATTAGAAAGAGAATGATGCCGGGCACGATCAACAGCACCAGTCCAATGGCAATGCCAATTCCCGAGCCGATCATGATGAAGAACACGCGCAGCAGCATGCCGGAGACGCGGCCATAGGCTTCGCGCAAGGTGATGGGCCGTTCCAGATAGGCAGCCGAAACTACGATGATGGTGGCCGAACTGGCAGCCGCTACGGCCAGCATCTGCAAGACCAGACTGATCAGGAATCCAATCGACGCAGCCATGATCGCCGGCGCCGAGAGGATTTTGGGAATCCACAGGGTAGCGGTTTGCACCAGGAACAGCGGCAGATAAGCCAGCGCAGCGATTCCGACAAACAGGGCGAAGCGGCTGCGGTAGAGCTGGAAGGCGCGATCCAGCAACTCTCCGAGCGTCAGCGGACGCAATAAAGGAGCCATGAAATTCTCCGCGGGATTTTGCGCCGATACTAGCATAGGGAAGTTTGTTTGCGCCGGTTTTGTGCCGGGAGCATCCACCGATCGAGGTGAACAACGTGCGACAACTGTTCGCAGTCATTCGCAGCCGCGGGGAGGCATGGCAGGACTCGCTTCGCCTGGAGGATCAGCAATCATGGGACCGGCATGCCGAGTTTATGGATGCGCTGGAGAGCGAAGGCTTCGTGGTGCTCGGCGGACCACTGGAGGGCTCGCCGGACGTCCTGCTCATCTTTCGCGCGGAGTCGCCGGAGGAGATTGTGGAGCGGCTCGCCGCCGATCCCTGGATCGGAATGAAGCTTCTTCGCATCAGCCGGATCTCTCCCTGGACGCTGCGGCTGGGCTCGCTGTGAGCTCGGCGCTTCCGCAGTAACCTCGCGTTAACTTCTTGATGCGACGCGAGCTAGTCGTTTTCCTGCAACTCGCACTCGGTTACTGCACAGCACCTTAATGCTCTTGACAAGGTTCCGCGCAAGTCGCATATTCAACCGAACAGCATTCCCATTAAAGGGTATTCTCTCCCAGGGCGAGTTAGGCCACATAACTCGCAAAAGCACATGCACGTGTCGCTTCGGTCGCGTGCTGCGCGCTCGACTTGCTTTTGTGAGGAACGTTTTGGCGTTACGACTGCCAGATCCCGCCTGTCTTCGCGACATCTTCTCGGCGTTGGGATTTGTCACGACCAGCCAGCGCATGACGCCGGTGCTGCAATGCGCCTATAAGGCGGCCCAGGTCAGCGACGCCACGGTGCTGCTGCAGGGCGAAACCGGTACCGGTAAGCAGGTCTTGGCCCGCGCCATCCATTGCCTGGATGAGAAGCGCTCCCGCTTTCCGTTTATCACCGTCCATTGCAGCACGGTCAGCGAGACGCTGGCGGAGAGCGAGCTCTTCGGCCATCGCAAAGGTTCGTTCTCGGGAGCGGTCGCCTCCCGCGGCGGGCTGTTCCAGGCGGCTGAGCGGGGTACGGTTTTTCTCGACGATGTGAACGACCTGCCGCTGCGGCTGCAGCCCAAGCTGCTGGATGTCTTACAACGTGGGACTGTCCGGCCGCTGGGCGCGGACCGCGAGCTGCGCGTCGACGTGCGGGTGATTGCCGCCGCCAACCAGCCACTGGAGCCGCTGGTGGAGGAAGGACAGTTCCGCGCCGATCTCTTCCACCGGCTCAACGTGATCCGTCTCTCGCTGCCGCCGCTGCGCGACCGCACCGAAGACCTTGCCGCCCTCATCCTGGAATTTGCGCGCCGCCACGCCAGCCTGCACGAGCCCATCGACTCGCTGGAGCCCGACCTGGTGCAGCACCTCGAAGCCTGCCGCTTTGAAGGCAACGTCCGCGAGCTGGAGAATGCGGTGCAGCGCATGCTGTTCATGAAAGAGGATGGCAACTCGCTGACGCGCGAAGATTGGCTGCAACAGGAGTCCGAGGCGGGCAGCCCGGCCAAGCATCGCGACGACATCCTGCAGGCGGCCAACCTGCTCTGGGTGGCGATGATGCAGCAGGAGGTGCCGTTCCCCGACCTGATGCGGCGCATCGAGAGCGAACTGCTGCAACGCGCCTTGCAGGTCGGCGGCAAGACCCGCCGCGAGATCGCCAAGCTGTTACAAACCAGCGAACGCACGCTTTATCACAAGATGAGCGCGCACGGCATCAGCGCCACCACCCGCCGCGCCGCGGGCTGAGGGTCGCACTCTGCCAATTCTTGCGTAACGCCGGCTGAGACGATCACAGCCGCTTCCGCGGGCGAAACGCCGCCAGGCATCGCAATCCACTGATTCTCCGACCCATGCAGCCGGACTCTCTCTCCACAGACCGGCGGTCTTCGAGCCGCAGATCTGGCGCGTCACTTGCAACACAAACTCAAGCCCAAGTGTGGTTGAACGCCGAAGCTTGAGGATTGCGGAATGCTGTCGCACGCCCGGGTCGCCAAAGAGACGGCAAACAAAGCCGTCAAACCGGCCGCACCAACCAATGCTCCGGTGGACGTTCCGGTTGAAGAGACGGCTGCCTCCGAAGTCGCGGCGCCGGAATACGGTCTGGCCGGTGTGACTCTGTTCCCGCCCGGCGGCAATGGCGATCCCAAGCCGCGGCCGCGTTCGAGGTTCGCCCGGGCAGGCGCGTTCGGGCGAACCGCGGGACTGCCAACAGCGCCGCCCATTCTGCATGAGGTCCTGCGCTCTTTCGGTCAGCCGCTCGACAGCGTGGACCGTGCGTTCTTCGAAGCGCGATTCGGCGAGCGCTTCGACAAAGTTCGCGTACACACCGACCCTCGGGCAGCGGCCTCAGCGCGAGCGGTGAATTCGCTCGCCTACACGGTGGGGCAGCAGATTGTTTTTGCCTCGGGCCAGTATTCCCCACAATCGCGGAGCGGCAGAAATCTGCTGGCGCATGAGTTGACGCATGTCCGGCAGCAGCGCTCGGCCATGCCTGCGGGCGAGCGCCTGGAGATCGGCGACTCCTTCGACGCATTCGAGCAGGAGGCCGAGACCGGCGGACGAAGCGCAACGAAAATCTCTGCTCTCCCCAGGCAGCGAGTGCAACGCGTCTCGGCCTGGCAGAAGTTCATTCGCTTCTTCGGAGCCGAAGGCACGTTTGACGACGACGAGTTGCAAAAATACTTGACGTTCCTCAACACGCAGAACCGCATCGAGGACGACTACGACAGCGACAACAAAGCCCGTGCCGTGGTCAAACGCTGGCAGGCCGGCAAGCCGGGGTATGCCTTATTCGCGCCGCAGAAGGTATTGCTGTTGAAAGAAATGTTGTCTGGCTACGTCAGCGGCGCCGACGAAAGAGGCATTCTCGGAATTATCGCCGGCTCGAAGGACGACGATCTGTACCGGATCTTCCAGCAGGTCAAGCCGGCGGAGATGCAGAAGCGGATCGGCGGCGATAACGGGAAGAAATTCGAGCGCCTGGTCCTGGAATACAAACGCCGCAACACCGATCCCATGGCGGGAACCGCACCTCCGACAGAAACCCAGCACCTGGTCACGGAGGCGGCACTCAACCCCGGATCCGTACTAGTGGACGAACCTCCCAAGGACGAGAAGAAGGAAGAAAAAAAGCAAGAGAAAAAGGAAGAAAAGAAGGAGGAGGAGAAAAAGGAAGAGAAGAAAGAAGAAAAGAAGGAAGAAAAAAAGGAGGAGGAAAAGAAGGAGGAGCCGCCGCCCCCGCCACCGACATTTAAGGAAGGTGACAAGATGACCGGCATCGCCGATGGCGCCTTCGAGAAGAAAATGGTTGCCGCCATCAAGAATTATGTTCATACCAGCGCCGTGGACTTCCAGGCAAAGAAGAAAAAGGGCATGGCGATTCCTCTCGACTCGGCGCGCGATATCGGAAAAGTAGCCCAGCAGAGCACGGAAGAATATTTCGGCCCCTATATTGAAGTGGCAACGCGTGAACCCTCGGACAAATACCATCCGGGAATCTTCGATGTGAAAACGGAAATTCATCCTCAGGCGGATGTGCCCATCACGTTGGAAGGCACGGGCGGCCATCCTGGGCGTTTGGGCTGGGTGCAGTACTGGATGGCGCAGCCGCAGGGGGGAAAGCCAGTCCTGGATGAGTTTCACTGTGTTACGACGCGCGAGCCGGACCAGTCTGAATTTGCCCGGGTCAAGGGCGTGATCGCGAAAGATGCCTCGCTGCAATCCGATATCGACGACACGATTCATGGCTGGCCCGCCGAGGCGACGGCCGGCATCAATATAGGCTTGCTACGTGACATCGGCACGGAAGACAAGATGCGGTGGCAACGTTGGGACATCTACACCACGGTCCTTCACGAGATGATGCACATCCTGCAACATCCCAACTACCAGCGAACCTACCAGCTGTTTGCGGGCAACGCGCAGGAGATTCTCAAAGAAGGCATGGCCGACGTCATGCGCCGCGACCTTTGGGACGGCCCCGGGCAGTTAAAGAAAAAACTGTCGACGCCGGCCTACAATGGCGTACGCAAGCAAATCGAAGGCGGAAAATACGACTACAAAGAAGAAGTCGTCCACTATCACGAAGACTACGACTACATTAAGGACGCGCGTAAGATTATCGACGGCGATGGAAAACATCCCGGTGTCGGCATGCCGAATGCTCGCGCGGCCTTCTTCATGGGGCACACGGACCTGTTGGGCATCGGCGAAGGGACGCGTGGCATAAAGCCGGCGGCGGGAATCGCCAACTACAAAGCCAGCGATGTGAAGGAAGCACAAATCGTGGTGGCCCAGGCCGGAGACACGCTCGATACGGTTCGAAAGCGAACTGGCGCGAAGGAAAATGGCGTTCTCGACGAGGCCAACGGCAAGCCGCTGAAGCCGGGCGATGCTATCACCCCTGGGATGCGCCTGAAGGTTGCCGGCATCCGCTACGTCAACACCATTCAGGCGGATACGTTGAAGACGGTCGCTGCTCAGAATCTGGTCATGGTCGACGAGCTCGCCGCCGCCAATGGTCTGGGGCCCGATCCCGACCACAAGTTCGCCCCAGGCACGCGCGTGTTGATCCCGATTCACCGCGGGGAGAAGTTCTAAAGCGATGTTCGAGGAGATCCTGCAAGGGCGATACGAGCAATGGCAGGGCCTTGCGCCGCATCTGACACTCGAGGACCTTTCCCGCTGGCTCGCGCCCGCCGTGCTTCACCCGCCGCGGCAGCGAGATCGCATTGCGACCCGATACTCCGTGGTCCAAATCGAGCGGCGCAGCGCGCCGTGCCTGTGGGAGGCGTGGATTCCGTTTGCCTCGCACGAGGTCGCAATCGTGGAAGTTGAAGATCCGCTCTGCTCCGATATCGACGCCACTCTCGAAGCGATGGGAAAACCGGAGACCGTTCTCGATGACCAGCGTTTGAGCGCCGACTACCTGGTGCGCGAGTTCGTGTTCCCACAGCGTGGCATTAATCTCTCCGTCGGGGACCCGCTGCCTTCAGTTTCCGAACGTCGAGCCTTGCTGCATGTCCGGCTTTTTCCTGCGATGACGCTGCAGCGCTATCTGACCGCTGTCGGCGAGCCCAATCCCACAACGCCGCAGACGAACGCCTAGGCGCGCCCCCAAGATTGCCGCCCAAATCGCTGCCAATTCCTGCAGTGGCGCCTGCCAATTACGGCAGTCATAGTATGGGGCGACAATTCGTCTGCCGCCCTAGGCCTTGCTCGCCTCGAGGACTCCATTCCAGGTTCGCGAACAGCTCGCGGGCGCGCGCCACTGCCATTTCTGACGGAAGGCGCAATCCTCGCGTCAGCCAGCTACTTCCGCCAGCGGGTTCCCGCCGTATTGCATATCGCTGATTTTGTTGCGGCGACGGCTCTGCAGCAGCGCTCGACACAAATCAGTCTCCGCCCCGCGTTGTGGAATGCGAATTGCCTCTAGTGACGGCCAAGGCCATCAAGGATGGATACCGGCGGGAGTGCGCAAATCGGCGACCGAGTGAGCTTTCGGATTTCCGATGTATTCCTGCCCGAGCCCTCCGAGGTGCTGGCGAACTTGACCCCTGAGGTGGAGACCCACGGCGTGGTGGTCGAGTTCTCTGACTCAGGCAGCAGCCCGAAAGCCTATGCGGTGGTGCGAATCACGCCGCAGCAGGCGGTGCTGCTTCCGGTAAGCGCGCTGCGCGTTTTGGACTGCGCTTGAAACCATCGAGTGCCTGTGGTCGCGGTGCGGTACCCAACCGCCGAAGTTACAGCTTGAGGAGGATGAAATCATGCCGCCGACGTTTACTTATCCGGGCGTTTACATCGAAGAGCTTCCCAGCGGCGTTCACACCATTACCGGCGTTGCCACGTCCATTGCGGCCTTTGTGGGATGGGCGCCGCAGGGCCCGACCGACCAGGCAGTGCTGGTGCAGAGCTGGTCGGACTTTGCCAGCCAGTTCGGAGGCCTGGATGCGCGCAGCCTGCTGGGATATTCGGTAAACCAGTTCTTCGCCAACGGCGGCCAGCAGGCGTACATCATTCGCCTGGCGCAGACCACCGCGCCGAGCGGCACGGCCACCGGCACGGCGCAAGCGTCCGTCACACTTACCGTGACCGGCGGCACGGTGACCTTCACCGCTAAGACTGCCGGGGTGTGGGCCAACTCCTATGGAATTCTGATCTCCGATGGAACGACCAGCGGGACGTTCAAAGTCACGGTCGCCTACTCGCCTGCTGGAACCGGCCTGGTTGCGCTGGAGGTCACCGACAATCTCACGCTCGCCTCCACCCTCACCTCCAGTTATGTCGGTATGGCGGTAAGCGGCGGTGCGACGGCGATTCCGGCGGACGGCTTCTATCAACTCACCGGCGGCGCCGACGGCAACGGTGTCGGCGTTCCCGCAGCCGGGCAGGCTTCGGTGCAGGTCTTCCAGCCTTCGAGCACGACCAACGGCTTCACGTTCACAGCGAAGAATCCCGGCGCGTGGGGCAATCTGCTGGCGATCACCGCGACGCCGCAAAGCGCAACCATGGATCCGACCGGGACGCGGCTCGCCATCAACGTGCTGTCCATCAGCCCGACCGGCTCGGCCACCGTCCTTGAAGCGTTCAACAACGTCTCGGTGCTGTCCACCGATCCTTCCTACCTGCTCACGATCATGAATTCGGATTCCAACTATGTCACGGTATCGTTGGACGGCACGCCGACGCAGGCGCTGAATCAGGCTGCGCCGGCGGCCGAATTCACCACCCAGCCGACGCCCATCGCCGGCGCGATTCTGGCCGGCGGCTACGACGGCATCGTGCTGGATCCGACCCAGGACACAAGCAGCGGCGGCGCACTGTTTGCCACCGCGCTCGATTCCAACCCCTCCGGCACCACCGGTGTACACCTGCTGGACACCATCTTCTTTAATCTGCTGTGCGTGCCGGGAGAGTCCGAATCGGTCGTCATCGGCAACCTGCAGGCCTACTGCTTCGGCAAGCGCGCGTTCTATATCGTCGATACTTTCCAGGGCGCGCAGATCGCCAACCTCATCACTTCCGGTCCGGCGGGTGTCGACACCGGCAACATCACCGGCCAGTACTCGATGAACTCGGCTTACTACTTCCCGTGGATCAACGCGCCCGATCCGCTGGCGGGAAATCGTGCGCGGCTGTTTCCGCCCTGCGGCTTTATCGCCGGAATCTACGCCGCGACCGATGCCACGCGCGGCGTGTGGAAGGCGCCGGCGGGCATCGATGCCAGTCTCACCGGCGAGAGCGGGCTGCAGTACGTCCTCACCGACCTGCAGAACGGCAGCCTGAACGTGCAGGCAGTGAATTGCCTGCGGGAGTTCAAGGTTTACGGCGATGTGGTCTGGGGCGCGCGCACGCTGCAGGGCAACGATCAAGCCGGCTCGCAGTGGAAGTACGTTCCCATCCGCCGGCTCGCACTCTTTCTCGAATCCAGTCTCTACGACGGCACGCAGTGGGTCGTCTTCGAGCCCAATGACGAGACGTTGTGGGGCCAGATTCGGCTGAACGTCGGCGCCTTTATGCAGCAGTTGTTCCTGCAGGGAGCGTTCCAGGGCACGACGCCGCAGCAGGCGTACTTCGTCAAGTGCGACGGCGAGAACAATCCGCAATCCAGCATTGATCAGGGCGTGGTCAACATTCTGGTCGGCTTCGCGCCGCTGTATCCGGCGGAGTTCGTCGTGATCCAGATCCAGCAGATGGCAGGACAGCTGCAATCGTAAGGAGGCAATTGTATGGGCGTACCGTTTCCCGCAAATCCGCACCGACTCGATCCGTATAAGAACTTCAAGTTCCGCCTGAAGTGGGACGGCAAGTATGTGTACGGTGGCAGCAAGCTCACGGGATTGAAGCGCACGACCGAAGTGGTGGAGCACCGCAACGGCGGCGATCCCTCGACGTCGCACAAATCGCCCGGCCGCAACAAGTACGAAGCCATCACGCTGGAGCGCGGCCTGACCCAGGACCTGAATTTCCATAACTGGGCCGGACTGGTGTGGAACTTCGGCTCGGCGCTGGGCTCCGAAGTTTCGCTGGCGAACTTCCGCAAGGACGTCTACCTGGAGTTCTACAACGAAGCCGGGCAGCTGGTGATTGCCTACAAAATCTTTCGCTGCTGGGTCTCCGAGTATCAGGCCATGCCCGATCTCGACGCCAATGCGAATGCAATTGCCATCGAGCACATCAAGCTGGAGAACGAGGGCTGGGAGCGCGACACCAGCGTGACCGAGCCGGTCGAGCCCACACTGACCACTGTAACGACCTAGTATGCGGGCCTTCTCGAATTCCGATCTCCTCGATCTGTGGGAGCGAGGGTCCGCACTGCATCCGCTGGATCGAGGTCTGCTGGCGCTGAGCGCGGCGTTGCCCGAGGTGCCACCGGCGACGCTCGCCGACTGGCCGCTGGGCCGCCGCAATCAGGCGCTGGTGGAGCTGCATGGCCGCTGCTTCGGCGCCGGCCTGCAGGGCTGGAGCGCGTGCCCGAGCTGCGGGGAAAAGATGGAGTTCGAGCTGGATGGACGCGCCTTGGCCCAGCAGCAGGACGCAGCGCAGCGAGATGAAACTCTGATGTTGAATGGGCAGACATTTCGACTTCCCAGCAGCCGTGACCTGGCCGAGGTCGCCGGCATGGCTGACTCGCAAGCCGCCGCGATTCGTCTGCTGGAGCGCTGCCGCATCAGCGACACCGAGCCGCTGGCGTGGGCGGATGAAGACGTGGAGCGGGTTGGCGAGCAGATGGCGCGTGCCGATCCGCTGGCGGAGATCAGGATCGCGCTGCGCTGTCCCGCGTGCGGCAACCAATCGGCGGAGACGCTGGACATCGTCAGCTTCCTCTGGGAGCAGATTCAAGCTCGCGCCAAACGGCTGCTGTGGGAGGTGCATGCCATTGCCTCGGTCTACGGCTGGACGGAAAACCAGGTGTTGTCGCTGAGCGCAGCGCGGCGCAGCCTCTATCTGCAAATGGTGCAGGCATGAGCGGCTATCTGCAACGTCTGGCCCGCTCCGTCACGCAGCCGGCGGAGACTGTGCATCCGATGCTGGGCTCGGTGTATTCGCCCGTGGAGTACGGCAGAGGCGGCGAGACGCTGGAGCAGAACATCGCCGTCACGGCGCGCGAGGCCACAGGGGCCAGTCCGCAAGAGCCGGAGGAATATCGTGAGCCGCAACCTGCGCTGACTCCGCTGCTGCCGCCTGGTCAACCGGCGTCCGCCGCTCGGCCGATGAGCCAAGAGGCCACGGGCGCGCAGCCCGTGCGCAGCGTGCCGGTCGAGTTTCAACCTCTATTGAGCGCAGCGCCCAATCCAGACTCAGCTTCGGAACGCCAGCCCCGCCGCGCCACTTCGTCAGAGGCCAATCGGCGCGATGAACAGGCCGTTGGCGATTACAAGCCTTTGCTGGCCGAGGCTCCAGCGCGTACCCGCCCTCCGCAGGTGGCGAGTCCCAAGCCGAAGCGCACCGGCGCGGCAGAAGACCGGACCTCCTCGCGTCGCACGGAAAACGAGCCCGACGACATCCAGATCCACATCGGTCGCATCGAGGTGACGGCGGTGCAGCAAGCCCCGCAACGCGCGCCGCTCAAGGCACTCCACAAAGGCCAAAGCCTCGATGAGTATCTCAAGCGCCGGGATAGGAGGGCCTGATGAGCAGCGCTCTCGCGATCCCGGGCGTTACGGCCGTGCTGCGGCACTACCTCAACAACGTCTACAACAACGTCAGCTCGGTGCTGGGCAGTGTGACGGTCGCGGCCAAAGCTCCCGACATCATCCAGGCTGAGGTCGGTACCGGGCAGACACGCACGCTGCTGGTGAATCTTTTCCTCCATCAGGTCACGCCGAACGCGGCGTGGCGCAATATCGGCCTGCCGTCGCTGGCTGCCGACGGCGGCACGGTGCTGAAGAATCCCCCTCTGGCGCTCGACCTGCATTACCTGCTGACCGCCTATGCATTCGAGGATAGCCACGCCGAAGCGCTGCTGGGCTACGCGGTGTCGTTCCTGCACGACAATCCGGTGCTGGCGCGGGCGCAGATCACCACCGCTCTGACGGCGCTGCCTGCCAACGCCTTTTGCGATGGCCTTCGCCTCTCCGGGCTGGCCAGCCAGATCGAGATGATCAAGATCACGCCGGCGACGCTGGGCCGCGAAGAGATGGCTTGGATCTGGACCGCCTTGAAGGCCGACTATCGCCCCACCTTCCCGTTCCAGGTTTCGGTGGTGCTCATCAACCCGACGAATGCCGCGGTGGCGGCACTGCCGGTGCTGACGCGTAAGGTTGCAGCGCAGCCCAATCTGCTGTCGACCTTCGCCACGCTGACGGAAGCCGATCCGCCCGGCGGCCAGCCGGCGGCCAATCTGGGAGACATTGTCACTGTGGAAGGCGCGAATCTTGCCGGTGCAGCCAGCGTTTTGCTGATCAACTCGCGGCAAGTGATCCGGCAGACCATCGGCGCGTTGAGCAATGTTCAGGACAGCTCGTTTCAGTTCACGATTCCCAACCCCAGCTTGCCGCCACCGCAGCTTCATCCCAGCGATCTCCCGGCGGGTATTTACACGCTGACAGCGCAGGTCACGTCGGGCGCGGACACGCTGGACACCAACGCCGTGCCATTCGCGATCGCGCCCCAGATCGGCTCCTCGTGGGCGCCGGGAACACTGCCCTCCGGCACAACTACGGTCACGGTCCCCTGCGCGCCTTACGTGCGGCCCGGCCAGCAGGTGTCGCTGCTGATCGGCGGCCAGGAAGCATCGGCTGATCCCTTCACCACGCCGACGAATTCACCGTCCTTCACCTTCCCGGCGCTGCAGCCGACGCCGCTGGTACCGGTACGGCTGAGGGTGGACGGCATCGACAGCCCAATCCTCGATCTGACCAAGACCCCGCCGGTCTTCACCGGCCCGATGGTGCAGGTGACGTGATGGCGACCGCGACCGCCAAAACGGAGTGGCTCGAGGCCAACCTGGCGTTTCTGGCCGGGGAATTCGCGCGCCTGTGCGATCAATTGGGCGCGAAGGAAGCGGCTCGCCATTCGGCCCACATTGTGGGACCCGCGATAAGAAGCCATGCGGAGTTGGAGCCGCCGCCGGCGATTGATCAGCTGGCGGAACTTCTCGGCCTGAGCACGTTCGAGCGCGAGCTGCTTCTGCTCTGTGCCGGCGTGGAGATGGACTCGAAGCTGGCGGCGCGCTGCGCGGAGGCGCAGGGGCATCCCCAGCAGGCGTACGTCACCTTCGGCCTGGCGATGGCGGCTCTCACCGATCCGCACTGGAGCGCGCTCACTCCTTCGCGGCCGTTGCGGCGCTTCCGCCTTGTCGAGGTGGAAGGCGGCCGCAGCCTGGCATCGTCGCCGGTGCGCATCGATGAGCGCATTCTGCATTTCCTGGCGGGAATGAATCTGCTGGACCAGCGGCTGGAATCGTTTCTGCGCGTCAGCCCGCGCCCGCAGTGGATCGCCGACCAACATCGTTCGCTGGCGTCGCGGGCGCTGCGCGTGATCGAGAGCTACTCGCAATTCCCGCCGCTGGTACACCTCTGCGGCGATGATCCGCAAGGTCACGAGGACGTAGCCGCACTGGCTGCGCAAGACATTGGCCGTCCGCTGCTGGTATTGCGCGTGGAAGACTTGCCGCCGGTCGGCGCCGAGCTGGATCAGTTCGCTCTGCTGTGGGAGCGCGAATCGCTTCTGCTGCCGGGCGCTTTGCTGATGCAATGCGCTGCGGGATTGACGGCGCCGGCAAGGCATCTGATTGAGCGCCTGCCCGGGCTGATCTTCCTGAGCAGCCGCGAGCCGGTGCGGCTGGAGCGCGCGTTCCTGCGCTTCGACGTCAACAAGCCCGACCCGGTCGAGCAGAAGCATCTTTGGCAGCGGGCGCTGGGTCCGGCGGCAGCGAACTTCAATGGCGCGCTGGACGATCTGGCGGAGCAGTTCCGGCTGAGCGCGCGCATGATTTTTTCTACCGGCGCGCTGCTCTCCCACGATGGCGGATCCGACAATGTAGGACTACAAGCCAGGGATCTGTGGAATGCCTGCTGCTCCCTGGCGCGGCCGCGGCTGGAGGACCTGGCGCAGCGCATCGTTCCCTACGCCGGCTGGGACGACCTGGTGCTGCCCGAGGTGCAAAAGCAGGTCTTGCGGCAGATAACGGCGCAGGTGCGGCATCGCATGCAGGTCTATGAGAGCTGGGGCTTTTCCGCCCGCGGGCGTCGCGGGCTGGGGGTCAGCGCGCTGTTCGTCGGCGAAAGCGGCACCGGTAAGACCCTGGCGGCCGAGGTTCTGGCGCACGAACTGGGGCTGGATCTGTATCGCATCGATCTGTCCGCCGTCGTCAGCAAGTACATTGGCGAGACCGAAAAGAACCTGAAGCAGGTCTTCGATGCAGCCGAGGAAGGCGGCGTACTGCTTCTTTTCGACGAAGCGGATGCGCTATTCGGCAAGCGCGGCGAGGTGAAGGACAGTCACGACCGCTACGCCAACATCGAGGTCAGCTACCTGCTGCAGCGCATGGAAGCGTATCAGGGGCTGGCGATCCTGACGACCAACCTGAAATCGGCCATGGATCGCGCCTTCCAGCGCCGGCTGCGCTTCACGGTGAACTTCCCGTTCCCCGACGCGGCGCAGCGCGAAGAAATCTGGAGCCGGGTTTTTCCCGCCACCACTCCGACCCAGGACTTGAGCCTGAAGAGGCTGTCGCAACTCAACGTCGCCGGCGGCAACATCCGCAACATCGCGCTGAATGCGGCTTTCCTGGCGGCGGAGGCGGGAACGCCGGTAGTCATGGCGCATCTGGCGGAGGCCGCGAAGCTGGAGGCGCAAAAGATGGATCGCCCGCTCTCCGAGGCGGAGATTCGGGGGTGGGTGTGAGCCGCATTCATCTGACCATCGACCGGCTGGTGCTGAAAGAGCTGAACACTGCCGACAGCAAGGCGCTGACGGAGACGCTGCGCGCGCAGCTGTCGCAGATGCTGTCGGATGGCAAGACGCGTGCCGAGTGGGCGCGATCGCATCGCACGCCGGTGTTGAAGCTAGGCCGAATGCCGCTGGAAGCCGGAAGCGCGGGCGCAAGAAACCTGGGCAAGCAGATAGCCCGCGCCGTGGGAAAGGGGCTGAAGCCATGAGCCGCGCCACGTTTGCCCGCAGGAAAAAGGCCGTGCCCGCGCCGGACCTTAGCGTAAGCAGCAAGCAGGTGTCCGGCAGTCTTCGCGTGGGCCATCCGAACGACCACTTCGAGCGCGAAGCCGACGGTGTTGCGAGCAGGATTATGGGGAGCGAAGGCGGAAAGCGCGATTGGTCGGTGTCGAGCATGACCGCGACACCGGCGCTGCAGAGAAAGTGCGAGTGCGGCGGAAGCGGCCAATGTGCCGGCTGCAAGGAGCAGGACACGCTGCGGCGCAAAGCGACAGGCCCCGCCGGCGCCCAGTCTGTGCCGCCAGCGGCGCAGGAGGCTCTGCAGTCTCCCGGTCATCCGTTGGACAAGAGGGCGCGCGATTTCTTCGAGCCGCGCTTCGGGTGCGATTTCAGCGGGGTCCGCGTGCATGCCGATTCCGTGGCCGCCGATGCCGCCGAGGCAGTCAACTCGGCTGCCTACACTGTGGGACACGACATTGTCTTCGGATCCGGGCGCTATAACTCGACTTCGACGGCCGGTAGAGAGCTGCTCGCACACGAGCTCACCCACGTCGTGCAACAGAGCCGTGCATCCCACAGTGTGGGATCGGCACAGGAAGCTGAAGCTGAGGCTTCCCGGTCGGCCGGCAGGATGGTGAGCGGAAAACGTCCGGCGGTGAGATTGTCCGCTCCGCGATCGATGCAACGGCAGCCGCTGACCAAGGATGTGCCCAAGGCCGATCTTTCCGAAAACGCTTCGCCCTTGCTGGCTTCGGCGATCGGCTCGGTGACGCTCGACGGCTTCGAGACCGGCAAGTCGGAGCTTTCCGGCGGAAATCAGGCAAAGCTGTCCAAGACGGTGGAGACCATCTGGAAGCTGCTCAAGCAGTATCCCGCCTCGAAGATTCACGTCATCGGATACACCGACGCTGTGGGACAGGAGAACGACAACCAGACGCTGGGCCAGGCACGCGCCGACGCGGTGCAGTCCACCCTGCTGGGGCTGGGCCTTCCCGGAGTGGCGATCAACGCCGAAAGCCGCGGTGCGAATAACTTGCTGGTGAAGACCAAGAGGGCCGAGCCGCGCAATCGGCGGGTTGAGGTTCGCTTTGAGCCGTCGACCATGCTGCGAGGAGGGTTGGCCGGCGGTCTAGGCTCCACGCCGAGCAAACCTATCGATTGGCACCAGGAGGGCGTCAAGGTCACAACCAATCTTTGCGATGTGAACCCGACACTGTGCGGAGGCAAGCCCGGCATTCCGCCCACCAGCGGCACGCCGCTCGATACCAAGCCGATTCCGGACGACGTTCCCTACGACCTGATGGATGTGCCTGGCCTGAACGACGCTTATCGCAGTCACGGCCAAAGTCCGTCGCAGGCCGGCGACACAAGGGCGACTTTTGCGCGGCTCTACAAGAAGTATCGCAATATGGGCCTGCCCGAGAAGATTGCGGCGAAGCTCGCCAATTCTGAGATGACAAGCACGGCGGGCCAGGACCAGAGCCGCGACAATCCGAACTCCATCGACCGCTCCAATCAGCAGATGAAGCAGGATTTTCCCGGCTCTACGACGATTGGCCCGGCCAATCTGCCGTGGAAGCTGGAATTTTGAAATGAACGTACGAGGCGACGATTCAACGATGGCGGCAATCCGGCGAGCCAGCAAGCGCCGCCAGATAGCGGAACTCTTATGAGCACTTCTCCCATATCGCCGCGGCTGGTCAAAGGTGGCATCGTCACCATGGATCCCGACACCACCGCGCTGCAGAGCGTTATCGCACTGCAGTACAACGCGGACTCACTGACCCGCACGCTGCAAATCCAGGCGGTGCAGGGACAGCAGGATGGCACGCGCGTCAATGCGCTGCGCTTGCGCGGGCCGGCGGTGGAGACCATCAAGCTGGATGCCGAGCTGGACGCCACCGATCAGCTGGAATTTCCCAACCAGAATCCCATCACCGTGAAGTACGGTCTGCAGCCGCAACTGGCGCAGCTGGAGATGCTGGTCAACCCGACGGTGGAGACGCTGATCGCCGACGACAACATGGCCAACGCGGGCACGCTGGAGATCATTCCGCTGGAGCAGCCGCTGACGCTGTTCGTGTGGAGCAAGATGCGCGTGGTGCCGGTGCGTATCACCGACTTCTCCATCACCGAGGAAGCCTTCGATCCAAGCCTGAATCCGATACGCGCCAAGGTGAGCTTGGGGCTGCGCGTGCTGAATGTCGATGATCTGGGCTTCGATCATCCCGGCGGGCGCATGTTCATGAGCTACCTGACGAACAAAGAGCAGCTGGCATCGCAGGCGGCCTCGGTCGCAATCTCCGTGCTCGGGCTGGGAGGGTTGCCATGAACAATCCACTGCAGGCACTGATTCAGATGGGCGTGGTGCCCACCGTTACTTTCCCCGCCGACAGCCGCTACTACGGCTCGAGCACGTTGTCGTATGTTTCGCCAAGCGGGCAGATGATTACCTACCTGGCGCGACGTTTTGTGCCGCAGCCGGGCGCGCCGAACTTTGCGACGGTTGCCCAGCACACCGTGCGCCAGGGCGACCGGCTGGACCTGATCGCCGCGAAATATCTGGGCGATCCGCTGATCTTCTGGCTGATCTGCGATGCCAACGGCGCCATCCAGCCCGAGAAGCTGGTCGAGACTCCGGGAACGGTGCTGAACATCACCATGCCGCAAGGCGTGCCGGGAGTGTCCAATGCAGCTGGATAGCGTGCAGCTGAGCCTGATGATGGGCGCGTTCGTTCCGCAGGCCGTGCCGCGCCCGGTGCTCGACGCACTGGACGAGGTTGAGGTCACGATTCGCGACACCGGCACCAGCGGCTTTCAGCTCACCTTCCTGATCGACAAGCAGTCGCCGCTGAACATCATGTTCCTGCTAACGGGCGGCATGCCGCTGCTCTTCATGCGCGTGGTCCTGGTGGCGACCATCAACGGTCAAGCCAACGTGCTGATGGACGGCGTGGTCACCAACAACCATATTTCACACGGCGATAAAGGTTCGAACTCCACGCTGACGATTACCGGCGAAGACCTGAGCGCGCTGATGCATCAGTCGAACTGGAGCGGCTTTCC
>Ga0335081_10003217_pt1 | contig 25659 bp, 29 predicted proteins | sample Lox_Sample_35_FD_206713 | JGI IMG/M metagenome (GOLD analysis project Ga0335081, IMG submission 206713) | Soil microbial communities from Loxahatchee National Wildlife Refuge, Florida, United States - Lox_Sample_3.5 | ecosystem: Environmental > Terrestrial > Soil > Wetlands | place: USA...
CGACCCGAGCCACGCGCTGGCGATCGCCGAGCGGGTGCTGGCCGGCGCTCCGGCTTTGGAGCTCGCGGGCGCGATGACGCACTTCGCGACCGCGGACGATGATCCGGAGTTTCTCGCCCATCAGCTTGCAACCTTCGCCCCGTTTGCCGCCGAGCTGCGGCGGCGCAGCCCCGGCGTCGTCCTTCACGCCGCCAACAGCGCAGCGACAATCCGCGAACCAGGCAGCCATTTCGACCTCGTCCGCTGCGGGATCGCGGTCTACGGCGCTGACCCTATGAACGAGGATCCGGCACCGTTCCGTCTCGAGCCGGCCCTCGAGCTGATCTCATACGTGGCCGCCGTAAAGGTGGCCCGAGTCGGCGAGAGCGTCGGTTACGGACGTCGCTTCATCGCCGAGCACGACACGTGGATCGCAACCCTCCCGATCGGATACGCCGACGGGATCCGGCGCGAGCTGAGCGGCAACTGCGACGTGTTGGTGGGCGGGCGCCGGTTTCCGCTCGTGGGGACGGTCAGCATGGACAACATCACGATCGACCTCGGGCCGCACCCGGATGCGAGGCCGGGAGACCTTGCGACAATCATCGGTGTGCAGGGCGCCGAGCGCCAGACCGCTGAGCAGCTCGCGAGGCGGCTTGGAACGATCAACTACGACGTCCTGTGTGCGATCTCGGCGCGCGTCCCGCGCGTCCATCACCGCGACGGGCAGCCGGTCTGATGACCGTTCCGGTTGCGACCGCCACCCGCGAGCCGCTGCGTGCGATGACAAACCTCGCGTGCCCGGGTTGGCTGGTCGGGGGAGCGGTGCGTGACCGGCTCGTGGGACGTCGCACCGGCGACTTCGATCTGGCCGTCGCCGGCGATCCGCGAGCGGTCGCGCGCACGCTCGCGCGCACGACGAGGGCGCACGCCTTCAAGCTGTCGGATGGGTTCGGAGCCTGGCGCGTAGTCGCGCACGACAAGTCGTGGCAGATCGATCTGATGCCGCTCAACGGGCGCACGATCGAGGCCGACCTCGGCGAACGAGATCTGACGATCAACGCGATCGCCGAGCCGCTCGGAGGCGGTGAGCTCGTGGATCCATTCGGCGGGAGCGCAGACCTCCGGGCTGGGCGTCTGCGAATGGTCTCTCGAGAAGCCTTCAAGGCTGACGCGTTGCGCACTCTACGCCTGGCGCGACTGGCTTGCGAGCTCGGTTTCGAAGTCGACCCCGAGACTGCCTCGGTAGCGCGCGCCAGCGCACCCGCGCTAGCGCGCGTCGCGCCCGAGCGCGTGTTCGCGGAGCTCAAGCGGATCGTCGTCAGCGAGCGCGTTCTCGACGGGGTCGAGCTGGCGGACTCGCTGGGGGCGATCGCGGCCGTGCTGCCGGAAGTGGACGGGCTGAAGGGAATCGCCCAGAGCCGCTACCACCATCTCGACGTGTACGAGCACACACTCTCGGTGCTCGCCGAGACGGTCGCGCTGCAGCGCGACCCCGCCGGCGTGTTCGGCGAGCAGGCAGACGCGGTCTGCGCCGTGCTCGACGAGCCGCTCGCCAACGAGCTGACGCGCGGGCAGGCACTGCGTTTCGGAGCGCTGCTGCACGACATCGCCAAGCCGCAGACGCGCAGCTACACGCCTGAGGGACGCGTGACATTCGTCGGTCACGATAGCCTCGGCGCGCAGCTCGCCGGCGACATCCTCCGCCGGCTGCGAGCGAGTGAGCGCCTGGCCGAGCACGTCGCCGCGCTGGCCCGCCACCACCTGCGGCTCGGGTTCCTCGTGCATGAGCTGCCACTCAGCCGCAGAACGGTCTACCACTACCTCCACGCGTGCACGCCGGTCGAGGTCGACGTGACTGTGCTGAGCGTCGCCGATCGTCTCGCAACGCGTGGATCAGGCGCCACCGAGGCGATCGCCAAGCACCTGCGGCTGGCGCGTGAGCTGTTGGCCGAGGCGCTGGTCTGGCGCGCCGATCCGCCGCGACCGCCGGTCCGCGGCGACGAGCTTGCGGATGCACTCGGGCTGGATCCGGGACCGCGGCTCGGATGGCTGCTCGACGAGCTGACCGTCGCCAGCTTCGCGGGCGAGATCGACACTCAAGAGCAGGCGCTGGACCGAGCACGCGAGACGCTCAGCAGGCTCCATGGATGAGCACGCGAGACGCTCAGGGGGACGGGCTCCCGGCATGAGCACGCGAGACTGCCCGTTTTGCAGGGTCATCGCCGGTGAGCTTGCGGGTGAGATCCTCGACGAGGACGAGCGGACGATTGCGTTCATGGCCAGTGAGCCCGCGACCCGTGGCCACGCGCTCGTCGTCCCACGCTGCCACGCACCGGACCTGCTCGGGATCGCCGACGATGACCTGGCGGCGGCGGTCGCGGGCGCGATGCGCCTCGCGGCTAGGGCGGTCGACCGCCTCGGCGCCGACGGCGTCAATGTGATCAATGGTTGTGGGCGCGCTGCATGGCAGACCGTCCCGCACTTCCACATCCACGTGATCCCGCGCTACGCAGGCGATCAGTTGCGGCTGGCCTTGAGGTCCCCATCGGCGGGGCCCGAAGACATCGCGGCCGTCGCGGCGGTGCTGCGCTGATCGCCCTGTCGGCGGCGAATTGCCGGGCCTGGTAGGTTTTGCACGTTTGGGTCGGGCCCGCGCAGGCTCGCGATGTGTTCACATAAGGGGAGTACATGCCAACGGGAACCGTCAAGTGGTTCAGTGACGACAAGGGCTTTGGCTTCATTACGCCCGATGATGGCGGACGAGATCTCTTTATCCATTTCAGCGGCATCACCGGCGACGGCTACCGTTCGCTGGCCGAGGGGACGAAGGTGTCCTACGAGGAAGAGGCAGGTCCCAAGGGCCCGAAGGCGGTCAACGTCACGAAGCTATAGCGGCACGGCGCGCCAATCTGCCACATAGAGAACACGTTCGTTTGGCCGGATGCAGGCCGCGCTTGCGTTGTGCGTGCGCAACTGCGGTCCGACGGCCGTGTTCAATGATGGATATGAAACGACTCTCCCTGCTGACGGGCGCCGCCACTGGTATCTTGTCGCTGCTTGCGCCGGCGTCGATCTCGGCGCAGACGACAACGACAGCCGCGCCGACGATCGGCCAGACGGTGCAGCTCGGCATGACCCGCTCGGCGCTGGTGCCGCCGGACTGCCCCAAGGGGGTCTCGTCTGCGAACTGCACGATCGTCCTCACCCAGTCGACCGCAGTCGAGTCGCTGCGAGACAGCGTCGCGTACCCGACGACGGTCAAGCAGCCGGGCCTGGTTGTCGCGTGGACTGTCGGCCTCTCGCGACTGTCGACCATCACGAGTGCGGCCCACAGCGCGATTCACTACCTCGACACGACCTACGGCGGGACGACACAGGCGGCGATTTCCGTGCTCGAGCCGATCGGGGCCAAGAGCCTTCACCAATGGCAGCTCGTCGCGGAAAGTCCGGTCGTTCACCTGCAGCCGTATCTGGGCTATGTCGTTCAATTCCCGCTCGCCACGCCCCTACCCGTCGCAACCGGGGACATAGTGGCGCTGACGGTTCGGACGTGGGCGCCCGTGTTGTCCTTCGACCTCACGCCCGGCCAATTCGCCTACCGGCAAAGTCGATCATCCAACTGCGCCAAACCGGCATCGACCCAGCAAGCGCAGCTGACACTCGGACAGAGCGCGCGTTACACATGCAACTATCCCGGCACCCGCGTCGAGTACTCGGCGACTGAGATCACGACGCCGGCGCCACCTAAGAATCAGGTCCACGCGACCGATCAGCCCAGCGGTTAGCCCTTAGCTAGCTAATGGGCGATCCTCATGCCGCCGTGTGCTTGGGAACGGGAATCGGAATGATCACGTGGGTTCGGGCATCCATGCCCGAATCCTGAGAGAGCGTTTTCCGCCTGCCTCCGGCGGCGGGCTCCGCATGGTGATCGACGCGTCGAAACTTGACTTGTTCGTGCAAGTTGCGATCACCAAACGGAGCTGGTTCTCGAACGGGCCAGGACGGGCCACTAGATCCCGGCCCCGCCGCTCCCACTCCCGGTGCTCGCGCCTCCTCCGGAGCCCGAGCTAGTTGTCCCACCGCCGGTCGATCCGCCACCACTGGCTGGGCTGGCGCCGCCGGAGGCTGAACCTGACCCCGATCCCGCCGCGGCGCCCGACGTCCCGAGTGATGTGGATGACCCGGACTGTCCCGACGTGCCTGACCCGGAACCGCCCCCGCCGGTCGGCGCGCCGCCGCTGGATGAAGCGGACGAGCCACCCGAGGGATTTGCGCCGCTCGAGCTGCCTGAACCGCTCGAGCTGCCCGATCCACCGTTAGCGCCAGATCCCGTCGGCGAGGTTGACGATGTCGACGTCGATGTGATCGACTTGGACGCGCTCGTCGCGGTCGTAGCGGGACCTGTCGGGACAGTCAGCTGTGGTGCGCCGGAGGTATCGCTCTTGGCGGTCGATGAGCTGCCGCCACCGCACGCCGATAGGCCGAACGGGACGGCGAGTGCAGCAAACAGCACCTGACAGCAAGACCGTGCACTCATCGGCCGCTCCTAGGAGCCGAGGGGCTCCATCCGTCGGCCACAGTGTGGGCAGTCGTTGAGATCCTTTTGAGAAAGCTGATCGCACCAATTGCAAAAGCGCAGGTTCTCGACTGCCCAAGGGAGCTCTGACGGCGTCGGAGCCAACGGCAGCAGCTGAGCGACCACCTCCAGCTCCTCGCCGGTCTCGCGGTCGAGGTAGACGCAACCGGGTTCCGCCTCGATGATCACCTCACGACCGGTGGAAGGCGTCCGAAACCGGTACTTCTGGCGCAGCCTCATGCCGCAGCATGCTACCGCGGAGCCTCCGCAGGAGTCGTGCGAGACCACCACGTCCGCTTGGTGATCGCAACTCGGACAGACGAGTCGAGCAGCGGCACGTCGATGACCGTGCGGAGCCCGGCGCCCGAGGCAGGCCATGAGACCCGTTTCGCCATTCGGCCAGGAAGGCGCAGTGCGATTCGAGCGGGAGGCGCCGTGTGATTCGAGCCGTCATGCCCAACCGCAGCGCTGTGATGCCGGAGGCTTGGATAGAGTGCCGCGCTCAGCGTATGGTCAAAGCGTTAGCACGTCCCGCTGCTCTGGTTCCGTGCACGGTGCTGCTGGTCGCGCTCGGTGGGTGCACGATCAAGCACCCAACGGCGGACCTCGTGCGCGGGAAGCAGCTGTTTGTGGCCAAGTGTGGGGCCTGCCACACGCTGGCCCACGCCGGGACGACGGGAACGGTGGGACCAGACCTCGACGACGCATTCAGGCAGGATCGGGCTGACGGCGTCAAGAGCACATCGATCGAGGGCCTGGTCAACTACTGGATCCAATATCCCAACACCCAGGGTGTGATGCCGGGGATGCTGCTCAAAGGGCAAGACGCTCAGGATGTTGCTGCCTACGTGGGCGCAGTCGCGGCGCGGCCGGGGCAGGACACCGGGGCTTTGGCGACCGCGGTCGCCACGGTCTCGCAGAAGCCGGCGGTCGAGAAGAACGGGGTTGTGGAGATCGACGCGAACCCCAACGGCCTGCTGAAGTTCACGGCGTCGAGCGCGCGGGCGACGGCGGGCAAGGTGACGTTGCGCATGCAGAACAAGTCGTCGGTCATGCACGACATCGCGATCAAGGGCAACGGCGTCAGCGAGATCGGCGCGGTCGTCCAAAACGGTGGCGTCTCGACCGTGACCGCCGACCTCAAGCCTGGCACGTATACGTTCTACTGCTCGGTCGACGGCCATGCCGCTGCCGGCATGACAGGCCCGCTGACGATCAAGTAGCGGGCTCATCGACTCCCGGCGCCGATCCCCTCCCCGGGCGCGCGTTGCTTGAGCCGCCGTAAGAGGTCCTCGCCTCGGCCGGCGGCGACCGCGCGCGCCGCACGGCGCTCGTCGAGCTCGATGCCATGCTCGAGCGCGTAGTCGAGCAGCTGCTGGCGCTGCTCGCTCTCCTGTGCCACCTTCAAAAACAGCCAGCAAAACAGGCCAATCGTCAGCAGGCTCTCCTCGACCATCATCAGTCCGGCGGCGGCGATCTGATCGCCCATCGGGCTGATATGCCAGTGCGCGTCGCTGGCGCGGTAGTACGGGTAGAGGACGGTGCCCGAGAAGATCATCACGTTCGCCAGCACGGTTCCCGCCAAGCGCACGACGATGATGTACACGAGCCGTGCGGCATTTGTGAACCAAGCCGGCTTCGGGAGCGGGCCGAGCAGCGCCATCCACATCGCGATGCCGAAGAAGAGAAAGCTGGCGTGCTGCAGCGCGTGGATCGCGTCGTGGTGAAGCGCCGCCTGGTAGAGCGCCGGTAGGTGCCAGACGTAGAAGTTCACCGCCCATAGGACAACCGCCACGACGGGATGGGTCAGTGCTCGCAAATGGCTCAGATATCGCGTTCGCAGCAACGGCGCGAGCATCGGCCCGGTGAGACCGAGGACGATCAGCAGCGCGGACAGATCCCCGATCAGCAGGTGCTCCGCCATGTGCGCGACGAGCAGCTGGTCTGCCAAGCTGTCAGCCGGATAGCTGAGAGCGGTCGCCAGCACGAGCAGGCCTGCCGCGTAGCACGCCTGGCGCCAGCCGGGGACCGCTCGGTGCTCGTGAGCGAGCTCCTGGGCACGCGCACGGTACGGGAGCCAGCACAGCAGGACGACAACCGACGGGACGATTCCGTTGATCGAGCCTGCGGCGGCGACGGGTGGCACGCCTCAATGGTGCCATGGGCGGGTCGTCTGGCGAACCAGACCCAGCCCGCTAAGCGTAGCGAAGCTAACTCAGGGCCCGCGCCACCAGCACAACCGCGACGATCACGGCGAAGACGACCACGACGTAGATCAACGCTCGGAATGCGGCGGCCTCGGAGCGGAGCGGATTCAGCACAGGATCGAGGCGGCCGATCCCCAAGCGGAGGGAGCGAACGAGCTCATTTCGCCAAGCCGTCGGGAAGGATCACGTGGATTCGGGCATCCATGCCCTGTTCCTGAGAGACCAACATCCGTCGTGGCCCCGGCGGCGGGCCGGCGTCGTGGTCGACGTCTCGAAACTCGACTCGCTCGGGCAGCTTCAGATCACCAAGCGGAGCTAGAGCACGTAGACGGTCGTGTAAACGACGATCCACATTGCGTCGACGAAGTGCCAGTAGATGCCGGGGACCTCCATCCCCGCATGGCTCTCCGGCGAGTAGTGTCCGCGAAAGGCGCGGATCGTGACGATCAGCAGCAGGCACAGGCCGATGAACACGTGCGCGCCATGAAGCCCGGTGAGCGCGTAGAAGACCGTCGACTGTGCGGAATAGCGGGGGGAGAAGCCGACGTGGATGTACTCGTTGACCTGAACCGTCAGGAATGTCAGGCCGAGCAAGAAAGTGGAGACCATCCCGGCCCTGAGGCCGAAGCGGTTGCCGTTCTTGATCGAGGTCAGCGCCCAGTGGAGCGTCAGCGAGGATGACAGCAGGATCGCGGTGTTGACGCCCGCGACGTCCTCGGGCAGCGTCGTGCCAGGAGCAGGCCACGGATTGTGGTTGACGACCCGGATGAAGAAGTAGGCGGTGAAGAACGCGCCGAAGATCATCACCTCGGACATGATGAAAAGCAGCATTCCGAGCGTGGGTGCGTGAACCCGCGAAGAACGGTGGGCGGGTGGCGGTCCGTGGTGCTCGGCGTGCGCGACTGCGGCTGCTTCCATCCGGGCCTCCTGGACTAGGCGAAGGCGGTCGTTTGGTCTTCGTGGACGACGTGCTCCACGGGCTTGCCGGTGGCGGTCCGCACGCGCTCGATCAGATGGGTCCGCAACCAGCCCGATTTGGTCTCGGCAAGCGTCGAGATGACGATATCGTCGACGCGGAAGTACTGGAGCGCGTTCATAATCGCGGTGTAAGGATCCGGATCGCCGATCATTCCGGCGGCGAACAATCCTGCCCCGCGGAGGCGCTCGACGATCAGCTTCAGGCGCGTCCTCGCGCGCCTGGCAGCGCTCCCGTCGCCGCCCTCCTGCGGCACGACGACGAGGAACAGGCGGCCGCGCTGTTTCGCGGCCTCGGTCTGTGCCCTGGTCTGCAGCGCCTCGAAAAGCTCGTCGGCGCTGGCTGTGCGGTTGGCGACCGCGAGCGTGACGTGGAACGGCAGCCCCTCGGTATCGGGGTCGGCGACGACGTGCTCCACAGGGAGTCCCGACGCATGTTTGACGCGCTCGATCAGATCGCGCCGCAGCCATCCCGAGCGGGTCTCCGGGAAGGTCGAGATGATGATCTCGTCGGGGCTGTACTCGTGCACGGCGTCGATCGTCGCGGTATACGGATCAGGGTCTCCGACCTCGCCGAGCGCCTCGATGCCCTCGGCGTGGACGAATTCGAGTGCGAGGTCGACGCGGGCTTGAGCGGCGTCGAAGACGGCGTCGTCGTAGACCACCAGGCCGGCGCGCGGGCGATTCTGCGGTACACACAGCGCGAAGCGCGCATCGCCCTGCTCGACGCGCCTCCTGACGGCCTCGATCAGCGGCCGGCCGCCGAGGGTCTCGTTGGCGACCACGAGGATCGTTCTCATGTGTGGCGCTCCTGACCCGGCGTTGACAGGGCTCGGGCTGCGGCCACGGTCCTGGTGGCCGCGGGCGACTTGAAGATCCCGTGCACGGCTCCGGGAATGCCGTACTCGTACGGCCCGCCGACGACGGTCGGCACTGCGTCGAAGTTGAAGATCGGGGGCGGCGAGGAGACCTGCCACTCGAGCGTCAGCCCGCGCCACGGGTTAGCCGAGGCGCGTGGTCCGTAGCGCCAGCTGGCGATGATGTTGTACAGGAAGATCAGCGTGCTGAGGCCGAGGATGAACGAGCAGATCGAGATGAACAGGTTCCAGTCGGCGAACTTGGCCGCGTACTCGGCGACGCGCCGTGGCATCCCCTCGATGCCGATGATATGCATCGGGCCGAATGTCAGGTTGGCGAAGATGAACGTGATCCAGAAGTGCCACTTGCCCAGGCGCTCGTCGAACATCCGCCCGGTCATCTTTGGGAACCAGTAGTAGACGCCGGCGAAGATCGTCATCAGGGAGCCGCCGAACAGCACGTAGTGGATGTGAGCGACGATGAAATACGTCTGGCTGACGTGGATGTCGAACGGGATCATCGCGAGCATGATCCCGCTGATCCCGCCGCACGTGAACATCGTCAGGAAGCCGAGCGCGAACAGCATCGGCGTGTCCAGGTGCAGGACGCCGCGCCACAGGGTCGCCAGCCACGAGAAGACCTTGATCCCGGTGGGGATCGCGATGATCGCAGTCGTGATCATCATCGGGATCCGAATCCAGGCGGCCATCCCCGAGACGAACATGTGGTGCGCCCAGACCGTGAATCCGAGCACGACGATTGCCAGCAGCGAGAACGCCATCATCCTGTACCCGAAGATCGGCTTGCGCGCCTTGACGGCGATCACCTCGGAGATGATCCCGAAGCCGGGCAGCATCATGATGTATACGGCCGGGTGCGAATAGAACCAGAAGACGTGCTGGTACATGAGCACGTTGCCGTTCTTGTCGGGACCAACGAATGCGTTGAAGAACTGGAAGTGAAGCGCCGTATCGAGCAGCACGAAGAATTGCGAGGCGGCGATGAACGGGGTGGCGATCACGACCAGCAGCGAGGTCGAGAAGTTCGCCCAGACCAGCAACGGCATTCGGAAGAAGCTCATGCCGGGGGCGCGCATGGTGATGATCGTGACCAGGAAATTGAGCGCCGTCGCGATCGAGGAGGCTCCGGCGAGCTGCACCGCGAGCGTGAAGAACATCTGCCCGATCGGCATCGTCGTCGACAACGGGGCATACGCCGTCCAGCCCGAGGCAAACGAGCCGCCAGGCGCGAGGAAGCTCATCAGCATCATCACGCCGGCGAGCGGCAGCAGCCAGTATGACAGCGCGTTGAGGCGCGGGAACGCCATGTCGGGGGCGCCGATCATCAGCGGCAGCACGAAGTTCGCCAGCCCCGCGAACACCGGGATCACGAACAGGAAGATCAGCACGGTGGCGTGCACCGAGAAGACGCCGTTGTACTGCTCGGGCGTCAGGAACTGCATCCCGGGCTTGGCGAGCTGTGCCCGGATCAGCATCGCCAGCAAGCCGCCGACGAACAGAAAGAAGAACGAGGTGACCGTGTACTGGATCCCGATCACCTTGTGGTCGGTGTTCACGCGGAAGTAGTCGCGCCAGCCGTGAGCGCCGTGCGAGGAGTGATCCTCGGGCCGCGACGGTCTGCCGGCGGCCCAATAGAGCCAGTAGTCGGCCGTGCCGATCCCGACGAGGAAGAACAATGGCACCGCGATCAGCGCAACGATCGTGATCGCGTGGCCGTCGACGACCGGGTGCTGGTGCATCAGCCACCGGACCAGGCACGTCAGCCCAAAGGCAAACGCGAAGCCGAGAACGTCGAACAGGGCCGCCCGGTACCAGCCGGGGGCGCGGAGCTTGGCGGGAAGAGGGACGCGCGTGCGCGGCGGTGCAACCGGGGTGGCTTCTTGAACTGCTGTTGCCATCAGCGGGTCTCCTTCCCTCTACACAAGGGCTTCAAGATACCTGCTCACTTTGCCATGGTCGACAGGAAGTTGACGAGGTCCTGAATCTGGGTCGAGCTGAGCGTCGTCGCGAAGTTGGAGGGCATGACGCCCGCCGCGTAACCCGACGGGATGTAGGCGTAGGGCTTGGTGATCGCGGATTCGATGCACTGTTGCAGCGTCGCGCCCCGGATCGTCTTGGAGTCAGGCAGACCACAGTCCGAGCGAAGCCGAGCGTCGAGGTCGGGTCCGACGTTCCCCGTGGCGCCTGCCGCCGCGAGCGTGTGGCAGGCGCTGCAGCCGGCGCTCGTGAACACCGCTTTGCCGGCTGCCGCGCTGGCGGCGGGCGACGGCGCAGCCGAGCTTGGTGACGACGGCGCGGCACCCGCTCCCGGAATCCCAGGCTGGGCGGCATACGACGGCGGCGTGCCGACCGGCGGGGGGGCGTTGGCAGGTTGCGATGCCAGCCAGGCGTTGAACGCGCTCGGCGCGACGATGTGGACGGTCGCGCGCATCAGCGAGTGGCCGGCGCCACACAGCTCGGTGCACTCTGCCGGATACGTTCCCAGCGCGCTGGGCGTCACCCGCAGCGTCGTTGTGATGCCTGGCACCGCATCGATCTTCTCGGAGAAGTTGGGGACGAAAAAGCTGTGAACGACGTCCAAGGAGCGGATCCTGAACACGACCGGCCGCCCTTTGGCGAGATACAGCTCCGGCGAGACGACCGTCTTGCCGTTCGGCTCCGGGTAGGAGAACTCGAACGCGAACTGCCGAGCGGTGACGTTGACTGTCATCTCGCCCGTCTTGCCAGTCTCGGTCGAGCGCAGGACCGCGTACGCGTAGCCGCAGAGACCGACGATCAGGATCGCCGGCAACGCCGTCCAGATCACCTCGAGGCGCGTGTTGCCGTGGATCGGAGGCCCGTCCTTCTCCTCCTCGCCGGGTCGCATGCGGAACTTCCAGACGGAGAACAGGATCACGGTCTCGACCAGCACGAAGATCGGGATCGAGGCAATCAGCAGGACGTCGTAGAGCGTGTGCACCTGCCCCGCCTGCGTCGAGGCCTTACTCGGAAACCACGGGATCAGGAACAGCCCGATCGGGATCAGGATCGCCGTCGCGATCACCCCGCCGACAATCATCTGCGCCAGCTGCCGGTTACGCACCTCCGGAGCTCCTGTGACCTTCATGCATCACTGCACCGGCATCCTATGGGTTCTGCCCGACAAACGCCGTCGGCACGGGACGCCAACACCGAGTCTCAATATGATTGCGACGTCCGTTGCAAGCCAGCCGGGAGTGAGACATGCAAGTGCGCGAGGGGATGTCCGACGTGGCGCTGACGATCGGTCCGGGGCACTCGCTGCGTGAGGCCGCCACGGCGATGGTCGCCCGCAACGTCGGCGCGGCGGTCGTGGTCGATCCGGAGGCACCCGGACCCGGGCTCATCACCGAGCGCGACATCCTGCGTTCGGTCGGGTCGGGTGAGGATCCCGACCGGGAGCTGGTCGGCGCGCACCTGACGAACATGCTGACGTTTGCGCACCCGGACTGGTCGCTTGAGCGGGCGGCCGCCGCGATGGTGAGGGGAGGGTTTCGGCACCTGGTGGTCGTGAACCGCGGTGAGCTGATCGGAATCCTCTCGATGCGAGATATCGTGCGCGTATGGACCGGCGACGGAGCGACGTGCGCGGTCCCCGCGCTCGCGTCGATCCGATGAAGCGGCTTGCGGACCGTCGGCGGTCTGCGGCCTAATACGGAGGAGGATCGCGCTTTGTAGCGGAGCGCTGCGCCGCTGCGCTGCCGATGGAGGTCGTGTGAGCGGGTACGCAGAGGCGATGAGCTGCGGAGGCGAGTGGCATCCGCTGACACGGAATGCCAGCTCGCGCGAACTGCTCGGGTTGGCCAGCGAGTTCGCGGTCGCGCTCGATCAAGGCGGCTTCGAGGTCCATTTTCAGCCCGTCTCGAGCGCGCAGTCGCGCCGCGTGGCGGGGGTTGAAGCGCTGGCTCGGTGGCGCCGGCCCGACGGCACGCTCGTGCTGCCGTCCGCATTCATCGCAGCAGCCGAGCACGGGGGGCTGTCGCAGGCCCTCACGAGCAAGGTGCTCGAGATCTCTCTCGGCGCTTTGCAGGCCTGGACCAGCGCCGGCCACGCTCTTCATCTGGCGGTTAACACGACGGTCGCAGACCTGCTCGACATGGGCTTCGCCGGCCGCGTCGCCCGTGCTCTGGAGGTCAACGAGATCGCGCCCGAGATGCTCGTTCTGGAAGTGACCGAGACTGCCGTGATGACCGATCCTGCGCGGATCGGGCTTGTGCTCGCCGAGCTGTGCTCGCTTGGTGTCGAGCTGTCGCTCGACGACTTCGGAACCGGCTACTCGTCGCTCGCCCATCTTCGCGAGCTCCCAGTCTCCGAGATCAAGATCGATCGCTCCTTCGTGACCGGGATGCGCCACGACCCGACCGACGCCGCGATCGTGTTCGCGATGATCGGACTCGCGCACAAGCTCGGGATCCGCGTCGTGGCGGAGGGGGTCGAAGATGAGGAAACGTGGGAGGCGCTCCAGAGGCAGGGGTGTGAGCTGATCCAGGGATACGTGATCAGCAGGCCGGTCGAGGCGGCGGAACTCGAGCGTCAGCTCGCGTCACCGCGGAGGTGCGGGGCCATCAATGGTGCTCTTCGGGCAGTTGGGCGACGTCGCGTCGCGTGTCTCTGATCCATCGCGCGAGCGCGAGCAGGAAGATGACGACGCCAACCGCCGAGAAGATCCAATCGATCGTCGTGCCGATCACGATCAGCGTGAGTGCGACCGCGGTCACGAGCGGGATCACCGTCGGTCCCGGGAGGTGGATGTCCTCGCTCGCGGGAGGTGCCTGCTCGGAGCGTTGCGTCGACGGTCCGGTGCTCACGGATGAACGTAGACGGCCGCAGCCAAAAATGTGATCCCGAACATCACGGCGCAGACGGCTCCGGCGATGAGCCCCGAGCGGATGTTCTTACGCGCCAGCTTTCGATCCATCGCGCCGCGGATCCTACAGCTTCACGTCCGCGACCATCGCACCGAACAACAGTGCGAGGTACAGAAGCGAGAACAGGTAAAGCCGCAGCGCGGCGCGGCGGTCTGCGCGACGATACAGCCACAGCGCGCCGACGATGAACGCAAGCCCCAGGATGATCGACGCGAGCAGGTAGACGCCGCCGAGCGCGCGGGTGCAGAATGGCAGCTGGGAGACCGCGTACAGCAGCAGCGTGTACAGCACGATCTGGCGTCGCGTCTCTGCTTCACCGCGGACGACGGGCATCATCGGCACGCCGGCCTTCGCGTAGTCGTCCTTCATCAGGAGGCTGAGCGCCCAGAAGTGGGGCGGCGTCCAGTAGAAGACGATCGCAAACAGGTACACGGCGGTCCACGAGAGCGAGCCGTGTGCGGCCGCCCAGCCAACCAGCGGGGGCATCGCCCCGGCCGCGCCGCCGATGACGATGTTCTGCGGCGTCCGCCGCTTCAACAACACGGTGTAGACGCCCACGTAGCCGACAAACCCCGCGAGCGACAGCGACGCCGCCAGCACGTTGACGGTCAGCGAGAGCAGCACGAACGAGAGTGCGGCCAGCGCGAATCCGTAGAACAGTCCGGCGCGTGACGAGATTCGGCCGGCCGGGATCGGGCGCGACGCGGTGCGCTTCATACGCGCATCGATGTCGCGGTCGTAGACGTGGTTGACGGCGCCGGCGCCGCCGGCGGACAGATATCCGCCGAGGCATGTGAGCGCGATCTTCGAGATCGAGGGGCTGCCGGCCACCTCCATCGTCATCACCGTCGTCAGCAACAGCAGCGTCTGGACCTTCGGCTTGGTCAGCTCGAAGTAGTCGTTGATGAGCTGGCGCGATCCGGACGCGACCGATCCTCCGCGCCCCGCGCCGATTGCGGTTGACGTGCTCATCTAGTGTCCATCCTGGAATTCCCGACCCGCTTCGCGGCTGCGAATCTTCGCCTGGCTGCGTCCTTGGACCTCAATGTAGGCCCGCTTCACCTTCGGTCCCCAGTCCTCGCCATGCTCGATCTCTCGCTCGCGCATCGGATCGGGCCAGGATCTTGCGGGATGGGCCCACCAACCGGATCAGACGGGCGCATAGCGCTCGCCGCCGCCGGTCTTCTGACGCACCCCGGTCTGACGCTCGATCTGACGGCGGATGTCGCGCATCGGTTCCACGGACCGGACGCGAGGGATTTCATCGAAGTTGTTCGGCGGTGGCGGCGAAGTCGTCAGCCACTCCAGCGTGTTCCCCTTCCACGGATCCGGTCCCGCGAGCTTGCCGTTCCTATAGTTCAGCGCGACGTTAATGATCGTCAGGAGAATTCCGAGCCCGAGTATGAACGCTCCGATCGTGGAGATCAAGTTGTATGTGCCCCAGGCTGTAGCAGGGCCATACGTGTAGATCCGGCGTGGCATGCCGGACAGGCCAAGCGCGTGCTGGACAAAGAACGTCGCGTTGAAGCCGATGAACATGACCCAGAAGGAGATCTTGCCGAGGCGCTCGTTCAACAGCCGCCCTGTGATTTTCGGGAACCAGTAATACAGGCCGGCGAAGACCGGGAACACGGCGCCGCCGATGATCGTGTAATGGAAATGGGCGACGACGAAGTACGTGTCGTTGAGCTGCCAGTCGACTGGGAAGGTCGCCAGGAAGATCCCGGTGATCCCGCCGATCGTGAAGATTGCGATGAACCCGACCGCGAAGTACAGCGATGCGCTCGTCACGATCGACCCCCGCCACAGGGTCGCGATCCAGTTGAAGATCTTGACCCCGGTTGGAATCCCGATCAAGAACGAGCTGAGCATGAAGAACCCGAGCACGACGATCGGTACCGGCGAAGCAAACATGTGATGGGCCCACACGAGCGTCGCCAGGAACGCGATCACCGCCGTCGAGGCCGCGATTGCCTTGTAGCCGAAGATCGGCTTGCGGGAGAACACTGGGATGACCTCCGAGATGATCCCGAAGCCAGGCAGCACCATGATGTACACCTCGGGGTGGCCGAAGAACCAGAACAAGTGCTGCCAGAGAACGGGCGACCCGTGGGCGGTGGGGTCAAACCAATGCGTTCCGAAGTGCCGATCGGTCAACAGCATCGTGACTGCTGCGGCGACGGGCGGCAGGGCGATGATCAGCAGCACTGCGTAGACGAGGATCGCCCAGACGAACAGCGGCAGGCGCCCCCAGGTCATCCCAGGAGCGCGCATGTTGACGATCGTGGCGTAGAAGTTGATCGCCCCGACCAGCGAGGAGATGCCGGTCAGGTGAATCAGGAAGATCCAGGCGTCCTGGCCTCCACTGGGGGAATACTGGATGCTCGACAGCGGCGGATAGCTCCACCAGCCTGCCTCGGGCGGCTGGTAGAAGAGCGTCGCGTAGAACACGATCCCGCCCGCGAGCAGCAACCAGAACGAGAGCGCGTTGAGTCGGGGGAAGGCCATGTCCCGCGCGCCGATCATCAGCGGCACGAAGTAGTTGCCAAAGCCGGCCATCACCGGCACGACGAACAGGAAGACCATCGTCGTCCCGTGCATCGTCAGCAACTGGTTGTAGGTCTGGCCCGTGAGCAGCGTGTTGTTGGGAACGCTGAGCTGCACGCGCATCAGCAATGCCTCGACGCCGCCGAGCATGAAGAAGACGAACGTCGTGACCAGGTACATGATCCCGATCTTCTTGTGGTCGGTGGTCATCACCCAGTCCACCCAGCGCTTGGTTTGGCGCGGCACGGTGACCTCGTGCGCGATGATCTGTGGAACCGGCCGAACCGTTGCTTCGGTGGTGCTGATCGCAGACATTCGTAGCTCCTCCTATAGCTGTCCCTGCGCGGTCAGGATGAGCCGGAGTTGGCGCACCTGCGCGTTCGCGGTCTGGATCGCCTGCCGCTGGTGGCTCAGCCACGCCGTGTACTGAGCCGGCGGAACGACGTCGACCATCGCGGTCATCGCCGCGTGGCTGCGTCCGCACAACTGCGCGCACTGCCCGTGGTAGAGGCCGACGTGTGCCTTGAACCAGGTGTAGGTCGTGTAGCCCGGGACGGCGTCGACCTTGCCGCCCAGCGAGGGCACCCACCACGAGTGGATCACGTCGTTGGATTGGATGTTGAGCACGACGGTCGTGTCAGCCGGCACGACCATCTCCTGAAAGGAGTACGGGAGCTTCAATGAGAAGGCGCCGTTGAGGCAACCGTTGCCGTAGACATAGCGCCAGATGTACTGGCGTCCCTGCACGCATACGGTCAGCTTCTTGCCGTTCGGCGGCGCGGGCTCGGTGACAGAGGCGTACTGAGCCAGCCCGGTCGGGCTCGAGTTGGGCGGATTGATGATGTCGGGCAACTTGATGAAGGTAACGACCGTGATCGCGACCAGGATCAGCGCGGCGGCGATCGTCCAGCCGATCTCAAGGCGCGTGTTGCCGTGGATCTGCGCGGCGACCGCGTTCCTCTTGGCGCGGAACCTGAGCACCGAGTAGAAGAGCGCGCCCTCGACGATGACGAACACCACCGCGGCGATGTAGAGGATGATCTTGTACAGCGAAGCGATCTGGTTCGCGTTCGGCGAGCCGCCGGACTTGGGCGTGATGAAGCCGGCCATCGCGGCTGGCGCGAAGATCAACGAGCCCAGCAGGGCGACGGTCAGCGCGAGCGTCAGCGGGCGCCGGCGGCGTGACTTGGCGTCAGGGGCGGCGAGTCGCAAGGCGGCGGCATTCTACCCGCGCCGGCCCCGGCGAGTCGTCTGCTCCCGGCCGAGCTAACGATCTCTGAGGATTCCTACTCTGAGGATTCCTATACTCCCGCAACTTGCGTTCGCCGACGAGGATCCGAGTAACTGCCTGGACCCTCGTCGCGCTCGGCGTTGCGGCTCCCGCCCTGCGGCGTCGCCTGCGCCTTGCGCCCGCCGTCGTGCTCTCGAGCGCCGCGCTGGCGCCGGTGGCGCTGTGCGTCGTCGTGCGGCGCAGCCGTCGCCGCGACGTCGCGTTGTGCGCCCTGAACATGTGGGCCTATGTGGCGGCCTACGAGATGCCCCACGACGATCCCGGGCGGCTCGAAGCGCGCGTACGCGTTCGCTATCCGATCGTGATCGACCGCGTGCTCGGAGGCGGCGTCCCGCCGACGCTGCGCCTCCAGCGAGCGTTCTCGACTCCAGGCGCGACCAACCGCTTCGAGCGCCTGCTCGTGTGGTGCCACTGGATCTGGTTCGCGGTACCGCATGCGAGTGTCGCGTACGTGCTCGCGCGCGATTCGAGCCGCTTCGCGTCGGCGGCCGCGCGAATGTACGCGGTGTTCGACCTCGGTGCGGTGTTCTACTGGGCGGTCCCGACCGCACCGCCGTGGTGGGCTGCGGAGCACGCTGCGTTGCAGGATTGCCCCCCGCTCGAGCTGCGCCGAATGATGATCGAGTACGGCGAGCGGTTCTGGGGAAACCGCTGGCCCGACCTCTACGATGTACTTGGAGGAAATCCGCTGGCTGCAATGCCGTCGCTCCATCTGGCTACCTCGCTGATGGCTGCCCATCTGCTGTCGGAGGTCGGGCCGGCATCGGGTTCGCTCGGGTGGGGCTACGTCACGATTCTGGGGTTGGCGCTCGTATATCTGGGCGAGCACTACGCGGTCGACCTCATCGGTGGCGCTGCGCTGGCGGAGACCGTACGGACACAGGCGCCGCGGCTCGCGCCGGTCGTGCGGCGGCTCTCAGGGGTATTGCAGACGCTCGAGGCTCGCGCGGCGGCGGAGTAGCGCGGTGCCCAAGGACGGCCCAACGCAGCGGCGACGGCCCGCGATGGGCTACGCGAAGATGCGGCGAGGTCAAGCGCCGTTTCGGCGTCGCCGCGGTGCCTCGCACCACGAGGAGATGCCACGCGTGCGTCTCACGCGCCCGCGGTTGCTGGCGTCGATCGTGTTCGTGGTCTCCACGGTTGCGTTCCTGTACTTCGTGCTTCCGAAGCTGCTGGGCCTCAAGCAGACGTGGAACCGGATCGAACGCGGCGACGCTTGGTGGCTCGCGCTTGCGGCCGTGCTCGAGGTGTGCTCGTTTCTCGGCTACATCGCGTTGTTCCGCGTCGTGTTCGTCCGTGGTGACTCGCGGATCGGATGGCGCGAGAGCTATGAGATCACGATGGCCGGGCTGGCGGCCACGCGCCTGTTCGCCACCGCCGGGGCCGGCGGGATCGCGCTGACGGCTTGGGCGCTGCGCCGCTCCGGCATGGACGCCCGCGTCGCCGCCTGTCGGCTGATCGCGTTCATGGTGCTGTTGTACGCGGTCTTCATGGCGACGTTGGTGATCGATGGCGTCGGTCTGTACGTCGGCGTGATCCCGGGGGGAGGCACATTCGCGATCACGCTCGTCCCGGCGCTGTTCGGCGCGACGGTGATCGGCGTCTTCCTGGCGATCTCGTTGCTACCGAGCGACCTCGATCGGCTCGTGCGGGGCTGGAGGACCGGCGGTGTCCGGCTCGGAAGGTTTGCGGGCTCGCTCGCTGCGGCACCCGCGACCGCCGCGAGCGGAGTGCGCGCGGCGATCGCGCTGGTGCGTACCCGCAATCCGTACCTGCTTGGTGCGGTCGCCTGGTGGGGCTTCGACATCGCGGTCCTGTGGGCGTGCTTTCACGCTTTCGGAGCGTCCCCGCCCAAGGGCGTGATCGTGATGTCCTACTTCGTCGGAATGGTTGGCAACACGCTGCCGCTTCCGGGCGGGATCGGCGGCGTCGAGGGCGGCATGATCGGCGCTCTGAGCGCGTTCGGCGTCGACGTGGAGGTGTCGGTTGTCGCCGTGCTCGCCTATCGCGGCTTCGCCTTCTGGCTGCCGGCGCTGCCGGGTGCGGTGGCCTACCTGCAATTGCGCCGCACAGTGCACCGGTGGCAGACAGACGCGCTTGGAGCAGTGCTGGTCGAGGCGCCGGGTTCGTGACACAATTCTATACTTTATGAAGTGAAATCCAATCGAGTCGAGAACGTGGTCATCGTCGGCAGTGGACCTGCGGGGTACACCGCCGCCCTCTACACGGCACGGGCGAACCTCGAGCCCCTTGTGATCGAGGGATTCGCGTGGGGTGGCCTGCTCCAGCAGACGACCGATGTCGAGAACTATCCGGGATTCCCGCAGGGCATCATGGGGCCGGAGCTGATGCAGAGGTTTCGCGATCAGGCGCAACGATTCGGCGCCAGGCTTGAGACCGACGACGTCACAAAGCTCGAGCTGGCGGCGGACAGTGGCGTGCACAAGGTCTGGGTCGGTGACCAGCTCCACCTCGCCCACGCCGTCGTGCTGGCGATGGGAGCGCAGCACCGCAAGCTCGGCGTCCCCGGCGAGCAGGAGCTTGCCGGGCGCGGCGTGAGCTACTGCGCGACCTGCGACGCAGCGTTCTTCAGGGACGTGCCGACGATCATCGTCGGCGGTGGTGACTCGGCGATGGAGGAGGCGATGTTTCTGTCGAAGTTCGCGGCCAAGGTCGCGATCGTACACCGCCGTAACGAGTTCCGGGCGTCCAGGATCATGCTCGAGCGGGCTCGCTCGATTTCCAACATCGAGTGGCTTACGCCCTACCTGGTGGAGCGGCTGAGCGCCGGCGAGAACGGGTCGCTGGCGACCGTGGGGCTTCGAGACGTCGGAGACAACTCGGTGCGCGAGCTGTCGATTGCCGGTGCGTTCATTGCGATCGGCCACGAGCCGCAGTCCCAGCTCGTGCGCGGCCAAGTGCATACCGACGAGGCCGGCTACGTCGTCACGCGCGGACGCTCGACGCTGACAAACCTTCCAGGTGTGTTCGCGGCAGGCGACCTCGTCGACCACACTTACCGCCAGGCTGTGACTGCCGGGGGTTCAGGCTGCCAAGCGGCGCTCGATGCCGAGTGGTACCTGCGCGACGCGCTCCCTCTCGCGCCGACGGCGGAGGACGTCGCCCCGGCCACCGCGGGCGCATAGACCGTCAGGGCCCCGCGCGACAATTGGTGCTCGGATTTGACGATTGGCTGGGCGTGTCTGGCGCCGCCGGCTCGCCGCGATAATACCGGGCGTATGTGGACGGCGGGCCGGTGGCGCCGGGCAGCCGGATGACTCTAGCTCCGCTTGGTGATCGCAAGCTGCACGAACGAGTCAAGTTTCGACGCGTCGCTCACCATGCGGAGCCCGCCGCCGGAGGCAGGGCGGAAGACGGTCTCTCGGGATTCGGGCATGGATGCCCGAATCCACGTGCTCATTCCCATTCCCGTTCCCAAGCACTCGGCGGTATGAGGATCGCTCGTTAGTTCTAACGGGCGATCGTCATACCGCCGAGTCTCGTGCAGCTTGCGATCACCAAGCGGAGCTAGTACGGGCAGCGATCCGCCGGCCCCCAGTTGGTCGATGGCGGCGACGCGCCCAACGGCAGCGCAAAGTCCTGATCCCACGTCGACGGGCCGCTGGCCAAGGTGTCCACGGGGTGTGGGCTGACCCCCGTGCCGACGTCGGCGTAGGAAGGGTCGAGGATGTTCTGGCAGTGCCCGATGTGGGCCATCCATGCGTTGACTACAGCGCGAGGCGTCTTGTAACCCGTCGCGATGTTCTCGCCCGCCGAGGACCACGCGAAGCCCGAGGCGCTGATTCTCGCGCCGAAATCCGCACCGTGGTCGAACTGACCGGTCGCGACCATGTGCGCGGCCCATCCCTGCGCGGCCCGGTTGAGCCGGGTGCTCGCCCGGAGCGCGGGAAGATCGTGCAAGCTCCGCTGCTGGTTGACCAGGCACACGACCGCTGCGCGCTCGGCCGAGGCCCGTGCGGCCGTCGGAGGCGCGTTCTCGTCCGGGCAGCCATGCGAGGCGCTGCGGTGTCGCGTCTGGTGAGGTGCGCGCTCGATGCTCGAAGCTGCGGGACGGCGCCTTGCGAGCCCAGGTTGCGGGGTGGAAGCGGCGGGTCGCCGGCTGGAGCGGGTGGGGCTTGCGTCGGAGCGGACCAGGCGCACGCTCGCGGTCGACTCGGCGGTCACCGGGGCGCAGGCAAGCAGCCCGAACAGAAGGAAAGCAGTTGGGTTGCGGAGGCCGGCTCGCGGCGGTCGGAATCGGATTCGCTGGGCAGGCACCGGTTTCGATCGCGAAACGTAGTCAGACCACTGCCTCATTCCTGCAAGTCCTCGCCCGTTTGCGCCGCAGACAGGTCGGAAGGCCGTCCCTCGGGATTATGGAGCACGGTGACAGTAGACTCGCCCCACCATGGATCCGTTTGCGCCGGCGTCGGCCGCCGACCCGCTCCTGCGCCGTTTTGCCGAGATAGATCGGCAGCGACGCGCAACATGGCTCGATGCTTGATCATCGGTTGCGGCTGCCGGGGGCGGCTGCTCGCCGGCCGGCTGAGCGCCGCCGGGCACGCAGTACGCGGTACGACCCGCAGCACCGCTTCCCGCATCGCGATCGAGGCCGCCGGTGCCGAGCCGGTCGTCGCCGATCCGGATCGGGTCGCGACGCTCGCCGAGGCGTTCGATCACGTCAGCGTGACTTGCGTGTTGCTTGGCTCGGCGGTCGGAGCGCGTGATCGGCTGGCGGCGCTGCACGGCCCGCGGCTCGAGATGTTGCTCGCGCGGATGCTCGACACCACCGTCCGGGGAATCGTCTACGAGGCCGTCGGCAGCGTCGACGAGGCGGTTCTCGGCGCCGGGGCCGAAGTCGTGGGCGACGCATGTGAGCGGTCGTTGATCCCGTACTCGCTATTGACCGCATCGCCGGACTACCCGCCGGCTTGGCTCGCGGCGGCGATGCTGGCGGTCGAGCAGGTGCTGGCCGCGCGCTGAACGGCGGCCCGGTGGTACCAGGCAGCCGGATGACTTGGCGCGGGCCCGTTCCGGCGAGGCCGGATGCCGAGCGGGCCGCAAGCCTGAGCAGACGCCGTCAAAGCGGCAATAATTGTTACGCGGGCCCTTAGATCAGGAGCGCTGGTTGCCTGCGGTCAGCGGCTCGATGCGGTCGAACAGATCCGACAGGATGCGCGCGGTTGCGCCCCAGATCAGGTGGTTTGAGACGAGGTAGGTGTCGGTCCGGATCGGGAGCCCGCGCCGGATCAGTCGGCGCCGGCCGTAGCCGGCGAGCAGCGCCGAGACAGGCAGCTCGATCACAGCAGCGACTTCCAGCGGGCTGAGGGTCCAAGTACGACCCGGCTCGATCAGCCCCACGAACGGGTACACGGCATACCCAGTGGCGCTCGTGGGCGTCGGTTGCAGTGCGCCGACGATCTCGACCGCGTCCGGTGGTAGACCGATCTCCTCCTGGGCCTCGCGCAGGGCCGTGGCCCTGAGGTCGTCCTCGCCCGGGTCATAGCGGCCGCCGGGGAACGATATCTCGCCGGGGTGCCGTCGCAGATCATCCCGGCGCCTGGTGAAAACCACGTGCAACTCACCGTCGTCGATGTATAGCGGGATCAGCACGGCGGCATTCATGCGGCCGAGCACCTCGAGCGCGAGCGCGTCGTCGGCCCTCAGCAGCACGCGCCGCAGGTCATCGCGAACGTCGCGCATCTGTAGTGGCGCCATGCTCCGACTATATTGGCGCGCGGTGGACGCGCTCCTGATCGTCGACGTACAGAACGATTTCTGCCCCGGCGGCGCCCTCGCCGTGCCCGGTGGTGACGTGGTCGTGGACCGCGTGAACGCACTGGCGCAGACAGCGCCGTTCGTGGTCGCCACGCGAGACTGGCATCCGGTCGACCACAGCTCATTCGATGCGCAAGGCGGCTCCTGGCCAGTGCATTGTGTACACGGCACGCCTGGTGCACAGCTGCACTCGGGAATCGACATGAACCGGATCGACGTCGTTGTCGACAAAGGCCAGACGCGCGACACCGACGGCTACTCGGGCTTCGAGCAGACCAACCTCGAGTCGATTCTGCGCGACCACGAGATCGACACCGTGCACGTCGCCGGTCTCGCGCTCGATTACTGCGTCAAGGCCACGGCGCTCGATGCCCGCAGCGCCGGCTTCGAGGTTGTCGTCCACCGTGACGCCACGCGTGCAGTCGACGTCGAGGCCGGCGACGGCGCGCGGGCGGTCGCAGAGCTGCGTGCCGCCGGCGTTCGAGTCGTAGACTGACACGCGGTCCCAGGACTCGCCGTCGCCACCGGCGCGGCCGTGTCTATGACCTCCTGTCCCGAGGCTCAGCGGCGACGCTCAGCGTGTTGCCGGCTCGACGAGCTCGACCCGCTCGTTGAACATCACCTCGCCGTCGAGCGTGCGATGGATCGGGCACTTCGCCGCGATCACCCGCAGGCGCTCGATCTGCTCCGCAGAGCAGGTGCTCGGCAGCCTGATGACGATGTTGAACGTCGTCGGGGTTCCACGTTCCGCCATCGTGTACTCGCACTTCACCTCGACTGGACCGATGTCCCAGCCCTTGCGTTTGGCATACATCTCCATCGTGATCGCGGTGCATGACGCGAGGCTAGCTGCGAGTAGCTCCTGGGGCGTTGGAGCCTCGTCCTCGCCCCCATGGCTGCTCGGCTCATCGACCAGGAGCTGATGCTGCCGGATGTCGACCCGGTGCGTGAATCCCGCTGACGTACGGTGAGCGATGGCTTTCATACCCGTCCTGGCGTGTCGATGACTTGCTTCGTGGCTGCCTGGTGGATCGTATCGTCCGACGCACGGGCCCTAACTCGTGAGCGGGTTGAACACCAGCCCCGTGGGGACTTTCGGGAAGAAGTAGGTGGTCTTCGGTGGCATGCTCTCGCCGCTGGCGGCGATCGCTTGGACCTGCTCAACCGGGGTCGCCGCCATGAAGAACGCGGCGTCGTAGTGGTCTGACTTCACCAACGACAGCGCTTGCTCGACGTCGCGCGCGTAGTCCAGGCCTGAGAGCGTGTCGATGTCCTCATTGGTCATTCCAAGCGCGCCCTTGAGGACGAGCGCCTCGAACACCGCGGTGTCGAGACGCCGGTAGCCCTCCGAGTGGTCAGGCAGGGCTGCGTCGGCGGTCGCGGGGTCTTTCAGCGTGAGCATGAGGGGGCGGCGAGAACGAGCATCGAAGTATCCAATCCGGACCCGCCCGTCGGCGCCCGGGACCAGCGACTCCACGTCGGGCAGCCCTTCGATGTCGAAGTCCCTTCGCAGCGCGGCTGCCAAAGCCTCATGCTGCTCGCCTTGCAGGCCGCGGATCAGCCGGTGGGTCGGGAACACCGTCAGGCCGGGATCCTCGAGCGCCACGAGACACATCAGCACGTAGCGGTGGGCTCCTTCGCCGCCGACTTCGTCGGCATAGACCCTCGCCGTCTCATAGCGGTGGTGCCCGTCGGCGATCAGCAGTTCGGCATCCTCCAGCGCACCTTTCGCCGCAGTGATTGCGCCGGCGTCCTGCACCCGCCACAGGCGGATCACTGTCCCGTCGTCGTCGGTCGCGTGCCCCCAGGGCTCGCTCGCGGTCGTCGGCCCGAGCGCCTCCCGCGCGTACCCGGCAGAGTCGGAGAAGAGCGCGAAGATGGGCGAGAGGTTTGCTCGTGTCGCGCGTGTGAGGCGGAGCCGATCCTCTCTTGGGCCTGGGTGCGTGCGCTCGTGAGGACGGATGCGACCAGCCCCATAGGCATCGATTCGCACCCTGCCGAGGAACCCTAGGCGGGTTCGAGCCTCTCGATCCGGACCGGTGTAATCCTGAGCGAGCACCCACAGCGCCGGCTCGGCGTCACGCACGATCGCTCCCTTCGCCTGCCAGCTGGCGAGCTGCTCCGCGGCATGCCGGTAGCGGTCATCGCCTCGCGGAAGGTCGATTCTCACCGCGTTGTACGGTGAGCGGGCCTCGAGTCTCGTGCGCTGCGCCGGATCGACCACGTCGTAAGGCGGGGCGATCACATTTTGCAGACCGCCCGTTTGCCCGAGGTTGTACCGGAGCGCTCTCAGGGGCTCGATCTCGGCCATCCCGTCGCCGGAGGCTACCCGACCGTCTCCTCTCGGGCCGCGCTACCAGCCGGCGCAGCTCGTCTGCCGGCCGACAGGCGGCGTCTAGCCACAGACAGGCGGCGTCTAGCGTCGATGCCACAGACAGCCGGCGTCTAGACTCGTTGTCTGACGACGGGGCGTAGCGCAGCCTGGTTAGCGCGCAAGCTTTGGGTGCTTGAGGTCCCCGGTTCGAATCCGGGCGCCCCG
>Ga0335081_10003218_pt1 | contig 25652 bp, 26 predicted proteins | sample Lox_Sample_35_FD_206713 | JGI IMG/M metagenome (GOLD analysis project Ga0335081, IMG submission 206713) | Soil microbial communities from Loxahatchee National Wildlife Refuge, Florida, United States - Lox_Sample_3.5 | ecosystem: Environmental > Terrestrial > Soil > Wetlands | place: USA...
TCGAAAGCGCACCAGTCCTTACACTGAGCACAAAATTCACCCGAACTTCCGGCTCCGCTCTCTTCTGGTCGGACGACTATTTCTTAGTGGTAAGTGCGACAGCGGCAAGCATCATTGCTCCGCCTATTGCGGTGAAAACGGTGACGGTTTCATTGAGTAGAACTACTCCGCCGATAACGCCAACAATTGGAGCCAGATAGAGTTGAATAGAGAGCGTGGAGACCGACCTCCGGCTCACGAGAGTGTAAAACAACGTATAGCCCAACACCGTGCTCAGGACGGAGAGGTATAGTACGGACAACCAACCGTCGATAGGCAGCGACTCAACTTGAGTAATGAAGCCGGTTGACAGGAGGGGCAATAACATCACGGTCCCCAGTAAACCCGCCCAGATTGTTGTAGGAGCGGATCCATACCTGTGCACTAACGGTTTGCCCAACACACTAAACACCGCATAGCAGAGAGCACTAATAACCACCTCAAGAGGGCCGTAGAATGAGGATAGATCGCTGAGGTTGATCGACCCCATCGAAAGTACTACCGCCCCAGCTGTTGCCATCAGCAACGCTACCACGATCTTACGACTCACATTCTCATTCAGAAGAGGAACGGAAAGAACGAGGATGAAGATCGGTCCGAAGGTGATTAGTAGGCTGGATAGACCTGCGGAGATGCTAGTTTCTGCAGAGTTTAGTGCGATATGATAGCCCACTACGTTTGCGAACGCAACAATCAGGAGCCTCGGGACATCTCTGCGTTCGAGCTTGGTCTTAGCTTTCCCTATGATGGGGATTAGTGCTAGGAAGAGCACTGCGGCGACGAACCAGCGCAATAGCGCCAAATTGACAGGAGATAGGACTGTGTCAGCCTCTTTGATCGCAACGAATGCCATCCCCCAAATCACGCTCAGCACGATGAGTCCACCGTAAGCAATTGCAAGTTCCTCCGTTGACCTATCGGCACTCATTTTGATCCCGACGAACGCAGAATTAGTGTTAGTCAATTTGAGGGTTGACTCCGAAAGTTGCTCTCAAACTTTGTGAGCGCCCAAAATCCTATCGTGGATCCGTTCGAGCACAAGAACATCCGGTGGATAAATGAAGGTACTTTGCCAGTGAATCATTGGGTCAATAGATGTGGGCCTTATTACTTTGCTCCTTCTTCCAAAACGACCAAGAAGAGTTGTGCCGTCAAGTAGGCGTCTGCTAACAAGACAAGGAGATTCCAGCGGACTGTCGTATCAATTCGTCCAAGGCAACTATGTGTTCTTTGCGGTTCTGTGAACGGATTCTAGGTCGTTTAATTCCTGTAATCCGTCCTTGAGAGTGAGGTCGTCGTCGATAGGTTGTTGTTCTCTTGTCCAGCAATAGATGTTGGTTCGGCTCGTAAGAGCTAACTCTGACAGGACTTTGCCCAATTGTAGTTCGCATGATTCTGGAATCATAATGTGAAAGTCAGCGACCTTTCCTCCTCCGTTAAGCATTGAGCTATTTGAGAAATCCTGAAACTGTTCCTCTGTAAGCCGCGAGTTGAGGTCGTCGCAGCATTTTGCTTCTCCTATTACTAGCAGCCCCCTGCCATCCATTGCAATAATGTCTGGCTCATGCCGTCCGATCTTGTAAGGCTCATCGTATCCAGCCAAAGATGCCTTGACGATTTTCAGACCAGAATCCTGAAACTTCTTGATCAAAACTTTTAGAAGTTCTTGATGTTCGAATCCCTCAACTCCGTCGAACAGGGTGGGCAAAAGAGAACACTCGATGAACCTTTGCGCGCAAAATTACGCTTAACATTTTGCGTTTGCATTTCTCGCACTATGAATTAAGAAACCTAGAATGTGTCATATGTCATTGTCTCTTCTCTGCTTCGATATTCAAACGGTGATGACGAGGAGGAACCGCTTCGACTTCAGATCGTATTGATTGACTTCTTGAGCGAACGCAGCCTAATATCTTTCGTTGAGTGGAAAATGTGGCTTGGAGGAAATTGTAGTGGAATGTGAGAATCTGGTGAAGTGTAGGTTCTTCTCTTTCATCAGCAATAATCCGCAATCCCAGTCTGCTGCACCGGGTTTCGTGGCCAAATACTGCAAAGGGAACTATGCTGACTCATGCATAAGGAGAAAAGTCAGTAAAGCACTCGGCGGACCTCAGAACGTTCCCGACAATATGCTTCCCAACGGGTTTCCGCTAGTGGGAACCACGACCGACAACTGGTCCGATGCCGTCAAACAAATAGCCTTTCAAACGGCGCGATAAACATTCTGGTGATGAGTTTCTAAACGTTTTCAGGCTTTGCATGAAGCTGTAGCCTTGACGGTTACAGTTGGCTTACTTTTTTCTTAGAATGTATCACATGCCATTGTTTGCTTGCGTCATGACTTGGTAAAGCCACTAGTCCAATTGCTACTTCGGCTCAAAGAAGGGAGGCATTACAACCTCTGAAAACACCAGCGTCATATAGAGGTGGACTTGGTTTTACTTGGTTTGCTTCTCTTCTCTCTCAAATATAGGCCTAGGGCCACTATGAATAGGACTGCGAAGGTAGCGGTGAGTCCACTGTATAGATTGTCTGAGCCGCTTGAAGATCCTATAGGCTGGGTCACAGCCGGGATTGACTGCGCTGATGTTGAATTCGACAGTGGCGTTGGAACGATGCTGCTACTTGACGAGTAGATAGATGAGGTTGCCGTCGAATTGCTCGCGGATTGAACTACAGTTCCTACGCCAATTTGTAGCGTGACAGGCTTCGCAGCCTTATAGTCGGTTTCTATGCCTGACCCGTTTGAGACAAAAACGTACACTACGTACTGCAGGCTCCAAGGTCCATTAGTTGGTGGAGCGTTGAGATGGTCAGATATCGTGATTGTGAATGGCGCTCCGTTGTTGGCAGCATAACTCATGGCTCCACTATTAGACGTCAGGATTGTGTTTGACATGTCGACCAGATCAACTCTGGCCGAGTAGTAGCCTGTGTCGCTCGGGTTGCAGACGCCGGAGAGAGTTACGGAGAACACCACTGGCTGTCCAGGACTGGCTTGAGTTGGGTAATTGTAGCTTGTATTCGAGATTTGGCAGACGACAAAGCCGGAAGCGGGCTTAGGAATAGAAATGGCTAGGACAACAAGCATTGTGAGCGAGGCAATCGTGATGAATCGTCGCAACTGTAATCATTTGAACCCGTGGCATTCCCAGAATAATGATTATGGTACTTCTGACACCTAGACTATATCTATCATAATCAGTGTGTTGGCTTCTTTTCAGCGTCTATGATTGCAACATGCTCATTCCCCGCAACAGTTTTACCCTTGCCCAACCACACTCGACCTCATGAAGCCCGACGACATCAACGTGGTCCTCCTAAAGATCGAAGACAAGAGTAAGTTCGAGGACTCAACAACCTACCTTTACGCAGGAACAGACCCTGCCGCTGTCCACAAACCAATAACGATCTACAAGGAGAAAGGTGCGAATGCATACTTGGTTGCTGGGCGTTATGTGGGCGTTACCGAGACTCATCTCAAGTACAAACCTTTGAATGATGAGGAACAGAGAATAGTTACCGAGAAACTAGGATCAGGAAAGGTCATCAAGTTCTTAACGGATAGAAATCCAACCCCGTAATAGTTCCACGATTTGTATTCGTGATACGGGACATGGCCTTCTCAGGGCTTTGGCATCCCATTTTTGTTTTCGCGACACGGTGATTGTAGTCAGATCAACTGAATGCGAAAAAACGCGTTATGCGATCTCGGGTTTAAGTGCGGTCAGACTAGCACCTGGCCAGTCTATGGTCAGGATCGGCTGCTGGCGATGGTTGACGTGGTGACTATGACGCCGACTAGGAAGAGGATTATTCCTACGATTATCCAGGCAAGCCAGTTGGGCATCAGAGCGCTCAGCCATTTTACTGCACCTACTGCGGAGAATGCTACGCCGATGATAGCGAGCACTATGCCTCCTAGAATCAGTCCCACTGCGCGGGCAATGCGTTTCGCGAAGCGTTCGGCTGGTTTTGCGATGCCACCTATCGCTTCGCGTACGACCAGTTTCACTATTTGATCTAGGAAAGAGGTTTTTCGTTCTTCTGGCAAGGTTGGACACTAGTCGCGTGCATTAGCGAGGGCGATTCCGATCGCCATGCCAACCGCGAAGGCAACACCGAGCGCCAAGAGAGGTCGCTCTATGACTTTCTTTGCCGCTTTTCCCTGGACGTCGTCAAGCTCCGCCTTCAGATCAGTAAGTCGCTGGTCGACGTCAGTTCGAAGGCTTTTCATGTACTCTTGGATGTCTTTCAGGTCTGGGTTCTTCTGGTTCGCCAAATACTGCGCCTACAAGTAGCTCAGCAGTTAATGCATAAAAGAATAGCTTTCAACGGGACCTGCGACGTTTTGAAAGAGCTGCGCCCAAGAGCAAGCCGAATGCGAATATCAACCCACTCGTGAGCAGGGGCTTCTCCTTCACCATGGCCTCAAATTCCGCAACGAGGGCCCTTGGGGCTTGCATATCGAGTATCTCCTCGATATCTTCGTCTGGAACGCTTTCATCCATCTCGGACGTCGACATGGCGCTTCGTCACGGTATCACTTGCCCGAGTCAGATATGTATTTAGTCGAAATTGAATACACTTCGGATGGGCCTGCATCCAAAACTACTAGCCTAAAGGTTCTGTTTGGCTCGGCTCGCGATCGCATCGGTCATCTCTGAGAGACGGGCAGTTCCGCCGAGGTCGTAGGTTACATGTTTTCCCTCAGCTATTACCGACCTAGTTGCCTTGAATATGGCGTCTGCTTGTTTCTTCTCACCCAAGTATTCCAGCATCCATGCTCCCGCTAGTACCGTGGCCGTTGGGTTGACCATATCCTTTCCAGTATATTTTGGAGCGCTTCCATGTGCAGGCTCAAACATCGCATAGTTGTCACCAAAGTTCCCAGAGTAAATGCAGCCAATGCTGGCTACCAGGCCAGAGACTTCTTCGGAGATGATGTCCATGAAAAGGTTGGTTCCGAAGACTACGCTTTCGTTAAAGCGTTGAGGATTCTTGATGAGTTGCTGAGCAAAATTGTCGATAAAATACTCATCCAAGGAGATTCCTGGATATTGTTTGTGAGCTGCATTGGCGGCTTCCATGAACAATCCATCAGTCTCTTTGAGTATGTTCTGCTTAGTGATAGCGTAGGCGTGTTTCCATCCTCGACTCTTCGCTTCCTCAAACGCTCTCTTCGCCAACTTCTCGCTCGGGGTTCTGGTGATCTTGCGAAATGCAATCGCAACGTCGGCTGACAGCCTGTGCTCAAGACCAGAGTAAAGACCCTCAGTCGCCTCACGCACACAGACAAGCTCTAGGTCGCCCAGAGGGCGTTTTGTTCCTTCGAATGTCTTGACTGGTCTGATGTTAGCGTAGAGGTTCTTTCTTTGCCGGATGCTTACGGCAACACTACGCGGTGTGTTTGGACCGGCGGGAGTCGTAGTTGGACCTTTGAGGCACGCGTCCGCGGATTCGATTATCTTCCAACTTGGATCCGGGATAAGAGAGGTTCCACCGTTGGCTTCCCACCACTCGAAGCCAGCAGGGCAATCGATGAACTTGACTTGAGTTCCAACCGCACGGAGGATCTTTAGTGTCGCATCAGTAAGCTCTGGGCCAGTTCCATCTCCTTTGATCCAAGCTACACTTCGAGACAAGTCGCATCGCACCGCAACAATTTAGAAGGGTAGTTAAGGCTTCTTTCAGCCTCTGTAAAGCCCATCTTGACTTTAGCGACGAAGGAACTGACAAATTGTGATCAATGAACTCCGAGTAAAATCACGCGGTCAGCCTTGAGGAACACAGTTGCTTTATACTCCTGCAACTTATGCTAGGCTACGGGAGTTTTGGGCGCTGAAAAACAAAGTTCGATTTCTCGTCTTGTTTTCGGTCATAGTTCTGGCATTATCCTTTGCCCGCAGTGTAGCCGCTGTTACGATCATCAGTTGTTCTTTCGGATCCGCCGGAGGAGATGACATCAGTAGAGGATTCTATGTCACTTCATATCCTGGCTCGAACCTTGCAAAGGTCCACCTTCAATACGACGCAAATCCTGCAGGCACTTTCACGGTTTCCCTTACTGCTCGGCAAGGTGCTTTCAATGGTCCCATAATTGGAAGCACACAAACCGTCACGCTCAGTCTACCCTCCACCTCGAGTGAAGCTGATGCCATTTTTGACTTCGGTGGAGCAGCAGTTACGCCGGGCAGCACTGTGACTTTCACTCAGGCCGAAGTCGCAGGCTCGGGAACAGTATACTTCAATCTCGGCACTGGGTCCTGCTCTGGCGCCACGGTGATAGAGACTGAAGGCACAACTCCTCCTTTAGACACGACGCGACGAACCGGTATTGGACTAGAGATCACCCAGCTTACTGGTCCGAACACGGATTGGGCCGTCACGTCCGTTTCAATGGTCCCCAACCCTCCTCAGGCTGGTCAACCGGTTACTTTCACCGCCACCTTGGTGGCGCTATCGACTTCTGGGTCGTATCCGCAGAACGTGGAAGTCCATTGCAAGATAGATGCGTTCACTTGCGGAAGCGGTAGTGTCTCATACCCCGGACCTACTGGCAATCCCGCTACAGTAACGGCCGCTACACCTTGGACTGCTACGCCGGGCACTCACACGCTTACATGGACTGCTTCGGCTGTTGGCGACCCAAACCCGTCCAACAACGTAATGAGCACAACCTTCGTAGTGGCTCCTCAAGCTCCGTTCGACTTCTCCCTCTCCGTTAGTCCCCTGCAGCAGAGCGTGGCTCCCGGCGAAAGTACCACTTACTCCGTAACGGTAACCCCGATCTCTGGAAGTCCTCAACCTGTCGGCTTGAGCGTGAGCGGTGCACCCGCCGGTGTCTCCGCCTCTTTCAGCGCGCCTTTAGGAACGCCGCCGTTCTCTTCAACACTTAGCGTCGCAACCACCTCAGGAACTTCCTCCGGAACGGTTATCCTGACAATAACTGGTAGCGGAGGCGGAACCATCCACATCACACAAGTCACGTTGACCATTTCTCAGTCATCTGACTTTAGCTTGACCGCGAACCCGACATCACAAAACGTAGCATCAGGAGGAACTACTTCGTACGCAATTCACGTTGGAGCATTGAACGGTTTCAATTCGCCAGTGAGTCTATCGGTTTCTGGTGCACCCACGGGTGCGAACACTGTTCTAAGCACTACCTCAGCAACGCCCGACTTCGATTCAACGCTCACCGTCACACTCCCAGCAAACTCCCCAACAGGAACCTTTACTCTCACAATCTCAGGTAACGGAGGCGGTCAAAGTCATCAAGTCAATCTAGTCCTAGTTGTCTCACCGGGTCAGCCAACCCAAACAACAGCTCAAACATCACAAACCGCCACTACAAGCACGACGGTTCCGTCACCAAATGATATGGTATCGATGCTCCAACAGAATCCACTCCTACTCGTCGCACTAGTCATTATTCTAATCCTAATTGTTCTGTTTGCTTCCCGCGGTCGCAAGAAGCAACCATCCACAGCGAGCACCCCAACAGGTGCAGTTACATTCTGCCCCAAGTGCGGGACACAGAACCCTTCATCACAAGAATTCTGCGGAAAATGCGGGAACAAACTTCACTAGGCTAGCTGAGGAAGATAATTGACACGCCTACGACAGCCACCACAGCCCCGAGTATCCCACGTAGACTCGTGCGTTGATGATGCGTAACCCAGACCATGGGGATTATCATTACGGGCATGAGAGAGAGCAGCGTCTGGGCGATTCCTACATCAGTGAATGTTGCAGCAACCATCGACAACGTAATTCCCAAATAGGGACCAACAAACGACGCTGCAACTGTATTCTTCATACCTTCACGGTTTCTCGCCGCTTGGAAAACGCCTAGCAGCCTACCTGAAATGAGTGCCACAGCCCAAACGAATACGCCGCCTAACAATAATCGCATCAAAGTGGCAGAGATTGGATCTAGAATTGCGTCGGGGTTTAGGTAGATTCCTATCTTGGCCAGCACTAGCCCCACTCCCTGACCCATTCCAGCGATTAGGCCGAAGATTATCCCGTATGCTTTCCTACGACCGGGCACGGTCTCATAACCCGCTTGTGGATCTGACTCCAGAATGACGATGATAACTCCGATTAGAGTAACCGCTATTCCGGCCAAGGCGAGTTCTGGAATTGTCTCTCCTAGCATTAGGTAGGCAGTCGCTGCGGCAAAGATTGGCGCTAGTGCCATCATGAGCAGAGAACGGCGAGGACCGATTGTGACGTAGGCAGCAAAAAGTCCCATGTCTCCTATTCCCAAACCAACGATTCCGCTCAGTCCTAACCAGAACCATTGCCCAGTACTCGCGAGCGGCGCCAGTGTGCCAAGGAGAACGAAATGAGTCACAAAGATGAAGGCGATCGCGATGATCAGCCTATATGCATTGACGTTCAGGACTCCAATCTTTTTTCCGGCCGCGGTAAAGAAGAGCGAGCTAATCGTCCATAGAAATGAGGTCGTGATTGCTGCAGTCTCCCCAACGGTCCCAAGGTTCAACCCTAGATCACGACCTTAGCAATCGCGACTTCACAACATGGACAACTATATGCATCTTTGGAGAGAATGCCAACGCTGGCCCGAGTTAGTTGGGAGCTGAAATTTCTGAGTTGAAGTTGATATTAGACTCCTGAATTGGTGAGCGCATGCGCCACCTGACCATAGGGGTATTCCACGATGAGGTCTTGGGCCGCGAGTTAGGAAAGAAGGGCACTGTAAGCGACATTGCGATGTACAACAGGAAGATGGACGACTTAATCCTCTCATTCATGTCCCCCGTCGAGGACAAACTCGCACCGAAGAGCCAAATCATCTCCACAATCGACGCAGCCATCGTCGTCTTCAACGAAATAACCCGCGAACTTGGAGAAACGATTGTAATGCTTGACATGATCGGCGTCAAGGAGGGTATCGGGATTACTACGAACTATGCGGACCGAGATCGCATTGCATCCCTAACAAAAGACACCTCACTCAAATCATTCACGACTGCACAACGTGACCCCGGTAAGCTCCTCCAAACGCTTACAAGCATAACCCCAACACGAAACAACGCCTCGGCCCCGGTCGTTGAGATCGATCACTCCTTCAGCGTGAAAGGAGTAGGAGAAGTGGTTTTGGGATTTGTCAAAAAAGGAGTCGTGAAGAAATATGACAAGTTGCAATTGCTCCCAGCCAAAAAAGAAGTGGCTGTTCGGTCCATCCAAATCCAAGACGAAGACTATGACCAAGCTGATGCCGGAACTAGAGTCGGGTTAGCCATCAAAGACGCAACGGTCGACGACATGAGCCGCGGTAGCGTCCTCACAACGGCGCAAGAGATCAGAACGGATACGCAGATCGAGGCTACATTCAACAAGAGCCCCTTCTACTCTGAACCGATAAAGGAAGGACCATTTCACGCAACGATAGGAATGCAAACAATCCCAATCACCATGTCCATCAAAGACCAGCAAAGAATCTCCCTCCAATCCTCCAAACCGATCGTCTATGAACCTGGGCAAATGGCAATCCTCCTCGACCTAAATGCAAAGAAAACTCGCATCATGGGTAAGGCGACTCTAGAACCCAGCCAGTCTCTATAATCCAGTAGTTAGCCCATGCACTCAAACTTCGCCAAGATTGAATCCAAGTCTAACGTTCAATTTATACGACAGGTTTTTGATTGTGGCGGACGGGGAGGGATTCGAACCCCCGACCTCAGGCTCCGGAGGCCTGTGCCCTATCCAGGCTAGGCTACCCGTCCACGAGCTTTATCCGACGTTGCTACCCAGATAATTAGTTACGGGTTTCTACGAGTTGAACGACCAAGTCTTTTGACTGACGAGTTCTTGAAACTCGGATTTTTTGGAGGAAATTTCTTAGCTATCGAAAAAGTGCTTGTCGTTCGGAGCTGGGTCTGCGAACGGTTTTAAGCAGATTCGTATAGGGGGTGGGATAGAGCTTAGTGGGTAACTGATCGCGTTGGTGGACGTTCTCCAGCAGTTTAGAGAAGAGTGTTTGAAGGTTCTCTCTTCGGCGCTGGAGAAGATTTATCCAGAATGGGCGGAGCGAGTTCCGCGCCTGAACGTGGCGGCATCGTTCGATTTTGGTGAACTCTCCACATCAATCGCACACGAGATTGGTAGGACTAAGATGCTAGCGCCAAAGGAAGTGGCTAACTCGATCCGAACCGCAATGGTCTTCAGCCCAAATTCCCTACTCGCCGCTGTTGAGGATGTGGCCGGTTACCTTAACTTCCGACTGAACTACAACCTCGCCGCGCCCCTCATCCTAGACTCAGCAATACATGAATCTCGGACGTTTGGCATAGAGAAGATCGACAAGCCGATTCGGATGTCGGTTGAGCACACAAGCGCCAACCCAGTCGGACCCATAACTATGGCTACGGTGCGCAACTCAATCCTTGGCGATGCTCTAGCTCGTCTAATCAAGGCCAGAGGCCACCAGGTCAACAGGCGTTTCTATGTTGACGATGTCGGAAGGCAAGTCTGCCTACTCGCGTACGGATACAAACTCCTCAACCATCCAAAGCCAACTGGAAAGGTGGATCACTGGTTTGGGCGACTCTACGCCTGCACTAACTGCGCCGTCCAAATCGAGGCAACCAAGAAGAAACTGAAAGCAGTCGAGGGCGATCCAAACGAAGCAGAGAAACTGGCTGAGCTTCGAGCGAACCTGGACGAATGGGTTGGGGTAGCCTCAGAGCTCGAGGCGACCGACAAAGAACTACTCGAAAGAGTCGTGGCCGCGGTTCAAGCAGAAGTCGACCCGGAACGTGAGGTAGAGGAGATCGGAAGGAGGTACGAGCAAAATGACCCTAAGGTCTCGGAACTTATGCGCCAAGTAGTCAACCTCTGCCTCGACGGAGTCAAAGCCTCGCTGGATGAGTTGGGTATAACTTTTGACACGTGGGATTGGGAGAGCCAACTGCTATGGAACGGGCTTGTTAACGAGACGCTGAAACGCCTCAGTACCTTACCCTTCACCAAAACCGATCGAGGAGCCCTCACGCTCGACATCAATGCGATTGTAGAGGCTTACGGACTTCGAGAACATTTCAAACTCGCGCGCAACTACGAGGTCCCAAAGCTCACATTGGCACGCAGTGATGGGACGACCCTCTACTCGACCCGTGATATTGCTTACTCGATCGCTAAATTCAAGGATTCGGATCGAGTGATCAATGTTATCGCGAGCGAGCAAACGCTTCCACAACTCCAAATTCGCGTCGCCCTATTCGCATTGGGAGAGAAGAAACCAGCCCTCGAGATGATTCACTACGCTTACGGTTTGGTGGAATTGCCGGGGGTTAAGATGTCGAAGCGAAGGGCGCACTTCGTCACACTCGACCAAGTTCTGGAACAGGCGAGGTCAAAGGTTGAAGAGACTATGGCGAGCAGAAAGGATGAGCTGGGTAAAGCTGAGTCGGAAGAGGTAGTCCGAAACATAGCTGAGGGCGCCGTCAAATTCGCGATGCTCAGCCTCACAAGCACAAAGAACCTGACCTTCACGTGGGATAGGGTTCTTAGTCTGGAGAAGAATAGCGCGCCCTTCATCAACTACGCCTACACCAGAGCCGGCAGCATCCTCCGTAAGATCGGAAGCAACCCTGGGAGAATTGACGGAGCCCTGCTTACTCATCCGTTGGAACATCTACTGATCTTCAAGATTGGACAGTTGAGCGAAGTGTTTCGCGAAGCGACGGACCAGTTGAAGCCTGAAGAATTGGCCTCGTACGCTAGCTCAGTCGCGGAGAAGTTCCATGAATACTACGAGAAGGTAGACGTTAGTCACGCAGACGAGAATGTTAAGAATGCGAGAGCAGCCCTAGTGGGAGCGGTTAAAGTTGTTCTCCATAACTCCATGGATCTACTCGGAATCACGCTAAGTGAAAGGATGTAGACCCTTGCAAGAACCTAACCAACCAACACTCAGCGGAAACTCTAGAAGTTATTTCCACTTAGATTTGAGCTGGAAGATCAGCTACTACGATCTACTCTTCCTGGTTTTGTTTGTAATTGATACTATTCTGCGCTTCGTGTGGCTTGACAAACCTACAGGATCGCTCATCTTTGATGAATGGTACTACGTGAACGTAGCGCGAGTGATACTCGGCCTTCCTCAGAGCGTCGGAGCAAACGGCAAGGTGGCATATCCAAACGCCCAAATTGGACTAGACCCGAATCATGAACATCCCCCTCTAGCAAAGCTACTGATCGCACTCTCGACTTGGATTTTCGGAAACAACGGATATGGCTGGCGTATCCCAAGCGTGATTTTCGGCTGCGTAGCCATCCTCGTTTTCTATTTATTGATGAAGAAGATCACCAAAGACCAATACCCGGTTCTACCACTGCTCGCGACATTCCTCTTCTCCTTTGACAACCTAGCCTACGTTCACAGCAGAATTGCTACCTTGGATATTTTCGCCCTCGCGTTCCTGCTGCTTGGGGCGTACTGGTATTTCGACGCCTTGGACTCAACCCACTATACCTTGTATACATGTCTGAGCGCGCTTAGTATGGCTCTAGGCTCTCTGACCAAAATTACCGGAGTGGCTGGTTACCTGCTCATTGTTGGGATTCAATTGGTGAAGTTCCTTAGCGACCGAGATGCTGGACTAAACTGGGATCGCTTCTTTTCGTGGTTGGAAAAATACACGGCTGTTTTTCTCGTGAGCTTTTTTGTATTGCTTGGAATCATGGATCGGTTTTGGGTGGGTTACGCTTGGCCTTGGGAGCATGTGGCGTACATTCTCAAGTACTCGGCTGAACTCACATCCGGCTGTCCCAACGGAATAATCGCCTGCCCCTGGCAGTGGTTGGCGAACCAAATTCTGATTCCTTACTTGCGAGTGACCGTCACTACAACAACGAATGGTGTTTCCACGAGCTACTTTTCATACAATTTCCTTGGCCAGATGAATCCGGCAATCGTTTACCTCACGATCTTTGCAGTGCTCTACTGTTCGTACAGCTACTGGCAACGAAGAGATGACCTAAGCCTATTCGTGATAGCCCTGTTTGCAGTTACCTACCTTCCCTTCTATCCTGCAACAATTTTCGACCAGCGTGTCACATACCTCTTTTACTTCCTTCAAGCTATACCTGCAGTTTGCGCTGGCATAGCATACATGATCGTGGACACGAAACTGCCAAAGTGGGTGATTTTGGTCTATCTCGCCGTCGTTCTCTATGCCTTCGCCCAAATGTTTCCGTTTGCCCTAACTCACGGTTTCCCCTCCTAATGCTGGCAAATTCAAGAGCGACGTACGACCGAAATTGAGAAATACGCAGATCGAAGCTACCAGTAAGAAGGAAATCCAAGCCACAACGTTCCTCGACCAACTCCCCTCAAGTAGGAGGTGACAGATGCATGGCACAGAATGAGAGCGCTTCCGCTCCTCCGAGAGCTCCGCCGCGTGAGCCAATTCCACCGGACACCATCCTCATTGGCAAGAAACCAATCATGGCTTATGCAACCGCCGTCATGATGCACTTCCAATCGGGCGCTAAGACCCTCACGATCAAGGCAAGAGGTCGATCCATCAGCACCGCGGTCGATGTTGTCGAAGTTGTTCGGAGACGCTTCTTTGCAGGCAAACTAGCGGTTAAAGAAATCAGTATAGGGACACAAGTCCTCGGAGAATCCGGTGACCAGAGAAACGTATCAACCATTGAGATCAAACTGGAGAAGACCGCGTAGAGCCAAACGTGGCTCTGCCGGTGCTTACCTCTCTTTTTAGGTATCAGATATCGAGAATGTTTCTTCGGCTTGTTGATTGAACAAGGTTTTTTGTGGAATTCACAAAGCGGAAGCTAATTCGGTCATGTAATTCTCGCCTGGATTCTATTCTGTGGTAAATCAGAATAGCATCCGACGCGAGTTCGACACTGTTGATTATGAAAAACAGGTTTCGATGTGTCACCCATTCTTGACAGTTTTCTTTAACGAAATTTGAATAGCCTTCGTTCGAGTACGCAGAACAATCGCGAGGAATTGTTGAAAGCACAAAATGGAGATTGAATTGATGGATCACGGATTCCTCAACGACTGGGACACCGAATACAAGCAATCTACAGCGGCCCGTTTCGAAGGGCATTTCCATCGGAAGGTCGCAGTCAAAGAACAAGTCCAATCTGCAATCTACAGGTTGAGAGCACAGCAAAACAAGCTCGAAAGCGCTGCGATGAGAATGCAGCAGCATGACAAGGATATTTTCAACAAATGTGTCAGCTCCCAACTCTCACACGACTCTGCGAGGGCAATGATGTACGCCAACGAGTGCGCGGAAGTGCGAAAAATGGCCAAAGTTACACTGCAATGCCAAATGGCATTGGAACAGGTCTCGCTCCGTCTCGAAACCATCGAAGAATTCGGAGATGTCGCCAGAATGATGGCCCCCGTGGCAAGCGTTGTCGCTTCGATCAAACACCAAATCTCGGGGGTGATGCCTGAAGTAGGATTCGAACTCGGCCAAATTGGCGAAGTGCTAAGCGGCGTAGTCGATGATGCAGGCGAAGTCTCCGGCTCAACATACGAAGCAGGAGCTAACAGCGACGAGGCACAAAGGATTCTGGGCGAGGCAGGCACAATAGCTGAACAACACATGAGAGACAAATTCCCAGAGCTACCCTCAAGCAGTTTCTCCTCGCAAAGAACTGGAGAACAAGGAATCGCACACTAAGAGTGATCCACGGATGTCACTTACAGTTGAAGTGGTTGGAAAGCACCTCGGTCAAACCATTCAAGATGTGATGGGGCGACCGATGGGCAAGTTGGTTGGCTTATCGGCCAATGTGAAGGATGAGGTGCAATCCGTTCACGTAGCTCGGCATGATGGAGACATCGAGGAACACCCTGCTGTCGAGATTAGAATAATTCAAGACCAACCCGTTCTTCTCCAAGCGTGGCGCGTCGAGGCCGAGGATGTAAGACGAGAATACGACATCATCAAACGACGAAGACAGGCCATCGACCTACTTCTAAAGGACGGCGACATCGAACAAACAGAATACAACCAACTCCGCAACAGCTACGAAGAAATCCACAAGGAAATCCTAACCAAACGCGACGGACTCTCTGAAACCCTGAAAAGCGTCGAATCAAAACTCGACCAACAAGTACACGATTTACAAACCGCCATGACCAACAACAAGATGCTCTACACCGCCTCTGAGATAGACGAAAAGACCTACCAAACTGTAACCGAATCAGTACGCATGGGACTAGAGATTACGAAAAAGGAACGCAAAGACGTAGACAATACACGTGAAGCGCTTCAAAACGTCGACTCACTGGAACCACCAAAACCCGTCGTCGAACCCCCGGCCCCGACACCTCCTCCCATCCACCAATCCATTCCAGACGTCGTCGTAATCAAAATGCGGGAATCCATCTAGGGCCGCAAAAAGGACGTGACCATCTTCTCTTTCATCTTCAGAAAAGTAGAGGACAAATTCCATCCGACTCCGTTGAAAGAACGGATAATGCACGCATCTTACAGGCTACACGTCCAGCAGGATAAACTAGACCACATGTACGCGCGCTTAAAACAGCGTGACACAGAACTTTTCCAAAGATGCGTCGGAGCTCAGGCATCTAGCGATAATGGTCACGCAAAGATATTCGCCAACGAGTGTGCCGAGATCAGAAAGATCGCAAAAGTTGTCCTGGGCAGTCAACTGGCCCTTGAACGAGTAATTCTTCGCCTCGAGACAGTCGAAGAATTCAGCGACATAATGCTCCAGATGGCCCCAATCATGAGCATCGTCAAAGAAACCAAATCCAAAATCTCAGGCACAGTACCACAGGTCGCAAACGAACTGGAAGAAGTTAACAACATACTCAGCGACCTAACCGACGAAGCCGGAGAAGTAACCGCCACAGACCTCCCCGTGGAAGCGTCTAATGACGAAGCAAGGAAGATTCTCGAAGAGACAGGCCTCATAGCCGAAGAAAAAGTGCGATCAAACTTCCCTGACCTAGCATCGATCGGAACCGAGAAACCACACCCATTAGAAGGCATCCCTGAAGCCGCCACGCTAACAGATATGGAAGCCGACTTCGATGAACAGGTCTACGACTACGCAAAGAAACATCCAGGCCAACTCAGCATTCACCTATGCGCACAGGATCTAGGAAAATCACCTGAAGAAGTGAAAACCTCCCTACAAAGGCTGCAAGAAACTGGCAAGGTCGTAATCGAATAGGACCTTCGGTGACTGGAAATGCAAGTCTCAGCCTCACAAGAGCTAGAACAAATGGCGGCCAAGTTCGCAAACGAGGCTGTACAATTCGACAGGCAAGGCGCCAAAACCAACGCAATCTCACGCTATCAACGCACAATCGAAATACTACTGAAAATGACCAGCCTCTACCCAGAGGCCCCACAAAACAAGCTCTACATGCAGCAAGTTGACAATTGCAAACGCAGAATCAAGGAATTAAAGGACGGAACCCTCCCACCCGTTGAAGAAGGAGATCGACCATCACTAAAACTCGCCAAACTAGCGCAATTGGTTCTAACAGAGAAACCAGACGTCAAATGGAATGAGATTGCGAATCTGCGTGATGCCAAGAAAGCCATCGAAGAATCAATCGTCTTCCCAGTCAAACGTCCAGATCTGTTCCCTCTTGGATGGCCGAAAGGAATTCTATTCTTCGGCCCACCAGGTTGCGGCAAGACACTACTTGCAGCCGCTATAGCGACCGAGATCGACGCCGTCTTCTACAGCGTAGACGCCCCGTCGATTATGTCAAAGTGGCTTGGCGAATCCGAAAAGAATGTTGCTGAACTCTTTACGGCCGCTCGACGATCCGTCGAAGAAGGTCATCCAGTAATCATATTCATCGACGAAATAGATTCCTTAGTAGGAATAAGGGGAGACGAGGTGGGCGGGGAAGTCAGAACCCGCAACCAGTTCCTCAAAGAGATGGACAATATCCTCGACAAGAAGAATCCAAGTCACGTGTACATCGTCGGTGCAACCAACAAGCCCTGGGCATTAGACGAACCCTTCATTCGCAGATTCCAAAAGCGAATCTACGTCCCACTCCCAGGAACTGAGGCCAGACGCGAGATGTTTCACATTTGCACTAAGAACCTGAAGCTCGCTAGGGACATAGATCAGGAACTCATTGTTCAGAAGACTGCGGGATACTCTGGCAGCGACCTTCGAGACATCTTCCAGGGAGCGCAGACTCGGGTTGTCCGTGAATTCTTCGAAGGAAATACTATCAAGAGTCAAGGCCAAGCACGCAGCATTACGATGGAGGATATCAACGAGATTCTGAAACGGAGGAAACCCAGCGTCTCGACACAGATGCTCACTCTTTACGATAAGTGGTTTGAAACATACAAGGCACTTTGAGGTGAGAATGGAATGATTGATGCCACAGATTACAAGATTCTTGCCGAACTAGTCGACAACTCGAAATCCTCATTCGCCGAGATTGGACGAAAACTGAGCCTGCACCCAAACGTCGTCGCGTATAGGGTGAATAAGCTAGAGAGAACCGGAATTATCAGAGATTACACCGCCTATCTTGACCTTGAGAAACTCGGACTCGCCGAACAGATTCTCGTCGGCGCGAGCTTCCCTCGCGACATAGAACGTGACGACATAATCGAAAAGATCGCTGCGATCCCGCAGACCGTCAAAGTCGTTAGCTCTTTAGGAGAACCCGAAGGACTTGTGTTCCTGATCGGCAAGAACAAGACCGAAATTGAGAAGCTGATGACCAAGCTGAGATCACTTGACATCAAGATCGAGTACACTGGCTCGATAATTCGCACTTTCGAGGAAGGTCGACTCGGCAACTTTCTCAAGATTCTAGCTAGCGAACACGAAAGAGCAGAACAACGCCTCGGAAGGACAGAACCACTGTAAAGGGGGGATAGATGGAATGTTCAAAGAAAGGACACCGCTTGGCAAGAGGATAAAGGAAGCATTTCGTCCGACACCGATGAAGAGACGTATAGCTGAATGTTTATTCAAACTCAAGATGCAGGAGAAGAAGCTGGAAAGAACCTCCTACCATATGCAACAGCGAGATCAAGCACTCTACGGCAAATGTGTGTTGGCAGTCCAGAGCAAGAACACGGAATTAGCCTCCATGTACGCCAACGAATGCGCCGAACTAAGAAAAATGGCAAAGGTCGTACTCCACAGTCAACTCGCATTAGAACAGGTTACATTGAGACTAGAAACAGTGAACGAATTCGGCCAAGTCGCATACACAATGATCCCAGTCGCGAACGTCGTTCGAGTACTCAAATCTCAACTAGAGGGCGTTATGCCTGAGGTCTCAATGCAATTGTCCGAAGTCAACGAAACACTTGAGGGCTTAGCAACTGAGGTGGGAGAAGCAACGGAAAATACGTTCGACCTAACCGCCTCGAGCGATGAGTCTCAGAAGATACTTTCAGAAGCAAACTTCGTAGCCGAACAGAAGATGAAGGAACGCTTCCCAGAACTACCAGCGATTCCAGCCAGCAGCGAGGCAAGAGTCTAACCCAATCTCTTCCTTTTTCTATTTCTTCCCTAATTCCAGTTGCACTCAGGACGAGTGCAACGGAATGACTGTTTTCACAAGAATTCTGACTTTGAAATCCTCTGAAAGACACCAACTTATCGATATCACGCGAGAGGTGGTTCGCTTTGTGCAGGATGGACCTGTGGAGGAGGGAACTTGCACTATTAGCGTTCCCCATGCCACGGCAGCAATCATAGCCAACGAACATGAATCAGGATTAATGAACGATTTACTAACCAAAATAGACGACCTCTTTCCACAATCCTCATCCTACGCGCACAACGCAATAGACGACAACGCCGACGCTCATCTTGCCGCAGCATTTCTGGGGCATCAACGGGCATTTCCCGTGGTAAAACGACAGATGATTCGCGGCACATGGCAGAGCATTTTCTTGGTCGAACTTGATGGGCCTCGATCTCACCGAGATGTGTGCCTGCAATTAATGGGCGAATAAACCGCTCGTGTATGTCTCACCAGCCCCAAACGCATACTGTGGCAAGACTGTTCGAGGAACGAGTTTTACGGCTCGCAAACCTAATAGCCGGGAGAAACAGGCAAGGCACGAAGAAGGAATGTAAACTGGCTGAAGAGAACAACCTAACCTGGGTCATCGGTGGACCACAGGGGGGCGGAATTAACTCCGTGGCCGAAACATTCGCTAAAGCTTGTGCTCGCGGAGGATTGCACGTCTTCGCGAACATTGAGTATCATTCAAACATCAAGGGAGAACACAGCTTCTATAGAGTCAGAGCATCCGAAAGGGAAGTCCAATCGCACGTCGATTGGATCGACCTCCTCGTCGCCTTAGACAAAGAAACGTTATTCGGGGACATTCACAAGGCGTATCCAACTCACAACGGTCATCGGAATGAGGTGAGTCCCGGGGGCGGCATATTTTACGATGCCGCGTTACGATTGAAACCCGAAGACATAGGCCGCCCAGACGTAAACCTATACCCCGTTCCATACCTAGACGTCCTAATCGGCGCCCTAAAAGAAACGGGACACGAACACGAGCTAAGCAAATATCAAGTAATGACTAACACCGTCGCCTTCGGAGCCTCCGTCGCGATGATCGACTACGACTTCGATGTCGTCGCATCAGCAATCAAAGAGGGGTTCACCGGGCGAAAGGCGGCACTTGGTGACCTGAACGTCCAGGCCGCACGGCATGGATACGATTATGCCAAGAAGACATTCCATGACGGTTTCGCTTACAAACTCCATACGGTAAAGACTACCGAGAAACGCATCGTTATGAGGGGCGTTCAAGCGGTTGGAATCGCGAAGTTCAGGGCCGGATGCGGCGTCCAAACGTACTACCCCATCACGCCCGCAACAGACGAAAGCGAGTACTTAGAGAACCACCAGAAGGACTACAACATGGTCGTCGTCCAGACCGAAGACGAGATCTCAGCGGTCCTTATGGCGACGGGAGCAGCTCACGCAGGAGTTCGCGCCTCAACATCAACCTCAGGACCAGGCTTCTCACTCATGGCCGAAGGATTAGGCTGGGCAGGACACACAGAAGCCCCCGGCCCAGTAGTTATTCTGTGGCAAAGATGCGGTCCGTCTACTGGTCTCCCGACGAGAACCGAACAGGGAGATCTCCAGTTCGTTCTTCACGCTGGCCACGGAGAATTCCCACGAATGGCAGTCGCCCCAGGAGACGTCGTCGAGTGCTTCTACGACACATTCGACGCGTTCAACCTCGCAGAGAAATTCCAAATGCCAGTCGTGGTCATCGCGGACAAATTCCTTGCTTCAAGCTATCGGACCATAAAGATTCCAGAGTCTCGAGACCTAAAAGTAGACAGAGGCCAAATCGTCTCCGAAGCAGAGCTTCAAGGTCAGGAACCATTCAAACGGTACGCTTTCACCCCACTCGGCATTTCACCTCGAACGATGCCGGGAACAAAGGGAGGCATCTTCCACACTACTGGAGACGAGCACGATGAGTTGGGGGGAATAACAGAGAATTCTGAAAATCGCATCAAAATGATGCAGAAAAGAATGCGCAAGCTCCAACTCGCAGCTGAGATGATCCCAATTCAGAAGAAAGTTAACTTCTTTGGACCAAAAGAAGCAGACGTCACATTAGTCGGGTGGGGGTCATCGAAGGGCGCCATTCTCGACGCAATGCAGGACCTCGAGGCCGACGCCGTGAGATGCAACTTCCTCCAAGTAAGATACATGAGCCCCTTCCCAGCAGACCTAGTAACAAAGTACCTATCCAGCGCAAAGAGGAAGGTCCTCGTCGAGGGCAACTACAGCGGACAACTCGGAGCAATAATCCGCGAACAAACCGGGATCACTATGGACGGTAAAGTCTTGAAGTACAACGGCCGATCGTTCTCACAGAACGAAGTATACGACGGCGTAAAAGCAGTAATTAAGAATGGAGAGAAAGAGGTAGTGATGGCCCATGCTTGAACTCAAAGACTTCCGAACTAAGGTCCACAACGATTGGTGCCCCGGTTGCGGCGACTTCGGCATACTCAACGCCGTCCAAATGTCACTGTTTGAGCTCAAACTCGAACCGCACCAAGTCGCAGTCTTCTCAGGAATCGGATGCTCAGGCAAGACACCACACTTCGTAAACACATATGGCTTTCACACTCTTCATGGAAGAGTGCTACCAATCGCTACTGGCGCCAAGCTCGCAAACACCTCACTCACGGTAGTAGCAGTGGGTGGAGACGGAGACGGTTTTGGAATTGGTGTGGGGCATTTCGTGAGTACCGGGCGTCGGAACCTAGACTTCACATACGTCGTACACGACAACCAAGTCTACGGTCTCACAAAAGGCCAGGCTTCTCCCACCCTTCCCAAAGGCATGCGAACCAAATCGATGCCCTCCCCATCAATCGTCGAAGGTATGAACCCTATCGCAACTGCTATCAGTGCTGGCTATACGTTCGTGGCGCGAAGTTACGCGCTTGACGTCAGACACCTCAAAGAAACCTTGAAGGCCGCAATCGTTCACAGAGGGAGCGCTCTTGTGGACGTACTGCAAACATGCCCAACTTACAACGACATCAATACGAAGGAGTGGTACGCTGGCGCTGACCTCCAAACTAAAGCACCTAGACTGTACAAGATCGAAGAGCAAGGTTACGACGGAACCGTCAAGGACCCCAACAACCCAACCGAAGTAAACGAGAAGAAAGCCCAAGCCATCATTAAATCGTTCGAGTGGGGAGACCAGATCCCCGTCGGCATCTTCTACAGAAACCAAGAACCGACCTTTGAAGAGATGATCGGCGATAGGATGCCTTCATATAAGGAAGTCCCATTGACGAAGCAGGATTTGTTCAACAGAGACGTAAGTCCGCTCTTCGAGGCATTAGGCTGAGAGCGACTTACGAACCCTTTTCTTTTTCCTTTCCGTGGACACCTGGCGTAGTCATAGCGTAGGGATCGAGGATCTCCTCCAACTCCTTCTCCGAGAGCAACCCTTTCTCAAGAACGACTTGACGCAACGAGACGCCTCGTGCCAGCGCTTCCTTCGCAACCACCGCCGCCTTTTCGTAGCCTATGAAAGGATTCAGCGCAAGAGCGACACCCGCGCTCTTCTCAAGCAAAACCTTGCAACGCTCCTCATTAGGCTTGATTCCTCTAACCAATCGTTCCGTGAACGCGTTGATACCGTTAGCTAGTATGTAGAGCGAATACGTGAGATCGTACGCGATTACAGGCATCATCACATTCAACTCCAATTGCCCTGCCTGTGCAGCCATCATCGTAGTGAAATCATTCCCGATCACCTCAAAACAAACCATGTTCAACATCTCCGCCATCGATGGATTGATCTTGCCGGGCATTATCGACGAACCAGGTTGCACGGGTGGAAGGATAATCTCGCCAATCCCGGTCACTGGCCCAGAACTCAGCAACCGAATATCATTCGCTATTTTCGTGAGATCGACGCTCAACGTTCGAAGAGCGGAGGAAAGTTCGAGGAAGTCCGCCATAGATTGCATCAGCGTGGCAAAGTTGCGCGCCAATCTGAACTTGAACCCCGTATAGGTAGAAAGATTCTCAACTGCCAACTTGACATATCTCGGGTCTGCATTCAACCCTGTTCCAACGGCGGTTCCGCCGAGGTTGAGCTCTAAGATCTTGTCGAAGGAGTCCTCGATTGTCTTGGCGTCAACCTCTAAAATATGAGCCCAGGCAGCGAACTCTTGGCCCAGACGAATCGCAGACGCATCCTGCAAATGGGTGCGCCCGGATTTCACGATCTTGTCGAATTCCTTCGCCTTCTGCTCAAAGGCCTCTCTTAGAGTCACTGTCGATCGTAGCATGGGTGTTGATAGTAGCATGACGGCTACTCGAGTGAAGGTTGGGTAGATGTCGTTGGTCGATTGGCCTATGTTTACGTGGTCGTGCGGACTAACAACCTTGTAGTCTCCCTTCTTTCCTCCTAGCAGCTCAATTGCTCGATTCGCTAGAACTTCATTTGCATTCATATTGTGAGAGGTACCCGCCCCGGCTTGGAAGACATCTAGAACGAATTGATCACGCAACTTGCCTTCCAAAACTTCATCCGCCGCGGCGACAATAGCTTCTCCCACCTTTCGATCTAACAGCCCCAACGAGGTATGCGCTTCAACCGCGGCTTTCTTAACGAGAACTGTTGCCCTAATGAAGTCCGGGAAATGCCTTAGCCCACTTATAGGAAAATTGGCTTCAGCTCGTGCCGTCTCAGCACCATAATAAGCATCTTCAGGCACCTCTACAATTCCCAACGAGTCTCGCTCGACTCTAACAGACTTGAACATTGCACTCTCTGTGTGAGCTCGCCTGTTCGACAATAAATGCGTTGATTCCAACGCACCGATACAATTTCAATCTCTGTCAACGTTGTCTGGTTGAACCTGACATGTCCGTAGCTCAGGCAAACACTAAATACTCAAGGTTCGATTACGAAAATAGCCCCGTAAAGTAAGTGATCGATATGGAAGCTACCGGTGTTTTCGTTCCAGAAGTCTGAGCACTCCACTTTCGAGGCAGAGTTTTCGAGGAAGTCACTGTCTTGAGTAAGGAAATTGGGATCACTGTAAAGAAGGCTGAAGATCTCTCTGAATGGTATACCCAACTTGTGACTAAGGCAGAGTTGGCGGATTATGCTCCGATCAAGGGGTTCATGGTTCTTCGGCCGTATGGCTATTCGATTTGGGACAAGATTAAGGAACATTTGGACAGGCGATTGAAGGCTTCAGGCCACTCTAACGCCTATTTTCCCTGTCTGATCCCGGAGAGCTACTTGAAGAAGGAGGCAACTCATTTCAAAGGTTTCACTCCTGAAGTTTTCTGGGTAACCCAGACCGGAGACAGCAACCTCTCCGAACGACTCGCTATTCGTCCCACTTCGGAGACCATTGTGAATGACGCTTATTCCAGATGGGTAAGAAGCTGGAGAGACCTGCCGCTGCTCATTAACCTGTGGAACTCTGTCCTCAGGTCGGAGATCACGACCACGCGACCGTTTCTGAGAACGTCCGAATTCCTATGGCAAGAGGGCCACACTGTCCACGCCACGAATGAGGATGCAGAGAAGGAGGTCATGCTTATCCTAGAATATTATCGTCAGTTAATCGAGGATGACATGGCAGTACCGGTGCTGCGAGGCTACAAGAGCGATGCGCAGAAGTTCTTAGGGGCTGACTACACCACAACCTTGGAAGCTATGATGCCGGACGGGAAAGCCATCCAAATGGGCACGTCTCATCACCTGGGGCAGAACTTCTCCAAGCCCTTCGAAATCAAATACCTTGGAAAGGACGAACAGACACACTACGCCTGGACCACATCTTGGGGTGTATCCTGGCGCCTCATCAGCGCAATGATAATGCTGCATGCGGACGACAAGGGCCTCATTATTCCACCCAAGATTGCACCTATCCAAGTCGTCATAGTACCGATCTACTTCAAAACCGGCGAAAACACCGCCATCACTGACAAGGCTCGATTCATCGCTGAGGCTTTGGTGAAAGCAGGATTGGAGGTCCATACCGATCTTCGAGACCAGTACACCCCCGGCTGGAAGTTCAATGAGTGGGAGCTGAAGGGAGTGCCGCTTAGGATTGAAGTGGGACCGAAGGATGTGGAGAAGAAACAGGTGGTTTTGGTCAGACGAGACAACAAGCAGAAGATTTTCACAAAGGACGACGAGGTAATTGATCAAGTGAAGAATTGCCTTGAAGATATTCAAAAGAATCTTTTCGACAGAGCCAGAAGCACTCTGGATGGATCGATCAGACAGGTCGACAACTACGACCAATTCAGGAAAGTGATTGAAGAGCACGGTGGGTTCATTCGTGCTTGTTGGTGCGGGGGGCCGAATTGCGAAGAGACAATCAAGAATGACACGGGTGCGACAATACGCACACTCCCCTTGACCCAAGAAGCGATCTTCGCAGCCTGCGTATACTGCGGAAAACCCGGCACCAAAGTCGCCTACTTCGCGAGATCATACTAATGGTTGAGGCGCTCACTCAACCCCCCTCTCCCAGAGGTTCCGGTTATCCGCTTGCTAGTCAGTTGAATTCTAGCCTCAAAGACAGACAGGTTTCTTCAGCGTCCAAATTAGTCAGCTTGCAGTGTCTTCCGTCGGTCGAGAACACTGGCTTCAGACATTTGAAAGTCCGGACCTACCTGTTCTACCATCATTGATGCCGCTGCGGAGGCGTAGAGGGCCGAATCCACCAGTTTCCCGCTACGCATGAATTCCCTAACAAACGAACCCCCGTAAACATCTCCTGCGCCTGTCGGATCAATAGCTGTCGTAGCGAACGCGGGAATACGACGAACAGAATCGCCGTCGAGGATTAGTGATCCACGGTCGGCAAGGGTCACTATTGGAACCTTAGCTCCCATTTCGCGAAGCCTCTTCAGTGCCAACATAGGATCTTCTTCGTGTGTGATTGTCACGCTCTCTGGCTCGTTTGGCTTAACGAAATCAACCATCTTCACGATTTTGCTGAATTCCGCCTGGTCGCATTCGTGGATTACTCGTTTATCCGGCCCGAGAAGTCGGATTAGTCCCTGTGGA
>Ga0335081_10003219_pt1 | contig 25648 bp, 18 predicted proteins | sample Lox_Sample_35_FD_206713 | JGI IMG/M metagenome (GOLD analysis project Ga0335081, IMG submission 206713) | Soil microbial communities from Loxahatchee National Wildlife Refuge, Florida, United States - Lox_Sample_3.5 | ecosystem: Environmental > Terrestrial > Soil > Wetlands | place: USA...
TGGTGGCCGTGCTCACCGGGCACCAGCTTAAGGACCCGGATTACGTCGCCCGGCACGCTGGCGAGTTTGAAACCGGCCGCAGGATTCAGGTGGAAGCTGACCCTGAGGCGCTCCGGCGGGCCGTCACGCAGATCCTGGAAGGCGGAGGAGAGCGTCCGAGCGAGGGCTGAAGCGCCCTGAGTAAAGCCTTGACAATTTGTATTACTCGTGAGATAATGATGCTTATGGTCAGAAAGAGGCTGATGCTTATGGGCAGTTGCATCGAGTCCAGGTCTGCGCTCCGCTGGGAGCCCGCTCCCAGCTCCCCAGAGGGGCGCTTTGGAACGAAGCCACGATGTTCTTTAAAATCAGCAGATACGCGTCAAACGCTCCTGTCACTGAATTGGGCGGGCACGGGCAGGGCTGCGAACACTTCTGAAGCCTGCTCTCGGTTCAGTACGGCACGGGCGGCCGAGGAACGAAGCCACGATGTCCTTTAGAATCAGCAGATACCTGTTTAACGCTCCTGTCAATGAATTGCCTCGGCGCCCTTCGGCCTTGATCGTAACGCTCGGGGGAGCGAACGGCTGCGCTGGACGACTACGGGGAGCATTGCGCAGGTCGAAGGCCGGGTAGCTCACGAGGGCACGACACGAGGATCGCAGGATGTCCGATTCCGGGCACGAGAGGCAGCAGGACAAGACCCTGGGGATGGATGCGCGGATTTGCCGCCGCGACTTCCTGAACTCGGCCCTCGTCGCCTCGGGGAGCCTGCTACTCAGTTCCTCGTCCGCTAGCGGCCTCCTGGCGGTAGGTGTGGAGGGCGACTGGACGGGTCCCGGGGGCCTCGGTGACTACAAGAACTCGAACGGCAACACCGCCTCGGTGATGAACGCTGCCCACCGGATTCGCGACCACGCGTTTGATGCGCCGGTCGCCGACGCCATCGACACCGGGGAAGTCTTCGACTGCGTGGTGGTGGGAGGGGGCATCAGCGGCCTCGCGGCGGCGCTTTCGTTTAAGACGCAGGGTGGACCGGGCCTTACTTGCCTGGTGCTCGAGAATCACCCAATCTTCGGCGGCGAAGCCAAGCGCAACGAGTTCGAAGTGGACGGCCAGCGGCTGATGGCCCCGCAAGGCTCCGATCACTTCCAATTCCCGTATCCCCACAGCTTCATCGCGCGCTACTACGAAATGATCGGCGTGGATCCGCACGCCTTCACCTATCAAGCCTGGGGGAGTTCGGAGCCCGAGCTTCCCCTGGCGCGCACCTTCGAGCAAATGCCGGGACCGAACGGAACCTACTTCGGCGCGAAATTCGGGCAGACGCCCGGGCTTTGGTTGAAGGGCTCGATGGGCCAGAACCTCGCCAAGCTGCCCGTTCCGCCCGCCCTGCGCGAGGAATTGCGGCGGCGCAGGGGGCGCGGCCAGAGCTCGGCCAAGCCGTACGATTATCCGGGAGACGCGAAGTCGCGGCGCCTCGACAGCATGACGCTGGAAGAGCACCTCATCCGCGATCGCGGCCTCACCCGCGACGTCATCCGGACGTTCATGACCCCGGGCGAGGGCGGCGGTTATGGCCTGGGGCCTGACGTACTCTCGGCCTATTGCGAATACGCGTTCGACGAGCTGCATTGCCTCGATGACAGCGCCGAAACCGGGTGGCAGGCTTTTCCCAGCGGCAACGGCGGAATTGGGCGCCATATCGTCAAGACCCTCATCCCGGATTCCATTCCCGGGCCGAAGACGCTGGAGGCGGTCTGCCGCAACAATCTGAACTTCGCGGCGCTCGACCGGCCGGGCCAGGCCGCGCGCATCCGCCTCGGCGCCACGGTGGTGCGGGTGGAGCACGAGGGGCCGCCGGAAAAGTCCGAATTCGTGCGCGTCACCTACACTCGCGACGGCAAGGTGTATCGCCTGAAAGCGCGGTCGGCGGTGATGGCCGGCGGCTGCTGGTCAACCAAGCGGGTGGTGCGCGAGCTCCCCTCCAGCCATCGCGAGGCCTACAGCCAGTTCTACCGCTCGCCCTGCATGCTGATCAACGTGGCGGTGCGCAATTGGCGATTCCTATACAAGATGGGGATATCGGGCGCGAACTGGTACGAGGGCCTGGGCAGCTTTCTGTGCGTGCGCAAGGCGCCGCTGTTTTCGACCGATCAGAAGACCATTGGACCCGATTCACCCACCGTGCTGACGCTGAAGGTGCTCTACTGCTATCCCGGCCTCACGATCGAGGAGCAGGGAAGCCGCGGGCGCGCCGAGATGCTTTCGACCTCGTTCCGCGATTACGAGCGCCAGATCCGCGAGCAGATGACGGAGATGTTTTCGCCGGGCGGCTTCGATGCGCGGCGCGATATCGCCGGGATCATTTTGAACCGCTGGGGACACGCCTACGTCAATCCCCAGCCCGGGTTCTTTTTCGGAAAAGACGGCCAGCCGGCCCCGCGCGAGATTCTGCGCAGCGTGCCTTTCGGGCGAATCACGTTTGCTAACACCGATCTGGCCGGCGCCATGGACCACAAGATGGCCATCGGAGAAGGGCACCGCGCCGTGGGGCAGATTCTCGACCGGGTCCTGACCTCGTAGGGGCGGGCTGCAAACCGCCTTCCAAATCCGCGCCGCGCCACCCCTTGCCCCTCCCTGAATTTTCCCTATTGCATTCCCATAGGAAGTGTGCCAGTCTTTCTATGGCTTTCCAATAGGAGGAGTATGGGCGACAAAGCTGACGTCTGGCAAGGAACGCTGGCGCTGATGGTGCTGAAGACGCTCGAAACGATGGGGCCCTTGCACGGGTATGGGGTGGCGCGCCGCATCGAACAGACCAGCCGCGACCTGTTGTCGGTGAACTACGGCACGCTTTATCCCGCGCTCCTGAAGCTCGAACAGGAAGGCTATATCGCCTCCGAGTGGGGCCAGTCTGACAACAACCGCAAGGCCAAATACTACAAGCTCACTCGCGCGGGCCGCAGAAAACTTGCACAGGAAGCTCGCGAATGGGAGCAGACCACGGCGATTCTGGCGCGGTTTCTCGCGCCCGGGGAGGAGTCGTCATGAGAAGGCTGCGCGCCTGGGTTGTGAGGCTGGGTGCTGTGTTCAGCAGGGAACGCCGCGACCGCGAGTTGACGGCCGAGCTCGAGGGCCATCTTCGGATGCAGATTGACGACAACCTGCGCGCCGGGATGGCTCCCGAAGAGGCGCGCCGGCAGGCGCTGATCAAGTTGGGCGGGGTCGAACAAACCAAGGAAAACTACCGCGACCGGCGGGGAGTGCCCGTGCTGGAAACGCTGTTCCAGGATTCGCGCTATGCCCTTCGCATGTTGCGCAAGAATCCGGGGTTCACGGCGGCGGCCGGGCTCACGCTGGCGCTCGGCATCGGCGCCAACGCCGCCATTTTCACCTTGACCTACGCGGTGATTCTCAAAAGCCTGCCCGTGCCCAATCCCCGCCAGTTGGTCCGCTACACGTTTCGCGAGCCTGGTGTGACGGACCTTTCCCTCTCCGGTCCCGCCTACGACGCGCTGCGACGGCACCAGACGGTGGACACCGATCTGCTCGCCTGGAGTCAGGAACAATTCGCCATCGAAGAAAAAGGGAGTGTGTCGCGAGTGGATGGGGCCCTGATCTCGGGGAACGGGTTCCGCGTTTTGGAGCTGCACCCGTTTCTGGGACGGGTCTTTGGGGATCGGGACGACGTCACGGGCGGTGGTCCGAACGGTTACCAGGCGCTGCTCGGCTACGACTACTGGAAGCAACATTTTCACGAGAGCCGGTCCGCGCTGGGGCAGTCGCTCAGCGTCAACGGACGCGCGGTGACCGTGATCGGCGTGCTGCCGCCCGGGTTTGACGGGCTGATCGCGGGAATGCGCACAGACCTTGTGATGCCGCTGGCGTTCGAAGAGGTCATCCACGCGCCCAATCCCATGCGCCACCACGCCGGTAGCTTCTGGCTCACGGTGATGGGGCGGCTCAAGCCCGGCGAATCCGTGCAGGCGGCGCGGGCGAACCTGCGCGCCACCGAGGCCACCGTGCGCGAGGAAGCCGACCCCACTCATCACTTTCTGAGCGGCTTCTTCGCACCCTTTCGCATGGGCGTGGAGAGCGGCCGCTCCGGACGGTCGTTCCTGAAAGTCGATTTTCAACAACCCCTGGTGGCGCTGGAGGTCCTCGTCGGCCTACTCTTGCTGCTCTGCTGCGCCAACACCGCCCTGCTGGTGCTGGCCCGCGTCAGCAGCCGCACCCGGGAGTTTGCCCTGCGCAGCGCCCTGGGCGCGTCGCGCGCCCGGCTGTTCCGGCAGGTCCTGTTGGAGGTCGGACTGCTGGCCGGCGGCGGCTTGCTCGGCGGAACCTGGTTCGGGTGGGCGGCGGCGCGGTCGCTGGTGTCGATGCTGGCAAGTATCGGCCAGCCGCCGCCCATCGACGTGACGCCGCGTGCGGCGATCATCGCTTTCACGGCCGCGATCAGCGTGTTCTCGGCTCTGGCGGCGGGATTGTGGCCGGCCCTGCGGGCGGTACGCGTGGCCCCAGGCCCCGTTTTGAAGCAGGGCGGGCCGGTCTCCTCGGCGAAAGGTCTGGGCCGATGGATAGTGCCGGCGCAGGTGGCGGTGAGCGTCACGCTGCTCTTCGCTGCCTCGCTTTTGTGCCGGTCGTTCCTGCGCCTCCGCCTCGAGAATGCGGGCTTTCGTACCGCGGGCGTGACCATGGCCGACGTTGACTTGAGCGCCGCCAAACCTTCCCGAAAACAAGCTGGGCGGGACGCGCTGCAAATGGTGGAGGCTCTTGAGAACGCGCCCGGCGTGGAAGCTGCGACTGTCCTCTCCGCGCCTCCCATCCATGACGGCTGGGCCGCGGGGCACTACTTCTCTTTGGGAAAGCAGGGCGCGGTTCACTCCGATATGCATACCTGGCCGGAGTCGGTTTCGCCCGGCTACTTCGCAACCATGGGAACCAGAATCCTGGAGGGCCGCGGACTTGCGCGGGCCGACCAAGACACCGGCCGGGCGTGCGTTCTGAGTGCCTCCGCCGCGGCTTATTTCTTCCCGGGCGAAGACGCACTTGGCAGGTTTGTGTATTCCGGCGGCGAGGACCCCAGCAAGGACGGGAAAGACCTCGACCCCGGAAACGCTTGCCGGGTGGTGGGGGTATCTGAGGACGCGCGATTCCTATCGTTGCGCGAAGCCTCGCCACGCATGCTTTACAGTTTGGCAGAAGGCGACGAATGGGGAACCAACGTCTCGCTGGCGGTGCGCAGCCGGACTGCAGGCCTCGCGGCGGCGGCCATCCGCGACGCCGTGCGCCGGGTGACGGCCGCGGCTGCGACACCCGCCATCTTCAGCTTCAACGACCTCGTAAAGCAGCACCTTCGGCAAGAGCGAATGCTGGTGGGGCTCTCCGCGTGCTTCGCAGCCATCGCGCTGCTGCTCACCGCCCTCGGGCTCTACGCCCTGTTGGCGCGTGATGTGCTGATGCGTACGCGCGAAATCGGCGTGCGCCTGGCGCTGGGCGCGCGGCCGGGGGACGCTCTTGGCATGGTGATCTGGCAGGGATTTCGGCTGGTGCTGGCCGGCACTGCGGTGGGCCTCGCGGCGGCGCTGGCTGTGGCGAAGCTGCTGGGCAGCCTGCTCTTCGGCGTCGGGCCCGCGGACCCGGTTACGCTGGCGGCGGTGGTTGCAGTGTTGCTAGCCGTGGCCTTCGCTGCCAGTTACGTTCCCGGCCGCCGGGCAACCCGGGTGGATCCCATGGTGGCGCTGAGGTACGAGTGAACGAATCGGTGATCGGGCGATTCGGTGATCGGCTGATTGCCGCATTGGGTCAACAAGCACGTGCGGGTCAATGGAGGCGTGCATGGTGAGGCGGTTGCGAGCTTTATTCGTGCGCCTGGGCGGACTGTTCAACCGGGGCCGCAAGGAGGGCGATTTGGCGGCTGAACTCGAAAGCCACCTCGAGATGCACGTCGAGGACAACGTGCGCTCCGGCATGACCGCCGAAGAAGCGCGCCGCCGGGCTCTCATCAAGCTGGGCGGCGTGGAGCAGACCAAGGAAGAATATCGCGACCGGCGCGGCCTGCCCCGGCTGGAACATTTTCTGCAAGACGTGCGCTTTGGCCTGCGCATGCTACGCAAGAATCCGGGCTTCACGCTGGTGGCGCTGCTCACGCTCGCCCTCGGCATTGGGGCGAACACTGCGATTTTCAGCGTGGTGAACGCGGTCCTCCTCAAACCGCTGCCGTATCCTCAGCCCGACCGCTTAATGGTGATGCGCGAATACCAGATCGGCGGCAGCGATATGAGCGTGAACTGGGTGAACTTCCTCGACTGGCGCGCGCAGAGCCGCCTTTTCGAGGGGATGGCGGCCTACGATCAGGCTCACTTCACCTTGACGGGGAAGGGCGAGCCGGTGCTGCTGCGCGGCGGCCTCGTGTCCGCGCCGTTCTTCAGCGTGCTGGGCGCGCAGCCGCGGCTAGGCCGTGTGTTCACGACGCCGGATGATCGGACGGGCGCGGCGGCCACGGTGGTGTTGACCGACGATCTCTGGAAGAAGCGCTGCGGCAGCGACCCGGCCATCGTGGGGAAAGCGCTCGCCCTGAACGGCAGCGCCTACACGGTGATCGGGGTGCTTGGCCCGTCTTTCCAGGACCCACTGGCGCCCGGCCGCGTGGATCTCTACACTCCGATCGCCCCCCAGAGCGGCCGCTGGCAGACCCGCGACGAGCGAGGCTCGCTGCACGTGATCGGGCGCCTGCGAGCGGGGGTGTCGCTCGCGGCTGCCCGCGCCGAATTGGATACGATCGAGGGGCGTCTCGATCAGCAGTTCCCCAAGACCAACAAGGGCGTGCGCGCCAGCGTCACGCCCTTGTATGACGAGCGATTCGGCGACGTGCGTCCCGTGCTCTATACGCTTCTGGCGGCCGTGGGCGTGGTGTTATTGATCGCGTGCGCTAACGTGGCCAACCTCTCGATTGCCCGTTCTCTGTCGAGGCGGCGGGAATTCGCCATACGGCGCGCCTGCGGCGCCGGGCGGGGCCGGGTGATGGGCCAGTTGCTCGTGGAAAGCACCCTGCTCGCCTGTCTGGGCGGAGCCGCCGGCCTGCTTCCGGCCTGGTGGTCGCTCGGCCTGATTGTGCGCCTGGCTCCGGCCGGCATCCCGCGCTTGCCCGAAACCCGGCTGGACCATGGGGTCCTCTTATTCACCCTAATCGTTTCGGTGTTGACCGGAATACTCTCCGGCCTCGCGCCCGGCCTCGAGGCCTCCCGGCTTGATGTGACCGAGATCGTGAAGGAGGGCGGCACGTCCACCGGCCGCTCGCCACGTCGCTGGCAGTCCGGGTTTCTGCTGGCGGAGATCGCGCTCGCCGTTGTGCTGGTGGCCGCCTCGGGACTGCTGGTGCGCAGCCTGATCAAGACCCAGCAGGTGGATCCGGGATTCAAGCCCGACCACGTTCTGGTGGCCGAACTGGTCCTGCCGGCATCGGGGTACGGCACACCCGCTCAGCGGGTGACTTTCTACCGCGAGATGGTCGGGCGCCTCAGCGGGCTGCCCGGCGTGAAGTCAGCCGGCATGGTGATGTGCCCGCCGGCGGTGGGGCATTGCTGGGACTGGTTCTACACGGTCGAGGGCCAACCCGCACCGTCCCCGGGAAAACTGCCCATCTCGGCTTTCAACCAGGCGAGCCCGACTTATTTCGAAACCATGGGAGTTCCCTTGCTTGCCGGGCGCTCCTTCACGGAACAAGACGGCGCCCAGTCTCCGCCCGTGGTCATCGTCAACCAGACCTTTGCCCGCCGCTGGTGGCCCAACTCGAGCCCGCTTGGCAAGCGCATGCGCCTGTGGACGGCGAACGGAAACGCGCCCTACCGCGAGATTGTGGGTCTGGTAGGGGACGTCAAGGAGGACGGGCTGGACGCCGAGCAGATCCCCGAAGTCTTCATGCCGGCAGCGCAGGAGCCTCCGGGCGGCATGACGTTCGTGATGAGGACGAGCGTTGAACCGGCAGGCTTGGTGCGCCTTGCCACCGGCGCTGTGCATGACATCGACAAGGGCTTGCCCATCGAGCGCATTCAGCCCATGACGCGATATCTGGACGCCTCGCTCAACCAGCGCCGGTTCGCAACCCTGCTGGTGGGCCTCTTCGGGGCGCTGGCCCTGTTGCTGGCGGGCGTCGGCATCTCCGGCGTCACGTCGTATTCGGTGAGCCAGAGGACCCATGAGATCGGCATTCGCATGGCGCTGGGGGCCCGGCGCGGTGAAGTGCTGCGAGCCGTGGTCAAACAGAGCCTTGGCATCGCGGCCTACGGGATCATTCTGGGCGTGGTGGGCGCTTTGGCGGCCACTCGCCTCCTGTCCAGCATGCTCTTCGGCATCGGAGCGTCCGATCCCGCGACTTTCGTCCTGGTCTGCGCGGCCTTGGGTTGCGTGACGTTGCTGGCCAGCTACATTCCGGCGCGACGGGCCACGCGCGTGGACCCCATGGTGGCGCTCCGGCACGAGTGAGTCGATGGTCGATCGATTGAGTGATCGGGTGATTGAAGGATTGAGTCATCGAACTGGCTGGGGCAGAGGAGGAATCGATGGTGAGGCGGCTGCGAGGTCTATTGCTGCGCGCCGGCGGGTTGTTCACCAAGGACCGAACCGAACGCGAGTTGGCGGCGGAGCTTGAAAGCCACCTCCGGATGCACATCGAGGACAACATGCGCCGAGGCATGACTCGCGACGAAGCCCGGCGCGAGGCGCTCATCAAGCTCGGCGGCATCGAGCAGGCCAAAGAGGCATATCGCGATCGCCGCGGCCTGCCGTGGCTGGAGCACTTCTTCCACGATCTGCGCTACGGCCTGCGCATGTTGCGCAAGAGTCCCGGCTTCACCCTGGTAGCGCTCCTTACCCTTGCGCTCGGCATCGGCGCCAATACGGCGATCTTCACGGTGATCAACGCGCTTGTCCTCCGCCCATTGCCTTATCCGGACCCCGAGCAGCTCGCGATGCTCTCGCCCCAACGGGCGATGGTGTCGGTCTCCAAGGCGGAATTTGCAGAATATCGCAGGCAAAGCCGGTCGTACGAGTCGTTGGCCATTTTCAGCGGGTGGGCCTTTGCGATCACCGGCCAGGGAGAGCCTGAGGAACTGGGTGGTGCCCGCGCGACGGCGAGCCTGTTCTCGACTCTAGGGGTGAGGCCGCTCCTCGGCCGCACCTTCGTGCCCGAGGAAGACCAGCCCGGGCATCGAGTCGCGGTGCTGAGCTATGGCCTGTGGCGGCGGCGTTTCGGCGCCGACCCGTCCGTGATCGGCAAGCAGTTAACCGTTGACGGGATCAACGACACGGTTGTCGGGGTGATGCCGCCGGACTTCGGGTTTCCCACGCGAAGCGCGCAGTTGTGGCTGCCGGCGCCGCTCGATCCGAGCGACAAAAACGACTACACGGCAAATTACCTGCTGATGATCGGACGCCTCAAGCCACGGGTCTCGTTGAAGCAGGCTCAGGACGAGCTTCGAACCATCGCGCGACGTTTCCACCAAGACGATCCGAAGGACTACCCGAACGGTTATGGAAATGACGCCGCCGCGATCTCCCTGCTGGATCACTTGCTGGGAGACGCGCGCCGCGCCCTGCTGGTGCTCCTCGCGGCGGTGGGGCTGGTGCTGCTGATCGCCTGCGCAAACGTCGCGGGTCTCCTGGTGGCGCGATCGGCGTCGAGGGGCAAGGAGATCGCCATCCGATCGACGCTCGGCGCCAGCCGGGGACGCGTGGCTCGTCAGTTGCTGGCCGAGTCCCTGGTGCTCGCCCTGGTTGGGGGCGCAGCCGGGGTCGTTCTTGCTTACTGGGGGATGGGCGCTCTCATCGCGATGCTGCCAGCCGACACGCCTCGACTGGAGGAAATAAACCTCGATGGCCCCGTGCTCCTGTTCTCTCTCGGAATCACCCTCATCACCGGTCTGCTCTTTGGTCTTGCTCCGGCGTTCCAGGCCTCCCGGCAGGATGTGAATGACGCCCTGAAAGAGAGCGGGAGAGGCGTGAGCGCCGCGTCCTCGCTTCACCGGGTGCACAACGTGCTGGCAGCCGCACAAGTGGGCCTTGCTCTGGTACTCGTGGTAGGCTCCGGGCTGCTGATCAGGAGTTTCTGGCGGCTGAGCCACGTGGACTCGGGGCTGGACACCGCGCACCTGCTCTCGCTTCGAACTTCACCGCCCGATTCTCTTTACCCTGATAACGATTTCGAGCGGAAACGAGCCTTCTACCATCAGGTCTTCCAACGGATTGCCAGCCTGCCGGGCGTCGAGTCGGTGGGTGCGATTCACCTTCTGCCCTTCGGCGACAGCAACTGGAACCCGTCCCTCGAGATTGAGGGACGCCCGGTGGCGCAGGGGGCCGCACTGCCGGAGGTGGATTGGCGCCTGGTCACGCCCGGCTATTTTCGAACGGTCGGTACGCCTCTCTTGCGCGGACGTTTTCTAACGCCGTCGGACCAGGAGAAAACCGAGCCGGTCTGCGTCATCAATGCCACCCTGGCCCGCCGTTTTTGGCCGGGTGAGGACGCGCTCGATCGGCGCGTTCGCACCGGATTCGACGGCAAAACGACTTGGGTGAGGGTGGTGGGGATTGTGGCCGATGTCAAGGACCACGGCCTGGGCGCCGCCACGCGCCCCCAGATGTACCGCCCCTACGACCAGCGGCCCTGGGCGACGAGTGTGACGATCATGGTTCGAACTTCAGGGGACCCTGTCAGCCTTGCCGGCGCCATTCGCAGTGACGTCTGGGCGGTGGACAAGAACGTGCCGGTCTCCGACGTTCAAACTATGGATCACGTGGTTTCCGAATCCGTTGCCGGGCCGCGATTTCACACCCTTCTGCTCAGTGTGTTTTCCGCAGCGGCCCTCGTACTCGCCGCGATCGGCATCTACGGCGTGATGTCGTATGCCGTGGCGGCCCGTGCCCACGAAATCGGGATCCGGATGGCGCTCGGCGCCCGGCGCAGCGAAGTGCTGCGCATGGTGCTCGCGCGGTCGCTGCGAATCGCGGGGGCCGGCTTGGCCGCAGGCCTGCTGGCGGCGTTCGCCGTCACCCGCCTGATGGCCAGCCTGCTCTATGGCGTCCGTGCGGACGACCCAGCGACATTTGGCGGCGTGGCGCTGCTGCTGACGGTGGTCTCCATGCTCGCCAGCTATCTTCCGGCATGGCGGGCAACCCGCGTGGACCCGATGGTGGCGCTGCGGCACGAGTGATTGACGACTGCCGGCGGGAGATTGGTGATCGACGCTTGCCGATCAAGGACGGTGGAGGCTAGGACTGCAGGATCTCGCGCAGACGCGCGTAGCCGGCGCGGCTCACCGGAAGCTGGGTTCCGCCGGTGAGAATCAGCACGTGGGTGTCTTTACTGTACGGTTCAATGCGGGACACGCGTTCCAGGTTCACGATGTACCGGCGGTGAATCCGCAGAAAGCGTCCGGGATCGAGCGCCTTCTCGAGGTTCGAGATGGTCTGTTGTTTGAGATGCTTCCTGCCTTCGGCGCACAAGGCGACGTAGTCATCCTGGGCTTCGGCGTAGTCCAGTTTGTCCACCGGAATCACGTGGACTCGCGCTCCGTCCTTCACCACAACCCGTTCAAGATATTCGGCGGGCCGTCGGGCTTCGGCGGCGAGTTCCGCCACCGGGGGTGGGTGCCCGCCCAAACGCTCTTTAGCACGCTCGAGCGCCACCCGAAGCCGCTCCTCTCCGAAAGGCTTCAACAGGTAATCCACCGCGTGAGCCTCAAAGGCCCGCAGAGCGTATTCGTCGTAGGCCGTTACGAACACCACCGCCGGCCCCGGGCCCACGAGCTCCAGCACTTCGAAACCGTCGAGTTTCGGCATTTGCACGTCGAGGAAGAGAAGGTCGGGTTTCAACTCGGCGAGAGTCTTCACAGCTTCGAAGCCGTTGGCGCACTCGGCGACAATCTCAACTTCGGCGTGCGCCCGCAGCAGTTCTCGCAGTACGCCCCGCGCCAGTTCTTCGTCATCCACGATCACCGCTCGATATTTCCCGCCGCCCGCCGCCATCCGCCCCGGTCCTCCTTTGCCTCCAGAGGTAGCGTCAAAATCACCCGAAAGCAACCTCCGTCGGCGCCGGCGCTCAGGCTGGCTCGGCTGCCGTAGCAGGCCTCGAGGCGCCGGCGCACGTTTTCCAGGCCCACACCGTGGCGGCGCGCCGGTGGAGTCTCGTGATCGAACTTGTTCTCCACCACGATCTCGAGCTCGTCCTGCCTCCTCCGGGCGCGCAGCCGGATCCATCCGCCTTCGGGCAAATTCGAGATGCCGTGCAGTACGGCATTCTCCACCAGAGGTTGCAGGAGGAGGGGCGGCACCGCGACGTCGAGAGCCGCCGGCTCCAGCTGCTCCTCCATCGCCAGGCGCGACCCGAACCGCACTTTTTCCACGCGCAGGTAGCCGTCCACCAGCGCCATCTCTTCGCGCAAAGGAATCATCGACTTCTCTCCGAGGCCGAGCGTCTTGCGCAGGAAGTCCCCCAGCAGGACGCACATCTCGCGCGCTTTCGAGGGGGCCAGGGTGGTCAGCGCGCTGATGGAATTCAAGCTGTTAAAGAGGAAATGTGGATTCACCTGCGCTTTGAGCGCCCGCAGTTCCGCCTCCCGCGCCAGGATCTGCGCCTGCGCCTCGCGCTCCTCCGCCTGGCGCGACGCCTCGACGGCGAGCAGGATGTAGTCCATCGCCACCGACAGCAGGTAGAACAGAATCCCCAGTCCGAACAGCAGTCCGAGCGCCCTGCCCAAGTGCGCGTCCAGCCCGGCGAACACGTGCAGCGACGAGAGCAATGCCGCCAAGACGCGTGCGACGAGCACCCAAATTGCGCTTGCCACCAAGCCGCCGGCGAGATGGGTGGCCAGCACCACTTGCACGGCGCGAAAGCGCAACGGAGTGAGGCGGCAGGGATACCAGGCTGATAGGCAGATGAAGGCGTAGAACAGGCAGAGGAGGGTTCCAAGCGCGGCCGCTTCCGCCCACGTGAAACCCGCCGCCGTCTTCAGCAGGTACACGACCAGGGCAGCGAGCGGAACCCACCCGGCGAGGTAGACGGACAAGCGGCGGAGATTGGCGAGGATAGGGTGCATGGGGCTCCGTCAGTTCTTGACGTTGAAGCCTCCGAATACCCACGCGCCGCGGATCAACAGCTTCTTCCTGGGTGCCGCAGGCGTGGGGACCGGCGGGCGGGTTTCGTCGTTGTGACCTCCGAAGAAGGCCGCGCCGCGGACCCGCACCTCCCAAGACTGCGGCACTCTGATCTCTCCTCCCCCGAAGATGGCTGTGACTTCGATTGCAGCTTCGTTTCCTTCGATGTCAGCTTCGGTAAAGTCGATCTCGGATCCTCCGAAAATTGCCAGCCACCTTCCGCCGCGAAAGTGTCTGGAGGTCACTCGGAGTTTTCCGCCGCCAAAAATGTCAACGCGGTTCAGATCGTCGTCTTCGCCGGAGCCCGTGAGGCGAGTCCAGACATCGAGCTTCTTGTGGCCGCCCAGGCCGGCGTATAGGATCCACAAGCCGAACGCAATCAGCCAGAACGGCCAGATGCGGCCGAACTCGAAACCCTTGTAACCGAGTTCGCTCAACTGGTAGACGCCCCCGACGGCAAGAATCGTCAACCCCCACAGCCGTTCCCGGGTTCCCTCGCCGCGCAACGCACGCGACAGGCCCCACGCCACCAGCAGCAGCGGCCAGAATCTCAAAATGTGAGACGCCGGCACCACGCCTTCCTGATCGAGAAGGAGGACCACCCCGAACGCGATGATGGCAAGCCCAACCAGGATTCCGCCTCCCACCTTCCTCCGTTCCTCATCCATGGTGGTTTCCCCCTTTCCGGTCCGCTGCGGCACGGCGCCGTCTCCAGGCTACGATGGAGCTTGCCAGGAGGGCGGCGACCCCCAACGCGAGGGGCGCCAGCCAGAAGGTTCCCGAAGACCACGAGGCTCCGAAGTACGCCACCACCACGCGCCACAACGAGGGCACGATGACCTCCAGGGGCCAGAATCCCAACTGGCGCAAGTGAGCATAGCCGAACTCTCCGCTGGCCAGCAAAGCCGCTCCTAGTGTCCAAACCTCCACCCGCCTTTCCATTCGCATGGCGTCCTCTCCCGGTGTCAGTGTCTTTTCCCCGTTCACGAGGCCAGCTTATTCGGCCCATGGGACGCTGTCTCGGGCTTTTCGGCCAATTGCGGCTGGCTACCGGCGAATGGCGGGCCGAAAAGGGAAAACGATCGGGGTCTGCCGGCTGATGAATGGCCTGGAGAGGCACGCCTACAGCGCGGCGCGATTTTGCTTGACTTTTCTTACAACGTGTGTTAGTAACTAATCATGTCAATATGCCTGCAACTCTCCACGGGCCCTGGAAACGGGAATCTCGTCCCCTTGTTCATCCGCAGCAGCGAAGAGGGAGCACGCCAAAACTTCGCGAAATGAAGGAAGGTCCCACGATGTTGTTGATAGCAAAGGGCCGATTTTGAGGGTCCCACGATGTTGCTGAAAACAAAAGAGATGCGCGGTGAATCCCACGATATTGCTGAAAACAAATGGGTTGAGGCTGGTCGCCGGCAGCAAAACACACCGTCCCTTGCTTAAACAGGACACGGCCGCACCGTCCCCGAAACTGCCCGCCCGGGACCCGGAATTACCGTCCGTCGAGGCCATGGTTCGCCGGGACAGTTCGTCAGTCCTCAGGCGGCGTCTGCAGCGCGCTCGCCACCTGGAGGCCGGCGGCCATCTCGGGAATGATCCCGAGCTCCCGGTAGATGGGGCGGATGGCCGCACGCAAGGCGGGCAGCGTGCGGCCAAACCACAGCGCACCCAACAGGCACAGAACGCCGCCCGCCCGAAGAGTTCCCGGCGCGCCGATATGGGTTGCCACCACGCCGGCCAACAAGCTGCCGAAAGGCGCCATCCCGACGAACGCCATGGAATAAAAGCTCATCACGCGGCCCCGCTTGTCCTCCTGCACGATGGTTTGAAGAATGGTGTTGCTGGCCGCCAATTGCTGCATCAACCCATAGCCTGCGCCGAGCATGACGAGCAGTGAGAGCCAGAGCCAATGCGAGAACGAGAAGCACACCAGAGACGCGCCGAAGATTCCGGCGGTGACTGCGATGATCCTGCCCAGTCCCAGCACAGTCTCGCGCCGCGCAAGCACGAAGGAGCCGCCCAGCGCGCCGCAGCCGGCGGCCGTCATCAGGAAGCCGAAAGTGTGCGGGCCTCCGCGCAGGATGCTGCCCGCGAAGATCGGCATGAGGACGACGTAGGGCATGCCCACTAGGCTGATGAGCGCCAGCAGCAACAGGATAGAGCGGATGGGCACAAAGCGGGAGACGTACTGCCAGCCCTGCTTCAATTCGGTCAGCACGTGCTCGCGTTGGCCCCTGACCGGCGCGCGAGATACGTGCATCAGCAGCAAGGAAGCGATCACGGCGATATAGCTGATGCCGTCGATGAGAAAACACCAGCCCTCGCTCGCCATGGCGATCACGATGCCGGCGATCGAAGGGCCGATCAGGCGCGAGCCGTTGACCATCGAAGAATTCAGCGCGATGGCGTTGGAAAGGTCGGCGCGCGATTCGAGCATTTCCACCACGAAGGCCTGACGGGCCGGCATGTCGAAGGCATTGATGGCGCCCTGAAAGAGGCTCAGGGCGAAGATCTCCCAGAACGTGATCCGGCCCGTCAGAGCCAGCGCGGCCAGCGCGAACGACTGCAGCATGGAGAGGGCTTGCGTCACCACCAGCACGCGGTGCCGGTTCCAGCGGTCCACCCACACTCCGGCGAACGGGCCGAACAGAAAGATGGGAATCTGTCCCGAGAATCCGATGAGGCCGAGCAGAAACGCCGACTTCGTCAAGCGGTAGACCAGCCAACTGGTGGCAACCCGGGTCATCCAGGTGCCGGTCAGGGAAACGCTCTGGCCGCTGAAGAAGAGGCGGTAATTTCGATGCCGGAGCGCCCGCCAGGCAAACGTCCAGCCCGCGGACTTGCCGGTTCCTCTCGAATCCGGGTCTGAGTTCGGCTGCCTCTCCTGCCTTCGCGAATCGGGCATAATTCTCTTGGATGCCGCGGGTGCGTTTTTACGCGTGCAAGTCTGAGGCTACTGGCCGGGTTCGGGAATTTCAAGGCGACATTGATGGACATTCTGGTGGTGGGCGCAGGCGTGGCGGGACTCGCGGCGGCGCAGGTGTTGAGCGCAGCGGGCGCTCAGGTGCGCGTGCTGGAGGCGCGCGATCGGATCGGCGGACGCATCCACACAATGCTGGATCCCGCTCTGCCGGTTCCTGTCGAGCTTGGGGCTGAGTTTGTCCATGGCCGGCCGCCGGAGCTCTTTGAGATCGCGCAGGCGGCCGGGCTGGCGACCACAGAGATGCCTCAGAATCACCGCACGTTAGACGATGGCAAGCCCGGCGAAGAGGACGAGGTGTTCTCGCGGATGGATCGCATCCTCTCGCGCCTAGCTGACCCCAGCCTGTCCGATCAGACCTTCTCCGAGTTCCTCTCCGCTCTCGAAGTGGATGTCGAGGCAGCGCGCTGGGCCACGGCCTATGTCGAAGGGTTCAATGCCGCCCGCGCCGATCGCATCGGCACGCGCGCACTCGGGCAAGAGATGCGGGCCGCCGAACTGATCGACGGCGAACAAGCCTATCGCTTTGCGCGGGGCTATCAACAGCTTCCGCAGCGGCTCTGGGATCAATGCGCGGCGCGCGCCGCCGCGTTGCAGCTCGGCGCCGTCGTTACTGAAGTGCGCTGGCAGCGTGGCCGAGTGGAGGTCGCCGTCCGTGCCGCCGGCGGCGACCCGGAGGACTCGAGCAGCGCGGCCACCTTCCCGGCCGACCGCGCCATCGTCACGGTGCCGCTCGGTGTGTTGCAGGCGCCCGAAAGCGCTTCGGGCGCAATTCGCTTTAGCCCCGATCCCGCAGGCTTGCAGCCGGCGCTGCGCCGCCTCGAGATGGGTCACGCGCAGCGGGTCACCCTCGCTTTTCGCAGCTCGCTGCGGGCGGAGTACCCGCAGCTTGACCAACCCGGCTTCATCCACTCCGATGACGACGCCTTCCCCACCTGGTGGAGCGGCCTGCGGGCATCCGACTCGTCCCGCGACTCAGCCCCAAATCCGAACGCCCCATGCGTCCTGACCGGTTGGGCGGGCGGACCCAAGGCTGAGCGGCTCTCGGCGTTGAGCGAGGCGGCCCTAATTGAGCACGCTCTCGATGCGCTGGCCCGGCTGGCCGGCGCTTCCACCCAAGCCGTAGCAGCCCACCTGGAGCGAGGGTACTCGCACAACTGGAGCCTCGATCCGTTCGCGCGCGGGGCCTACAGCTACGCGCGGGTGGGCGGCCTCGAAGCGCGCCGGGCGCTGGCCACGCCCCTGGCGAGCACCCTCTATTTTGCGGGCGAGGCCACCAACACTGAAGGCCACTCCGCCACCGTGCACGGTGCACTCGCGAGCGGCAGGCGCGCCGCACGCGAGATCCTGGCGAGCGCGTAACCGGCCCGGACCGCACCGCGCTTGATGAGCCTTCACGCTTAACGTATGATGGCCGCTCCAGTCAGCGCGGTCCGGCCAGGTTCACTGCGGCGCAAGACCGGCCGGCTGACGCCGTCCACATGGAAACCTACGACCTGCTGGTGATCGGCTCGGGACCCGCGGGGCAGCGCGCTGCCATCCAGGGGGCGAAGTGCGGCAAGCGGGTGGCCGTGGTGGAGGCGCGCGAGGTGGTGGGAGGCGCGTGCATCAACACCGGCACCATTCCGAGCAAGACCATCCGCGAAGCGGTGCTCCACCTTTCCGGCTACCGCTACCAGGGCATTTACGGCATCAGCTACCGCGTGAAAGACAAGATCACCATGGCGGATCTTGCCTTCCGGGTGCAGCACGTCATCAAAACCGAAATCGACGTCACCCAGGCCCAGCTCTCGCGCAACGGCATCGAGCTGATCAACGGCCGGGCCTGCTTTGCAGACGCGCATACGGTTCGCGTGGAGAATTCGCGGGGCGTGAGCGAATACCAGGCGGGCACCATCATCATCGCCGTCGGCACCAAGCCCGCCGTTTCCGACAAGGTTCCGCTGAACGGCCGCACCATCGTCAATAGCGACCAGGTTCTGCAGATGCCGGAAATCCCCAAAAACCTGATCGTGGTGGGCGGCGGCGTGATTGGAGTGGAATACACCTGTATGTTCGCCACCCTGGGCGTGAGGGTGATTCTGGTGGAGAAGCGTCCGCGCCTGCTCGAGTTTGCAGACGCCGAAATCGTGGAGGCCCTCTCCTACCACTTGCGCGACAGCCGCGTTACCCTGCGGCTGAACGAGGAGGTTGAGAGTGTGGAGGAGGCCCCGGACGGCAAAGTGGTGGCAAACCTGGAGAGCAGGAAGAAGGTCTCGGGCGACGCGCTGCTCTACGCGGTGGGAAGGCACGGCAACGTGGACGGCCTCGAGCTGCCCGCGGCCGGCATTGAGGCCGACGCGCGCGGTCGCATCCGCGTGGACGAACACTACCGCACCCAAACGCCCAGTATTTACGCCGTGGGCGACGTGATAGGATTCCCCAGCCTGGCCTCAGTTTCGATGGAGCAGGGCCGCATTGCGGCGGCGCACGCCTTCGGCGTGGCGGTAAATTCCAACCCCGCCTACTATCCCTACGGGATTTACACCATTCCGGAGATCTCGTTTATCGGCAAGACCGAAGAGCAGTTGACCGACGAGGACGTGCCCTACGAGGTGGGCATCGCCTACTATCGGGAGATCGCCCGCGGGCAGATCCGGGGCGATACTACAGGCCGGCTCAAGCTGATTTTCCATCGCGAGACCAAAGAGGTGCTCGGTGTTCACATTATCGGCGAGGAGGCCTCGGAGCTCTTGCATATCGGCCAGGCAGTGCTCATCCTGAAGGGTACGGTGGAATACTTTGTGGACACGGTATTCAATTATCCGACGCTCGCCGAGTGTTACAAAGCCGCGGCCTTCAACGGCCTGAATAAACTGGCGAGGCTGTAAGGGGAATATCAGAGAGCAGAAGTCAGAAATCAGAAAGGGCGGGCCAAAGCGCAGAAGGAATGCAGCAAGAACCAAAACCCGGACGTTTCGCCAAACCTGAAGCGAAACGCAAACTTCGCCGCCGGACTTTCTAGTTTCCGACTTCTGATTTCCAGTTTGCTGCTGGAGCGATTATGGCGCTGAGCATCGGAGTGCTGGCGGCGGAACACGTGGCCGCGGGCCTGGTGGACGACGGCCGGTTGGTGGGGCCGCTCTGCACTTTTCCGGCGGATCCCGCGCGCAGTCCCGACGCGCTCCCGGCCATGCCCGCCGACGAGATCGCGCGGAGCCTCGGCGAGCTCGTGGAGGCTGTGCGCGACGGCCGCGAGGTGGAGGCCATTGGCGTGGGCTTCCCCGGATTGATCCGCGACGGCGTGGTGCAGGAGTCCCCCAATCTGCAGCAGATCAAGGGCTTCGACCTCGGCGCCTCGCTCTCCGCCGCGCTCGGCCCGTTCGGCGCCCCGGCGGCCGTGATTTTCAACGACGCCGACGTGATGGCGGCCGGCATCGCGGCTTCGCGCGGCCAATTGCACCGCCTGGTGCGGGTGTGGACGCTGGGCAACGGCATCGGCTTCGGGCGCTACCCCTGGTCGGCAGGCGCCTCGGAGGGCGGGCACTCGGTGGTGACCCTCGATCCCAAAGAGCACTTCTGCGGCTGCGGCGGCCGCGGCCACCTGGAGGGCATCATGGGCCATCGCGCCATGCGCCTGCGCTTTCTCGACCTCGAGCCCGAAGAGGTGTTCGCCAACGCGCGCACCGGCGATGAACGCTGCGAGGCCTTCGTCAAGCTCTGGCACCGCGCCCTGGCCGCCGCCAGCGCCACCAGCATCCACATGGACGGTCCGGGCGAGTTCTTCATCACCGGGCCGAACGCGCGCTTCGTCGAGCTCGGCCGGCTCGACCGCTACCTGCACGACATGGTGAAGATGACTCCGCTTCAGGGCAGCCGGTTCGAAGTGGTCGCCACCAGCGACGAAGTGGGCGTGATCGGCGCCGCCGTGAACGCCCAGCGCTTTGCGCACCGGCCTCGCTGACCGGCGCGAGCGGGCTGAAGCGTGCGTGCCACGCGGCCCGCTGGGCCGCTAGGCTGCTGCAACCGAAATTACGTTTGTTCGAGGAGGTTGAGCCATGACGTGGATCCGTACCATTCCCATGGCCGAGGCCGATGAGCGCCTTCAAAAGGCTATGGACGCGCAGAAGACGTTGTATCCGCAGGAGTACGCCCAACCGGCGCACGGCCCGGATGATGAAGCTACCGGCATTGTCGCCTCGCACAGCCTGATCCCCGACGCGCTGCACCACGCCTTCGCCACTTTCGGGGTGCTGATGTCGCCGGAGCTCCCTCTCGGCCGCCGCCATCACGAGATGATCGCCACCATGGTCTCCGTGACGAACCGGTGCGTCTATTGAATTGAGGCTCACGCAGAGTTTCTGCGTCGGGTCACGCTGGACGAAGAGATGGTACGGGCGCTGGAGACCGACTACACCACGGCTCCGCTCACCCCGCCGGAGCGTGTCATGGTGGATTACGTGGTGAAGCTCACGAAAGACGCCACCCTGGTCAGCCCGGCCGACCACGAGCGCCTACGCCAAAATGGCTTTGACGACAAGGCCATTCTTCAGATCACCCTGATCGCTTCCTGGTTCAATTACATCAACCGCGTGGCCGACGCGCTCGGAGTGGGCAGAGAAGGGTAGGGTTGACTGCGCAGCCATGGCTTCCCTCAGGGGGCTTGGCTTGACGCCTCGCGCCGCAGCTCCCCGGAATCGCGTCGTCCAGCTTCCCTCGAAGCAGGTAGGTGGGAAGGTCGCGGCAATCAGTAAAGCGGCGACGGATATGTTGCGCCTAGCCTCTCTCTCAACACATCTTGGATACCCTGGAGGGGTATCTTCACCCAATCAGGCCGGTTATTGAGTTCGTAGCCCAACTCGAAAACGGCCTTCTCCAGCAGAAAAGTCTGGAGAAGCATTTCGCGATCTTCTGCTTCCTTCGGCAGGAAGGCCGCGCCTTGCGCGGCCGATAGATATGCCCCGAGGAACGCGGCTGAGGCCCAGGTGTGCCAGTGGCGAGCCCAGGGCTCGAGAGCTGCAGCCTGCGAGCCCTGGTTCGCGCCGGCGCTTCGGCGCAGAAAGGCCGTGAAAGCCGCGTAGTGGAACGATCTCAACATGCCGGCCACGTCGCGCAGTGGCGATTGCTTGATGCGCCGATCATCGAGGGGGCGCGTCGGTTCGCCCTCGAAGTCGATGATGCAAAAATCGTGGCCGGTGCAGAGCACCTGCCCCAGGTGATAGTCGCCGTGAATGCGGGCCCTCATGGCGGCGATCCTGCGATCCAGAATCGAGCGCAACCGCCCCACCACGTCGCGCTCGCGTTGCAGCACCTCAGCCGCCTGCTCACGCACCCCGGCGCCTAGCTGGTTCATACGGCTGCGGAGCAGCCCGAACACTCCGGCGCTGAGATCGAGCATAAACTCGCACAGACCGCGTTGGTAGGAGGGGGAAAACGGCTCGGGCTCAAAGGCAGGGTCGTCAGGCGCCGACGCCAACGCAAGATGAAGTTCAGCCGTCCGCTCGCCCAAAAGGCGCGCTGACGCAAGATAGCCGTCCATCGCCGCCTCGACCGAGGGCGGGGCGCCCTCTGCGATCAACGAGGACAGAGGCGCGACAGGCGGAGCCGGTCGATGCGGCGAGCTGCCGATCCGTTCGAAGTACGCTCCTAGCGAATCCAGGGTGTACTTCCAGGCGTCTCCCTGATTCGGCACGAAGGCCTGGAGAATCGCAAGGCTGGTGTCGCCACCACCTTTCCGGTAGATCAGGCTGCCCCCGACAGCCGGGAAATGGGTGAAAGACGTTCGTTCCGTCAGGAAAGTGCAAATCTCCACGTCCGGGTTCACACCCGTCTGGAGGCGGCGGAAGAGCTTTAAAATCAGCCGGTTGCCAAAGCGAACGGAGGTGTTGCTCTGTTCGGCGCTCATCACCGACGATTCCAAATCGTGCTTCGGGCCGCCGCGAAGGCGCGGAAAGGCGCGCGTCGGTACGCCGCGAAACTCGCTGCCGGAGCCCCGGAAGGCGCGTCCTTCGGCGATGGTATCGAGCAACAACTGCGGCCACTTCCGATCCCAAAGGGCGTCACACCACACTTCCTCTTCACCTGGATTCGGGCCGCGAACACGCAGCAACAGATTGCCGCGGCCCTCGCTCTTGAGAGCGGTCTCGCGCTCTGGCGAGACCGCCGCGAGCGGCAGCGTGTAGGTTTGCGAGTCCGCGCCGTTAAGTTGAACCCGAACCAGAAACACACCTGCGAAGAGGCAATCATCGCCTGCGGGAATCGCATCCAGCACCTCCGCCGACTGAATGGCGTGAGCCTTTCCTCCGAACCACCGCTGCCGCATCAGAAAGTCCGGCACGACTGCGGGCAGCGATTCTGTGAGGCGGGCAAGTCGTGCGTCTTCGTGCCGAACGGCCACGGTCAATAGACCTCCTCTGCGAGTTTCACATTGCGAACCGGCTAAAGATGAGAGATCTCCTCGTCTTCCTCCTTGCCATCGACGGGGAATCGCCTATCGAGCATCCGTCGCGCGGCGTCGCGTCCGCCGAGACCAAAAGCGATCGCGAGCGCCGCCATCAGCGCGCCAAACGCGATGCTGAACGCCACGAGAACCACGCCGTGGCCAAGTTCGAGCCTCTCGAGAGCCATGGTCACGGAAAAGATGATGATGACGAATCTCACGACTCCGCTGATGAGGCGCGGCGACGGATAATTGGCGTTGACGGTGGCCAGGAGCGTGGCGCGCGCGAAAAAATTCGCCGCCAGCAATCCCACGAAGAAGATCAACAGAGCCACGAAAATCTGGGGGAGGAACTGAAAGAACCGGGAGATTTCCTCCTGCAGAGCGACAATCTGCAGCGCACCGATCCCGAACAGCAGAAAAGAAACGAAGACCACCCAAAATACGAGGCGGCTGAGCAACTCGGTGGGGGATGGTAGCGCCGTCTTGGCAAGAAGTTGCGTAAATCCCGTGGCCTCGAAGAGGTTGTTGAACCGTACGAGCGCCAGGACGCGGCGGACAACGACCTTCAGCAGCCACGCAATGACCGATCCCACGAGGATGATGATGGTCATTGCGATGAGGCGCGGCAGAAACTGCAATACCATGTCGGAAAAATGGTCCCAGGCCTCGCTCAAGGCGTTCACGATGAAGTGTCCCATAGTTCACCTCGCTCCTCGGCGCTCCACCTCTCCACCAGATAGGGCCGGAGATCTTCAAACTGGCGATGGAGCGCCTCAAGTTTTTCGGCGACAGTGTCTGAGCCGGCGCCCTCGTTTTCGCGCAGGAAGGCGCCGATTCGGCCCCGGTAAAGGGGCGTAAGAGCTTGCAGGATATGGTCCCGGTTGATTGAAGGATGATGATACGCCGACGCAAATTCGAACACCGTCTTGGCCCAGAGTTCGTCGGGAAAGCGGAACTCCTGATCTCCAAGCTTCGTGATCTCTCTCAGGCTTTCCAGAGTCGCCGGGACAAGAATCTTCTGCAGGATCGAAGTGAGCTCATCCACGCCGCTTCGAAACATTCGCATCATCGGCTTCGGGTTGGCGTGAGCCGGTTCGAGCTCGCCGGAGGTTACGACGCCGAAGACCGGCGCGTCGTTGGGCGCCCCGCGCCCGGTCCAGTAAGCCTGGTGGATCTCGAGCGAGCGGAACAGCGCTCCGACCACTTGTTGAATGGCGCCGGACAGGTCGCGTCCGGCCTGTTTTGACCTTCGAGTCTTGGGCCCGAGATAGGATTGGCACAACCGGAATCCTCCCGCCATGGCTGTGGTCACCATCCCGAGGTCAGCCGCGAACCGTATCAAGTCCTCATGCCAGACGTCCTGCTCCAGGTAGCGGCAGGCCAGATTGCTCGAAAACCCAAAGACCCCACCGACAGGCTCCTCCACTCTGTACCCGTAAGCGGTTTGGATCAGCGGCGACAGCACGTTCTTGATCAGCAAGCCATCCAGGCGGTGCCGCTGGTAGATCGGCAGCACGAAGTCGAAGCTGTCCTTCCGGACCGGCCGCAGGAGAGCGCTGATCCACTCTGGCGTAATACTCTCGAGGTCCGGCGCTATCAGCGCACATGCCCCGGCGTGGAGCAGATCTGCGGCCGCCAGGATCATGCGAAGCGCTCCGCCTTGTCCCAGCAGAGAGTGGTACCTGGTGCAGATGATGTGGGAGGTTCGGAAGGAACTGTACGGGAACGGGTTCTTGAACTCCGCCCTCGACGCCTCTTTCACCGCGTCGACGGTTCCGTCCCTGGAGCCCCCGTCGGGGATCACCACCACGCTGCGCTCCCGGGGGAAGTGCGCAGCCAGTCCGGCCTTGACCGCGCCGAGCACGTGCTGCACGGTGCCGCGATTGTTGAGGGTGGGGATGCCCACGAGAAGGTCCACTTCGCCGACCGCCGACAACTGGCGGACAAAATCGTCGGAAAGAATGCTCTCGTCGGGCACTGCTGTGCCTTTGTCTCTTTTAAGATCGGTTCCGCCTCGTCATGCGGCAAGACGGCATCGTCACATTCGCCGCAGACGGAACCAGTAGAACTGGTAAGGCCCCAGCGTCAGAAGGTAGGGCAGCGTTCCGACGCGCGGAAAGAGGTTGCCTCCGAACATTTCAATGGGCAGGTACCCCTGAAAACGCCTCAGGTCCAGCTCCACGGGCTGCGCTGAGCGTGAGAGATTGTTCACCACCAGAACCTTTTCGCTGCCGAGTTCCCGGAAATAGGCGAGGATGCGATGATTCGCGGGCCGCAGGAACTCGATGCTTCCCCGGCTGAACACGCGGCTGGACTTCCGCACCTGAATCAGCCGGCGCATCCAGGACAGCAGGGAGTGCGGGCTGCGCTGCTGGGCCTCGACGTTGATCGTCTGATACCCATAAAGCGGGTTTGAGATCAACGGCAAATACAACCGTTCGGGATCGGCGGCCGAGAACCCGGCGTTCCAACCTCCGCTCCACTGCATCGGGGTGCGCACCCCATTCCGGTCGCCGAGATAGATGTTGTCGCCCATGCCGATCTCGTCGCCATAGTAAAGGATCGGGCTCCCCGGCAGGGACAGCAACATCCCGTTCATCAGCTCCACGCGGCGGCGGTCGTTCTCCATCAGCGGAGCCAAGCGGCGGCGGATGCCCAGGTTGAGCTTGGCGCTCTTGTCCCGCGCATACTCGTCATACATGTAGTCGCGCTCCTGGTCCGTCACCATCTCCAGCGTCAACTCATCGTGGTTGCGCAGAAAAATCCCCCACTGGCAACTCTCGGGGATCGACGGTGTCTGCTCCAGGATTTCAATCATGGGCTTTCGGTCTTCTAGCCGGATGGCCATAAACATCCGTGGCATGAGCGGAAAGTGGAAGGCCATGTGGAATTCGTCGCCCTCGCCGAAGTAGGCGCGAACATCCGGCGGCCACTGGTTCGCTTCCGCCAGCAGGAAGCTACTGCGATAGTTGCGGTCCAGCTTGCTCCTCAAAGCCTTCAGCACCGCGTGAGTTTCGGGAAGATTCTCGCAGGAGGTGCCCTCGCGTTCCACCAGGTAGGGCACGGCGTCCGCCCGGAAGCCGTCAACTCCCAGGTCCCGCCAGTACTTCATGATG
>Ga0335081_10003223_pt1 | contig 25642 bp, 23 predicted proteins | sample Lox_Sample_35_FD_206713 | JGI IMG/M metagenome (GOLD analysis project Ga0335081, IMG submission 206713) | Soil microbial communities from Loxahatchee National Wildlife Refuge, Florida, United States - Lox_Sample_3.5 | ecosystem: Environmental > Terrestrial > Soil > Wetlands | place: USA...
GCTGTTAACCGGAGGGTTGTAGGTTCGAGTCCTACCTGAGGAGCCATTCTTTTTCTGTCCCTTTGGCTTTGTGACAACGGCATGGAGTAAATCGCGCCCCCGTTTGGGATCCTTCTGCGGGCTGCTCCTGGTACTTCCGGTTCTAATAACGCCTGATTTCGCTTATGGGAAGCGGCAGGAGTTTCTCGGCTCAATGGTCGAGTTCTGTGGCAGATTCGGCGGCTTGTAATCCGGATCGACCTTGAGCTTCTCGGGCACCGTCTCGTGCAGAACAGAACCTTCAGGAATCACTCGCCTTGCTCCCAGAGGAATGTGCCACTTCGCCTTCTTTGTCACCGAGTCGTAGTAAGAGTGTGGCAGGAATTCGAGAATCCACCATAGCCAGGTGAGCGAGTTGTGTATTTTGGCCGCCGGATCGGGAGCGACCGGTGGCGGCGGTGCGACTCTACCCACGGCTCGGTCGGCCCTCTCACCATCCACCAGAAGTCCACAGGAAACAGCTTCGCAGAGCATCCACTCCAGCGCGATCTGGGACAGGCCACTCTCGGCATAAGCGTAGGACCCGCCAACATCGGAGTGAACGCCGGCAAACCAAACCTGTTTCAGGCTCTGGCCCGGCAACTGCGGGCCCCACAAATTGTTGCGAAAATAACAACGGCGCTCGTCGATGGAGACCGCGTGGCGGCCATTGGCCATGTCGGGATTCTGCGCCGTGTACGGAAGCTTCAGAGGATCCCACACCCAACCCACCGAGCTGACCGTATCCCAGAGTCCAACAAAATGCAGGGGGCAGGGCCGGCAGAACGTGGCTTTGAATTCAGCCGCCACCTCGAAAGTGCTGGTCATTCCGCCAGCGGCGCGAGTTCGCTTGGCATAGAGCCGGATGACATAGGGAATCAGGCCCTGATTGCCCGGGTCAAGTAATCCGAACATGTGCAGCGCGCCAGCCAGCGCCCGTGCCGTGTAGGCGCCGCGGCTGAAGCCGAACAAGTAAACGTGGTCGCCATCTTCATAGACATTCATCAGGTACCTGTAGGCGTCGCCGACATTGGCCAGGAGCCCGGCTCCGAAGGCGAGGCCCATCACCACCGACCAGGCCTTGCTCAGCTTATTGTGAGCCGTGGGCGCACCCATGGTGCCCACACCCGGATGGTAATAGCCGATCTGCTGGCGCCCATCGACCACCAGCGTGCTGTAGAGTTTGACGACGTTGGAGTTGTGGTCGCCGAACTCGTTTCCGGTACCGTCACAGCAGATAACGATGTTCCTGGCCACGTGACCTCCCGGAATGATCAACCACGCGATCAACGAAAGTTGATCGCGGAAGGCGACGCAGTCTAACATACGCAACGCAGAGCGGCACCATGACACGCGGCATTGTTCCAGTTTTGTAAAACGGCCGTATTCTCGACTTCCCTTTCGCGTCCTCGCCGTGGAGCGATGCGCCGGGTATGCTAAATTCAAAAGCTTGATGGATGCCGTTCCCACCATTTCTACTCAGGCCCTGACCCGCCGGTTCGGGGAGTTAATTGCCGTCGATAACGTCGATTTGCGCGTGGCGGCAGGGCAGTTTTTCGGCTTTCTCGGACCCAACGGGGCGGGCAAATCCACCACCATCAAAATGCTCACGGGACTGCTCGCTCCCAGTTCCGGCCGGATCGAAATTCTTGGTCTCGATCTCGAAAAAAACCCGGTGGATGTGAAGCGGCAAATTGGCGTGGTGCCGGAAGGGATGGCGCTGTTCGGCCGGCTTACCGGGTCGGAGTTCTTGAACTTCGCCGGGCGAATGTACGGACTGGATCGCGAAACTGCCGCCAAACGCTCCGGCGAGTTGCTCGATTTTATGCAGCTCAGCGATCAGCCGAAAAAGCTGGTCACCGACTACTCGCACGGGATGCAGAAAAAGCTGGCGATGGCCGCGGCAGTCATTCACGGGCCAAAGGTGCTGTTCCTCGACGAGCCTTTTGAAGGAGTAGATGCGATTGCAGCCGGCACCCTGAAGTCTATGCTGCAACGCATGATTGCCCGCGGCGCCACGATCTTCCTGACTTCGCACGTGCTAGAGATCGTAGAGCGGCTCTGCAGTCACGTAGCCATTATTCATCAGGGCCGGCTGGTCGCCCAGGGGTCACTGGAGGAATTGCGCGCCGGAGTGCAGGCGCAAGCGCCGACAGCTTCCGGAGATGGAGTCGCCGAGGCTTCGGTGTCGTCCGGCGAAAAAATGACGCTCGAGGAAATCTTTCTGCACACCGTCGGCGGCTCGCGACAAAGCGAGCAGGAGCTTTCCTGGCTGGGATGAAGACTCCGCGGTGGCGGTCGCAACCATGAGCAAACTCAATCTAACGATGCGTACTCGAAGCCAGCTTGCAGCGGTCGCCTGGTTGCGCTGGCGGCTGTTTTCCCACTCGCTGCGCACCAAACGCGGCCAGTTGGAACTGGTGTCGCGCATTATCGTGTCACTTTCCTTCACCATGCTCGGGCTGGGTGGAGCGGCCGGCATGGCTTTCGGCGCTTACTACTTCGTTTCTTCGGGCAAGCCGGAAATGCTGGCGGTTCTGTTGTGGCCGGTGTTCGTTTTCTGGCAGGGTTTCCCGATCATGGCCACGGCTTTCACCAACAATCCGGACTCTTCCGAGCTGCTCCATTTTCCGCTGAGCTACCGTTCCTATTTTCTGGTCCGGCTGGCTTATGGGACGTTCGATCCGGCGACGGCGCTGGGGAGTTTCTGGTCGCTGGCATTGCTGCTCGGGGTTGCCATGGCAAGACCACTCTTGCTGCCCTGGGCGGCTCTCGTGTTGCTGGCCTTCGCCATTTTCAACATTCTTTTCATGCAGATGATTTTCGCCTGGGTAGAGCGATGGCTGGCACAGCGGCGCACGAGGGAGATCATGGGAATTCTGTTTGTGCTGCTGCTGCTGAGTTTTCAGCTCGTCGGCCCGTTGACCGAGCATTTCGAAAACAAACGTCCTCCCGAATACGAGCGCATCGTGCAAATTCTGCAGCCCGTTCAAAGCCTCTTCCCACCGGGATTGGCTGCCGATGCTATCGCGCGCGTGGCGGATTCAGAGTTCATGACCGGGTTCACGTCCTTGCTGCTGTTGGCAGCGTTCGCCATGGTCATCGCCTATTTTCTGCATTTACGCCTGTCTGCGCAGTATCGCGGCGAAAATCTAAGCGAGGCAGCCGCGCGAACGGTGGATGCGAAAGAGCGGCAAGTCCGCCTGGGATGGAGGTTCCCCGGATTTTCGCAATCGGTGGCCGCCGTGTTCGAGAAAGAGATTCACTATTTAAGCCGCAGCGGGCCCATGCTACTCACCCTGATCATGCCGGTCTTCATTCTGGTGATCTTTCGCCTGGGACCCTTGAACCATGTGCAGCATACGAGCGGATTTGTTATGCGCGCACCCAACGTGGCCTTCCCCGCAGCTGCCGCGTACGCGCTGCTGGTGCTGACCAACCTGGTCTACAACAGCTTTGGCGGCGATGCCGCGGGCATCCAGTTCTTCTACGCTTCTCCCGCGCGCTTCAGCGAAATCGTGCTGGGAAAGAACCTGACCCACGCCTGCATTCTGGCCATGGAAGTTGCGGCTTCGTGGATTGCGGTTACTTTGCTGTATGGCGCGCCGGCAGTCAGCGTGACCATCGCATCGTTGGCGGGACTGATCTTTGCCGCGCCGATCAATTTCACCGCCGGCAACCTTCTATCGATTTATTCGCCGAAAAAACTCGACTACTCGACGTTCGGCCGTCAACGCGCCTCGCAAACCACGGTTCTCATCAGCATGCTGATCCAGCTGGTGGTGGTTGGAATCGGGGTCTGCGTCTTTGTGATTGCGAACTACTACGACAGCTTTTGGATTGCTACTATGATCTTCCTGATCCTGGCGGCGATTACTTGCCCGGGATACTTCATCGTGCTGCGCCGTCTTGATTCCATCGCACTGGACCGGCGGGAAACGCTGGTGGCCGAGTTGTGCCGCGCGTAGCGGATCATTTTCGTTCAGGACTTGCCAGAAAGCGGTAGCCCACGCCACGAACCGTCAGCAGATGGCGCGGCTCGGAAGGATCCTCTTCAATATAACGCCGCAAGCGGACAATGAAATTGTCGATGGCGCGGGTGTCGGTATCCTCGTGCAAATCCCAAACCTTTTCGAGAATCTCTTTGCGCGGGACCACGCGGCCATCGTTGCGAACCAAGTAGCGGAGCAGTTCCGACTCCATAAGCGTGAGATGAACCAGATTTTCGCCGGAGCGCAGTTCCAGGGCCGCGAAGTCGATGGTCCTGCCGGCGAAGGAAAAGCGATCGTTGGAGTCTTGGGAATTCCCCGCGCTTTCAGTCTGGTCTTTCGCGTCTGGCGCTGCCTCGCCCGAGCGTGTCCACGCGCTGCGCCGCAACAATCCCTGCAACCGCGCCAGGAGAATCGAAAGATCAAAGGGTTTGGGAAGATAATCGTCCGCGCCGGAAGCAAACCCTTTGAGCACGTCTTCGGGGCGCCCGCGCGCCGTGAGCATGAGAACCGGCACGTAATTGCGAGCCGCGCGCAACTCGGAAACTACGCTGAAGCCGTCCTTGCCCGGGAGCATGACATCCAGCACGACCGCATCGAAACCTTCCCTTCTGGCCAGCAGGCGCTCGGTGGCGGATTCGCCGTCGCCGACCACCTCGGCGGAATATCCTTCGGCTTCCAGATTGAAACGCAAGCCCTGCGCCAGATGATCTTCATCTTCCACTACCAGTACCCGGCTCATGCCACCGTCCTCGGTAGCTCCAGAGTAACTGTTGCCCCATGGCCCTCGCCATCGCTCTCGGCAAACACTTTCCCGCCGTGTTTTTCGGCAATCGCCTTGACGATGAACAGACCCAGGCCGGTTCCTTTCACGTGCGCCAGGGAGCGGTGCGTAACCCGGTAGAAACGCCGGAAAATCCGTTTGACGTCATCCTGCGAGATGCCCACACCGTGGTCCTGAACGCTGAGAACGACCCGCTTCTCATCAGGGATGGTGAGTAACACGTGCACGTCGACGTGATCGCCTGAATATTTCACCGCATTGTCCAGCAAGTTGACCACGGCGGTGCGCAAATCCTCGGCGCTGCCCAGTACATGCGCAGCGGTTCCGTTTGTCGGCCCGTGTTCATATCGCATCGCCTCCGGCTGCAAATGATGACGCGATCGAACCGCCTCCATGCAATCGCGCACCAGTTGTGCGAAGTCGATGTCAGACCGGTCGCGCCCGGCTCTCCGGTCACCAGCCCGTCCGGCGCGAAGAACCTGCTCGATGGTTTCGGTAAGGCGGTCCGTATCGCTGAGCATGAGCTTGTAAAACTCATGCTTCTGCGTCTCAGGCACGTCGCGTCGCTCGAGGGTTTCCAGGTGCAGGCGGATGGACGCGACGGGCGTTTTGAGCTCGTGTGTAACAGCGTTGATGAAACTGTCGTGCTGCTCGTTGCGGCGGATCTCGCGAACCAGAAAGCTGGTGTTGACGATCATCCCGGCGATGATCACGGCGAAGAAGATGATACCGAAAAACAGCAGGACGCCTTCGCGCCAGTTGAGGATGATCCAGCCCGTGCCGAGCGCCACCGCCAACGCCACCAGACCGACGCCCAGACAAAGGAAGAAGATGATAGTTCCGCGGCGGCTGGTGATGCGCATGAGAGTCGGTCCAGCCCGATTTTACCGCGTTGGCGGCAACAAAAAACCCCGGCCGTTGAAGCCGGGGGCGTGCCAAGAAACTTGTTTGCTTAGTCCCCCGCGGCCGCGCCCTCGGGAACGGGCTGAGTAATCAGGTTTCCATTCGGCGCAGCAACCAGCCCGTTCTCCACATCCGCGAGCGTCACGCGCTTGATGTCCCACGCCAGCCCCAGTTGTTTCATCACCCAGATGCCGTACCAGTTGGTGTCAATCTCATACCATGTGAATCCGTGGGCGGCTGAGGTCGGATGCGCGTGGTGATTGTTGTGCCAGCCTTCGCCGAAGGTCATCAGAGCAACCCACCAGCTGTTGGTGGAAAGATCGCGAGTGGCGAAGCGGCGCGAGCCCCAGGAGTGGGTCGCTGAGTTCACCAGCCACGTGCAGTGCAAGCCAAAAACCGTACGGAAAAACGTTCCCCACAACAGCCAGGGTAAACCGCCAATGGCCAGCAGAATGACGCCGCAGACGATCTGCGGGACATAATGATACTTGGTGATCCAGACGTGGAAGCGGTCCTTGGCGAGATCCGGGACGTACCGCGCCAGTGTGGTGGCATCGTGGTGCATGGACTTGCCGGTGAGAATCCAGCCCATGTGGGACCACCATTTGCCATCGATGGGCGAGTGCGGATCACCCGCCTGGTCAGAATACTGATGATGAATGCGGTGCGTGGCTACCCAGAAAATCGGCCCGCCCTCGAGCGCCAGCGTGGCGCAAATTGTGGTGACATATTCCACCCACTTATGGGTCTTATACCCGCGATGGGTCAGCAGGCGGTGATAGCAAATACCGATGCCGATGCTGCCCGAGATACACCACAAAAGCACGGCAACGGCCAAAGCACTCCAGGTAAAGAAAAACAGAGCTGCCACCGCTCCGATGTGGAACAGCACCATGAAAATTGTTGTGATCCAGTTGATTTCGCCCTTGGCGGCTTGCGGTTTCTCCAGGTCTTCCACTTGCATGTTCGGTCGGTCCCCGTTGGGTTGGTTTGAAAGGCGATCCTGACTGCTAACCTAACAGGGCGCCGAATTGCCGCATGTAATAGTTGTGTAATAGCGGGATTACGGTGGTAATCGAAAGTAAGGGGGGCGAGCTCTTGCTGTGCCCATGCAGCTTCATCGCAGAGATTTCCGCAAGAACTCTACCCCAAGTCAATGTGGGGATTGAGACACTCGGATGAAATGGAGAGGGCTGCTGCGTCGTTCGGTCCGAACGAAGCTAAGAGATGTGGTTGGATCGCAAAACCCAGATTCCTCGATTCGCTCCGAACGGTAATAGGATTGGGAGGGCTTCGAAAGAATCAGAAGAACCGGGTCACGCCCTCTTCCAGTACGACCACTCTATCCTCGATTCCGGCCGAGCGGGCTTCCTGCTCAAGCAGTTGGAGCGGTTCTTCCACCGGCTCGTGCGATAAGCGAAAGCTGCCGTAGTGCATGGGCACCATCCAGCGCGCTTTAAGGTCGAGGAAGGCACGAGTCGCATCTTCGGGGTTGGCATGAACGTTGCGGAATTGCGGCGGGTTGTAAGCGCCGATGGGAAGCAGAGCCAGCTCGGGCGAGAGGCGTCGCCCGATTTCGCCGAAGCCTGCAAAGTAAGCGGTATCTCCGGCGTGGTAGACAGAATGCTTGCCGGCTCGCAGAACGTACCCGCCGTAACCGCGGTGCGAATCTTTCAGGATGCGCGCTCCCCAGTGGCGTGAGGGCACGTGCGTAATGGCGAGATTGCCGTAGCGCGAAGTCTTCCACCAATCGAGCTCAATGATCTCCGAAAAACCGAGATCGGAAACCAGATCCGACACATGGCTGGGAACGATGATGACCGGCGCAGTCCCGCGCTTGCGCAATGTATCCTGCACAATCGCCCGCAGCGAAGGCCGATGAAGATGATCGAAGTGGGCGTGGGTCACCAGCACCACGTCGATGGGAGGCAGATCACGCACGCGGAGTCCGGGCCGCCTGAGCCGCTTCAAGACGAACAGCCAGCGCGCGAAATTGGGATCGATCAGCACGCTACGCCCGCCGATCTGCACAAAAAAACTGGCGTGGCCGATGAAAGTCACGCCCAGTTCGCCGTTCGTGGCGAGCCGCGGTATGCGGGTTTCACCCGAACGCGGGGTCACCGCAGAATGCCGCACCAGGCGGCCGAATTGCCGGGCGCGCTTCCGCAGAGCCGGGTTGTGCAGCGTTGCTTTGATCATCCTGCTTCGATGGGGCGGGGAACGATCTCGCCCGATGCTAAGGTTTTCTGCCCAACTTGTGGAGTGCCAATTCCGGTGCCGCCTTCTGTAACTGGCACTGCTATAAGCTACTAAGTTCGATGACCTTCGAACGTTCTTCGGCTTTATTTTAGTTCAGCACTAGCGGCAATGGGAAACAAGTACGGCGTTCTAACAATTCAAGACGGCTATTTGAGGCAAACGGTGCTTTCCCGGAATCAGGCCCGCTCACGTCCGGAGCCTTCGAAATCCTGCACCAAGAATTTGCCTTCCCGCCATCCCGCGGGAGATTTGCTTGACCTCTCCGCAGGCCGTCGTATTTAATCGCAACGCAGTACCTTCTACGAGGGGAAGCACGACATGCGAGTTGCTTTCATGGGGTTGGGAATCATGGGCCACGCCATGGCCACGAATCTGGTCAAGGCCGGTCACGAAGTCACGGTTTGGAATCGTACACCGGGCAAGCTGGTAGAGGGAGCCGCCGTCGCGCCCACTCCTGCGGCGGCGGCGCAAGGCGCGGAAGTGGTGTGGATGTGCGTTGCCGATACCGCCGCCGTCGAAAACATTTTGTTTGGTCCGGACGGCGCCGAGCAGTCGCTGACCGAGGGCATGATCATCGCCGATTCCAGTACCATTTCGCCGTCGGCGACAGTGAAGTTTGCCGAACGAGTACGCGGCAAAGGAGTCGCCTATGTCGATGCCCCCATGACCGGCTCAAAAATTGGGGCCGGCAATGGAACGCTGATTTTCATGGTGGGAGGCGACGAGGCCAGCGTCGAGCGCCTCAAACCCCTATTCGCCGCTATGGGCAAGAAGATTTTCCGCATGGGCGAAACCGGAAAAGGCCAGGCCACCAAGCTGGCCATGAATCTGCAGATTGCGCTGATCTTCGAAGGTTTTGCCGAGGCTTTGACCTTGGCCACCAAACTCGGCGTCGATCCGCAACAACTACTGTCGCTGATTGAGGCCACTATGGTGCGTTCGGGCGTCGTGGAATACAAGGCGCCGTTCATCATGCAGCGCGATTTCACGCCGAATTTCCCGCTGCGTCTGATGCACAAGGACATTCGCCTCACCCTTGAGGCAGCAAAAGAAGCGCGCGTCAAGTTGCCTGGTCTTGAAACCGTTGAGGAAATCTACGAGATGACTGCGGAAGACGGGCATGAAGATCAGGATTACGCCGCGACCTTGACGCTGCTTGAAAAGTGGGCCGGCGTACAGGTAAAAAGTAAAGCCGCCTAACTAGTAGGCCAGCAGGATTCGCAGATCGCGCAGATTATTCCCCGTCGGGCCCGTCTCGATCGCATCGCCCAGAGCATGGAATAACCGGTATGCGTCAAATTTCTGCAGCGCGGACCGCGGGTCCAACCCCGCGGCTTGCGCCCGGTCGATCGTGCTGCCATCCGCGATTGCACCCGCCGCCGGGCTGTTGCCATCGATGCCGTCGGTTCCGGCGCTGAGTACGGTCATGTTTTCGCCCGCTATTTCCCCCGCGCAGGCCAGGGCAAACTGCTGGTTGCGGCCCCCGACGCCGCCGTTGGCAACTTTCACCGTGACTTCCCCGCCCGAAATCAGGCATACCCGGTCCGATTCTCGTCTCAGCTCGCGCAGGCGATTCAGCAGATAATCGGCGGCACGCTCATAGTCCCAGTCGTCGCAGGAATTGTCCACGTGCACGGTGAAAGCTTTTGCGCGCGCTGCGACGCTCGCTTCCTCGACCGCGGTTTTATTCGAGAGCACGGTCCACCAGCGCGAGCGATAGAAAGCCTGATCGTCTGACTTCGGGGTTTCTTCCAGGGCGCGGCCTTCGAAGAGTTCCTGCGTCGACGGCGGAAACTGCAGCAGGAGATTGTGCTTCTCCGCGATACGATAACAATCTTCCGCACGGGTTGAGTCGGGCATGGTGGGCCCCGAAGCCAGGGCATCGGGCGTATTGTCCGGAACGTCGGATACCAGCAGAGAAACCTGCTGCGCCGGAAAGGCCGCGCGCGCTAACCTTCCGCCTTTCACCGCGGAAAGATGCTTGCGGACGGCGTTGATCTCGACAATCGGCGCGCCGCAAAGCACCAGCGTCCTGTAGGTCGAGATCAGATCTTCAAGCGAGATCTCCTCGTCAATGGGCTTTTCTACGATGGACGATCCGCCTCCGCTCAGAAGAAAAATTATCAGCGAGTCGGCGGTCTGAGCCTCCAGCACCTTCAGAATCGCACTGGCAGCCCGAATTGACTCGGCATTCGGCGTGGGATGTCCTGCGTGAAAATAGCGAAAACCGCGGACTTGGGAGGCCGGCATCACCGAACTAGCGACGATACCCTCCAGCGATGACGTGCCGGCCAGTTCAGTCAGCGTTTCCGTCATGGTGTGCCCGGCTTTGCCGATCGAGACGACGAGTACGCGAGAATAGGAGTGCAGATCGTAAAGGTCTTCGCAAACCCGCAGGATTCCGCGCTCGCAATGAATGTGCCGGGCGAAGGCCTTCGAGATGGAGGACTCATTCAACGCGCGGAAAAAGATTTGCTGCGCACTCTCGCGCATCTGGCGAAAGCGGGCTTCGCGAGCTGCATCCGACATATCCGAGGATTATACGAAGGGACATGCAGTCACTGGCCAACTGTCAAGTTTTAGCCGGCGATCAATCGCGGTTGGAACATCGCTCTCGCAGGTTTGGGGAAGCCCCCAAATTTAGCCGGCGACCGAAGGCCGAGGACCGATGGTTTCCTTCACCCAATCCTCAATCGTCTCCCGTAACTCCCGTAACCGCCCTTCGAAGAAGTGATCCGCGCCTTCGATCAGCATCAGTTTTTTGGGCCCGGGCAGCGATGCAACCAGCGCTTCCAGCATGGCCGGCGGACCAAACTGGTCACGGGCGCCGCTGACAAACAGCTTTGGTTTTGCGCATGCGCGGAGAAAATCGAAGCTGTAAGTGCGTGGTAGTTCCGTATCAGCAGCCACCGCCGCCACCGGCGTTCCCACGCCAATCACGGCCTTCACCCGCGCGTCACCGCAGGCGGCTCGCAATCCCATGGCCGCTCCGAAAGAGAATCCTGCCAGCACCAGGGGCAGGTGAAACTCTGCATCCAACCAATTCAGGGCGGCGCGAACATCATTCACCTCACCGTTGCCTTGATCGTGTTGACCCGCGCTTAATCCTGTTCCGCGAAAATTGAAGCGCAACACCGGAAAGCCAAACCTGTTCAAAGCTTTCATGGTATGGAAGACAACCTTGTTGTGCAGCGTCCCGCCAAACAGCGGATGAGGATGGCAAACCACGGCAGCGTGCGTGGCATCCTCGGCGCCGGCGTTCAGCAGCGCTTCCAGCCGACCAGTTGGACCTTGGAGAAAGAAAGATTTGATGGTGGAGTTCTGAGCGATCACAAAGTTCAGATTACATGAAATGAGAAGCGAAAGAGCAAAGCGCAAAAAGTCAGAACCTGGAGGGATCGTATTCTCGAACGAAGGTTCGGCAGCATCGCTTCGATGGTCTGCTATTCTCTCCCCCATGGACGCCGTCGCGCTCACGCGCCAGCTCGTCGATATTGAATCGATCACGGGGAATGAATCCGCAGTGGGCACTTTTCTCGAAGGTGAACTGCGCCGGCTGGACTGGCAAAGCACAAGAATGCCGGTCGACGGCAATCGCTTCAACATTCACGCGGTGCCTGGTGAAGCGCATCGAGCCGCTGAACGTGCATCTCAATCGAAGAGCACCGCGGGAGAAGTGGTTTTTTCCACGCATATGGACACCGTCCCTCCCTTTATTCCGTCGTCCGAAGATGCCACGCGCATTTACGGCCGAGGCTCGTGCGACGCCAAGGGCATCATCGCCGCCCAGATTGCCGCAGCCGAAGCACTGCGCAGGGAGAACATCTTCGTTGGCCTGCTGTTCGTGGCTGGCGAAGAGCGCGACAGCCTGGGAGCGAAAGTTGCGAACGAACATCCACGCGGCTCCAGATATCTGGTGAACGGCGAGCCCACCGAGAATCGCATGGCGCTGGCTTCGAAGGGAACGCTTCGCGTCGAGGTAACTGCCACCGGACGCATGGCGCATTCCGCCTATCCCGAGCTTGGCGAATCCGCCATCGATAAATTGATCCCGGCCCTGGCCCGCTTGCGCGCCATGCCCTTGCCGGCAGATCCTGAGATCGGTCCCTGCACTCTCAACATCGGGCTGATCGAGGGCGGGCGCGCGCCCAATATCATCCCCGACTATGCCCATGCCGACTTGTCCTATCGTCTGATTGGATCGTCGGAAGAATTGCGCCAGCAGATTCTTCGGGCTGCCGGCGACCAGGTCAGGGTGACCTTCCCTTTGGAACTCCCCTTCATGCGCCTGCGCACCGTTGACGGCCTGCCCACCATGATCGCCGCCTTCACCACCGATATCCCGCAACTCACCAATTGGGGTGAGCCGCTGCTTATCGGCCCGGGGTCGATTCATGTCGCGCACACCGAGGGTGAATTCATCGAAAAGGCGCAATTGCAAGAAGCCATCCACCTGTACTGCGCCATTGCCCGACGCCTGGTTAACGACAAAAAGACCTAGCACGTATGTGCGTGCTGCTCCATGTAGTGAATCGGTGCTGGAGTAGGGCATCCAGCCTCGTCCTGAAGGCTTCTTCCTCGGAACAAATCAAAAACCTAAGAAAAAGCTTGACATTTGTGCTCTTGTGTTATAGTTATGTATAACACTATGAATGCCAGGCTACATGGATCGCTGGCAACCGGCTGGCGAACCGATCTGCCCGGAGAAAAATTGAGCTTTTCAAGGAGGATGAACCATGAATTCGCGCCGTTTTGCATTGACCGTCGTTGTGATGTCGTTGGCCACCCTGGCTTTTGGCCGGTCCGCCGCGGCTCCTGTTGCGCTCTCGGCCGCGCAAAAGGCCTTCGATCAACTGAAAACGCTGGCGGGCACGTGGCGAGGCCCGGTAACCGTCGATCCGCCGCCACCCGACATGGGGAAGAATACCCTTCTGCAGGTCTCATTGCGCGTGACCTCCAGAGGGAACGCAATCGTGCATGAGATGCAGGAAGCCGGGACGCCCCTCGATCCCACAAAGTACGATCACCCGGTCACTATGTTCTACCTCGACGGTGATCGCCTGACGCTGATCCATTATTGTGACGCCGGCAACCGGCCGCGCATGATCGCCCGGCCTTCGCCCGATGGCAAGACCGTGGAGTTCGACTTTGTCGATCTTTCCGGCAGCAATCAGTATGGACACATGTACCATGCCGTGTTTACTTTCATCGACGCCAACCATCACCTAGAAGACTGGACCTATATGATGCCGGGAGATAAGCCCATGCACGCGCACTTCGATCTGCAGCGGGTAGAGTAGCAACGCACCGTTAACGTCGAGTCGACTGGAAAATAGGATGGACCGTGAGTGGAACGACAATCAGCCGATTTACCGCCAGCTGCGCGATCGCGTGGTCGCGATGATCCTCGATGGCGTTCTCAAGGAAGGAGATTCCCTTCCCTCGGTGCGCACCGTGGCGGCTGAATACCGGGTCAATCCACTTACGGTCTTGAAAGGCTATCAGGAACTGGTGGACGAAGAACTTGTGGAGAAAAGGCGCGGCCTCGGCATGTTCATCAAACCCGGAGCCCGCCAGCTTCTGATGCAGGGCGAACGCAGGAAGTTTCTGGCGGAAGAGTGGCCCAGGATTCGGGCCACCATCCAGCGGCTCGGCCTGACCGCCGAGGAACTGCTTGACGGGCGCACAAACTCGCCGCCGAAATCGAACCCCAAACAGGAGGACCGCTAGAGATGGCATGCATAGAAGCGCACGGCCTGCGCAAGGCCTTCGGCACGACCATCGCGCTGGACGGCATCGATCTGCGTGTCGAAGAAGGCCGGATTCTCGGCTTGATTGGGCCCAACGGCGCAGGCAAGACTACCGCCCTTCACGCGATCCTCGGCCTGATTTCTTATCAAGGCGATCTGCGGGTGCTGGGGCACGATCCCTGGAAAGAACGCGACCAGCTCATGCTCGACGTATGCTTCATCGCCGATGTTGCCGTGCTGCCGCGCTGGATAAGGGTTTCGCAGGCTCTTGAGTATCTCGCCGGAGTGCACCCGCGGTTCGATCGCGCCAAGGCGGAAGGATTTCTTGCCAGGACCAACATCCGGCAGACCAGCAAAGTTCGGGAATTGTCGAAGGGTATGGTGACCCAACTCCACCTTGCTCTAGTAATGGCGATTGACGCCAAACTGCTGGTGCTCGACGAACCCACGCTCGGTTTGGACATCCTTTACCGCAAGCAGTTCTACGACTCCTTGCTGAACGATTATTTCGATCGCAGTCGCACCATCGTCGTCACGACCCATCAGGTGGAGGAGCTGCAGCAGGTTCTTACCGATGTCATGTTCATCAACCGCGGCCGCATCGTGTTTGCCTGCAGCATGGAAGAATTCGAGTCGCGCTATGTGGAAGTGATGGTGAATCCGGAAAACGCTCCAGCAGCGCGGGCTTTCAAACCGATTCACGAGCGCCAGGTGCTGGGGCGAAGCATCCTGCTGTTCGACCGCGCCGATCGCCAGCAACTCGCCCGGCTCGGCGACGTGCATACGCCCAGCATCGCCGACTTGTTTGTTGCCATCATCGGCAATCAGGCACAGGTGGCCCAAGGAGTCTCCAGATGAATACACAATCGAACGCGATGCCTGAAACCTTTGCGGCGCGGAATGACAGACCCGTAAGGATCTCTGCAGCCCGGCTGCTGTACTGGTCGGTGCGACGCGAATTGTGGGAGTACCGCTCGATCTATCTGGCGCCGATGGCGGTCGCAGCCGTATTCCTGTTCGGGTTTCTGATCAGCACGATTCATCTATCCGCGAGGATGCGCGCCGTCTCGACGCTCGACCCGATGCGTTACCGCGCCGTCGCAGCCCTGCCGTATGACTTTGTGGCGGGTCTCATGATGGCCACCGGCATCTTGATCAGTGTTTTCTATTGCCTCGACGCGCTTTACGGGGAGCGCCGCGATCGCAGCATCCTGTTCTGGAAATCGATGCCGGTTTCCGATCTCACCACAGTGCTGGCCAAGGCCAGCATTCCGCTGATAGTTCTGCCGCTGCTCGTCTTTGCGGTCACCGTCATCACGCAGCTCGTCATGCTGCTTTGGAGCAGCGCAGTTTTGGCGGGAAGCGGTCTGGATGTCGGGAAGCTTTGGGCAAGCTTGTCATTTTTCAGAATGTCGGCGCTGCTTCTCTATCACCTTGTAACAGCCCATGCGCTGTGGCCGGCTCCCGTCTATTGCTGGCTGTTATTGGTCTCCGCGTGGGCGCGTCGTGCGCCATTTCTTTGGGCTGTATTGCCGCCGTTTGCCATTGCCGGCGTTGAAGGAATCGTGTTCCATACATCTCACTTCGCTCGCCTGCTTGCCGAACGGTTTATCGGCGGCGCGCCAGTCGGCACCGTGTCGCCCCCACATGCCTTCCCCACCGGCCCAACGGTACACGTCGTGCCGCTTGAGCTTTTGAGCGCACCCGGCCTGTGGATCGGCCTGCTGATCGCCGCAGCATTCCTGCTTGCAGCTGTGCGCATGCGCCGCTACAGCGAACCGATCTGAGTTGATCGGGTAATGCTCACAGGCGGGATGACTTAGAGTAGCTCCTGAGGATCCTAGCGCCGGCTGGGAGTCATTGCGGCTGCTTCGCTTTGTATTCTTCCTGGGAAATCGCGACCGCGCCCTCCGGGCTGGGCACGTAAACATCCTCCCGTACGTTCGTCTTCAGGTCGAAGGTGTAGAATTTGCCAGGCGCGCCGATTTCTCCAACCAGCATTTCTAGTTTCAGCGTGGGCTTCTTCCATTTTGCCAGGTAGTGTGCAGTTCCGATCGTCCTTTGGAAGGGAGCTGCTGACTCATATGTGAAATCGAAGGCATGAATGGAGCCGCCATCTCTGATGTTGCCTCGCCCCCATCCGTCGACGCTGCCGTCGCGGTGGCGGTGCCAGTGCGACTCCACAACCTGTATCTGCAAGGGATAGTCCGCCAGGTTCTTGCCAGCGAGCAGGATGGTCGAGAGGCAGAGCACGAGCCCAACTGCAATCGCTGATCTCTTCATGGCACATCCTCCGCCCCAGCGAAGGGATTCTAGCAAACACATGCTGCCGAGAGTAAGGAGTTTCCGCTGTAACCGCCAGCCGCGCAGTACACTTGGAAAGTCATGACGACGACCGCCGTTAACTCCCTCGCCCGTGCCTCTTCGGCCTATCTGCGCTCGGCCATGCATCAGCCGATTCATTGGCACGAATGGGGCGAGGAGGCATTCTCCGCCGCGCAGCGCGAGAACAAGCCGATGCTGCTCGACATTGGCGCAGTCTGGTGCCACTGGTGTCACGTGATGGATCGCGAGTCCTACGAGGATCCGGCAATCGCGGCCATCGTGAACGAGTTTTTCATTGCCGTGAAAGTCGACCGCGACGAACGCCCTGATATCGATAGCCGTTACCAGGTGGCCGTGAGTTCGATCAGCGGACAGGGAGGATGGCCGCTGACTGCATTTCTCACGCCCGACGGAAAGCCGTTCTACGGCGGAACGTATTTTCCCCCCAACGATGGTTATGGTCGTCCCAGCTTTCGGCGCGTCCTGTTGAGCATTGCCGCCGCATACAAGGAAAAACATGGCGACGTAGCCGAACAAGCCAAGCTGGTGGAAAACGCCGTTGCACACGCGGAATCGTTCCCCGGGGGCGGCGGAAAAGTGTCTGGCGGGATTATCGAGGCAATTCAGGAATCGGCGGTCAAGATGTTTGACCCGGAGCATGGCGGATTTGGGCGGGCGCCGAAGTTTCCGCATCCTTCCGTGTTGGACCTGCTGATCGAAAGGTACTCACGGATGACGAGCGGAGCGAAGTTCTCCCCAGCCGAGGGCCACAGCCTCCACACAGACAACGGTGACGTCGTCATTCGCAACGTCATCATCGCCACGCTCGAGCACATGGCCAATGGCGGCGTCTATGACCAGCTAGCGGGAGGGTTTCACCGTTACTCGGTCGACGAGCGATGGGTCGTCCCGCACTTCGAAAAGATGAGCTACGACAATTCCGAACTGCTGAAAAACTACGTGCACGCCTTCCAGGCTACCGGCTCGGAATTTTTCGCGAGCGTGGCCCGAGACATCATCCGCTGGATGGATGAATGGCTCAGCGACCGTGAACGCGGCGGCTTTTACGCCTCGCAGGACGCGGACATCAATATGGACGACGACGGGGATTATTTCACCTGGACTCTCGATGAGACCCGCGCAGTTCTCAGTGGAGAAGAGGCACAGGTCGCTGCGTTGCACTATGACATCAACGAGATTGGCGAGATGCACCACAATCCGGCGAAAAATGTGTTGTATGTGAAGGCGCCGATGGACGAGATCGCGCGCCGCATGAGTCTTACATCGGAACACGTGAACCAATTACTTGCGTCGGCGAAAAAGAAGATGTACGCCGCGCGCTTGCAGCGGCCAACACCCTACTTGGACAAGACGGTGTACACAAACTGGAATAGCCTGTGCGTTTCCGCGTATCTGGAGGCGGCCAAGGTTCTTGGACTGAAAGACGCACGCAGGTTTGCGCTGCGTTCCCTGGATCGAATCCTGTCGGAGGCATGGAAGGGCCAGAGTGATTCATCTTCTCCGGCGGGCAAGAATGCCCGTCCCACACACCTCCTTCACGTGGTTGCCTATTCCGATCCGAAAGCGGAGCATCGCGAGGTGCCCGGCATGCTCGATGACTATGCTCTTACCACTCTGGCTTGCCTGGATGCGTATGAGGCAACCGCCGATCTGAGTTACTTCAAATTCGCTCACGCAATCGCCGATAGCATGATCGCCAGATTCTTCGATGTAACGGGAGGCGGATTCTTCGACAGTGAGGCGCCGGCTCACGGCAAGAGTCTTGGAGTGCTCTCGATGCGCCGTAAACCGCTGCAGGATTCGCCCACGCCGGCAGGAAATCCCATGGCAGCCATTGCGCTGCTCAGACTGCATCATTACACGAGAGACACTCAGTATCGGGAAAAAGCGGAGCAGACTCTGGAGACATTTGCCGGCGTGGCGGGAAAATACGGTATCTTCGCAGCCACTTACGGAATAGCCGTCGCATATTTACTGGAGCCAGAGACGCAGGTAGTGGTGATTGCGCCGAGCCCAGCGGATGTCGCTGCCGAGAAACTCCATGCCGCCGCAGTTTCAGCGCTCCGTTTTGGCAAGAGCGTTCTGCGGCTCACAGCCAACGAAGCAGTAGCGGCCAATCTTCCGCCCGCGCTGGCGGCAACCATTCCCAACCTGCCTGCCTTGTCTTCCGGCAAGGCTTTCGCTGTCTTATGCTCCGGCTTCACCTGCCTGCCACCGGTGACAGACGCAAGAGAGCTGCAGGAGCAACTCGCGGCTTAGTCGAGCCCTTCCCTTTCGTCAAGCTGCGCCGAACTGGAAGGGCAGCTGGCGCAAGCGCCGTCCGCTAGCGGCGAAAATGGCATTGGCCACTGCAGGCGCGACGGGCGGGAGAGCCGGTTCCCCCATGCCTCCCGGTGCTTCCTGGCTCGGCAAAATATAAACTTCGATGGGCGGAGCTTCGTTGATGCGGATGGGATCGTAGCCATCGAAATTGTTTTGTTCCACGGCTCCATTTTTCACCGTGATTGCGTTCTTCAGGGCGGCGCTCAAACCATAAATGACGGCGCCTTCGGTCTGCGAAGCGACGGACTCCGGGTTCACCGCTTGTCCGCAGTCTACGGCCACCACGATGCGATCAATCTTCAAAGTCTTGCCGTTAGGAATCGAGACTTCCGCCACTTCAGCAAAATAGCTGCCGAAGGAAGCATAAGAAGCGATGCCACGTCCTCTTCCCTTGGCAAGCGGAGTCGACCAGCCAGATTTGTCGGCCACAAAATCGAGCACCGCGCGCAGGCGCGCTGGATCGGGATCATCCTCGTCGCGCGGTTTCCAGGTCGGCGGCTTAACCAGCAGGGATCTGCGAAACTCCACGGGATCTTTGCCGGCCGCAGCGGCCAGTTCGTCGATAAAGCACTCCACAGCAAAACCGTTGAACGAATTCTCCACCGATCGCCACCAGGCGCGGGGAATAGCCGTAGCCACCGGGTTATATTCGAGGCGCACGCTGGGAATCGCGTAGGGCATCTGCTTGGCTCCGCCGACTTCGGTTTCTTCCGGGTCTTTTTCCGGATTGAAGTACGCGTTGATCGAAGTCGAGGCCATGGTGTCGAACCAGGCCGAGGGATGGCCGTGCTCGTCGACCGAGCCACGGAGATAGTGGCAGGCCATCGGCCGGTAGAAATCGTGAGTCATGTCGTCTTCGCGGGTCCAGAGCAACTGCACAGGCTTTCCGACAACCTTGGCGATTTGCGCTCCTTCCGCCGGGAAATCCGCCATGTAGCGGCGGCCAAACCCTCCGCCCATCAGCGTGGTGTGCACAATTGTTTGTCTCGGCGCGATGCCCAGAATCTGGGCGACAGTGCGTTGCACCCAGTCGGGGGACTGCGTTGGAGCCCACACTTCAGCCTCCTTGCCGCGCGCGTGCACGGTAATATTCATGGGCTCCATGGTGGCGTGCGCCAGAAATGGAAATTCGTACAAGGCCTCGACTGGCTTCGCGGTCTGGGCTAATGCGCCGTCAACATCGCCATCATTGCGTACGCGCTTACCGGACTTGTGCGCCGCGGCGACGAGCGCTGTACGTAAAGCCTCAGTTGACTCCGAAACGGCGGGGCCGTTGTCCCAGGAAATCTGGAGCGCGTCGCGCGCCTTGATTGCCGCCCAACTGGAATCGGCCACAACTGCAATTCCCCCGGCTGCGTGGATACCGGGCCCCAATGGCGGTACTTCGAAAACGTCGCGAACTCCAGGCATTGCCTTGGCTTTCGTCGGGTCAAAGTGAGTGGGCTTGCCACCGAAAACGGGACACCGGGCGATTACGGCGAACAGCATGTCGGGGACGCGCACGTCGATGCCGAATTGCGCGCTGCCATTTGATTTCTCCGGCACGTCCACCCGCGGCAGGGGATGGCCGATCAATTCAAACTGTGACGGGTCTTTGAGCCGCACTCTTGCCGGATCCGGCAGCGGCAGTGTGGATGCAGTTTCCACAAGTTCCCCGTAACTCGCACTTCGGTTTGAAGCTCGGTGGATCACGGTTCCCCTGCGGGCTATGCAGTCGGTGCGAGGCACCTTCCACTTCGCAGCGGCGGCCGTAATCATCAATTGCCGCACCGTCGCGCCGGCGCGGCGAAGAGGCATGAAATTCTCCCGCGTACTGCTGCTGCCTCCGGTTCCCATGTGCGCATAAATGTCGGGCCGCGTTGGCGCCTGCTCCACCGTGACAGTATTCCAGTCAACCTCGGCTTCTTCCGCCAGACACATCGCCAATCCGGTGAGAATCCCCTGACCCATCTCCGACTTGGCCACGATCAGCGAAATCTTCCCGTCAGGCTTCACGTGGATGTATGAGACAAACGGGCTGGGCGGGGACTTTTTTCTGGCTCCCTCCACCAGCATCAACGCCTCTGGAAGCCGTACTCCTATGACGATCCCGGCGCCTGCGACTGCCCCTCCTGCGATAAATCCGCGGCGACTGATAGGCACGGTCAGGCTCCTTTCTCGGCGCGATGAATGGCGCGCCGGATTCGTTGATACATGCCACAGCGGCAGAGATTGCCGACCATCGCGGTGTCGATTTGGTCGTCTGTAGGATTCGGGGTCTTTGCCAGCAGGGCGGCAGCTGCCATGATCTGCCCCGACTGGCAATAGCCGCATTGCGGCACCTGCTCGGCAATCCAGGCGAGCTGCACCGGGTGGGAGTTCTCTGCCGAAAGCCCTTCTATCGTGGTAATCTTTCGCTGGCCCACCGATGACACTGCAGTTTGGCAGGAGCGCACTGCCTGGCCATCCAGATGCACCGTGCATGCGCCACAAAGTCCCAAACCACATCCGTATTTGGTTCCGGTTAAGTTAAGCCTGTCACGCAGCACCCAAAGAAGCGGAGTGTCGGGCGCGATGTCAACATCGTGAGGATGCTCATTGATCAGCAGACGAATCGAAGCCATGAGAAAGACTCCGGAAGGAATGTAACGTAACAGGAAAGGCTAAACCCAACCGGGCGTTTCCGCAAACATCAGCCAGGAAAGCGTCGGCTGGAGGTGCAACAAATAAAAAATAAAAGGGCCGACGGGGATATGAGGTTCCGTCAGCCCGAAGATTGCGAGCCCTAAGTGTTCGACCCTGGGCCCAGGTTACTTTCGGTTACCTTCGTGACCTTGCGGCCACAAGCGGTTCCCGGTTTAACTACTCTGCGTTAGAAGTTCGGCTTGCAGGTGGGCGGGTTGCCACCATTCGAGCCGTGTAACACCTGCTGGATTGTCGGTGGGCACAGCGGAATTGGCCCTCCATCGAAGGCGGCGGCCAATGCGTATGTGCCCACTAGTCCGATCATCAGGATCGAAATCCTGACCATGCGTTTCATGGGTTCTTCTCCTTAACCACAGCAGAGGCCGACACTTTGACCCCTTTGCTGCGGGCCAGAATTATACGTTACGGTGTCAAGCTGAATCGGGATCCCCCGCGTTCGGGAATGCTCAAGTGAACACTGACTGACGCGAGCGCTCAGGCGTTGGCTGTGGTTTTTATATTTATGATCCAACTGAATACCACGGCCAACCTGAAGTGTTACTTCATGTCAATGTCTGTGATCCGAGGGTGGCGGGAAGTCGTTTACGAAATCGGAACAAGATCAGGCGCAACCTTAGCGTAACTTTCCAGCGGTCACGCTTCTCGATCCCAGCCGGCGCTGGGAAAATCCGGAAAATTCAAGCTGCGAACCAGCAGTTTCATGCTCAGATGTCTGATCGGAACTGCCGCTGAGCACCGGTGACGGTTGAGTGCGCGAGAGCGCGCGATCCACCATACCCTCGAACATCGGGATCAGGGAGTCGCTGGGTAGAGGATGATGGATGTCGGCCAGGCTCTGCTCCCAGCGTTGTGGCTGCAGGAGATTTTCGGTGGCGGCCCGTACAGGGCTCACTGCCAGCATATAGCCCAGCCAGGTGAGCAGCGCAGCGTTATAGGCAATCACGTTCACCAGATCAATCGAGCCGCCCGCGAGATGATTCCCCGCCCAGGAGGCGATCAGAGCCAATTCCACCATGGCATAGCAGCCGAAGCCGAGGGCAATGCCAAAGCTGTGTTGGCGGCGGCTCACTCCCAGATAACGAGCGAAAACCAGAAGAAACAACACCATTCCCACCTGGATGATCCGCACGCACCGTTGCGTCGTGACAATCGCCTGCATCCACGGCGTGATGTTCGACGAACCGCTGGACACCGAAACCACACCAGCTACCAGCAACATTACCAGGCCAGCCCACTTGAACAACACGGTGCCCAGATCTCGCAAGGTGTGGAAAGGCCGAAAAACATCAAGGAAGACCTCATGGATGACCATGAAGCCCAGAAAGACACCGATCGCGTTGGTCGCCCAATAAAGGTAGAAAAATGTGGCGTAGCTATGATGCACGTAGGCTGGATAGAGCAGAGCGAAAGAACCTATTTCCGCGCAGAGATAGGCGAAGAAGAACTTGAACTTGCGATATAGAGAGCGGCGGATCATGACTGTGGCGATCGCAGCCTCCAGCAAGGGGTGGGCGATCCACAAAGCGCTGTAGAGGAATTTGGCGTTCTCGCTCATTGCCATCACGTTCCGACCGCCCGGCGTCATCACCCAGCGATTCGGTGGGGGCGCGCTACGGCGTCGCAGCTTGGAGACACTGCTATCTCTCTGCTTAATAAACCTTAATGGGTGGTAATCTAGCGTTCAATGTACGAAGGTAACCGTAAGTAACGTTACTTTCTTGACATGCCGCACGAATCGTAGGTGACGATGCAGATGTGGTGGAAAGAGACACAATTCGATCGCGTGCAAGGACCTTCCTTGTTGCCCGACGGGCCCGCACGCAATGGCTTGACTGCTGACACGCTACGCTACGAGTACCACGTCGAGAACCTTCTCGGCATGGTCTCCCAGGTTGCTGCAAAATCATGCTAAGTTATTCGTGAGGATGAGTTAGCTCGTCCACGCGACTCCGAACGAAAGCTCCCCACCGCTTTGGAGGCCAACTCGCACCCACCGTTCCGATCCAAGCAGGAAGTTGTCATCAATGCGCCTCTGGAAGCGGTATGGTCATACGGCATGGATTTGACTAAGATTCCAGAGTTCCATCCTCGCGTCGTCCAGGTCGATCTTCTTGATGGAAAAGCATTCCGCGAACCGGGCGTGTCATACCGATGTCATCTTGCGGGCGGGAAGCACACATGCATCGAGAAGGACATTGAAATTATCCCGCTGCGCAAGATCGTCACCATCTTGCCAGAGGACACGTTCGGTATAAGCAAGATTCTCAGCGATTACCGGGTAGAAACGACCTTACAGGAGCTTGGCCATCTCTCAACCAGGATGGAAATCAGCCACTTTTACTCAACGACAACCCTGAAAGCCAAGCTCCTCAACTTAGTCGTAAAAGGTAAGATCGCCCGCGACACTCAGGCAACATTGAATGCACTCAAAGCTGCGATAGAAGCTGCCCACCATACACGATAGAACTAGGAAACCGGTCCTAGGCCTCGGGCACGGAGTGAATGTACGCCCGCATCATGCGGACCTCGTCGTCCTTCTCATCCAGGTCATGCAGCAGGATGTCGCGCAGCGACACGATACCGATCAGTTGCCCTTCCTGGCATACCGGCAAATGACGGAAGTTGTGGCGCCGCATTAAAGTCATGCAGGCCTCCAGGTCATCGTGTACGTTGACAGTCAGCGGATCGTCGGTCATCACTTCCGCGAGGCATGTGCTGCGGGGATCCCGGCCTTCGGCTACGACTCGCCTCATCAGATCGCGCTCCGAGAAAATTCCCACCAGTTTCTGGCCGTCCATCACGGGAACGGCTCCAATGTTATGTTGCACCATGGCGCGGGCGGTTTCGAGCACGGTCTGGCCCATCTCCGCCTTGTAGGTGTGCTGGTTGACGATCAGGTCGCAGATTCGCATTTAATCCTCCGATTCCTGACGTTCCGGGAGTCGAAAGAGCTCCTCACCGGGGCGTGAGTATAGCCCGAATCCAGGTGCAGGGGAAGAGCTAAAAAATGACGTGCCAGAAAAGCTTTCAGAAATGGGAATCCGTCCGGATAGAAGCTACCTGTTCTCTCCCGCACGAGTTTGCGGCGCCTCATCCATGAAGATGAAATAGGAGCAGTTCCACAAGGGTGTGGGCAGGCTTCCCCTCGGGCGGGCGGTCAGGACGATGTTGTATTGCTCTGACGGCGCGGAAGTAACGCCGAGTAGCAAACTGAGGAGATCTCCGTCCGGCGGCGGAGTTCGCGTAAGGGTTCCGCTCGTCTTGGGCAGCCCGACGGGTTCGATCACCGCTAAGCCTGCCAGGAACTGGTGGAGATCGCGAGTTGGGGAACCACCCGTCACCAGGAACGAAATCTCCGCGTTTTCCTGGGAAAAGTGCCAAGCCAACGATGCCGCCAGGTTCACCGCACGCTCGTAAGCTCCTGGCGAAATCGTACGGGCCGCCGGGTTATCGAAAACCAGGCAGAGTTTGCGCTCGTCCTCGCGAGTGAACTCGCGCACTTTCAGCGAGCCGGACTTGGCGGTAGCTTTCCAGTCGACATGGCGGGCGGAATCCTCGGGAGCATATTCGCGAATGCGGTAGAGATCCGACCCACGGCCGCGGACGAAGCTCTCCCATTCGCCGCGGACCAGCGGCAGAACCTGGAAGAATTCGTTGGCCGGCTCAACCGGCGGATAGACCAGAATCTCGCGCTCCAGGGCGACCCGCCGCATTTTCTTGAGGAAGGCAAAAGGAAAGCGCGTGGCCAGGCCAAAACTGGATTCGCGATAGCGTCCGCGGCGGTCGAAACGCAATTCCAGATCGGCAGATAGCTCGGCGCGGGCGGGCAGATACGGAAAGTAAACCGCGCCTTCAAAGATGCCAGGCGCTGTCGGATTAATGGCCACGCGCCGCACGCGCCAGTCGCGGAGGCGCAGCCACCGGCCGCTCTTGGGAAAAACGAAGCTGGTTTGCTCCAGATGCCATCGCTTGCGAATTTTCCTTTCTTTGCCTTTGCGTGTGGTGACCGCCTGGATGGAGAACGAAGGCAGAAACCGGCGCGGATTTTTCAGCACAACGCGTCCGGCAACGGACCGTTCCGCGAAAACGTGCCCGGGCAGATGAAGGTCAAGCTCCAGATCGCGCAGAACCAGCGCGGAAACGAAACCCGAGACAAGGATAGCGGATAGCATTGCCGCAACCACGATATACAGCAGATTGTTTCCCGTATTGAGCGCGGCAATCCCGATCACCACCGTAACCAGCACGTAGATGATTCCGGCGCGCGTGATTTCATAGTCGAAGCTGTCGCGCAGGCGCTCGACGGCCACTCGCCGCGCCAAGTAAGGCACGGTGACTAGTCCGACGAAGGCAGCCAGCAGAAGCGCCAACGAAGCCAGTCCAATGGAGGCCCACAGATTTCCCGCCTCTCCAGAGCTCGTCGAGAACAGCGCGGCCGCAAAGGCAAGGCCGAGCCCGGTCAGAGCGAGCAGAAACCTGGCCCATACTCCGGCGGATGCCGACTGCATCCAGTCGACAAGGCGGCTGGCCGGGAAGGACCCGTGCGAGGCGGAATCAGCTTGTGCGGAAGTCACCTTATTCGAAGC
>Ga0335081_10003224_pt1 | contig 25638 bp, 25 predicted proteins | sample Lox_Sample_35_FD_206713 | JGI IMG/M metagenome (GOLD analysis project Ga0335081, IMG submission 206713) | Soil microbial communities from Loxahatchee National Wildlife Refuge, Florida, United States - Lox_Sample_3.5 | ecosystem: Environmental > Terrestrial > Soil > Wetlands | place: USA...
GCTGCATCGGCCCGTTCCCGATTACCCAACTCGATGCGCGCCGCCTGCGGGAAGGCTTGGCCGAGTTAGAGCTTCGCGATCCGCAGCGGGCCTTACGCGTCCGCCGGCGCGCACGGGAAGCCGTCTTGCGCATGCCGGATTACCCCGGCGATCCCCTCACCGGCCTGCTCGATGACAGTTCCGAAGCCGAAGACCGATTCAACGCGCTGGCGGAAGAGGACCCATGTCCGGCGCTCGACCCCGGGACCGGCACCTGTGATCTCTATGCAGCGCGCCCCGTCACGTGCCGCACCTTCGGACCGGCGGTCCGCTGGGGCCCCATGATGCTGGGCGTCTGCCAGTTGTGTTACCGGGACGCAACGGAAGAGGAAATTGCCGCGTGCGCAGTGGAAGTCAATGCCGAGGACCTGGAAGCGGAGTTAGTCAGCGGCGAGGAACGAATCTCAGGCGTGCAGGGCGAAACCATAGTCGCCTTCGCGCTCTGTGGCGAATGCTTGCTCTCGTGAAGCTGCCCGATTGACCTAAAGGTCGCAGCTTCCGCCGCGCTCGCAACCGAACTCGTGGTTCTCCGCGCATCCGCGGTGAATCATCCTGGTTCCCTGTTTGCCTCCAGCACCTCAATACCCCGGCTCGTTCCCGGGTTTCCACTTGATGTTGCAGCCGATGCTGGGCTTCTGCTCCGCGCTCACGGCGCGCCCCGCCAGCACCGCATCGATCGCTGCGCGCAGGTCGCTGCCGGTCACAGGGATGTTGTTGCCAGGGCGGCTGGAATCCATCTGCCCGCGATAAGCCAGCGTGCGGCTTGCATCGAACAGAAAGAAGTCCGGAGTACAGGCAGCGCGATAGGCTTTCGCGGTGGCTTGGCTTTCGTCATAGCAGTAGGGGAAGTCGAAACCCAGGGCCGAAGCCATCGCGCGGAGGCCGTCGGGGCTATCCTCCGGGTACTGTGCCACATCGTTCGACGAAATGGCCACCACGCCGAGCGGCGCCGCGGCATACTCTTTCAGCAAGGCCGCCAGACCTGCCTGCACGTGTTTCACGTACGGGCAGTGCGGGCACAGAAACATGACCAGCAGGCCGCGCTTTCCGGCGAAATTCGCAAGAGAAACAGTTTTACCGGATACCACATCCGGCAGAGAAAAATCGGGAGCTGGCGTACCCAGCTCGAGCATGATGGATTCAACGGCAGCCATATCGCTACTCTACCCCGTCACGGCCATCGAGATCACGGCTGGCAGATGCTCGGCCATTACGTGCCAGGTCTCGCCGCCGTCCGCGGTGTGAAAAACCTCGCCGCTCGTGGTGCCCACATAAACTCCGGCAGGCGCGCAGGCGTCCGACGCCATGGCCTCGCGCAGCACCAGCAGGTGCGCGTTGCGCTGCGGGAGGCCCCGGGTCATCAGCTTCCACGTCTTGCCGCCGTCGCGGCTGCGCGCCACGCGGAACTTGCCTTCCGGCGTGCAACGGTACTCGGCGCCCTCGATCGGCACGGTGAAAAGCGTATCCGGCTCGGCGGCGGGCACGGCCAGGCCGAAACCGAAGCGCGAGGGCAGCCCTCGCGAGATGTCCGTCCACTTCTTGCCGTCCAGCCGCGCTTTGTAGATGCCGCAGTGGTTCTGCTGGTAGAGCCGCTCCGGGTCGCGCGGATGCGCCAGCAGCTTGTGTACGCATTGACCGACCTCGGGGAACTTGTTTGGCAGAAAATCGGCGCGCACTCCCCGATTGAACGGCGTCCACGTGGCGCCGCCGTCGAAGGTGCGGAACGCGCCCGCGGCCGAAATGGCCACGATAACGCGGCCCTTGCCGAGGCACTGGATGGAATGCAGGCACATGCCGCCCGCGCCCGGCTGCCATTTTTCGCGGGTCGGGTGCGCCGACAAGGAAGGAACCTCGGCCCACGTCTGGCCCCAGTCCGAGCTGCGGAACAGCACGCCCGGATCGCCGCCCGCATAGACCGTCCCGGGTTCATCCGCCGCGCCCGGCTCGATGCGCCACAAGCGCTTGAGCGAAGTCTCCGGCAGACACTTGATTTCCAATCCTGCTTCGGAGATCTTCCAATCCTTGCCGCCGTTCGTGCTGACGTGAATGTGCGACCCGAACCAGGCGCTGTTCACAGCGGCGTAGAACCGCTTGGGCTCGCGCGAGTCTTGCGCCACGTGGTTGACTTCCAGGCCGCGGAACAGCGGTCCCTCCACGCTCCACGATTTGCGGTCCCGGGAGCGAAACACGAAGGCGCCCTTCCGGGTCCCGGCCCAGACGGCGATAGACGGTGCGGATTTCGGCATACAGGAAATCATAAACCATCCCCTCGCCTGCGATCTCCCGCCCCTGTAAAATTGGTAGCAGACGGCCATGTTGGTCCGGATTCGGTTCAGTACAGGCGCCAAGGTAGGAAAGCGGTCCCGAAAGAACCGGCGCATGGCTCTGGCTGTTGCGGCGCTGCTCACCCCGGCCGCCGTGTTGGCCTCCGTGCTGGCCTTGTGGAGGCTCGCCGCCGATCTCAATTGGACCAGCAGCTTCGCCATCTCCGCGGGCCTGTTCTCCCACTGGCAGGTTTGGCTCGGCGCGGCCGTCTTGCTGCAATTGTGCGCACGCCTCCTGAACCGGTACGGAAAAGGCGGCGAAACCGCTGCATCCTGATACTTGGGTTGATATTCTAATTCCTAGAGCCCCGCCCATGCCTCAGCGGAAACACCGGTTGAGCCGATCACTGATCTATGGATACCTGCCTCCCGCCGTCAAGTGGCTGCTCATCAGCAACACGGCTATCTATATCCTGTTCGACATAGCCCAGCGGCTCTCTTCCGACCCCGGGGCTTTTGCGCATACCAAGGCTGTCTGGCTCGAACTCTCCGCCCAAATGGTCTTGAAGTTCTTCTTCCTCTGGCAGTTCGTCACCTATATGTTTCTGCACGGCGGCGTCTGGCATCTGCTGGTGAACATGCTCACGCTGTGGATGTTCGGCGTGCAACTCGAACATGACTGGGGCACGCGGCGGTTCTTGAAATACTACTTCATCTGCGGCGTCGGCGCGGGTGTCTGCGTGGTTCTGATCAACGCGCTGATTGGGGATTGGGGCATCCCCACGCTGGGCGCATCCGGCGCGATCATGGGTCTTCTGCTGGCCTTCGGCGTCCTGTATCCCGATATGACCGTGCTGATGGGGTTTCTGTTTCCCATCAAAGCCAAGTACATGGTGATGATCTACGCCGCGGTGGAACTGTACTTCTCGTTTGGACCGAACACCGGCATCAGCAGCGTGGCGCACTTGGGCGGCATGGCGGTCGGCTATCTCTATCTCAAGGGCAAAATGCCGTCCATCGGGCTGCCGGATGTGGGCGGGCGCTACCGGCAGTGGCGGATGCAGCGTGCCAAGAAGAAGTTCCAGGTTTACATGCGCAAACACGGCGGCCGCGGGCCCTGGGTGAATTGAGCGCAAGCGCACCCTAGCCTTGTGCAACCCGGTAACTGGGGCCTGCGTCTTTTGGTATAGTGGCCACAGAAGCACGCCTATGCGAGTCTGGATAACCGCTCTATTTTGCGCCGCCGTACTTGCGGCCGCGCTGGCCGGCGTGGGATCCGCGCAGGACCAGCAGGGTCCGAAACGCAATACCGGCGACACCGTCGCCAAGAAGAAATCCACCGCCGCGCCGGATACGGCCCCGGACAGCGACCTGCCCAAGATCCCATCCGCTTACAAGAAAGACAAAATCGACACCGGCAATCTGGCGAACTTCAAGACCGAGGTGGACACGGTAACGGTGGACGTTTCCGTACTGGACGGTAAGGGCCATTTCATCCCCGGCATCCCCAGAGGCGCCTTCCGCATTCTCGAAGATAATGTGCCGCAGCAGATTCAGGGCTACAACGTGGGCGAAGCGCCGATGACGGTGGCCCTGGTGATCGAATTCAGCAATCGCTTCCAGCGTCTCTGGGGCCCGGTCTGGTATCAGACCCTGGAACTGGCTTGGGGTTTCGCCAGCACTCTGAGGCCGGAAGACTACGTCGCCATTGTTGCCTACGACATCAAACCGGAAATCCTGTCCGATTTCACTACGGACCGCACGCAAACTCAGGAAGCGCTGCACCGCCTGACGATCCCGGCTTGGTCGGAGGCGAACCTCTTTGACGCGGTGACGGACACCGCGGACCGCATGTCGGCGATCGAAGGGCGCAAGGCGATTGTGCTCCTTTCCTCGGGGATCGATACCTTCAGCAAGCTGACGTTCGACAAAACGCGGAAAATCCTGCAGGAGGATGGCGTACCGATTTACGCCATCGGCCTCATGCAAACCCTGCGCATTCTCATGGAAAGTTACGGGATGATGGGATCCATCGCGCAGATGGATTTCCTGCAGGCCGATAACCAGATGCGCACGTTCGCCACTGAAACCGGCGGCCAGGCGTTCTTCCCGCGGTTCGAAGGCGAATTCGGCGGCATCTTCCAGCAGATCCACCAGGCGCTGCGGAACCAATACGTGCTGACCTATTCGCCCAGCAACAAGGCGCACGACGGCAGCTATCGCAAGATCAAGGTGCAACTGGTGGACAGCAACGGCAATCCGCTGCCGGTGAAGGACGAGAAGGGCAAACCGATCAAGTACAGTATCCTCGCCAAGTCGGGTTACAAGGCGCCGCGCGCGGTCGAATAGCAACGCGCGCGCCGGCGCCGTTTTTTCCGCCCGCGAAACTGGTTTTGTCAAGCACTCGATCTGGCGATTTTCCATGGCGATGCAAAACCGTTGACAGGCTGGTTACGGCTCTGTTACTCTCGCGTTCGTCCCCGAATGAAACCTGCTCCCGTTCTGCACCCGCACATCCTGCTGGTAGACGACAATCGCGATGGACTCCTGGTCCGCCGGTCCCTGCTGGAGGAGGTCGGATACCGTGTTCAGATCGCGGCGAGCCCGGAAGAGGGACTGAAGCTGTTCGAAGCCTCTAATTTCGATGTCGTGGTCACCGACTACCGGATGCCGCGCATGAACGGCGCGGAACTGATCCAGCGGATTCGCCGGCTGCAACCGAATGCCCGGGTGATTCTGCTGTCCGGTTTTGTGGATCCTCTGGGCCTGACCGAGCAGAGTACCGGCGCGGACGTGGTGATTGCCAAGAGCGTCAACGAGCCCGCGCACCTGCTGCGCTGGGTAAAGCGGTTGTTGAACCGTCCCACATCGAGAAAGCCCCCTGGCACCCAGATGGGGGCGCGTCGCCGGGAGCGCGCGGCGGCAAGGTGACGTTCCCCGGAAAACCAATACTGGCATGGCTAGCCCGCGGTCTGCTCTGCGCGTTGCTCGCCGGCTCGGCGTCGGCGGCCGCCGCTCCGGATCCACCGAAGCTCCCGCCCATCAAGGCTTCCGCCACGGTCCGCCGCTGGATGAAAGGCATGGCGCTGCGCGATGAGGTGGCCCAGTTGGTCTTCATCGAGTTTCACGGCGGATCGCCCAACACCCGCTCGCGCGACTATCTGAAGTTCGTCCGGCTAATCCGGGACACCAAGGTAGGCGGGCTGATTCTGATCAACGTAACCACCGGGCGCGGGGTCCAGCGGGCCGAGCCGTACGCGCTGGCCGCCTTCCTGAACCGCATGCAGCGATTGGCCAGGGTACCGCTCCTGGTGGGCGGCGATTTCGAGCGCGGCGCTTCCATGCGCGTCTCCGGCACTACTCCCTTTCCGCAGGCCATGGCCTTCGGCGCCACCGGCGACCCGTCCTATTCGCGGTTCGAGGGCGAAGTGACGGCGCGCGAGGCGCGCGCGCTGGGCGTCCAGTGGGTTTACTACCCGGTGGCCGACGTCAACAATAACCCCGACAATCCCATCATTAATATCCGCGCCTACGGCGAGAATCCGCAGGATGTGGCGGCTCACGTGAAAGCCTTCATCGAAGGGGCGCACTCCGACAAGCGCAACTTCGTGCTGACCACCGCGAAGCACTTTCCCGGTCATGGCGATACCGCGGTGGACACCCACTTGAAACTGGCCGCGATCACCGCCGACCGCCAGCGCCTGGAAGCCCTGGAATTGGTGCCGTTCCGCGCCGCCATTGAGGCCGGCGTAGACTCCATCATGACGGCGCACGTCGCCGTGCCGGCCCTGGCGCCGGCGGATCTGCCTGCCACCCTGTCGCCCGCGATCCTCACTGACCTTTTGCGCAATCAACTGGGATTCAAAGGTCTGGTGATCACGGACGCTCTTGGAATGGGGGGAATTGCAAATGGGTTCAGCACCGGTGAAGCTGCTGTGCGGGCGATCGAGGCGGGCGCTGACACGCTGCTGATGCCGGCGGACCCCGACGTAGCTATCCGGGCGGTGATGGCCGCGGTGCAAAGCCGGAGACTGACACGGCAGCGCATCCAGGAAAGCGTGGTCAAGATCCTCTCCGCCAAGGAGAAAGTCGGGCTGGAGCGCCGGCGCTCCGTGGACCTGGAAGCGATCAGCGATGTGATCGACGACCCCGCCGCCAACGAGCGCGCGCAGGAGATTGCCGAACGCGCCGTCACGCTGGTCCGCAATGGCGGCAACATGGTTCCGCTAACCGCGCCGGAGCGCACCTGTTTCGTGGTGATGACCGAAGGCCGGTATTCGACCGAAGGGCAGGTTTTCACGCAAGAAGTGCGCAAGCGGACCCCAACTGCGGCGCTGGTCACACTGGATGCCTCGATGACGCACGACGCCGTAGGTGAGGCGCTCCAAAAACTGCCGGTGTGCGGGAGCTACGCGGTGGCGGCGTTCGCCTCGGTCACCTCGGGCCGAGGTTCCGTGGGGCTGGCGCCTGAGCTCGCCCAGACCGTCGACGCGCTGATCTCTACCAGCAAGCCGCTGGCGTTGGTGGCGCTTGGAAGTCCATACCTGTTGCGCAGCTTCCCCAACGCCACGGCGTACCTCGCGACATTCAGCAATGTGCCCCCATCTGAGGTTGCAGCGGTGAAAGCGCTGTGGGGCGAGATCCCGATCCGCGGCCATCTGCCGGTCACTATTCCGGGAGAGGCGAAGTACGGCGACGGCATTCAAGTTCCCGCCACTCACACGCAATAGGCCTTTCTGAATCGGCCCACGGCAGAGGCGTTATACTGAGGGTTCAATGAGGCTCACTCTCCCCCCGCCGGGGGTGGAAGCAGTCCTTCTGGCCGTGGTCTTGGGTGCCGCGGTTTATGATGTCCGCTACCGGCGGATTCCGAACTGGCTGACGGTTGGTGGTGTCCTGATCGGAGTAGTGTTGAATACGTTTCTCTATCAGGGTTGGCCGGCCGGTCTGAGGCTCAGCACCTTTCTGACCGACGCGTGGCCCGGCCTGCGATTCTCGCTGGTTGGCTTGGCGATCGGTTTTGGCGTCTACTTCGTCCTCTATGTCTTGCGGGCCATGGGGGCCGGCGACGTGAAACTCATGGCTGCCATCGGTTCATTGGTCGGCTGGCAGGACTGGTTCGGAATCTTCATCGTCACCGCCATCGTGGGCGGCGTCATGTCGTTGATTATGATCACCGTGCGGGGGCGAGTGAAGAAGACCCTGTGGAACGTCGCGTTCATCATGAGCGAGATGAAGAGCGGCCGGCCGGGCTACGTTGGCAAGGAAGAACTGGATGTGAAGCACCCGAAGGCGATGGGGCTGCCGCACGGCGCGGTAATCGCGGTGGGCACCATCTTCTTCCTGGCGCTGAGCGCCAGGCTTACGCAATAGGCGCAGCGGCGTGCGCCACGGCCGGCTCTGTCTTGACCGGTTTGGAAGCCATCTTGGGCTCCGGCCGGACGATGTCAATGCTCCCTTTGAAATAGGCGCCGTCGTCGATGCTGATCCCAGCCGCCTTGATGTCTCCAATCAGGCTGCCCTGCAGCCGGATGGCGATCTTCCCGGCGACTTCCGCGTTGCCGCGCAGCGATCCGTAAACCACCAACTCGCGAGCCTTGACATTGGCCTGCACTTTGCCGTTAGGTCCGACGGTGAGCAGGCTATCCGATTGCAGAGTTCCCTCCACCTCGCCGTCCACCAGCAGTTCCTCGCCAGTTCGGATGTCACCCCGGATGTACATCGATGCCCCGATTGCCGCGGTATTGGCGGGCGGACGCGCCGGTTCGTTGCGCGGCGCCGGTCGCGGCGCTTCGGGAGGGGGCGCGTAGGCAGGCATCGGCTCCGGCTGCATCGGGCGGCGGGGAGCTTCGCTCTCGTTCTCGCGTTTATTCCACACAGAGGTCTCTCCTTTGAGCATGCGGATTGACAAGCCTCGGACTCCTGCACTCGTAGTGCCAGTCGCGCAAGCCCAGGAGAATCCAACGCGGTGGGACGACGCACGGCAGTTTTGGCGTGTGCTTTTTACTGTGCGGTCCACCTTTCTGCAACCTCATCGTATGGGTGTGGCGTAACACGAAATATGAAGCTGCTGCAGCTTGGAATGCTGGTGTGCATCGCGCCGCTGCTGTGCCTGGGCCAGACGACATTCCGCGCGGACGTGCACCTGATTAATGTCGGCTTCTCGGTGCGCGACAGCCAGGGCAAGCTGGTCACCGATCTCACGCGAGAAAACTTCGAGGTCTTCGAAGACGGAGTGCCGCAGACCATCTCGTTCTTCGCGAAGAGCGTGGACGTCCCTTTGATATTGGGCTTAGTGGTAGACATCAGCGGCAGCCAGGGGTCGTTCGTGAGGCCTCACGAGAGAGACCTGGCCACATTCCTGAACGCGGCGCTGGGGGCCCGCGACCGCGCCTTTCTCCTCTGCTTCGCGAACCGCCTGCGCCTGGTGACCGACTATTCGCCCCCCGGAAAGGATCTGGCGGGGGCGTTGGCGGGATTTCTGGATGTGAGGGACAAGTCCGCGTATCCGGAGCTGGGGCCGGCGGAGATCCGCACGCAAGGCACGGCTTTCTACGACGCGATCTACTACGCCGCGACGCAGATGCTAAGTAACACAGAGGGCGGGCGGAAGGCTCTGCTGATCTTGAGTGACGGCGAAGACAATTCCAGCGCGCATAACATGATGGAGGCTATCGAAGCGGCCCAGAGCAACAACGTGCTGCTGTTCTGCGTCCGCTACACCGAGATCCACGACCATCGGCTGAATTCGCGCAACAAATACGGGATCAGCGTGATGGAGCGGATCGCCAAGGAGACGGGCGGCGCCGATTTCGACGCGCGCGAGAAGGGACTGGCGGAGGACTTCCGGCAGATCGGCGAGCAGTTGCGATCGGCGTACGAGCTGAGCTACCACTCGACCAACCCGGTGGCTGACGACACGTTTCGGAAGATCTCCATTCGGGTGAAGCAACCGGGGTTGGCGGTGCGGGCGAAGACGGGTTACTACGCGCGGATCGAGAAGCGTTAAGATCCGGGCCGGAACAGCCGCGTTACATGCCCGGACGCTCCCTCACGGTCGGTACGCCAGGATAAGCCAACACGCTCGGCCAAGGGCTGCTGCGGTCCTGGAACCTCAACACGGCCCAACTGATAGCTGGCCCAAGATCGATTCACGGTGGGGTGGCCGCGATCAGTCCAGATGAAAAAACCATTGATGTCGTGACCTCTGGCATGTCGTACGGCTCAGTCGAAACGGTTCTCTACTTTAATGCGCCGGACTTGACGCTCGCGCAAACCGGGGCACCGCTGGAAGGGAATGCATCGTGAGTTTTTGGTAAGCATGCGTGACTCCACTTAGGCCACCCAGTTAAGTTCAGTCAGTCACCAGGGGGTGACCTTTCGTGAACCCCAACTCTACACCCCTGAATCCCGAACCTATCCTGCAACTGCAACGGCAGTTGGAGCAGTTTCGCAGCACGCAACCGCGGCGGACGAGACTGCCGGAGCCGTTGTGGCAGGCGGCCATCGAGCTAGCGCGGCGGTATGGCGTGTATGCGGTGGCGCACCCACTACGGCTGGATTACACGCGGTTGAAGAAACGACTCGGCACAGTTCCCGGACCTCGACGAAAGCGAGCCAAGCCAGGATTCGTGGAGCTGATCGCACCGCGTTCGGCGACGCTGGAGGAGTGCATCATCGAGTTCGAGTCTGCGGACCGAGGCAAGATGCGCATCCAGTGGAAGTCACCCACGCCACCCGATTGGGCAGGACTGCTGCGCGCCTGGCGGGAAACTCAAGGATGATTCAGATCACGGCGCAGATGCGCGTGCTGGTCGCCATCGAAGCAGTCGACGGAAGAAAATATGCGCCGTCCATTGTTATGTGGAGTCACCAGCCGGCGGCAGCAGAATCAGGCCGGTTTGGTCGCTCTGGACGGCGCATAACGGGGTCTATTGTTTGGACCGCAGCATCGCTATTAGCTTATCGGGTGGGCGGAATTGGCCTCGCCGAACGTTGACGACATGGATTCTCTACTCGCCAGGAATTGGAGATCCTGACGCGAACACTTCGGTTTTGCAAAAACATCGCCCGTACGCACGCTCACCGAAAGCTCACGTTGCTTCCCCGTATAAACCCCATCCGGCTCGTCCGTCGCCCCGAACCGTTCGATCATTCCGGCTGGCTCTTCGAACTGAAGGGGATGGCTTCCGCGCCGTCGCGTATGTCGAGCGCGGCGGGTGCCAACTCGTTTCACGGAATGGCAACGCATTCAAGACGTTTGCTTCGCTGGCGACCGGCGTGGCCGACGTGCTCGCCGGCCGTGACGCCATCCTCGACGGCGAGATCGTCGCCCTGGACGCCTCCGGCCGCGCGCAATTTTACCCGCTCCTCCACCGCCGCGCCGATCCGTACTTCTACGCGTTCGACTGCCTCTGGCTCGATGGCCGCGACCTGCGCGGCCGCCCTCTCGTAGAGCGGAAGCGCATGTTGCGCGGCCTGGTGCCGCCCCAGCCGTCGCGATTGCTCTACGTGGATCACATTGAGGGCCGCGGCATTGACCTCTTCCGCGAGGTCTGCCGCCAGGACCTAGAAGGCATCGTGGCCAAGCGGCGCGACGGCATCTACGATCCGGCCGCCGACGTGGGTGAAGATCAAGAATCCCGATTATGCCCAAGCGGCCGGGCGTCATGAACTCTTCAAGAGTCGCACACGAGAAACGCGGCACCCTTCACGCAATGAACGGGTTCGTAGCAGCCGTGCATAGTTCAGCGGATGGCTGCGTGAGGGATCGCCAGCGGCTTCGGCGCCGACCCGAGCGTCCAAGTTGGCCGCAATTTGTTCTCTGTTACCGGCCAATCCTTCAGGTAGGCGAACGGGATCTCCCACAAGGGCACCGTGTCGAGTCGGTGAGTGGCGCATGGACTGAGCGCTCCGCAAACGTAACTTCGGTCCGCGCCGACAGCCACGAATAGGACCGCCGAAATGTCGGGGTTCTTCGCAACTACCGCCCCGTCCTCGCCGCGGAGGAAGAGCGAGCACCTCAAATCCGTGGACATTCCGTTCTGTCCGACGACCCAGAATGGTTGCGAGATGAGGGCGTTCATCGCGGCCTGCGCGTCCATAAGGAGCGGTGCACCGAAATGCGTGGACGCTATCGCCAGGATGCCGGGCATGGCGATCCCCTGAAACTGCGGCTTCTTTTTTGTGGCGGTTTCGTCGATCTGGGCGGTGAGCAGCCCGAAGGCACCACCTTCCATGTCTTCAGGGACGCGGTTCGGTATATGCGATTCCGTGGTGACCCGCTCCGGAAGAAGCGAGGTCGCCTCGACCATGAACTGCTGCGGCGTGCCTCCCAGGCAGCGGAAGTCGGGCCCTCCGACGCCCGGCGTGTCGGCGACCACAGGATTGACCTTACAGGCCTGCAAAACGCGGAAGATGACAGCCTCGGCGAGCGCGGATTCGGCCGCATTTATGCGCAGCCTCTGGAAACGCCGCCAGAGTCTTTTTCCCTTCGCGAACAGGTAATCGGCGTAGGATTCTACGACGTAATTGGCGGTGGCCGCCATATGGCCCTTATTTTACCGATAGGTTCCTTACACGGGCTATTCCTGAAGCATCTCTCGCAAGCGGGACTTGACCGCCTGCTCCTTCGGAGTCCGGCCGCCCGAACCCAGCCAATCGCGGACGCGAGCCATCCGGATCGCGTGCGTGATGACCGGCTCCGATACCGTGACCTCGAACATCGCTGCCGGCCCGACAACTAGCTCCGCGCCACGGAACCGCGCCAGAGCGAGCGCAGCGGCTTCAAACAGGGAATCGGCCTGGACCACGACGGAATGTCTGATCCGCTCGCTGTCCTCAAAGCTCACCTGGCAACTCTTCCCCACAGCAGGATCGTTTCACCATTTTCGTCCTTTCTTCGCCCGCTGTTTTTCGGGGTCCACGCAGGCTGAGGTGTGCCACAATCGCCCACAGAGGTACGGCTATCATGAGCATCGATTCCCGTCGCCGGGAGATCGCCAGGGAAGCGAAGGCGATCGTCGCGCTGGCGTTCCGCAACGGTCCCATTGAGGACCTCCATGGCGGCCGACCCTGTCCCACGTGCGCGGGCCAGGACGGGCTTTCCAGGATCACCGACGACGAGATCAAGGCAATTGTCAAAAATGCCGTAAACCACGTCTACCAGCTCCTGGTCCTCCGGGATGAAAATCCCGTGGAGTACGAGCGCCAAATTCAGTTCGGAGCGCGGTACACGGCGAAATGGGACAAACCCGAAATGCCCTGGCGCCGGCGCCCACCCTGCCGGCCTCTGAGAGAGCGGGCCAAGTGCGCCACTCTGGTGCCGCCAATGGTATCCTGGTTTCACGTGCGCCCGTAGCTCAACTGGATAGAGCGTCGGCCTCCGGAGCCGAAGGTTGGTGGTTCGAATCCACTCGGGCGTACCACCGATCCTGATCCCCACGTCGTTGGAGGTTCAAGTCCTCTCATCCGCACCAAATTAAAAACACAGCATTTAACTGAGTAGCTTCGCGAGGCCGATCTGTCCCGTCTGGACCGAATGTAACGATCACGCCCCGATTGGCAGCCCCAGCACCACGGCACCTCGTAACCACCCGGCTTCGTGAATTGTGTCCCGATCTCCACCCACTCTACGAACTCGCTGATCGTCGCGACGGACTTTGGCCCCGGCATCGTACCGCGGCTATCCGGTCCCAAAATTGCCCTTACTCAGAACTTCTGGTTAAAGAAACTCGCGATAAAGTCTAAATTGAGCGTCAGGCCGATAAACGGCTTGATCGTAGTCCTCGAGGTAGTGGCTGGCGCTTGCGTCAAGGCCGTGAACGTCTGGTTGGGAACCAGCGTATTGATCCCAGTATTGATATTGACCCCATACGCCAGTTGCAGGTTCCGCCAGATCTCCGAGCTTCCGCCCAGGTAGAAACTGTTCGCCGGATTCGACATCGAAAAACCGAAGCTGAGCCCCGGAATGAGATTTCTCGGTTTCCACGGACTCTCCGCGTCCATCGGCAGCCCCGGCAGATAGGCGGTCAATAAGATGATCGGTTCCACAATCCGATGACCCCGAGTCTGTTGCGCCAAGTAAGTGGTGCCCGAAGCGTTCGTCTGCGCGACGGTGGTGAACGTGGAATTCCGCGCGCCGCTGACCCCAAAGCCGGTCGCGATATTGAAGTAATACAGCGAATGGACCTGCGGCAGGTTCATATTGACCAGACTCACCGAAGCGTCGGTTGGACCGGCAGTGGCGACCGCCGCCGGCGCAGCCGTCCCCGAATCCATCCAGATAGTGTTTCCGTCGGGCGCCATCCCGTGTTCCAGATCCCGCACCGTGATCGGGAAGACCGGTGCCGCGGCGCCCGATTGGCCGCTTGTGCGCGCTAGGTAGAAGTGTCCGTTGTCCGCGTCCGCGATCACCTGCCCGGCCACATACAACGTGTTGGGCGCCCATTGAGGCACGGAGGTCGGCGAACCCGCTGGAGCCGTTGTGCCGACATCTTCCCACGTGATCTTGCCGGGTGCCGTCGTGTCGGCGACCCTCCCCGCAATTTGCCAAGTGTCCTCCGCACCCGGAATGGTCCCGAAAACCCGAACAAATCCATTACAGAATTTGGCCTCGCTGTTTTTTCGCCCTTTTGCCATTGGAAGCACGCCGCCCAGCGGCTCTAGGACAGCGGAGGACAGGAGCAGCGCAGCAATGCCGGCGTCCTCCCGTCGCTCATGCTCGTGGGCGAGGCACAGTGCGAATCGAAGAATCCAATCCTTGATTTGGTTTTCGAAAAGGTCAATCGGCTTGGCTCGCCCACTTTCGTAGTCTTCAAGCGTGATGCCGGGAGCAACGACGTTCATAATTGCTGACTTTACACCAATGGGGAGACGTTTGCGATTGCGAACAGTTCTGGGCGATTCGCTGGGCGTCAGCGAGATGTTCTGGTGCATGAGTCTATGCACGATTCCACATCTTCCCGTCGATATCGCACCGCAGCGCCAATCTTCAGGTACTTGGGGCCGGTGCGGAACAATCGCCAACGTCGAACGCTGGCAACGCTCAATTGGAGGAATTTGGCGACCTGATGCTCGTTCATCAGATCGGGCGAACCGGGTGCAGACGGCGGTGTGAGCGGGGCGGCGGCGAACGGCGCTGGTTTCTGAGCGGCGGGTCGGGGAATCGGCTGTTCAGCGGCTTGGCGATTCTGAATTTCGAGTTCGACAATCCGAAGGTTCAGCCGTTCGATTTCCTTCAGGGCAAGCACGTGGACTTCAGCAGAAGTTCGATGATCTTCGATTGGGTTGCGTCCATGAACGGATTATGGCCGTTGCTGATGCCCAGAGATGCTGCGAGTCCAGCCGGGTGGGGAGCCATCGTGTGAGAAGAGGGGCCAGCCCCATGACTGCCCGGCTGCGAAACGTCGCCGTGCATCGCTTGGTAGATCACTCCAAGCAGAGCGATGCTAAACTGGCACGCAAGGAAATCGAGGAAGTAAAGCAATGCCCGTGTCTGCCTCTCGAATTGTAGTGAGGACCGTCCTGCTATTGGCGTTCCCACTGGCGCTCGTCGCACAACCGTCGAAGTCCGTCGATCTCACTGCCGCCCAGAAGCAAACTCTTCGCACACTCCAGGCTGACTCGGCAGCGAAAACCTCCGCCGTCCTCGCCAAACTAACTGAACTGGCGAAAGCGTTCAATGTCAACCTCTTCTCCGACAAGCCCGATCCTGAACTCGACCGGAAGCTGAGTGAGCAGATGGCAGAGGGTCTTGCGGATGTTATTCGGTTTCGCCTTGAGCGCATCCATAGTGCAGCCAAAGCTCTGACGCCCGAGCAAAGGTCGGCGCTTGCAGCGGAATTAAAGAAGCCAGACAGCCCGTACCTGTTCGATGATCTTGTTCAGAAAGTGTTCGGTGATTCCGCCAAGTAGGGCGATTCGCAGGAATCACCTGAGATCGCCGGGATTGCCGCAATTATCGCAACACGCCTTGCCCCGGATTCCGTACACGCCCTCTTCGGCGATGATCGGAACCATCACCAACCCCGCCACCGGATCTGCCCACCACCAGCCCAACAGCGCATTCAGGAGCAAGCCGCCCAACAGGATCGCAGATAGGTACGTGCAGAAATCGGCCTGTCTGGAATCGGCGTTCATAGCGCCGCTTCTGATCCCGGCAGCAACTCGCCGCTTCGCTCGTGCCAGCAACGGCATCACCACCACCAAGACGGCGGCGACGATGATGCCGGGAATGCTTCTTTGGGGCGCTTCGTGCCGGATCAGCTGGAGCCGGATTCGTAAGCGATGTACGCAGCCAATGCCACGAAGCACCAGCCCACGATCCGCAGCGTGATCCGCTCAACTCGTTCACGGCGGGAATGGTCACGATCATGGCGGAGCCGCCAGAGCAACGCCGCCCCGGAGGTCACTTCGATCAGGCTGTCCACGCCGAAGCCGATAAGGGAGACTGAACCGGCGATCAAACCGGCAACGATGGAGACCAGACCTTCGGCGCTGTTGTAGGCGATGGTGAAGTATTCGAGGCGTTGACCCCGACGAACAAGGTCGTGCCGGGTTGGGGTCGCAATCGCCATACAGCCATTATCCAGGTACTGGGATGGCCGTCACACCAGCGGGCGTAATAAAAGGGCGCTGTGAGCTTCCTGTGCGCCAAGGCGGGGTGTTCTGGCGACGATACGCTCGGCGGTGGCCGTTGACTCCGGCGGACAAGGTGATGCCGATTCAAGCTAGGGATTGCCCTCATGCGAGTCCAAGAGAAAAGCCGCCAACGTCGAGGATCTGCGGTGACGAGCGGCCCGTTGTGATCGCACGTTGCAATGCGAAGAACGGCGACATCTTCAAAATCGTGCGAAAAAGCGGCGAATTCTCCTACCAAGTGCCTTGCAACGGAAAGCTCTATAACCTGAAGCAATACGGCGACCTCGCCGACATCGGCGTCGCTCACATGGAATCCCTGCGACGTTTCCTGGAGCATTTGGAGCCGGAAGTCTTCGACAAAATCGTCAAGGACACCGATAACCGGCTGAAGTGGGCTATACGGTCATTGGATGAAAGTCGGAATCGGTTGGAACGCTGGCGGCGCAAGGAATTCTGGGCTAACGAGGCACCGAAGAACAAGCGTGAATACCGTGAGACCGTAGCGGAGGAAGCGGAAATCGTTCGTGAAACTCCGACTCAGATCACGCAATACGAAGCATTCTTGGAATGGCTGAAAGGAATCGACCGCTCAAATCCCCGGCTGAAAACGGTTGCATGTCCACCGGCACCGGAGCGGCGATCTGGAAAAAAGTGAGCGTGCCGGAAGGAGACGCTAACGCCGCCGTCCTCGACGGGAATATACTGCGAGTCTGGCTGGCGTGCCGAAGAGATGGGCGTGACCAAGGGCAGAATGGCGCTTTCTCTGGCGGTCTCTATGGTCACCAGCGGCGGTGGGACTTAAACTGGGAACATCCGATTATGAAAGCCTCTATAGGCAGGACTCTAGCGGCAACGCTGATTGCGACTGCCACAGGTATCGGCGTATGGTTCTTTGGCGTCTCCAAGGCAATCTGGCCGACCCATCCGCAACTTGCCGCTTTCGTGATTACGATTGTCGTCGGCGTAGTGGTAAATCAATTCTGGCCCGTTGAGGTCGGATCGAAGAGAGTTTAGCCGAACAAATTGGAGCCACTGTGAGCGTCGCCGTTGTCGGGTGATCGGATGTCCACCGGACGACTGCGGGGCTGTTCTGAACGATCCAGTGCCTCGTGGCGGGGTTGTTCTGGCGGCGATGCGCTCGGTAGCGGCATCGAACCGGACGGCGACCTGAACCCACTGAGGGGAGACGGCGGTCCCAAGCGAGGGTATTGCCATCTATGTCGATTGCCCGTAAACTCGATTACCAGATCCGATTATTTGTTGTGTTGGGTGCTGATCCCGTAGCGCACTTCTCAAACCAGATGCCGACGCCCCGCATTCTTGTTGTTGACGACGAAATCGCCGTCCTGAAATACATGGTGATGATCTTGCGTCGGCACGGCTACGAAGTTCACTCTGCCACCGATGCTTCCGCTGCTCTCCAGGCTGTCGAGCAGCTATCCTGTGGGCTGAACCTGCTCATCACCGACATTGCGATGCCGGGAGTGAGCGGAGATGAACTGGTGCGGTCGTTGCGCCGGATCTGCCCATACGTGGACGTGTTGGTGGTCTCAGGAGCGATGCAGGAAGGCGGTAAGGGTTTGGTGAACTGCCCGGTGCTAAAGAAGCCGTTTCTGCCGACTGCTCTGACCGCAGCAGTCATCGAAATTCTGAACAGCCAGATTCACTGAGGGCGAGTAGCGGTGCTGTGTGCGGCGTCCGGTCAGCGGGGAATGCTGCCAGTCAAGCCGAGTCGGACGGAGAGAATGGAGAGCTTCTTCTGCTCCGTTGCGGTCATTCTGGCGGGCGGTTGGGTTCGACACAGTGTTTTGGAGTGGGTCCCATCTGGGCGGGGAGGTATTGCTCACCCTTCGTCGCCGGGGAATCCTGCCGGTGCTGGAAGCAGATCGCCCGGGTGGAGGATCTGCTGCTTCGTGGGGTGGCTGCGGAAGAACAGGAGGACGAGCCGGGGCGGTTATTCCGATGCGGTGGGGCGGGTAGACGGGTCGGAGGTGTGGCGGTCGGGTCATTGGTATTGGAGCGTTTCTAAGCCGGTTTGCGGTCAATTGCGGGGCGATTGTGCGAATGGGCAGACCCTTGCCCAAAATCGTGCCCAATTAGCGCCGAAAGCACCGAAAAACGACGCACAGACCGCATCAGCCTTCCAAAAGAATCAAAGGGTTAGGTGCCCCTGTATAATCCGGAGGCAAACGCTCTATCCAGCTGAGCTACGGGCGCACGCGCTGCACTTCAATTGTAGTCGCAGCGGCTCGTAAGCGTCAAACCAACCTCGCGTGCCGCGCGGGTCAGCACCTCGTGGGACAATTGAGTCACTCATGTCTGATCCCTCACAACAACAGGCCGGCCTGCGGCGCGCCCTGGGGTTGTGGGACCTCATCCTCTACGGCGTCATCGTCATCCAGCCCACCGCGCCGATGTCGGTGTTCGGAGTGCTGAGCAATCGCGGCCGCGGTCACGTGGTCACCACTATTCTGGTCGCGATGGTGGCCATGCTGTTCACGGCCATCAGCTACGGCCGCATGGCGCGCGCCTATCCCAGCGCCGGCTCGGCCTTCACCTATGTCGGTCAGGAACTCAACCCCGCGCTCGGCTATGTCACCGGCTGGAGTATGGTCATGGATTATATGCTCAATCCCATGATCTGCATCATCTGGATCAGCCAGCAGGCGCACGTTTTCGCGCCCGCTATTCCGTACTGGGGGTGGGCCGTCTTCTTCGCGCTGCTTTTCACCGGGATGAACATCCAAGGCATTCGCACGTCCGCCCGGATGAACGCCGCTCTTGCCGCGGGCATGGGGGTGGTGATCGCGATCTTCTTCGCATGCGTGGCGCGCTTCATCCTCGGACATCCGCACGCCGGTCCAGGCTTTTTCACCAGGCCTTTCTACGATCCGGCAACCTTCAGCTCAGGCGCGGTACTGGGCGGCACTTCCATTGCGGTTCTGACCTACATCGGTTTCGACGGCATATCGACCTTGTCGGAAGAGGCCCGGGACCCGCGGCGCAACATCCTGCTGGCGACCGTGCTGACATGCGTCGTGATCGGCGTTCTCTCCGCGATGGAAGTGTACGCCGCGCAACTGGTTTGGCCGGCTTCCGAGCCGTTTCCCGATGAGACCACCGCGTTTGTTTCCGTGGCGGGACGAACCTGGGCCCCGTTATTCGCGATTGTCGGATTCACCCTGGTGCTGGCCAATTTCGGCTCCGGGATGGGCGCGCAATTGGGCGCCGCGCGCCTGTTGTTCGGAATGGGACGCAGCAACGCTCTGCCCAAGTCGTTTTTCGGTGCCATCGAGCCCAGGCGGCATATCCCTCGCAACAACGTGGTGTTCGTCGGCGCAATCAGCCTCATCGGCGCGTTCCTGATGGATTACGAGCTAGGCGCGCAGATGCTCAACTTCGGGGCTCTGATCGCGTTCATGGGCGTCAACACTGCGTCCCTGGTGCGTTACTACGTGCGCGAAGACGAAAAGCAGTTGCGGAATCTGATTCCGCCCGCGCTGGGGTTTGCGGTATGCCTGTTGCTCTGGCTGAATCTCAGCCGTACGGCGCAGATTGCCGGCAGTATCTGGATGGCGGCCGGTATCGCCTTCGGCGCCTGGAAAACGCGGGGATTTCGGAGCGAACTCGTGAGCTTCGACATCCCGGCCGAAGAAGAGGCTTGACGCCGCAACCCGCAATCGACTCTGAGCCGCGACCGTGAGGGAGCAGAGGCGCACCCTTTTTGACTTCCGGTCACGGCGTCCTCGGCGTGGCCCGCCCCGAAAGGCAGGACGGAATCAGTTCCGGGCCGCGGAAGAACGCCGATGAAAACAGAATGAGGATTTTGTCTTCGATCTGCATTGATCAGCGTTCATCAGCGGCTCGCAAGTCTCCTCGCCGTTCTCCTCTCCCCGCGCTCAATTCCCGCACCGCGGTGCGCTATTATGAGGACCGTTCCGCCGCGCTGCCGCGGTCCCGAACAGCGCCGCGCGGCCGCTCAAGAAGGGCAGGCTTCTGATGACCTCTGGCAGAAACGCGATTCGGCTTCTATTCGGCGCCGGGTTGGCGGTAGCGGCGGTTTCCGTGATCGCCACTCCCCCGGCCGATACGTACAACCCTGCGTTGTGGTCCGGCATGCGGTACCGTCTGATCGGGCCTTTTCGCGGTGGACGCGTCACCGCGGTGACCGGCGTCCCCTCCGAACCGTTCACCTTCTACATGGGGTCGACCGGCGGCGGCGTGTGGAAGACCACTGATGCCGGCCACACTTGGGTGAACGTATCTGACGGCTTCTTCTCGGTAGGGTCGATGGGCGCGGTCGAGGTCTCGCAGTCGAATCCCAGCATCGTCTACGCGGGGACTGGCTCGTCCAAGATCCGCAGCAATGTGTCGATCGGGCGCGGCATCTACAAGTCCAGCGACGCCGGCAAGACCTGGACGTTCGCCGGACTCCGCGACGTGGGACAGATCGCCACCGTGCGGATTCATCCCACCAATTCCGATATCGTGTTCGTGGCGGCGCAGGGCAATCCCTTCGTGGCGAACGCGGAGCGCGGCGTCTATCGCACCACCGATGGCGGAAGAACGTGGAGCCTGGTCCTGCACATTTCCGATGCCGTGGGCGCGGCCGACCTGGAATTGCAGCCCGGCAATCCGCGCGTGGTATTCGCTTGCATGTGGCATGCGCAGCGCAAGCCGTGGACCATCGTCAGCGGCGCGCGCGAGGGCGGCATCTACAAAAGCACGGATGGCGGCGACACTTGGACCAAGCTCGGCGGCGGGCTGCCCAATGAGCTGTTCGGCCGCGGCAACGTCGCGATCTCAGCCGCCAGTCCGAACCGGATCTACGCCCTGATCGAGGCCAAACCGGGCGCCGGATTGTACCGTTCCGAAGACGCGGGCGCCACGTGGGCGCTTGTGAACGGCTCCGGTTCGCTGATCACGCGGCCGTTTTACTACACCACGCTCGGCGTGGATCCGAACAATCCCGACGCGGTCTGGGTGGGGGACGAAGGCTGGTATAAGAGCACCGATGGCGGCAAGACATTCCACACTGCGCCCGTTCCGCACGGCGACAACCACGACGTGTGGATCAATCCTCGCAATTCGCAGTACATGATCCAGGCCAACGACGGCGGGGCGAACGTGTCCCTGGACGGCGGGCGCACCTGGAGCACGCAATCCAACCAGCCGACAGCGGAAATTTACCAGGTAGCGGTTGATAATCAGTATCCGTACCGTGTTTACGGCGCGCAGCAGGACAACACCACCGTGATCGCGCCGAGTCTGCCGTTGGGCAACGGGCAGGATTTCCGTGACGGCCCCGGATGCGAAACCGGTCCCATCATTCCCGACAAGGACGACCCGGAGATTGTCTACGGAAGCTGCAAGGGCCAGTTCAGCCGCCTGAACTTGAACACAAGCGACGAGGAACGCTACTGGGTGGGAGCGGAGTCTCTGTACGGCAACGGCGGCAGCGACCTGATGTTCCGCTTCCAGAGGGTTTCGCCGATGGAGGTCTCGCCGTATGCGCCGCACACCATTTACTACGGCTCACAATATCTGCACCGCACGCGTGACGGTGGCGTGACATGGCAGAAGGTCAGCCCCGATCTGACCGCGCACCCCGAGGGCACGCAGGGCCCAAGCGGCGAGCCCATCACCCGCGATGCCACCGGCGAAGAGATTTACAGCACGCTATACGCGATCCGCGAATCGCCGCTTCAAAAAGGATTGATCTGGACGGGCTCCAACGACGGGCTGGTGTACGTGACGCGCGACGACGCCAAGACCTGGACCAACGTGACGCCGGCGGGGTTGCCTCCCGGCGGACGCGTGCAGAATATCGAGCCCAGCCCGCACCGCGCGGGAACGGCCTATGTGGCCATTTATCGTTATTTGCTCGGTGACTTCGCGCCGTACATCTACCGCACCGACGATTTCGGCAAATCGTGGACCAGACTTACCGACGGCTCGAACGGGATCGCCAAGGATGAGCCGACACGCGTCGTGCGCGAAGATCCGGAGCGCGCCGGGCTTCTGTACGCCGGCACGGAGTTTGGGATTTACATCTCGTTCGACAACGGCGGCCACTGGCAGTCGTTCCAGATGAATCTGCCCGTGACGCCGGTGACCGACATCCGCATCGCGCACAAGGACCTGGTGCTCTCCACGCAAGGCCGCTCCTTCTGGATCCTGGACGACCTCACGCCCGTCGAGCAAATGAACGACAAGGTCGCCACCGCCGCGGCGACCCTATTCCAGCCGCGCGAGGCCATCCGCACCACGCGCGGCGGCGGAGGCGCCGGCGGCGGACGAGGCGCGGGCCCGCAGTATCCACCGGCCGGCGCCGCCATCAACTACTACTTGTCCGGCGCGCCATCGGGCGACATCACCATGGAGATCCTGGATGGCGCAGGGAAAGTAGTGCGCCAGTTCACGAGCGCTGGAGCAGCCGCCGTGGAGACGGCGCCACCAGCCGATATGGAACCGCCGCTCAGCGAGGAAGGCGACATTGGACCACGGTTGCGCACAGGGCCGACGCGGCTCGACAAGACTGCCGGCCTCCACCGGTTCACCTGGGACCTGCGCTACCCCGGACCATGGCAGAGCGCGGCGCGCCCTGAAGGTCCTAACGGACCGATGGCCGTTCCCGGCAAATACAATGTGCGGCTGACAGTAGGTTCATGGACCTCCACGGAGCCGCTGGTGGTCACCGAAGATCCGCGCGTCACGAAAGACGGCGTGCCCATGGCCGACCTGCGCGAACAATTCGAGCACAACCTGCGCGTGCGCGACCTGGTGAGCGACGTGAACCGTACGGTAGCCCGCTTGCGAGCCGCGCAAGCCAGGCTGAAAGGCGCAACCGCAGCGCAGGCCGATTCCACTCTACCGCGGTTGAACGAGCTGGCATCGCACCTGATCACCCCGGCCATCCGCTACAGCAAACCGGAATTGCAGACGCATATCACGTACCTCTACAGCATGACCACCGCAACGGACCAGAAGATCGGCCGCGATGCCGTCGAGCGATACACCATGCTGCGCAAAGAACTCGACGAGCGTATTGCCGAGCTGAACAAGATCCTCGGACCCGAACAGTGACGGCGCAGCCCCTGTGTCAGTCCCTGCTCGCGAAGATTGGTGAGCAGATCGACGGACCGAACGCCTCGTCGAAATGCTTCCCGATCATCGTCTCGAATGGAAGCCGGGGACTGCGGGCAGTTGGAACACCGGGCAGCTTCTCGGGCACCTGCTCGAGTGCCTCGCGGGTTTCTGCGCGTGTTGTATACGGTGGACCGCGAACGGCTGTCGCATTTCAGCAGGCTGCGAGAACTGCCCGTCAACCACCTACGGGGTAGCGCGGATCTCTATCGGTTTCGCGGTGCGTGACCGCAGCGATCGAGCCGGCTAGAGTCATTCATACCGCAACGCCACAATTGGGTCCACTCGTGCCGCTCTCCGGGCTGGCAGATAACTGGATGTCAAAGCTACCAACGCCAGCGCCACGCAGACCACCGCCGAAGTCGCCAAATCAACCGGCCGGACCTGGAAGAGCATGGTATCAAGCAGCCGCGTCAGACATAGCGACGCCAAGAGGCCGGCCGCCAGACCCGCCCCTGTCAGGGCCAGCCCCTGCCGCAGCACAAGCGCCAACACATTGCGGCGCTCGGCGCCCAGCGCCATGCGAATGCCGACTTCGCGCGTTCGTAAAGTGACGGTGTACGAAATCACGCCGTAGACGCCGACTGCGGCCAGCGCCAGGGCCAGGGCGCCGAACAGACCCAGCAGGGACAGAGTGAAGGTCCGTTCCGCCAGGGACGCCGCAACAAATGCGTCCAGCGGCTGCACGCGGAAAACCGGCTGCGTCTGGTCCGCCGCCAGAAACGCCGCTCGTGCCGCTCCCTCCATGCGCCGCGGGTCGAGCGTGGTGCGCGCCACCAACTGGTAGCTGAAAGAAAGATCTTGCGCCTGCGCGATGTACGCCGCTTCGCTTGGCGATTGATCGAGCGCGTATTGGCGGATATCGCCGACAATCCCCACGATCGTGGCCCACGGCCGGTCCTCGTGCCGTCCGCCCAACTGGATGTGCTGGCCGATCGGATTCTCTTGCGGAAACTCCTTGCGCGCGCAGCTCTCGCTGATGATCGCGACCCTGGGCGCCGCCGCGGCGTCCTGCTCGGTGAACAGCCGGCCTCGCTTGAGCGCAATCCTCATCGCGCGGAAGTAGTCCGGCGACACCGAGTACGTATCCACGGCCGGCGCTTCCGAATCGTTGCGCAGGTGGCGTTGTTCGATGTGGAATCCTCTGCGGTCGAAGCTGCCCATGGGAATCACGCTCACCATCGCCGCGCTCTCGATTCCCGGCGTCGCGCGCAAACGATCCATGGCTTCCTTGTAGTAGTTCAGCTCGACCTCCGGCTTCTGGTAACGTTGGCCGTAGACGTACGTGCTGAGTGTGACCACGTTGTGCGGATCGTAGCCTGGGTCAACGTGTGTCAAGCGCAGAAAGCTCTTGCCCAGCAGCCCCGCGCCGACGACCAAGACAAAGGCCAGAGCCAGTTCGGCGGTGACCAGCAGATTGCGCAGGCTGCGGCGCGAGCGGTCATCCGTGGCCTTGCCCAAGCCCTGGAGGGCCTCTTGCAGATTTGCGCGCGAGGCGCGCAAAGCGGGCGCTAGGCCGAATAGCACTCCGGTCAGCAGGGTGGCAGCTAACCCGAACAGCAGCACGGTTCCATCTACGCGAATTTCGTCAACCCGCGGAATCTCTCGCGGCCCCAGCGCGGACAGCGCCTGCGTGCCCCAGGCAGCCAGCAACACGCCGGCCGCCCCGCCCGAACCCGCCAGAATCAGGCTCTCCGATAACATCTGGCGGACCAAGCGCCACCGCCCTGCCCCCAGCGCCGCGCGCAACGCCATCTCCTTCACGCGGCCGGTAGCTCGCGCCAGCACCAGGTTCGCCACGTTGGCGCAGGCGATCAGCAGGACAAATCCCACCGCGCCCAGCAACACCCACAGCCCCGTCCTCACCCGGCTCACCATCTGATCCTGCAGAGGAGTGAGCTGCACGTCCGCTCCCGGTGGGTAGCTCTGCGGATACTGCCTGACCATTTCATGCATGATGCCGCTCAACTCCGCGCGCGCGGCCGCCGGGCTGACCCCCGGCCTCAACCGCGCGATCGTCCGCAGGTGCTGGCAGTCGCGGCAGGCGAAGGAATCGGTAAGCGCGTAGCCCAGCGGCATGTACATCTCGGGCGCTTCCGGCGAATCGGCGGTATTCAAAGCGTGGAAGTCCCGCGGCAACACCCCTACCACGGTGAAATCGGATTCGCTCAGCCGGATCGTTCTCCCCAGAATTCTGGGATCGCCGCCGAACCGCCGCCGCCACAGAGCATTGCTGAGGATCAGCTCGCGCCGGGTGTTCGGCCGGTCCTCCTCTGGAAGAAAGGTGCGGCCGAGTTGCATGCGCACGCCGAGCGTGTCGAAGTAATCAAAGTTCACCCGCATGCCGATCAGCAGCTCGGGCTGGCCCTGCTCGAATATGGCCCCAGCCGCATCGCGGTAGAGCGAAATCCTCTCGAAGGAATGGCTCAGTCGCCGCCAGTCGTAAACCGTGGTGAAGCCGACCGTGGTGGGGTTGGCGTTTCCAGGGTCGCGCTCGGCCAGCATCACCAGTCGGTCCGGGTTCGGATACGGCAGTTGATTCAACAGC